>JABAOF010029735.1_pt1 | contig 14650 bp, 11 predicted proteins | sample 7062171 | NCBI WGS metagenome assembly JABAOF01 (sample SAMN14538628, study PRJNA623070) | marine sediment metagenome | biome: marine biome [ENVO:00000428]; feature: marine pelagic biome [ENVO:01000023]; material: deep marine sediment [ENVO:00002113] | place: India: Gulf of Khambhat ...
TACCATTACTATTAAAGGTTGGAATTACAAAAAAGTTTTGGGAGGTCCAGGAACCCTTTTTCAAAAGGGTTCTTGGCCGCTGGAGGCATAGATAAGAAGTGGAATTAGAGAAAGGAGAGGTTAACCTTGTAAATTGGAAGGCTGTCTTCCAATTTTCAAACTTACCACTTCTCCTTCGGTGGCAAAAGGATTTTGGCAGGCGATTGAGGATATAAATTGCAGCGATTCGTGGGTTATATCGCCGGTCAAAGAGGTTTATCCATTAAAAAAAGGAGTCATGGTTGGCCCCCCGTCGGCATTGATTAAGCACCTGGAGTAGAAGTCCATAGTTGAATTTTTTTTCACCACGAAGGACACGAAGGCGGCCGGCGGCCGCAGCCGATAAAGGGAGCCACGAAGGACACGAAGAGAAAAAGAAAAATGAGTAAGAAGAAGAAAGCGCTTTCGTCTCGCTGCAAAAAGATGAATCGATTCGCATAGTGGAGTTGAAAAAATCCGGCTTTTAATTTATAATGAACACATGAGGTGATAACATGGCTTCCAGGTCATTGCATATAAAAATACCGTCTCATTTGTTTATTGCTTTGAACAAAACAGAAGATGAGCTAAGCAAGGAGATGCGTTTATATACCGCTATCAGGTTTTATCAAGCAGGGAAATTAACCATCGGTAAAGCAGCTGAATTTGCTGATTTATCCCGCTTTGAATTTGAAAATGTATTGGCTGACAACAATATTCCCATTTCGAATTTGGAGATTGAAGACATAAAAGCTGATCTCAAGAGAATTCTTTAAAAGCAGTAATCCAGCTGTGATAATTATAAGTGAAGAGGGAAGTGAGATTATTGTTTCAAAAACCCAAAGTATGTGCTTTTAGTTGAGCCGGTTGAGGATTACAATCAGATTTGGTTTAGATTGGGACGCAACGGTTGAGGAAAAGCCAAGTTGTAGTAGAACCTATGTTGAGGTTTTTTTCTCTACGGATGACGCAATCAAAGCCCAAAAAGATCTTAAATATGTCGGTTGATTTATGAACTGGTTAGTATGCCTGGTCTGTAATTATTCTCATCCAAAGGCTGAGGCCATAAGTCCCGCTTTCCATCTACAAAAACGGCTACCCATTGTGCGAGCCGTTCTCCTAAGCGTTCGCATGACATCTTCTCTTCTTCTTTGCGAGGTGACTTCGCATTGATCGCACCGTAATGTAAACTGAACTTTTTACCAACATAATCAGTGACACCAAAAACAAGAAATCCGAAATTTATAAGAGTGACCATAGTGGCCAGACATGCGATCTCGGCGCCTCCCCCCCAAGCTCCCGACGATGAAAAGACCGTCGCGATCTTACCATCAACCTTTCCCCAAACCTCTCTCGCAACTTCGTCCCAAAAACGTTTCATCTGCCAGGACATAACACCCATATTTGTCGGAGTCCCAACTGCGATGCCATTGCACCACTCGATATCTTTAGGTCCAGCAGTCGTTATCGGAGAGGTCCGGACCTCAATACCTGGAACCCTTGATGCTCCATCGGCAACCAGAGTTGCCATCTTTTTGGTATTTCCGGTGTGACTGTCAAAGAGAACCAGTACCCTACCCATTCAACTATACTCCTGTTATAGCCCAAGATTTTTCAGATATTCACGACTATTTATGGCAGATTGAAACGGGGGTGGAGTCAAGCACCCCTCATCATCTGCAACTGTATCGTTTTCAACAATGACCCAACCCGAATAATTGTTTTCTTTCAAAAGTTTCACCAAAGCCTCGAAATCAATTCCTCCCTGCCCCAAAGGAACAAAGACATTTTCCCTCACAGCTTTATGGTAATGAACTCGTTCAGCTCGAACTCGCTGAAGAACATCAAGATCGATATCCTTGAAATGGTAATATTTGATCCGCTCCCATCGCCTCCTAATAAGGTCAATTGGATCACCTCCACCATAGACATAGTGTCCGGTGTCCAGTAAAAGATTAACTTTGTTTGGATCCGTTAGGTCAAGAACTCTTTCAATTTCTTCGGGGGTTTCAAGAAAGGTCCCGGCATGATGGTGGATGACAACGGTCATGCCATATTGTTCATCAACAGCACTTGCGATCTCATTAAGATTTTCCTTAACAGATTGCCATTGAATATCTGCCCACCCTTCGGGGTGAGAGCCAGCATTTTGCAGCCGCTCCTCATTCCCGACGTCGGCTACAATTACCCAAGGTACATCCTGAGACTTAAGTAATCGTGCAACAGTAAGCACTTTCTGGATCGAAGCCTTTATTATTTTGCGATCAACAAGATCAAAAGGGACAAAAGAAGAGGCAAGTTTGAGGTCACGCTTTTTCAGCTCCTCGGCCAATTCTATTGGGTCAGTAGGCATGTAGCCGTAAGGGCCGAGCTCGGTCCCATGATAACCTGATTTAGCAATCATGTCCAAAACATCGAACCAGGGGAGCTGTTTGGTCTCTCCAAATTCAGGTTCATAGATCCCAAAACTCACAGGAGCATTGCCAATTTTTATTGCCATACCGGTTCTCCTTCTTCTTTGTTAGGTCTCATTATTTAAAAAACCTCCTAAATCTCATTTTTTTCTTTCCAGGCAGTAAACACTACTTAGATAGATATTTTAGAGAAAATCATGTAAAAAGTCAACAGATAAATAGAGATTTTGATTAAAGTCATTGAGAGGGAAGAGCCGGATAGATAGGCTAAAGGTTAATAAGAAAAAGCTTTTCCTCAACCTCAGCCAACCTCAACCTTTTATTTCCCAAATATTTTGTTCGCCTGAAAAATTCTCGAAAAAAGTATTGACAAAAGCCAGGAAAATTTGTATAATAAAATTTAAACGAATGAAGGATAACTAAAGATTATGTGCTGTATAAAGTCTAAAATGATAGGAGAGAGTTAAAAGTGACAAAAGTTGACCCCATGCACTATTTGATTAATACAATACTTGATGAGAAAGAGATCGTTATCTTTCTCGGAGGCGGTGCTTCCATGGAAGGGAGACAAAAAGAAAAAAGGTTTCCTGGTTCTGATGAGTTGATGGAAGCTGTTATTAAAAAGTTCGGCGAAAATGTTCCATCTCAAAAGAAAAAACGTGAAGATCTTTTTTTTGAAATAATAAAAAAATGGGACAATGAAAAAAAACTCTCAACTCGCTTACGAAAATTCCTTGATGGCGAACCCGGGTTAGCCCATTATTGTCTCGCCGCTTTATCGCTAGCACTCTATGGCGACAGCAACGCATTATTATACCTCACTAAAAATCATGATGATTTGATGAACAAAGCTTTCACGGATATATTAAGAAAAAAGGATGAAGGTATCGACATTATTGTTATTTCTTTAAATCCAGATTTAACGGGATCGAACTTTAAAAAAATTTTTTGTAATATAGAAGGACACATAAAAGATGGTCGGCCTGTTTTACTTAAGTTATTCGGAGATCTAAATTCTACAAATCCTATATTTAAAGATGATGATATTGAATTCCAGCCCGAAGTAGAAAGAAAACTTAGTGAATGGATGGCAAAGCCAATGATAGTTATTGGATACAGCTTCTCGGATAAAAAAATAAGAGGACTTTTAAGCGCATCAGAAGGTAATTCGCCGATTTTTTTAATAAACCCATTAAAAAAAATACCTCATTCTATCAAAAGTTTAGATAGAATCCAACATATAAAATGCAGTTTCCGCGATTGCTTAAATAAACTATTAGAAATAATCCAGAAAAGAAATCCTTCAATAAATAGAAAGGTTGATAAAATATTGGAACTTTTGGACCCGACAACGTTATTACCTGACTTCAATTCAATTCAAAACCGGGTAAAACTATGCTCGAAAGCTTCCATATTAAGAACTGAAGAAAGAATTCCAAAAATTGAGGTAAATGGGAAAATAAGAAAGTTAATCCCGATTCCACGAAAGGACACAAGCCCGGATTTTGAAAGATTCCTTCAGAGTGACAGACAATTATTGGCTGTTATTGGTGATTCAGGATCTGGTAAATCCACTTTATTATATAGAATCGCCAAAAACGAATCCAATAAAAGGTTTATCACACTTTTCTATGATGTTCACCACCTTCAATCCGCAGGATCTTTAACTAAAAAACTTGCAGAAGATTTCCGTTGCGAACAAAGACAATTAGAGACGATCTTTAAACATTTCGATAAAATTTTATCAAAAGAAAAAAAGAAACTATTGATAATAATTGATGGACTGAATGAAAGTATAAGTATTGACCCATCAGATTTTAAGATTGATATTGAAAATTTAGGAGCTAAATTACCCGGATCGATTAAAATTGCATATTCATGCCGTACTATTTATTGGAACTCTTATATCAAAGTCAATGCCCCTATTTCGTCATTATTATATCATGATTCCAAAGAGTTTTTACTTCATTTTTATTCTGAAAGTGAAGCCCAGTTGGCTTTCGATGTTTATAAAGATTTATTTAAGTTTAGAGGAGTCTTCAATTCTTTAAAAGATGAATTTAAAGAAAAAATTCGCGACCCATTAATGCTAAGGATGCTAGCTGAAGGTTATCAAGGAGAAAAGTTACCTACTTTTGCACCCGCAGTTAAAATTTTTAGGAACTACGAAAAAGTACTGAAAATAAAATTCAAAGGAAATGCACCTTTAATTGATTTTATTTATGAACTGATAGCATTTAAATTAGAAGAGATAAATACTCATAGACAAGTTTCTGACCAATTTGTTGCAAGAAAAATAAGAACAAATTCGAATTTTCTAAACCTTTTTCAACTAGCTAAACCTAAGGACCCTTTCGTTTTGTTAGAAGATGAAGGAATACTGAGTTTATTAGATGAGGAAGAAACAACCTATCGTTTTACATATGATCGTTTTTTTGAGTATCTTTTAGGAAAGGAAATTGGTAAAAGGATAAAATTGAATTCAAAAGAAGATTTTGTAACAAATCTAAGTGAAAAAATTTTAAGTTTTCAAAGGGTGCATTTTTCTTTCCTGCAAGCATTAAAGTCAGAAATTATCCGTAAAAATATCAAAAACCCGAGTGGAATATGGTCATTTTATGAGCCCTACACACTTAAATTATTGTTAAATAATCAAAACGTCGCAATCGTTAATTTTGCAAAAGAGGTGCTGAGAGAACTTACTTTCGAGGGTGAAAAAGATACCCTTGAAGCTCTCAAAGAGATCAAAGAAGATGAATTGGAATGGAAATTGATCGCATTAGACATCGCCTGCGATTCATCAAGAGTTAAACCATTTTTGATTGAAGGTTTATTCTCTGGTAGTAAACTTTTTACAAGAAGGTGTGTTAATGCGCTATCTGTATTAATTGAAAATCAAAATATCAGAGAAGAATTCGAAAAAATGATATTTTCTGATGTCCAATTGATTAAAAAATTCGAGAGAAAACATGCAATGGGCATATTTTATTATTTGGCATTAATTTTCTCAATAGAGGATAAATTAGGCAGAGACCCTTTTATAGAGATCAAAAGCTTCATTAAAAAATGCTTCTCTCTCTTGGGCGATCAAAAGAGTGATGCTATAGAAGTTCTAAAGATTGAGTTTGCAAGATTAGCCCGGGAGGAAGGCCCCCTGATGTTTGGCTCAAAATTCAATATAGATCGGAAAGAATTTTATGGGATTGATTATCTTTGGCGCTTTATGGGGGAAGAAGAGAGAAAGGCTGCATTGAAAATGAATTCTCTATTTTTGTCCCCAGAAAAATTACGTAGCGAAGAATCCATAGAACTAATTAAATTTTTTGGCTCTGAGATTGAGCATTGGAATAAAAGAAAAAATCCTGAATGCTGCTCAAATTTTACTTACGATTTCGAGTACAGAATTGCCCAATGGATTTTAATTTCCCATAGCCAGTCCAATTTTGACGATGTATTAACAGTGCTTGAAAATCTTGTTCTATCGGACTATTGGTTGTGTATTGATTTTGCATTATGCATAATGCGGTCAATCCTAGAGTTTATGTATCCATCGGATAAAAAAATCATTAATCAGGGATTTGATAGTATGAAACGATGGACAAACAAATTTGAAAACAACAAACAACTTTTTTATAGTACACTTAACATAAAAAATCCTTTTTCATTAAATTTCATCCCGTTAGAGCCTGTTGCTCGAATCGCTCTTCTTCATTTTTCCCCGGATGAAGGTCCTGTTCCGATTTTAGAAGACTACCTATCGGACTCTGAATTAAATAAAAAATTACTCGCACTACTTTGTACAAGATACTTTTGGAGGAGGTACCCATTAAGAATTCTGGGAACTCTAGAACTGGTTTTAAATGATAACAATTCAAAAGTAATCGAGTGGTTGGATAGGATCCTGAAGGAAATTTACCTGGTATATCCACGTAATGTAGAGAATTTCTTCTGGAAAAATAATGTAAGTCAAGATAGAATCTATGCAATCAAATATAGAAAAGATGTTATCGATCCGACAGGTGTGGTTTATGACGGATATCCTTTCTATAAAGCATTATTTTTGCAATCTCAAGAAAGGCGTGCCAAGTTTGTCGAATGGTATGCAAAGATATTTGACACTGAATCTTTCGATGAATATTTCAACAAATTGGTAGATTATTTATACGAAGAAATAGAACGGGAATAATTTTTGACACCAATTAGTCTTTACTTTGCTTGCAGGCAAAAAAGATGCAATGATTTACATTCCTTCGATCTAAAAAGAATAGTACCCCACCCAGTTTATTTTCCTCAGGGCTCATAACTGGGAGGCCTAAATCTCGAAATTTCTCTATTATAGTGCTATGATCATAAAGCTGAAAAATTCTCGATAGACTGTAGTCCTGGTCAAAAACTTCGAGTTGACCAGAACCACATTTAAAAGCGAATAGCAAGACACCATTTTTCTTTAAAATTCGGGAAATTTCTTTTAAGGTCACATTCATCACATATTCCGGCTCTATGTGTTGAATGACATAATTGCAAATTACAAAGTCAAATGTATGATCATCAAATTTTAAAGGGTACTTTATATCTCCCACGGAAACCCAANNCCAATCGGATAATTCAGGATATAGTTGTTTTGTAACTTGAATGTTTTCTTCGACGGCATCAATCCCATACACGAAATAGCCTCTCTGAAATAGAAAACGCACATCTCTTGCACCTGCGCCACACCCTATATCCAATCCTACACTTCCAGGTTTTACTAATTCTGCGAATCTGGTAAGATAGTCTATATCACTTTTTAATTCAGGGTTAGAAGATTCCTTATATGGTATTTTTAGATAATCATAGCTTACTTTTGCATATTCAGCAGCTTGTCTTTTGTAGAACTGTCGTGAAAATGCGCTCTCTTTCATACTTACTTGCCTTTGCTCGGATTGACTAATGAAATTATCAGGTTAGTTTTGATGATTCAATAATAGATACTCTTTCTCAATATTATAATAAGTTTCGTTTCCTTGCGAAGATATATTCTTTGTAAATTTTATGAAATCAGATTCCCAGCTATTTAGCTTTTCTACATCGAAACTGCGATGCAAGTTTACATAGATTTGCATTTCTCTTAGTTTATAAAAATAAGGCAGCCGCTTTAACCAATACAAATCGAGATGATTTTCTGAACTATATCCATGCCAAAAATTTCTCCAAAATAGTTCCGGTAGTTCTTTTCGATTATAAAATTCCTGATTTTTTTGCAATGCAGAGAACAGAATAATTGCAATATCATGAATATACCAGCTATATATACTGTCATCAAAATCAAAAACCGTAATGTTTTTCTTATTTAAAAAAAAATTACTAGTATGAAGGTCTGCATGAATTAGCCCATATGACTTTTCATCCAGCGGGAAATTCTTAATTTCTTCAATCAGATTATGATATCGTTTGATTATTTTATTTTGTGATGGAGGTAGATATTTATTTGGATTCAAGTACTTTTCTTCATGCCACTTGGGCCTGTGAAGAAAATTGATTTCATTAGAATAGCTTTTTGTTATACGGTGCATTTTACCGGCAACTTTTCCCCAAATATAAAAGAGCTCATGTTTCCAATCTTCAATGGTGACCTCCCTTCCACTAGCTTTCTCAAATATAACGCAAAAGTAGTCGCCATTTTCAAATTTGAAAACTTCAACAAGCTTTTTCCCATTCAAAGAAACCGGTTGTGCCACTGCAATTTTTCTTGAGGCTAAATCGTCGATCCAGTTTATTTCTCCCCATATATATTCTTCATTTCTATGTGAAGAATGAGTAATTCTTAAGATAAATTCTTTATTATATTTTTTAAATAAAAAGACAAAATTCTCAAAACCATTTAATTGAATAACAGTTTCATTATTTATATTAAATCTCCTTAGGATTTTTTCCAGGTGGTGGACCGTAAATTTTATATTCAGTTTTCTCTCAATGCAATTATTCATTCTCTTTTAACCAATGTTTTGGATTGTTAAAATCTTCTCCAGGTGTAAAAAATTTAATACTATTACAGTACCGGCAAATCTGAGATGCATTAAAACGATCGCCTTTTTCCAGTGATTTGCGTACATCGTCATATTTTTTTGAAAACCATATTTCTCTTAGTTGTTTCCGACAAATATTTCCCATTACTGTTCTTCTGGCTCCATCGTTACAACACAACAAAATATCACCCTCGCATGTTACTACCAGCATTTCGCTGGGTGCATAGCAAGGTCTGTGTAATGACTTATCAATTTTAAATATCACTCCCCCTCGGTTATTTAAAACTAGATCAGCGGGAAATTGGACGGTTTGCATAGGCCTTTCCGGTATTGGAGTGAAATCGTGACGAGTGACAAGAAAGTGGTTTATTCCTGCTTTTTTTAGAGAATTGTACCTTTCATCTGTCAAAAAATCTCCATTTGTGAATAGAAGTTGATAAACATCTGGAAGTTTACTCTTTACATAAGAAATGAGTCTTTCAAGATCAGTTCTTAACAAAGGTTCACTATATAGACTATAAGATATTCTGCCACTAAATTTCATTTGAATTAATTCTTCTATAAGTTTGTAGAAAATTGCATCGCTCATAAAGAGAGGAGTTTCTGGTTCAGGATTTATGGACGTAGGGCAATAGAGGCATCTCTTGTTACACCTCGAATTCACTTCCACTTCTACCATTGTAAATAATGGTTTTGACAAATTATTGTTTTCCTGTTTCATATAGGACATAAATTACTAGAAAAATTTTTTATAGTGATCTTCGCCAGGTGCAAAATATTCAGTATCATCGCAAACCTTGCATATGGGTGCAGCTTCGTCTCTATTACCTTTTTTTAATAATTCCCGAATTCGCATGAACTTTTTGGCAAACCATATCTCTTCCAATGGTTGCTGCCCAACATTTCCCATTACTTGAGTTCTTCCAGCATCATTGCAGCATAATAGTACATCTCCTGTAACAGTTACTATCAGCCGTTCACTTGGAGAATAGCAGGGCACACTTAAAGGTTTTTTTAGCCTTGAAATCATGCCGCCTCTATTTACAATTACTAAGTCTCCTGGGAACTGAACGGTTTGTCTAGACCTTTCATTAATTGGTTTTTGAGAGTGCCGTGTAACTATAAAATGATCTATCCCGGATTTGCATAAGCTTTCATATCTTCGATTTGACAGAAAATCTCCATTTGTATAAATAACCTGGAATGTATCCGGTAGTTTACTTGAAACTCTAATGACCAATTCTTCCAGATCGTTTCTAAGAAGTGGCTCATTATAAAAATGATATGAAAATACACCAGAAAATTTTATCCTAACCAGTTCTTCAATTATCTTATTAAAAACAATATCATTCATGTAAAGTGGGACTTTCGGAGAAGGCAAAACGGAAACAGGGCAGTAATCGCATTTTCTATTGCACCTGGAGTTGACTTCAATCTCAGCATATTTAATACAACCTTCTAACGAATGGATAATTTCTCTTTTCAAAATTAAACCTATCTCAATGGCTGAAATTTGATTTAACTTTAAAAAATGCCTTGGCAATATCTTTCATGTCTGTATGAGATGCTAAAAGAACATAATGAGGAATGACCAGGCATTCTTTTCGTGCATTTTGAGAGACAGGCAATTGAAATTGCCCTGGATTGTATAAATCCAAAGAATTCGGATCACCGGTTAACTTTGAAAAAGATAATGGATTATAGAGAATATGATTATTCAAGGGGGCATATATTGGTTCAATTAGTATTTGTAATTCGGAGGTTAATGCTTCTGCAATAAGATCAATTTTCTTATCACCGAATGCTGGGAGGTCTATACGGACACAATATTGATAGTATGTAGGGAGGTCGGTTCCCTGAGAAGGGGTTAAAGGGGTTAAATCTCCGAGATTTAGAAGTAGAGAATTGAGATATTTTGCGTTGTACTCTCGGATTCTGTTTTCTTCATCTAAATGCTTAAGTCTATCTAGCAAAATCGCTGCATGGAATTCCGACATGCAATAGTTTCTACCTTGAACAGAGCCAACTTCTTCCAGTTCCATTTGACCAATATCTACTGGCCTGTCTCTGTAAAGACGTCCATCTGCTCTTAACTGTTCCATACATTCATATAAATCTCTGTCTTTTGTTATTGTTGCACCTCCTTCCCCACATGTAAGGACTTTTGTCTGCTGCATACTGAATACCCCGATTTTTCCAAAAGTTCCTGCCCGTTGATCATTCCATATAGCTCCATGTGCCTGGGAGCAGTCTTCAATGATCGGTATCCCGGTTTCTTTCGAAAGTGCAAGAAAGCCCTCTATATCTGCAACCCTGGAATAAAGATGAACCAGCATAATTGCGGCGGTATTATTTGTGATTGCTTTTTTAGCACATTCCAGTGACATACACAATGAATCCGGGTCAATATCTACTAAAATAGGAATGGCTCCTACTGCCAGGACAGAAGATGCACAGGCAACCCAGGTCAATCCGGGGACAAGTACTTCTTTTCCATATCCCACATCAAGTGCCTCAAGTGCTATTTTTAGTGCAGAAGATCCATTTGCCGTTGGCACACAATGAGGAACATTATGAAATTTAGCAAATGCTTCGGCAAATTGACGCTCATATGGTTTCTTACCGGTATAGCACCCACTAATGGCCCATCTCCCTGAATAGAGAACATCTCTAAGTAATTTTTCAGTATTTGCATCCGCTCGCGGCCAAATGGGCCATGGTTTCTTTCGTACTGGTTTACCTCCTATGAGTGCTAAATTCTCAGACATTTTCTTCAATTATTACCTTTTAATTCTTCTGCAATTATCGTGTTGGAATTACTTTTAAAATAAGTAATCAACTGATTAAATTGATCCGGGATAGCATGTAGAACGGGTTCATCCTTTGGCGTTAAAGGGGATTTAAAAAAGAACGATACTTCTGAAAGCAATCCTTTTTTCCTATTTTGAGCAGCCAAACAAATAATTCGTGTAAGGTCAATAATAGATGGTGCCGCCAAAATAGAATCCTGCCCAATCCAGTTAATTTTCATCTGCATTTTGACGCCCAAAAAGCCGCTAAAATCTATGTTGTCCCATGCTTCTTTTGCATCCCCCCTGGGAGGATAATAGTGAATATGAACCTGATGCCCATACTCAGAGTTTTCTCCCCCAGGATTATATCCTAATATTGATTTTAAACACTCACTTTTTGATCTTCGTTTTGTTAACATGCAATCAATATCAGAAAGGGTTACTCCATCACTATTACCAAGAATATTGGTACTGTACCAGCCATCAATCCTGAAATTCTTATCTCGAAATGCCGGGGCAATAATCGTTTTGATAAATGTCTGGCCGGTCTTTCCATCACGGCCGCAATATAATACCCCCTTCTTTTCCGCTAATTTTTTTAGTTTCTTTGTCTCAGCAATATTTGGTGTATAATTAATAAAATGAGCATCTGCCTCGATGGCAAGCCGGAAGTAAATCCTACTTAAAGTAACTCCTTTTGAATTTAGCTGGAGAGAGCTTAAATCCTCCCAATTCACATCATCATCGTCACATTGGAGTGAATAAGGTTCTGTTGGGCATAAATTTACCACAACCACTTGTTCTACATTGTTTTGGGAACACTTTTCTTTTATATAATTGACTTCCCGGAGAATCCACTCTTCAATCGTTTCGTTCTCTTTATTATAGGCATTTCTAGGAATTAATTTCTCCAGTTTCTCTTTAGCATTTTCTATTAATTCTATAGGGCAAACTTTCTGATTTAGGGCTGATGTGTATAGATTATCTGTTTTTAAGTCCCAGCCATCGATTATAATGGAATCCAACAAGGGGAAATCTAAATTCAACTTTTTTATAACCGAAGATTCTGTAACCATACCGACTTTTACAGTTTCTTCGGAATCTCCAACAGCCAGTCCCACACTTACGGTACTTCCGATTGCGCCTCCCAACCCGGCAATACACATCAAAATCTTCTTCTCCATTTAAATAAGCTCCCGCCATCAAAGGGCTCGGCTGCATCCTTCCCTTACCCTTGTGATGCATAATCTTTAGTTATCCTAGAGTCTTTTGAGTGGACAAAGAAGTTTGAATCAATGTATGCTTTACAAGTCATATTGAGCTGCAAAAGCATCTTTCCAACTCTCCTAACATCCTTGGGCTTGAAGAAAAAGACCCCCAACCCTGGACATTCCCAGAAAAATTTTGTAGAATTAAATTTCAATAAACTTCAGGCAAGGAGAAAATGAGAAGATGGCTGGAATTGACCCGATGTTTAACTTGATGAATACAATCATCGACGACAAAGAGGCGGTTATCTTACTGGGAGCCGGGGCATCGATGGAAGGCGAACAAAATGGAAAAAGATTCCCCGGTTTCGATGAGTTGATCGATGCTATTTCCGAAGACTGGGGATTCAAACCCACAAAAAGCACAAAAAAGCGCTTTGAGAACTTTTTAACAGTTATAAAGAAATGGGAGCAAGAAAGAATACTTCCCGCACGCTTAAGAAAATACCTGGGAGGAGAACCAGGGCAGGCTCATTACTATCTTGCCGCCTTATCCATAGCACTCTTTGGTAAAAGTAACGCGTTGTTGTACCTGACTACCAATTATGACGATTTGATGAAAAAAGCATTTACAGACTTAGAAAGGAACCCGGTAAGTAAATTTGATACAATTGTTCTTTCGCTGCGTCCCAATATAATAGGCTCGGAATTCCACGGAATTGTAAAGAATATAGAAGACCTCGTAAGAAAGGGAGAACCTGTTATACTTAAACTTTTTGGTGATTTAAATTCTCAAAGCCCAATTTTCAGGCAAGAGGATATGATATTCGAGCCATCAGTGGAGAACAAACTGGTTGAATGGATGAAAAAACCGATGATAGTGATCGGATACAGCTTCTCAGATAAAATTATGGAACATCTCTTAATTTCAGCAAGGGGTAGTTCACCGGTTTTCCTGGTAAATCCTTCGTCAAAAAAAATACCTTCATCCGTCAAAAACCTGGAAAGAGTTTGCCATATTAAAAAGACCTTTTCCGAGTTTATTCTCGACTTATTAGAAAGATTTAAAGAGAAAAATCCGTCGATAATTGAGAAAATGGATAAAATTCTTGAATCTTTTGGACTTCGACCAGGATCTCCTGGTTTCCGACCAACGAAGAATAAATTTAAGCCTCGTGATTTTTCCCAAAACAAGGACAAAGGGAAAAAAATCGACAAAGCAGTGAAAAGAATTCTCATCCTTTCGGCAAATCCCATAACTACCCCCAGGCTGCGTTTAGATAAGGAAATTCGTGAAATTGAAGAAGGTTTACGGAGGGCAAAACAGCGAAGGCGATTCAAAATAGAGTCGAGATTGGCGGTACGTCTCAGGGACCTCCGAAGAGCACTGCTGGATGTTGAACCGCATATCGTTCACTTTACCGGACACGGGAGAGAGAACGGCCTGCTGGTGGAAAATGAAATAGGAGAGGCTGTGAGGATATCTAAAAAGGCACTTTCCGGGTTATTTGAACTATTTTCAGACCGGGTGGAATGTGTGATTCTTAGTGCCTGTTATTCGGCGCTCCAGGCAAATGCCATCAGCAAACATATTAATTATGTGATCGGCATGCGAAAGGAAATTGAGGATAAAGCAACCATTGAATTCGCGGTAGGCTTTTACGATGCATTGGGCGCCGGCAGGCCTGTGGAAGAAGCTTTCAAATTTGGTTGTAATGCTGTCTTACTGGAGTTCCCTGATCTTCCTGAGCATTTGATTCCCGTTTTGAAAAAGAGAAAAGATTTAATAAGAAGCGGAAATGTGCCCGGAAATGTGCTCGATGTGTATAAAAGCAGCACCTAAGCCGATCAAACTGTGGAAAAAACGGTAAAAAATTGACGGTAGGAAAATCCCGTAACAGTTAAGCTGTTTTTCACCACGAAGGCACGAAGGCATTTACAATGCGGTAAAAAGCACGAAGGTAGAAGGAATTTTAAAAGATAAAGTAGTCAGTCAAAAAACACCAGGTTACCAATCTTTTTCATTCAATATTAAATCTTTTTGCTCTGACAAAAAATCTTTTTGCTCTAACGGAATACCTTTTTGCTCTGACGGAATAGCTTTTTGCTTTGAGGTCAAAGCTATTTTGCTCTAACGGAATAACTTTTTGCTCTGACTTCAAAGCTATTTTGCTCTAACGGAAGTGTCCTTTCGGCAAGTGTGCGTATGGCTT
>JABAOF010000311.1_pt1 | contig 14649 bp, 18 predicted proteins | sample 7062171 | NCBI WGS metagenome assembly JABAOF01 (sample SAMN14538628, study PRJNA623070) | marine sediment metagenome | biome: marine biome [ENVO:00000428]; feature: marine pelagic biome [ENVO:01000023]; material: deep marine sediment [ENVO:00002113] | place: India: Gulf of Khambhat ...
CGAAATTCCTTTCTTATCCAGCTCCTTTGCTGCTTCCAGGGCCTCATAAACCATAATTCCACAGGCAAAGATTGCCACGTCCTTACCCTCACGCATTGTTATTGCCTTACCCATAAGGAATGGAGTATCTTCCGTTGTAATTATGGGGATGGGCGGTCTGCCGAATCTTATATATACCGGTCCCCATACTTCCGCCGCCCGAATGGTAGCTTTTCTTGTCTCCATAGCGTCACAGGGAACAACAACCTTCATATTGGGCAAAACTCGCATAAGGGCAATCTCCTCAATAGACTGGTGGGTAGCACCATCAGCACCAACCGAAATTCCCCCGTGGCTTCCGCCTATCTTCACGTTCAGATTACTATAACAGATTGTGACTCTAATCTGATCCCAGACTCTACCGGAAGCAAAAACTCCCAGGCTGCAGCAGAAAGGAATTTTGCCCACCAGGGATAATCCTCCCGCAGTGCCAATCATATCCGCCTCGGCGACTCCCATTGTAAAGAATCTTTCCGGGAATCTTTTCTTGAACATAGAAGCTCTCGTAGAATCTGTAAGGTCGGCTGACAAGACTACCACCTGAGGATTCTTCTCTCCCAGGGCTACCAATGCCTCTCCATATCCATCTCTTGTTGCTTTCATTTCCATCATTGATTCTATTCTTTCTCTACTATAATTGATAAATGCTGAAATCCCGGTTTTGAATCGGGAACTACGGAAGGACTCCGGTTTTTCTAAGAAGGGTAATAGGAAGAGTTAGTCAGGAACTTTCCAAATCGCTCAAGGCAACTTTCGCTTGCTCGTTAGAAGGTGCTTTCCCATGCCATTCAACAGCATTCTCCATAAAGGAGACACCCTTCCCTTTTATGGTCTTTGCTACGATAACTGTCGGTTTTCCTTTAACTTTTTTCGCTTCAGCAAATGCTTCAAGGATCTCTACCATCTTGTTTCCGTCAATTTTTATAATATTCCAACCAAAAGCTTTCCATTTTTCAGAGATGGGATTGGGATTCATTATCTCGTCAATTTTGCCATCTATCTGCAGTCCATTATTATCGACGATGCCACAAAGATTATCCAAGCGGTAATGGGAAGCCGCCATTGCCGCTTCCCAGATCTGTCCTTCCTCTATCTCGCCATCGCCCATCAAACAGTAGACGCGAGCGTCTATTTTATCCAGTCTAAGCCCCAGAGCAACGCCATTGGCGATAGAGAGACCCTGTCCCAGTGACCCGGTGGAAACTTCTATACCCGGTAAACCGTCGGTCTTGGAAGGATGACCCTGGAGGCGGCTACCAAGTTTTCTCAGTGTCTTTAGCTCCTGCACAGGAAAGTAACCAGCCCTTGCCAAACAGGCGTACATTGCAGGACAGCTATGTCCTTTAGAAAGAATGAACCTATCCCTCTCTTTCCATTGAGGGTCTTTTGGGTTATGCTTCATTATCGAAAAATACAGAGCCACCACAATGTCAGATGCTGAAAGAGCCCCACCCGGATGGCCGGAACCCGCCAGGGCAAGCATTTCAATAATATCCTTCCTTACCTGTCTGGCTATCTCTTCCAGTTTCTCAATCCTATTATTTCTTTTCATCTTCTTTTCTCTTCTCAATTAAATAATCGATGCGTTTTAATAGATGTTCGGGTTCAAAGGGCTTGGTTATGTACCAGTCGGCTTTTTTCTCTAATGCTTTTTCAAAATCTGCACCGGTATCAAGAGCGGTTAGCACTAAAACCGGTATCTCTTTAGTATCCGGATCACTTTTCAAAGTTTCACACACCCGATATCCATCCATTCCCGGAAGCATCAAATCGAGAATGATCAAATCGGGTTTCTTCTCTTTTACCTTTTGTAATCCCTGCTCTCCATCTTTGGCTGAAACTGTGGAATAGTTATTCTTTTCCAAAATAAACTTGAGCAATTTCACTGTTTGAGGGTTATCCTCAACAATTAAAATTTCTCTTTTCGGCATCTTTTCCTCCTGCTTTTCAACAACTCATTTTTTTTCTAGCTTTGCTTTTATTTCGTCAAGTAATTCCTTGGGGCTGAAAGGTTTAACGATGTACCCTGAAGCTCCCACTTGTAGCCCTCTCATCACATCCATCTCTTGCCCCAGTGCTGAAAGGATTAGAATTGGGATATCCCGAGTAGTCTCGTCTTTTTTCAATCTCTCGATAGCTTCGATTCCGTCCATCTTGGGCATCATAACATCCATCAATATCAAATCTGCTTTCTCTTTTTTGCTTAATTCCAAAGCTTCTACCCCATTATGAGCAATAGAAACATCGAAGTCATTCTTCTTTAAAAGAAATTCAATCAACTGTACAGTAGTAGGGTCATCCTCTACTATTAATATCTTTGTCATTTTCTTTTTCCTCTCAATTATCTCTTGCCTTAGTAATTCCCGTTCGTCGGAACAGTTACAGAGATTTCGCGCCACGAGCGAAAACAAAAATTATCTACTAACCAAATCACCAGCATACCTTTGTCAACGATGAACCCAGCCCTTAGTGGCTGGGTTTAATACTATTTTTGGAAAAGTTCTTTGTGACCTATCACAGCAATATCGAGAAGCATATTGAGATACTTGTACTTCTTTTTTATATCATCATAAGGAATGAAGTGAAGGGAAATATTTGCATCATCCAAAATTGCTCCCAGCATTCTGGAAAACTCAGCCTCGGATAAACTACTGCCTGGTGGAGGCCCCAGGACTACAGCAATTCTCACGTTACCCGTTTTACAGAGTTCAGCAAACATCCCGTAATTTATCTTCTTTTCTGCCAAATAATCTTTCTCAAAAACTGCCTCCAACCGGAATTTCAACTTATGTTTTTTCAATACCTCATCAAATTGCGCCTTAAGTTCTTCAAACTCTTTACTACGGTCTTGTGGATAAAAATAGCCTATTTCTACTTTACGCAATTTCTTATCAACTGGCGCTGGCTTAGCAGGTGGAGGGGAGACTTCTGCGGCAGGCTCTGGCTCCTTCGCCACTTCTGGTTCTTTTTCCTCAACCGGCGGTGGAATTCTTTCCCTCTTAATTTCCTCAACTTCCTCTGCAATCACTTCTTCCCCTGGAGGAGGAAATTCTGGTGCTGCCTTTTCAGGAACCTCTTTGGGAGCATATTTTTTGCAATTATGGCAATACCACCGGTCGTATTTTTCAACATAAGTAAGATTTTGTCCGCAAGTCAAGCACTTTCTCTCCTCTTCAACTTCCAATGGAGGAGGAGCCGGCTTCTTTTCTTCTTCTAATTCGGGTGCCCGTGTCTCAGGTGGCTTTACCTCTACTAACTCTTCTCTTTCTTTCTCTGGCAGAAGATCGTTCATCAATCCCCGAACTAAATCTATGGTTACTTCCTGCTTGGTTAATTGACCATAGGCATTAATTCTCTTCAGGAAACCTTCCAGTTCGCGAATGTTAGATTTCAATTTGCCGGCGACATATACGAGTATGTTATCACTGAGGTCTAAATTTTCAAGTTCCTCTTTCTTCTTAAGGATAGCAACCCTTGTTTCCAAATTGGGGGACTTGATATCAGCAATCAGTCCCCATTCAAATCTCGACTTCAATCTCTCCTCCAAAGTGGTCAGCTGTTTGGGAGGCTTATCTGAACTAATTACAATCTGCTTATGGGCATCGTGAAGAATATTGAAAGTATGGAAAAACTCTTCCTGGGTTGACTCTGCCTCCGCCAAAAATTGAATGTCGTCGATTAACAAGAGGTCTACTTGTCGGTAGCGCTCTCTGAACTCTTCTAACGTTCCTTTGCCGATAGCGTCTATAACTTCATTCATGAACGCTTCAGTAGTGACATAAAGTATCTTTGAGTCGGATTTTCTACTTTTAACATAATGTCCAATCGCATGAAGAAGATGAGTTTTTCCCAACCCTACCCCACCATAGATAAATAAAGGATTATAGATTTCTCCCGGACTTTTTGCCACAGCCTGAGTAGCTGCGTGAGTAAATCTGTTAGACGGCCCGACTACGAAATTATCAAAAGTATAGCCAGGATTTAACTTGACCTCTCCCACCGGTTTAGCGAACCTTTTGGCCCTTTCCTTTCTCGGCTTTTCCCGCGCTTCTTTCTTGGGAATTTCTTTTGCAGCTTCTAACCCGGAAACGGAGGGCTGGGGGGCTTCCATAGATTCGTCCAGTATCTTGATTATCTTTTCTTTTACCTGGGAGTCAACATCATGAACATAAAAGGCCCAGTTGTATTCCTTATCCTGAGGGATAAAAGGACGACTGCAGATATTTCCAATCTTGTCCATTAGGTCCTTGAGGTCCTTTTGTTCTCCCCAGACCCTTATCTTGTACCTTTTTTCTCCCCTCTGACTTGGAGAAAAACTCATGCTCCAACGTTCAATCATATTACCACCTGAGCAACATAAACATTCACTTCAATTGCAAACGGCCGCGACTCCAAGACAATAATTTCTTATTCCTGCTTTAGATATTTGTTCTCGACCTGTTTAATCTTATTTATCCTGCGTAAATGCCTCTCCCAGCCAAAAGGAGTATTAAGCCAGCCATTGACTATGTTCATAATTTTGTTTAGATTCGGATTAGCGTTCAGGCAGATAATGTTGGCATTGTTATGTTCAGATGCCAACTTTGCCATTTCTTCATCACGGACCAAAGCTGCCAAAACTCCGGGAACTTTGTTGGCGGTAATGCTCATTCCTATGCCGCTCTTGCATATGAGAATTCCCCTGTTACAATCTCCCCGGGCCACAGCTTCAGCAACCTGCACGGCGTAATCCGGGTAATCACAGGATTCTTCTGAGAAACATCCAAAGTCACTCACTTCGTGATTCAATTCCTGAAGTTTCTCTTTCAGTTTTGCCTTTAATTTGAATCCTTGATGGTCAGAGCCAATAGCAATTTTCATCTTTTCCAAACGCCCCCATGAATCGGAGCTACTCTTATTTGGAATTGGAGAAATACCGAAAGGCACTAATAGCCTATGACCTTCAAAAAAGATTCTGCCTTTAGACTTGCTCCCCCTACTAACCCTCCGTCTACATTTTCACAGGACATCAGAGCCGAAATATTGTCAGGATTAATGCTTCCTCCGTATAAAATTCTGATTGCCTGAGCATTTTCCTTTCCAAACATTTGCCCTAATAATTTCCTGATAAATCGCTGCACCTCTTCAGCCTGGTCAGGGGTAGCTGTCTTTCCCGTACCGATAGCCCAGACAGGCTCATAGGCCACTACTAATCCTTTGCTTTCTTCCTCCGTCAATCCCGATAGTCCTGCTTTGATCTGTTCTTCTATTACTGCTAACGTCTCCCCTGTTTCTCTCTGGGGAAGCGTTTCCCCCACGCAAACAATAGGAATAAGACCAATAGAAAAAGCTATCTTCGTTTTCTTATTCACCATCTCATCTGTCTCGCCAAAATATTGGCGTCGCTCTGAATGACCTAAAATTACATAATCACAGCCGATATCTTTGAGCATTGTCGGCGATACTTCTCCGGTATATGCTCCGCTAATTTCCCAGTGCATATTCTGGGCGCCTAATCTTATTGACGACCCTGCGATTACTTCTTTTACTGAAGAAAGAACAGTGAACGGGGGACAGAGAACTATCTCTCTATCCGCGATACCTCCGGCTTTGTTTTTTAATTCACCAGCTAACTCCACTGCTTCCGGGCTTAGCTTATTCATTTTCCAGTTACCGGCAATAATCGGTTTCCTCAATCTTACTCTCCTGAAAACATAATTTAGCAAATTTAGCAACATGAAACAAGCAAAAATTGAAGCCAATCCCACAAATCCAAAAAAGCCTTAAAGACTCTGAATAAAAATAATTATAATGCACATTCTGTATAGTGTCAAGAAAAAAGGTAAGTATTTCCTGAAATTATCGGAGGAAGAAAAAAAAGACCCCTTGTGGATAAAGACAAATTGCGAAAAAATTTTACGTTCTCAAAAAGTTGTATCACCTGCTTCCCTAAAATACACAGTAGGAGCAATTGTCTTCCAACAAGGGGTCACCTTGCACTGCAAAACTTTGAGTCTACTTGCTATCTTCTCTTCTTTCTTTTCTTTTTTGCTTTCTTTTTCTTCTTTGCTTTCCTCTTCTTTGCCATCTTTTTCCTCCTTTTTTTCCTTGCAATTTTCTTTTTGGCGGCTTTTTTCTTTTTTTTCTTTTTTCTTTTCTTACCGCCGCGGGACATCCTTGCCCGAGAGACGTCTCCCTGCTTATCGAGGTAATAGAGATAACCGCGGGCCTTTCTGACTCCAACTCTAGCAACTTTCACCGGGCTCCCGCCTTTCTTGCCACCGCGGGCCATCCTCGCCCGAGAGACATCTCCTTGCTTGTCGATGAAATAGAGATAACCTTCCTGTCTCCTAACACCGACCCTTGCTACCTTTTCTCCCATCTCTTTCTCACCTCCTCTGTTTTAGAAGCTTAAATAACCGCGTACCTACTCAATCCTGCCAGTCTGTTTAAGTCTTGATGTCCTTCTTGCTCTTTTCCGTTGGAAGCTTCGCCTGGGACTCTTTGGGTAAAGTAATAATTGACTCTTTTAGCCAGGCATCGATCATCTCTTTAGAAAACTTATATTGTCTACCAATCTTAGAAGCCGGGATTTTTTTCTGACGGATTAATTGATAAATCTTGGATTTGCTCAGTCCTATATATTGCGACAACTCCTTGGTGCTCATTATATCTTTCATCAGATTCACCTTTTTAGGAATTTTTAAATATATGTTTTATCATCTAATAACTAGCTTTTGTTTTAATTATAATATATCCACAGGATTTGTCAAGTAAAAAATTTAGCTTTTTTTTAGTGCCAAGTCGCCGCCTCTATTTTCATCTAATATCATTAAGTCTAATAAACCACGAATTTCTATCATAAAGCAACTTTTACTTATTTCTTGTATCTAGCTCTGCTTTCTAACCTCAGGTAGCCCTATGGACAATTAGAGAGTTCTTTGACCAAAGGGTGGGGCCAGGGTTATCTCCTCCATCGCCGCCCGTTCTTCTGGAAAGGGACAGGTAAAGTAGAATAAAAAAGCGAAGCCTCCGATTTTTTGGAGTCTTCGCTGAAAAATATCCTTAAAGTATATGAATCCTTGCTCTACAAACTATATTCTGGGCAAGCTCACCTTTATTCCTGGACCCATTGTTGAAGAGACGCTTATACTCCTTAAATATTGGCCTTTAACACTGGGGGGTCTGGCGCGCTGTACTTCTCTTATTACGGTATTGATGTTATCCGCTATTTTCCCTTCATCAAAGGAAGCTTTACCCACACTCAAATGGATAATTCCGTAACCGTCGATGCGAAATTCAACTTGACCAGCTTTAATCTTTTTTATCGCATCAGCAATCTCAAATGTGACAGTACCTGTTTTGGGACTGGGCATCAATCCTTTCGGTCCCAGTATCTTTCCCAGTCTGCTCAAGTCACGCATACAATCGGGAGTAGTTATTAAGGCATCAAATTTGATACCCCCCTTGGCTATCTTTTCAATTAAATCTTCTCCTCCCACTATATCTGCTCCTGCTTTTTCAGCTTCTTTCGCTTTCTCTCCCTTGGCTACTACGGCCACCACTTTGCTCTTTCCCGTACCGTGCGGCAATAAGACGGTTCCCCTTACTATCTGGTCCTGGCGTTTGGGATCAATTCCCAGCCGCAGACACATTTCGATAGTCTCATCAAACTTGGCGTTGGCAGACTTCTTGACCAACTTTGCTGCCTCTTCCACACTGTAGACTTTATCTTTATCAATTAATTTGGATAATTCGTGGTACCGCTTACCTCTTCTCATAATCGCCCTTGTCCCGATGAATCGGGGCCTATAAATTTCTATTCAATTTCTATACCCATGCTCCTGGCAGTTCCCTCTACCATTTTAACCGCACCTTCTATATTGTTTGCATTCAAATCGGCCATTTTCTTCTCTGCAATTTCACGTACTTGCTTTTTGCTCACCTTGGCTACTTTTGTCTTATTAGGTTCTCCCGACGCTTTGGCTATGCCCGCAGCTCTCTTCAACAATGCAGCTACGGGAGGGACCTTGGTCACAAAAGTAAAACTTCTGTCCATAAATACGGTAATTACAACCGGAATAAGCATTCCCGCTTCCTGACTGGCCGTTCTCTCATTGAACGCCTTGCAGAACTCCATAATATTTACTCCATGTTGTCCCAAGGCGGGCCCCACCGGGGGAGCAGGATTGGCTCCTCCTGCGGGTATCTGCAGTTTTATTATGCCTTTTACCTTTTTGGCCATAATATCTTCCTTCTTATATCTTTTCCACCTGTAAAAAATCGAGCTCCACGGGAGTAGCTCGTCCAAAAATTGTTACCATTACTTTCAGTTTGCCTTTTTCCTCATTAACCTCTTCCACCACGCCCACAAAATTTTCAAACGGTCCCTCTATAACTCTAACACTGTCTTCCTTTTCAAACATAACTGCTGGTTTTGGCTTAGCCTGTGCTTCTCGTTGAGTGAGTGCTACGATATTTTCCAATTCCTCCGGTTGCAGAGGCACGGGTCTTATCCCACCCAGGAAACCAGTTACTCCAGGAATATTGCGTACGCCCCAGTAGGTTTCATTATCGATTATCATCTCAATCAATACGTAACCCGGGAAAAATTTCCGTTTGCTAATCCTTTTCTTATTCTTGCGAATCTCGACGATTTCTTCAGTAGGAATCAATATATTTGAGATCTTATCTCTCATTTCCCCGGAACTTATCAGCTTCTCCAGGTATGCTCTAACTTTATCCTCATGCCCTGTATACGTATGGACAATATACCATTTCTTATCTATCAACTTTTCCCTCTCAGTGCGGTTGACTACTTTATTAATATTCCCAGAATTATGGACAATCCAAAATCTACCAGACCTACAAAAATAGCCACAGCAATAACCAAAAGGATCACCACCATTGCCGACCCGATTGTCTGTTTCTTGTTTGACCAGGAAACCTTTCGCAACTCTTCTATAACTTCTCTCAAAAATTGAATCGCCTTGTTAAACACAATTTTCACCTATTCTCTTTGTAGATTTTACTTTATAACAAAAATCTAAGAAACCTGTCAACCAAAAAAATGCATCCCGATTGAAAATTGGGATGCCTACAATCAACACAATCTCAAAATTGTGCGCAATCCTTAGCTTCAGTCTCTCCCCTCATCAATTAACCTGTAGCCTACCCCTTCTACCGTTTCAATCTTCTCCCCCAGGGAGGCTAACTTTTCTCGCAGTCGCCCAATATGGACATCAACAGTACGAGTAGTGCCAAAGTATTCGTATCCCCACACCGTTTCTAACAAGAAATTTCTGTTAAGCACATGCCCTTTCTTTTTTACCAAAACATGAAGTAGATTAAATTCCATAGGTGTCAACTCAATCTGTTTATCTTTTATGAATACAGTATGTTTATCCAAATTCAAATGCATATCTCCATACCTCAAAGTTTCCTCTGCCTTTTCCTCTCCACTGGCTCGACGGAGCACTGTTTTCACTCGCGCCACTAGTTCTTCTTGATTAAAAGGTTTAACGATATAGTCATCAGCACCCATCTCCAATCCGGCAACAGTGGAGGATTTTGTAGATTTAACCGTGAGCATTATGATGGGAATATTACTTACACTCTTGTCCTTCTTCAAAGTTTGACAAATCTGAAAACCATCCATATCGGGTAATCTCAAATCCAGGATAACCAAATTTGGCTTTGAGCGATTAACTTTCTTAATTCCCTCTTCCCCGCAACTGGCAGTAGTGACAGAAAATCCCTCATCTGTCAACACCTCGCTAACCAGTTTCAAAATCGACGTGTCATCATCTATCACCAAAATTCTTTTCTTTAACATTGCTACCTTCCCCAATATAAGGATTTGCTTTTTTTAATCCTCTCTCTTATCTACAACGTAACTACTCCCTTTCTTACTCTTGGCATATTTTTTCAATTCAGCACCCACATCGCTAATTTCAGCGGGGTTGGTGAATTTTCTTGCTCTATTTGTAACTACTCCGATAGAAATAGTCATCAACGGAAACTTCGTAGTCTTATTCTGTCGATCCTTGGTTATAATATACTTTCTCTTTCTGTCTTCTTCATCATAGAGAGAAGGAAGCTCCTGGTCAAAGTGTTTGATAATACCTTTACAAATTGCATCAACCTTATCCGGACTGGTAATTACGATGAAATCATCTCCTCCAATATGACCGATGAAGTCGTCCGGATTACCTTTCTCTTTAACTACCTTGAGAATAATTTGAGCTGTTGTGCGAAGAACTTTGTCGCCTCTGAGATAGCTATACTTATCGTTAAACGCTTTAAAATTGCTCAAGTCTAAATACAAAACAGCAAATAGACGTTCCTGGCTCAGGCACTTCTCTAACGCCTCTGTGAGGGGAATGTTGCCAGGCAATTTGGTTAGCGGATTAGCCGAAAGGTCGCTGGCAGTGCGAGTCAAATGTGTTTTCACACGGGCAACCAGTTCTTCATTTTGAAAAGGCTTGGTAATATAGTCATCAGGAGCATAGCTCAATCCAACGACTTTATCTGACGTAGAGCCCTTGGCAGTTAACATGATTATAGGTATGTGAGCCAAAGAAACATCTTCTCTGATCTTCTGGCAAACCTGATAGCCACTCATACCGGGAAGCCCCAGGTCTAAGACCAAAAGATCCGGGGGGGTACGATGAATCTCTTCCAGCCCCTCTTCTCCGCTATTCCCAACTGTGACCTCAAAACCTTCGCCCTCAAGAGTAGTTTTGACCAGATTAGCAATATCCTCTTCATCTTCTATTACCAGAATCTTTTCTTTGCTCATATTTCTTTTCCTATATTATAAATTATGCCTTGGGTAAAGTAAAGATAAAATTGCTTCCTTTATTGAGTTGGCTCTCTACCCAAATCCGTCCACCGTGCGCCTCGACGATCCCCCTAACGATGGCTAGACCCAACCCCGTCCCCTTGACTCTCTTTACTTTACTTTCAGATGGCTTAACCTGTTGGAATTTATCGAAAACCTTTCGCAAGTCTTCCTTGGCGATACCCACTCCCGTGTCTTTAACAGCAATCTCCACAAAGTTCTCCGATGCTGAATTTTTCGCTTCTATGGTTATTTTTCCTCCTTCAGGAGTGAATTTGAAAGCATTGCTGAGAAGATTCGTAAAAACCTGTATAAGCTTATCCGGGTCAGCGGAAACCAGAGAGATACTTGTGGGAACGACTGCCTCCAGTTGAATCTTGCTCTCTTCTGCCTGCGGCTGGAAAAATGTAACCATTTCCTCTATCAGCGGCGGAAGTTCTAAAGCTTCCTTCCCCAGATCAAAACGCCTGGCTTCGATTTTTGCTAAATCGAGGATGTCGTTTATGAACATTCCCAGTCGAGAAGTGTTGTTCTTGACAATTGTCAGATATTCTACAAGTTTCTTATTAAGCGTGCCGGCCTTCCCCCTAAGGATAAAATCAACATAGCCTTTAATAGAAGTTAGAGGTGACCTGAGCTCATGGGACACGCTGGAAACGAAATCGTCCTTCATCTGGTCAAGCTCTTTAAGTTTTTTTGCCATCCTGTTGAATTCACCTGCTAAATCGCCAAGTTCATCTCTGCTTTTGACTGAAATCTTCTGTTCCAGGTTCCCCTTTCCGATAGACTTTGCACCCTCGGTAAGTTTTTTGATTGGGCGGCTCATTAGCTGAGCCAGAATAAACGCGCCAAAAATTCCGAAAGAAACGGCAACACCTGTTACCACCAGGATACGGCGACGGGTCAGGGCCAATGTATCTTCCACAATTCCATTCAAAACTACTTTGGAAAATCCAATTCGGGCAGTACCCAACCTATCCTGTCCTAATAAGACAGGAAATGAGACATCAACGAGTTCACCGCCTTCCTTCCCCTGATAAGATTGAATCAACAAGTCTTCTGAATTTTGAGCTTTTACTCCTATGGAATCCCTATAAACATAACCAAGAAGATTAGTGTCGGTATGTACTACCACTTTCCCTTCATCGTCTACGAACATTGCATAAATTACGCCTTTGGTCCTCTTCACTACCTTAATGTAATTCATAAGAAGCAGGTCGTCTTCGCTAATTATCGCCTCCTTGCAGATCTCTGCCAGACCCTTTATGGCATTTGCCTGGCTTTCTCTCATTGTCTGCAAAAGATGTTTCTTCTCAAAAATGAACAGGATCACGCTCATCCCCAGTAAAGCCACCACCAATATGAGAATAGCAAAGAAACTGAACTTTGTTCTCAGACGCATTCTGCCTCCCCGAGGGTCAATCGTTTTTCTTACGCCTTAACTCGTCCAGATGGTCTTTCACCAGGTGTTTTGGACCAAAATGTTTATACTCCCTGAGCACTGCCCGTATTCGTGCCAATAGTTCATCAATCTCAAAAGGCTTTAGCACATAATCATCTGCCCCGCCCTCTAATCCGTCAACTTTATCAGAAGTCTTTTTGAACCTGCCGGTTAACATTATTATAGGTATGTCTTTGCACCGTTTATCTGCTTTCAGTCTCCGACAAACCTCAAACCCGTCTATGTCCGGAAGCTGCATGTCTAGAATAATCAGGTCAGGATGGGACGTTTGAGCCTCTCTTATGCCACCTTTACCATCCTCAGCAGAAACGAAATCGAACCCTTCATCAAGGAGAGTCTCTTTTACCAACCTAACAATATCCGGGTCATCATCGACAAAAAGAATCTTCTCGTTCATACAGTAACCTTTGTCATTGCCAGTGATTAAAGGAGCGTGGCAAGAACACCCCAGCGCACAAATTTCCCGATTGAAAATCGAGATGTACCATTTTGAAATTCCAATTCTCCAAAATATATTTTATCACAGACTTATTACATTAATGTTACAAAAATGTTAAATCTATGTTAACTTTTTACTCCCCTTCTACGAACATGTATCCTTTTCCTTCTACGGTTTTTATCTTTTTGGCAGCCTCTTCACCCAATTTTTCCCTGAGTCTCCTTATATGCACATCCACTGTTCGCGTAGCACCAAAATACTCATACCCCCATATACTTACCAATAAATACGAACGATTCAAAACACGACCCGCCTTCTTCATCAACAAGTAAAGTAAATCGAATTCTTTTGGTCTCAGGTCTACCGGTTTTCCTTTGACCCGCACTGTAGCCCTGGTGACGTCAAGAGAAATCCCTTCCTTTTCTATTACTTCCTCGAAGTCTTCAGAAAGCTCGTAGCGCCTTATTAAAGCTTTTATGCGGGCAACCAGCTCTTTAGCCTCGAATGGTTTGGTTAAATAATCGTCGGCTCCTGCCTCAAACCCGGTAACTTTGTCTTTGGTTTCCATAGCCTTGCCACTTAGCATTATGATCGGAATGGAATGAGTCGTCTTATCCTGTTTCAAAACCCGACACACGTCAAAACCGTCCAGGCCGGGAAGCACCACATCTAAGACTACGGTGTCTGGCTTTTCCTCTCGTACTTTCTTTATTGCTTCATCACCATTTGTAGCGGAGATAACTCGGAAATTCTGTGCGCTCAAGATTTCTTTCAGCAGTTCAACTGCTCCCGGGTCATCGTCAACGATTAAGATTTTCTTTTTCATCTGTGTTTATCTTTTGCCTATCTGTTGGTGTTATTCTTATTTTCTAAAGCGACCCTTCAATATCTTATGGATTCGCTCGCTCAATTCAAAACCCTCTAATGACTTGATTACGTAGTCCACTGCTCCCAGGTCGAACGCTTTCTCGCGATCCTGCCTGAGAGTGCTCGTAGTGAGCATTACCACCGGAATGTGTGAAGTGGCTTCATCAATTTTCAACCTCTCCAATACCTGGAAACCACTGATGCCTGGCATTTTAATATCTAAAAGAATTAGATCTGGAATTTCAGCGGTGGCTTTTCTCAATCCCTCCTCACCATCACCAGCACAACTCACCTGGAAATCCTCCAATTCCAGAGTCTCTTTCACCAACTTAACCAAGTCCTGTTCATCATCGATAATTAGAATTTTTTTTCTTTCCACAATTTTACCTCGAAAAACAATTATAATTTGAGAAAATATTTCTGAACTGCAAACTAGATAGTTTGGGTGGCCGCCGCACTTGCACGGGACGAACTGCATGGCATCCTACTCTTAGACTCTGTGAAAAAAATTAGTTTTAATTTTAACACTTTTTGGGTATCTTGTCAACACTCCGCTGAACCCAGCCTCTGTGTAGGAACCGGCTGAATGGGAGTTACTACGAAGCGAAATATATAAAATAATCGCCCCGCAGGAAATACGGAGCGATTATTTGTGAACTCAGCCACTCGAGGCTGGGGATCACCTCGAGTGACCTTAAGTGAGTGCTCCCTTATCTAGTCTGAATAATAAAACAGGTGGTCAACCCACGAGTGTCTCTTCTTTTCACACTTATCCTTAAGTCCTCCGGCAAGAGAATCAGGCTTCCAGAAATATGGTTGGAAAGCAAGGCTTTGGCTTTTTCCCAGACCGAAAAGTCTGGCTCANNGCGAAAAGGATACCGCGAATATTGCCGTAAAAAGTCTATCGCCTTTTCTATAATCAGTTTACCCTCTTCTGAAAATTCATCCCTCTGTGGAGTGTAAAGAACTCTATTGGCTACCTCAATGTTTACGCTGTCTCTATCATCATATTTCAATGCC
>JABAOF010000951.1_pt3 | contig 14646 bp, 13 predicted proteins | sample 7062171 | NCBI WGS metagenome assembly JABAOF01 (sample SAMN14538628, study PRJNA623070) | marine sediment metagenome | biome: marine biome [ENVO:00000428]; feature: marine pelagic biome [ENVO:01000023]; material: deep marine sediment [ENVO:00002113] | place: India: Gulf of Khambhat ...
AGCATGGGAAAGGTCGAAGACCAAATCATTTCAGTGCTGGAAAACTCAAAAAAGCCTCTTGGTCTCGTTGAAATCGCCGATCAAATCGGGAAACCAACGAAAACAGTTTTCAAATCCTTGCGAAAGCTTTTTCAAAAAGGAAAAGTCGACTTCGACGCCAAGAGTCGTCAATATATGCTTGCCAAAGAATAGATAATGCAATGATCACAGGCTTAGTATTCTTTTGGCATCATCTCAAATTCTTTGTAAGAGAAGACCGGACCGTCTTTGCACACGAACTTGTTTCCTATGTTGCATCTTCCGCACTTTCCGATGCCACACTTCATCCTCATCTCGAGGGATAGGAAGACATCCTCGGGAGAGAATCCGAGCTCGTTAATGACCGGCATTGTGAACTTTATCATTATAGGCGGGCCGCATACAATGGCGATAGCGTTGTCTGAGCTTGGGGCAACCTCCTTGAGAACGGTGGGGACAAAGCCAACCAATCCGGTCCATCCAGGGACAGCGCGGTCTATAGTCACATTGAGGTTGATGTCATCTCTGTTCCCCCAAGCCTCAAGGTCGTATTTGTAGATGAGTTCGCCTGGGTTGCGGGCTCCGTATATGACTGTTAAATCTTTGAACCTATCTCTGTTGGCTTCATGAAGAATGAATTTGGTCAGAGACCTCAGTGTTGTGAAGGCGAAGCCTCCTCCGACAATCACAACATTGCGACCTTCCATTTCCTCTAGTGGAAATCCGTTGCCGTATGGTCCTCTGACTCCGATAACCGTTCCTTCTTCGCTGTTGTGTAAAGCGGTGGTGACGACTCCGACTTTTTTCACTGTGAATTGAATGCAGTCTTCGTCCATAGGAGATGAGGCTATTCCTATGGGGCACTCCCCAGTTCCGAATACAGAGATTTCTGCGAATTGACCGCATCTGTATCTGAAGCCCTTGATTGCCTCCGGGTCTTTGAAAACGAGCTCAAAGGTCTTTATGTCGTTCGCCTCGTTTTCTGTTGTGACCTTTCTGACGACCACAAGACTTGGGATGTAAGGATTGCTCATTCTCTATTTCTCCTCTCTGGTTGAAATTGCTCTGACTACTTCTCTAATGTCAAGGTTCACAGGACACTCCTTGACACATCTTCCACAACCCACGCAGAAGCTGTCGCCATGGTTCTTGACGAAATAATTGAACTTGTGCATTATCCTCTGTCTCATCCTCTCTTTTCCTGAAGGACGAGGATTATGCCCAGACCCTTGCAACGTGAAGCAAGAAAATTGACAGGAGTCCCAGATCCTGACCCTTTTTTCTTCTTCAGTTTCTTCCAGAATGTCAAAACAGCAGCATGTGGGACAGAGGAAGGTGCAGACCCCGCAGCCTAGGCACTTCTGACATGTCTTGTCCCAAAAAGGATCGTCAAACATTCTGTCGAGTTTTTCGCTCACACCTTTAAAAGAAAACCTAGACTCCACAGCGCTTTCAGCGCGTTCGGATAGCTTGTTCGCCCGCTCCAAGTCCACTTTTTTCGCATCTTTCAGCCACGGAAACTCTTTGACGAGTTCCTCGCCTCTATCAGAGACTGTTTCTATTAGATACTTATCGTTTATGTCTTGGAAAAGCAGGTCCAAGCCTTCTTTCCCGAAAGGACTTCCTCCAAGGGATGTGCAGAAGCATGTACTCAGAGGATGATTGCACGCCAATCCGACTATTGTTGTGTTCTTCCTCTTCTCTAAATAATACACATCTTTGTGTTCCCCTGAAGAGAGGAAACTGTCCAGCAAAACGAAGCTTCTGGCATCGCAGGGACGGACACCTAATAGCACCCTCTTTCCATTTCCAGTGGAAGACTCTACAATTTCTACGTCTTTCTTGTCAATTTTAAACGTGAATAGAGTCTCGGTTTGCGGAAAGAAAACCTCTTTGGGAGGCTTCTTTGTATTGCAGAAGTTGAGGTAGGCCTGGTTTTCGGGGGAGAGCCTTTCAAATGACACGATACTTTTTTCCTTGACTGGCACGAAAACCTCGTATTCTTCAGCCAGTTCTCCAATGAGGACGGGCAATTTGCTTTTTTCAATTACCTTCCACTTCATTGGAAACACCCCGTTTCACTTGATGAACTCCTGAGGATCCTCCATTTTGAATTCTCCCAATGGAGGAACCGCTTCAAGGCTTACTCCCGCTTCGTAGCCATACCGCTCTTTCATGATTTTTTCAGTTTTCTTCACGAGCTCCCTCAGGTTTATTCCCATAGGACAAGCTCGACTGCAGGCTCCGCAATCCACGCACCTCCCGGCCACATGAAAGGCGCGTACGATATGGTAGATCATGGTGTCTGAAAGGTCGTTAGTCTTGCCGAACCACACCGGCATAGTTTGGTCGACACAGCACATTTTGCAGTAGCATAGGGGACAAACGTTCCTACATGCATAGCACCTGATGCATTTGCTCAGTTCCTCCCTAAAATGTTCCCACCTCTCTTTCGCTGACTTGGACTCAAAATTAATAACTTCAGCGAACTCGTTAGTGTCCGGGATTTCAGGCACCTTTTCTCCTACAAATACGTCGCAGATAGGTGGATTCCTGTGCTTGCAGGTTAGACACGAATCGCAGAGGAAATCCTTTTTCGGCAATGTCAGCTCAAAACCCTCTCCCTTAACCTTGACCTGTTCATCTTCGACGACTGCTTCAAGGACATCTTTACCCTCGAGTTCTGCCTCTATTTTTTTTCTATCAATTATGCCCAGACAAGGAACACCTATTATGACTACATTTTCCCGCTGAAACTGCTTCTCTATGGCACAAACAGCTATCAACCGTGCGTCGCAACCTTTTGCGACAATTCCTACCTTTACATTCTTACCTATTACGTATTTTGAAAGATTGGCGTCACAGATTGCGTTCCAAACGAGCTTATGAACTTCCTCTGTGTTGTCCACAAAGCAGGGAGTAGTGCGGAGAGGTAAGCTTCCTTGCTCATATCCTATTATCAAGTCGACCTTCTTCTCGCTGAGAAGTTTTTTCGCGATCTCTCTCATCGAATTTTCAATGTTTTCCATGTGCCATCTCCCTCTTCACCAGTCTCTTGGCGGGTCCTAAAGTCTTCACCGTTTCTACCACTTCCGTCACAACTTTGGCAAACTTTTCACCTTCAGCAGCTGAAACCCATGAGAAGTTTACCCTTCCAGGATCAATCCCCACATACCCCAACAAGTCCTTCAAGACAGCAAACCTCCTTCTGGCCACAAGGTTCCCGCTGATGTAGTGGCAGTCTCCCGGATGGCAGCCAGAAACCAACACCCCATCCCAGCCGTGCTGCAGGGCCGTTATGATATAGTATGGATTGACTCGCCCGGAGCATGGGACTCGGATGATTCTTATGTTAGGAGGATATTGGATCCTGCTTATCCCGGCAAGGTCTGCTCCGGCGTAGCTGCACCAGTTGCACAGGAAAGCTAGTATTTTTGGCTCCCATTCTTCTTCGGCAGTTTTCATTTTAGTCACCTCAGCGCGGCTATGACCGAGCATATCTGGTGGTCAGTAAAGCCTTTGATATCTATGGCTGAGCACCTGCAAGTAGCTGCGCAGGCTCCGCATCCCTTGCATAGGGCGCTGTTCACCTTCGCTGTTCTTCCTATCTTAGTCTCCTCGATCTCCATAGCATTGTACGCGCATACCTGTATGCAAAGCTCACACGCCGTGCATCTGTTCGGGTTGACAGTGGCTACGATTCCCTCGGCCTCGATTGTGTCTTTAGCCAGCACAGTGCATGCCCTGGAGACGGCGGCCTTGGCCTGAGAGATACTCTCTTCCATGGATTTTGGGGAATGAGCCATTCCGCATACGAAGATGCCGTCTGTGGCAAAGTCGACAGGTCGAAGCTTGGCGTGTGCCTCCAGAAAGAAACCATCTTCGTTGATCGGAACCTTCAGCATCTTGGCCAAAATCTCGTTTTCTTTGGGTGGAATCACGGCTGCGCTCAGAACGACGATGTCCGCGTCTATCAGGATGTCTTCTAGAATGGTTGGCTCAAAGACCGAGACCTGCAAGCGCTCCTTTCCTTCTGATTGGACCTTCTGAACCTTCGGCTTGTTTTCTTCGTCGTAGCGGATAAAAACTACTCCAGCTTCTCGAGCTTTTCTGTAGTGTTCTTCTTTTAGACCGTACGTTCTTATGTCCCGATAAAGAACATACACGTTGGCTTCTGGGTCCTTTTCCTTTACTTTTAAGGCATTCTTGACCGCTTCTCCACAACACATTCTGCTACAGTAGGGGCGTTCATCACACCTGGACCCGACACATTGAATCATCACCACATTGCCAAACTTTTCTTCAGCGTTGGCTACATTGCGTTCCTCCAGTTCTAGTTGCGTTAGGACGCGGGGGTCTTCACCATAAAGGTACTCGTTTGGATGATATTCTTCACCGCCAGTAGCAACGATAATGACGCCATGTTCCAGTTCTTTTTTTGCTTCACTGCTCGAGTTTTGATTCACTGTAGTTTTAAAGTTCCCTACGTACCCGGAGACATTCTCGACCTTTGTGTCTAGAAAGACTTGGATCAGTTCGTTTGAGTTTACCTTTTCAATAATTGTTTTGATGTAGTCTCGAGTGTCCTCACTGTCCAATGTGTAGTGGATCTTGCGGAGGAATCCCCCAAGTTCTTTGTTCTTCTCCACCAAATAAACTTCGAAACCTTGTTCAGCTAGGGCTAGAGCCGCAGTCATGCCTGACAAACCACCCCCGATAACGAGTCCACGGCGGGTGACGTTCAGAGAAAGCCGCTCCAAGGGGGTCAGCATTCGAGCCTTTGCCACCACCATTCTCACCAAATCCTTCGCCTTCTCGGTTGCGGCTTCGTGAACATGCATGTGAACCCAAGAGCACTGGTCTCGGATGTTCGCCATCTCAAAGAGATACCGGTTCAGGCCAGCCTCCTTTATGGTTTCCTGAAAGAGAGGTTCATGTGTTCGCGGTGAACATGAGGCAACCACAACCCTGTTGAGACCGTATTCTTGGATATCCTTCTTTATCCGCTCTTGAGTGTCTGAAGAGCATGTATAGAGGTTGTCGCAGGCGTGGACGACGTTTGGAAGAGTTTTGACATACTCCACCACACTTGGAACATCGACAACACCTCCAATGTTGATGCCGCAATGACAAATGAAGACTCCTATCCTAGGCGGTTGTCCTCTAACATCAATCTCTTTTGGGAACTCTTTCTTCTTAACCAAGCTTCCTCGAACTGAAGATAGCAACTCACCGACACAAGAAGCAGCCGCGCTGGCTTGAGTCACAGTCTCGGGAATATCCTTGGGCGAGGAAAGCATGCCGCAAACGAAAACTCCAAGCCTTGAAGTTTCCATAGGGTTGAAGGTTTGGGTTTTGCAGAAACCGTATTCATTCAACTGAACACCGAGGTTTTTGGCTAACTTCTTAACATTCTCGGAAGGGGTGAAACCGATTGAAAGGACAACTAGTTGAAACTCTTCTTCAAGGAGTTTTCCATCTTCAGTCTCATACCTTATTCTCAGATTCTGGGTCTCAGGTATCTCTTCTATTCCAGACACTCTACACCTGACGAATCTCACTCCGTACTCGTCTTTAGCCCTCTCGATGTATTTGTCGAAGTCCTTTCCGTACGCTCGTAGGTCTATGTAGAAAATAGTTGGTTCAATCTGGTTCATGTGTTCCTTGGCTATTACAGCTTCCTTTGTGGCGTACATACAACAGACTGAAGAGCAGTAGCCGTTCCCACAAGTGACGTCTCTTGAGCCGACGCATTGTACAAAAGCAATTTTCTTGGGGATGTCTCCGTCTGATGGTCTTTCCACTCGTCCCATGAAGGGACCAGAAGCACTCAGTATGCGCTCGAACTCAATGCTTGTGACCACGTTGGCGTATCTTCCGTAACCATACTCGCTTTTCAATTTGGCGTCAAATTCTTCAGCGCCGGGGGCCAAGATGACTGCGCCAACATTCAGTTTACCCTCTTTCTCTTGGTCTGAGTAGTTTATGGCGTCCGCCAGACAGATGTTTTTACAGAGCCCGCAACCCATGCACTTCTCTCTGTCGATCATATAAACCAGTGGAACAGCTTGCGGGTAATCTATGTGGATTGCGGACCTCTCGCTCAAGCCTTTGTTGAAGGTATCTATAGCCTCTACTGGACAAAACTTGGCGCACAATCCACAACCTGTGCACCTTTCCATATCAACGTATCTTGGCCGTTGTTTAACTGAGACGTTTAGGTTGCCTGCCTCTCCAGAGATTCCCGTAACCTCAGAACAAGTCAACACTTCAATGTTCAGGTGTCTTCCACATTCCACGAGCTTTGGAGACAAAATGCACATGGAGCAGTCGTTTGTTGGGAACGTCTTGTCTAGCCTCGCCATGACTCCGCCTATGGCAGAGGAATTGTCCACTACGTAGACTTTGAAGCCTGAATCTGCCAGGTCAAGCGCCGACTGTATTCCTCCGATTCCCCCGCCCACAACTAACACGGAACCTACTTTGTTTTCTTCAGAAAGTGGGTTTTTTGGGTTCACCATCTTAGCTCACCTCTTTTCTTCGATACTTTGGGCTATTTCCTTCTATTCCTGCAACAGAGACTAACCCAGCGCGCTCGAGAGAAGTCATGTTTCTTAGCACTTCGCTCGGAGAGTTTCCCACTTTTTTAGCTATTTCCCTGACGGAGAGGGTGTCTTTTCCCAGGGAGAGTAGGATTCTTCTTTTTGCAAGCTCTTTTTCGATGGTTTGGAACATCAGTTGATCGAATTCTTCTTGAGGGACTTTCTCCCCAAAGACGTTTTTATCCTCCACAAGCTCCATTTCTCTGCCCATGAGCCATCTGATTCTCTGTTGGGCGAGGGCTTCCTTGGCTGCTAATAAGCGTGCTTTCAAATGTTCGAGTTTCATGTCTGTTTCTTTGCCTAGTGGACCTAGTTTCTTCACTCTTTCTGTGAATTCTTTCACCAGAGTTGCGAAGCGTTCACCCTCAGCGGCGGACACCCATTCAACTATCACCCGATCAGGAGACAATCCCACGTTTTTGAGGACATTTTTGGTTGTTTTCATTCTTCTTTTCGTGTAGTAGTTTCCGGTAATGTAGTGGCAGGTTCCCAGGTGGCAGCCCAAGACCATGACGCCGTCTAGACCTTGGATGAAGGCTTCAAGAATGATGGTTGGGTCAACCCTTGCTGAGCACATTACTCGGATAATACTTACATTGGGGGGATATTGCATACGGCTGACTCCCGCTAAATCCGCTGCGGCGTACGAGCACCAGTTGCAGAGGAACCCCAGGATTTCTGGTTCAAAATTCCTCTGAGAGGTCAAGGTGTAACCTCCGCTAGGGCAACTACTTGTGCAACAAGCTGCTCATTGGTAAAGTGTCTCATAGTGATTGCCATCTGCGGACATCCAGCTCCGCATGCCCCACAACCCTTGCAGGAAGCGGCTATCACCTTGGCTTTCCTTCCCTTCTCGGTTCTTTCAACATGTATTGCCTTGAAAGGGCAAGTCATCTCGCACAAGCCGCAACCGGAGCATTCTTCCTCATCAATCATCGGGATTAAGGGCTCGGTTTTCACGCGTCCAACTGACATAGGTATAGACGCTCGAGAGGCTGCGCCGTACGCTTGGAAAATGCTCTCACTGATGTTGGCCGGCCAATGGGCGCAACCGCACACATAAATGCCGTCCGTGGCGAAGTCGACGGGTCGAAGTTTAACGTGGGCCTCCAGGAAGAAGCCGTTCTCGTCAACTGGTACTTTCAGTTTCTGTGCGAGGTCTTTGGAGTCGTTGTAGGCGACCATTGGCGTTGAAAGCACGACGAGATCGTAGGGCAATACGAGTTCTTCGCCCAGGAGCTCATCGTAGGCTCTGATCGACCCATTCTCGAGAACTGGTTGCCTTTGAGGCGAGTATTTTATGAATATTACGCCCGTTTCTCTCGCTTTTCCGTAGTAATCTTCATACTTTGTTCCTTGGGTTACAATGTCTCTGTATAACACGAAAACCTGGGCATTTGGGTTTGCTTCTTTAATTAACATCGAGTTTTTGAGGGCGGCTAGGCAACAAACCTTAGAGCAGTAGGCCCTTTGTTCGTTCCTCGATCCTACACATTGGATCATCACAACATTGTCGGCGTTGATCCTTCCCTTCTTCAGCATTTGTTCCAGTTCCAGTTGGGTGACAACGGTTTTTCCATTGTAGCCATACATGCCCACGGGCTTGAGTGACTCAGCACCTGTTGCTATCACGATCACTCCAGCCTTGAATAGCCTCTCCTTTTCTCCATTCCCTATCGTGACGTCATAATTGCCGACGAAGCCTTCAACTTCTTTAACTTCGGAAGATGTCAAAACCTCTATCTCAGGGTTCTTCCGAACTTCCTTCGTCCTCTCCTGAACCAGCCTTGAAGCTTCTTCATTTGTTGGATAAAGCTTGTAGAGGTTATTTAGAGTTCCACCCAATTGGTTCTCTTTCTCTATCAGCTTCACTTCGAAGCCGCGGTTAGCTAGACTGAGGGCACAGGTCATTCCCGCGATCCCTCCTCCAATTACCAAGGCGCAGGGATTAACCGCAATCTCAGTCTCTTCCAAAGGTTCCAGCAACGCTGCCTTTGCGACTCCCATCCTTATTAGGGCTTTTGCCTTTTCAGTTGCCTTCTCCCTCTCTTGCATGTGGACCCAAGAGCATTGGTCTCTTATGTTTACGAATTGAAAGAGGTAGGGGTTTAGTTCTGCCTCCTTGCAGGTTGACCTAAATAGAGGTTCGTGAGTTCTTGGGGTGCAAGACGCTACGACCACGCGGTTCAACTGTTTTTCCGCTATGGCGTTTTTTATTTCTGTTAATCCAGCCTCGGAGCAGGTATACTGATTGTCTTGAGAGAAGACAACGTGAGGCAAACTCAAGGCGTATCTAGTGAGTTCCGGAACGTCGAGAAATCCTGCTATGTTCGTTCCGCAGTGACATACAAAAACGCCCACTCTAGCTTCATCCAAGTTCCTGTCACCTCATGACAATCTCTGCGGCCCGCTCGGCTGCCCCACTCGCTTGGGCTACAGACTCGGGTATGTCCGTTGGTTCTCTGCAGCACCCGCACACGAATATTCCTGGTTTAGTTGAGTCCAACGGGTTTAAATGATCAGTTTTGAAGAAGTTGTATTCATCAAGCTCGGTTCCCAGAGCCTTTGCTAACTCCTCCACACCTCTTCTCGGCATCAGACTGGTTGCCAAAACCGCCAAGTCCACAGGCATTTTCTTTGTTTCTGAGGTTTGAATCTCTTCATACCAAACTATAGGATTCTCATTTCGATCTTCGGTTATCTTGGCAACCCGACCTCTAACGTAAGATATATTGTATTCCTGCTCTCCTCTCGCTACGTATTTTTGGAAACCCTTCCCCGCCGCCCGAAGGTCCATGTAGAATACGTAGGACGTCACGTTTGGGTCGTGTTCATAGGCGAGCATGGCCTCTTTAGTTGCGTGCATGCAACAGACGGATGAACAGTAACGGTTGTTTCTAAGGTCTCTAGACCCAACGCACTGTATGAAAGCAATGTTTTCCGCGGGCTTTTTGTCTGAGGGTCTCGTGAGGTGTCCTCCAGTGGGCCCTGAAGCACATATCAGTCTCTCGTACTCTAGCGACGTGATCACGTTTCGGTACCTTTTGTAGCCATATTGAAGAATCCCGGAAGGATCGAAGGGGTCAAAACCTGTGGCGACGATGATGGCGCCAACGTGCAATGTTACATCCGTGTCTTCCTGCTCAAAGTCGATAGCCTTTCTGGTGCAAAATCTCTCACATATTCTGCACACACCCCTCGTTAGGAAAAGGCAGTTTTCCCTGTCAATGGTCATGGCTGCTGGAACTCCTTGAAGGTAGTATGGGTATATGGCTTCCCTCCTTCTCAGTCCCATGTCAAATTCGTCAGGCACCTTTACGGGGCACTTTGCGGCGCATTCTCCACAGTTGACACATTCGCTTTCCTTTACGAATCTGGCATACTTGCGTAACTTCACCGAGAAATCTCCAATCCGGCCCATAACGTTCTTGACCTCCGATAGGGTGTGGAGGGTTATGTTGGAGTGTCTGAAGCAATCGGCTAGTTTGGGAGATAGTATACATATGGAGCAGTCGTTTGTTGGGAAGGTCTTGTCAAGTTGAGCCATCCTTCCACCTATGGCTGGCTTCCTCTCAACCAAGTGCACCTTGATCCCCATATCTCCGAGGTCCAGAGCTGCTTGGATGCCGGCTATTCCACCACCAATAACGAGGACTGGCCTAGGCTTTTCCTCCAAGGTCCTTTCCTCCAGCCAATTCAGAGAGTCTCTCCTCGGCTCTCATTCTCTTCCTTCTGGCGAAGGAGACAAGTTTAGCCATCATTTTCGTCTTTTCTATCCTGCTCTCCTCCGCATTTTCGAAGGTTCTTTCTTGGATGTAGCCCTCACGGAGGGCTTTGTCGTAAACCGACGCACCTAATTTTGACCTTATCAGGGTTGTGGTGAATCCATCAGGTGAACCAAGTCCTCCAACAGAAATGTCTGCATATTCGTTGTTGAAGTCTTTACAAGTGAAGCATGCTGGACGGGCAACTTCGTGTACCTCTTCCAATGGGACATGGATTGTCACGCCCTTTGTGAGGGAGATTACGAAATCGTCCTTGATGTTTAGCTTGACAATCTTCTCCAAGTTTAAGTCAAGTTTTTTTTCCAACATTTCTCTCGCTACGTCATCAAAGGAGAAGTTTTCTATGCAGAATAATCCTATTGTATACCTTATGAGGTGGGCCGGGATAATGCCAAGGCACTGCATCTTTCGAATCGCGTTGATTTGGCATGGAGTTCCAACCACCGCTATGTCATGCAGGTACCCTTTCTCCAAGCTTTTTACCGTGGACAGGATCGGAGTATAGGTAGTGTATTTTCCCCCCAGTTCTTCTAGGTGAAGGGATCCTGAGAACGTGGAGCCCGCCGCTTCGATGAGTTCCTTAGGTGTTCTAGCAACTATCGCCTTTCTTGCGAAGCGTCCGACCTTCTTTGAGACGATTGCACCATTTATCAGATTGCGCTCCAATAAATATAAGAGAATGGAGGTTACCACCCCTCCGTCCGTGCAAATCTCCTTCACGTTCTCATTCGTCGTTTGAGCGGAAGTTATCCTCTGATAGTCTCCTATTGGGGGTTTCCACCCAAACTTCTCTTGGAGTTCTACGTTTAGGGTGTCCGTTTGGGGGCATATGAGGTAGCATATTCCGCATTTTAGACAGTTATCCTCGTTAATATATCGTGGGACCTCATTCTTGCCCATTTCTAGGGCGTTCAGTTCTCCTGCTGAGCAAAAGGAGACGCATCCGCCACATTTACCGCATATTCCCTTTTCAATTACTTCTTCGGTTAGGTCTTTGAATGTCTTGATCTCTTCCTCCATGAGAACCCAAACCTTAGAACGTTAGTATAGTTTTGTGGAATTATTTAAGGAATTCTTTCTCAATACTGGAGAATAACAAATATAAAGAGGCGAGGTAACCCTATAGCTTCTCGTGAAGTGAATATGTCTAGGAGAAATTGACCCTTGCCTAGGAAAATAGTAATTGTTGGCGCCAACGCTGCTGGTGTCCATGCAGCCAACGCGGCCCGCAAAACCGATCCCAAGGCTGAAATAACCCTTATAGATAAAGAGCCATATCCAGCGTACTCTCGTTGTGGTATACCGTATGTATTGGGGGGCGAGATCCCTACTTTTGATGACCTTATGGCCTTCCCTCCATCTCACTATAGAATGATGAAGTTTGATCTACGCCTTGAAACCAAGGCTAGATCCATAAACCCAAGTGACAAAATTGTTCTGGTTGAAGATAATGAAGGAAACTTTGAAGCGCTAAAATATGATTCATTGATTCTCGCAACTGGGGCTGATCCATTTGTCATACCGATAGAAGGTCACAACCTTCCAGGGGTGTTTGCGATGAGGACTGTGGATGACGGAAAGGCAATACAAGAGGCAATCAAGACGGCTGAGAACGCTGCTGTTGTAGGCGCAGGGTTCATTGGCCTAGAAACGGCACATGCCTTCGTAGCAAGTAAAATCAAAACCACAATCATTGAATTGGTGCCATATATTCTTCCTGCATTATTTGATGAAGATATGGCCGATTACGCACAGAAGAAGATGGAAGAGCATGGCGTCAACGTGGTAGTGGGCAGACGGGTAGACGCAATTCTAGGAAAAGATAAGGTTGAAGGCGTGAGCGTAGGCGGCGAAGAAATCAAAGCAGATGTTGTTGTTATGGCAGCAGGAATTAGACCTAGAACAGACTTGATAAGAGGACTTGGAGTCGAACTGGGCGTCACCAGAGCTATTAGAGTCAACCCAAGAATGGAGACAAGCGTCTCTGACATATTCGCAGCTGGAGACTGTGTGGAGTCTCAAAGCTCGATTACAGGGCTACCGTGTCTTTATCAACTTGGAACCAATGCAGTTAGGCAGGGGACGGCCGCTGGAGTCAATGCCGCAGGAGGGTACGCTTCCAATCCTCGCGTGATATGCAGTGCAGTTTCAAAGATTTTCGATTTTGAACTTGGTGCAGTTGGTCTCTCAGAATATCAAGCTGCCAAGGTGGGTTTCCGAACAGTCAGTGCAAGCATCACGGGAAGAACTCGGGCACCATACTTCCCCGGCGGAAAAGAAGTCAGAGTAAAGATTATTGCTGAACCGATTTTGGGAAGAGTTATGGGAGCCCAATTGGTCGGTGGAGAAGATGTGGCGCAGAGAATTAACATGCTCTCTGTGGCGATACAAAAGGAAATGACGGCATTGGAGCTCTCAGCGGCAGATACCAGTTACGCTCCTCCAGTAGCTGAGACCGTTGAACCAGTAGCAACAGCCGCTGAGATCGTCGCAAAGAAGATACGGCGGCGTTAGGAAACCTCATTAGGCGCTGACATCCAGGCCTATGGCCAATTGCACCTAAGAAGATGTCAGGAACTGCGCGCGAGCGCTCGAAGGTTGAATATATGAAAGTTGACACCTACGACATTCCTGAAAATTATTATTACCTCAAAGAACACGAGTGGGTCTTAATAGAAAACACTGACACCGCGAGAGTTGGCATCACGGATTACGCTCAGAAAGCGCTGAGGGAGATTACATACTTTTACGTCGGGAAGAGGGGTGCCAAAGTCAAACGGATGGAGACAATTTGCAGAATAGAATCCGTAAAATGTGTCGCCGAGATATTAAGTCCGCTTTCGGGGGTGGTTCTCAGATTTAATAACGCATTAGCTGACACTCCGGGCATTATAAATCAAGACCCTTATGGCAAAGGATGGATAACAATTATCCGCCCCGCAAACCTTGACAAGGAACTAGAAAAACTGTTAGAAACAGAACTTTACGCGGAGCATATTAGGCAGCTTACCAGAATCGACGAAACTCTATTGATTCATAGATGGAAAAAGGGGATAGGAGAAAAAACGGGCGAATAACAAATGTCCTAAATTTGGACGCCAACTCTCTTCAACAAATCAGACGTCCTCACACGGTTCATGTCTAGCCCCAGCCCTTTTGGGTCTATTCCGAGAGCCAACCCAAGGATTTGGGTGTAAAAGAGAACGGGCAGGTTATATGCAACGTTGAATCTTCTCTCTATCACCCTCTGATTTCTGTCGTACATGGAGCCACACAAGGGGCACATCAGAACCATCGCGTCGGCACCCCCAGCTTTAACGTGGTCAAGCTTCTTCTGAGCCAATGCTAAGGCGATTTTATCGTCAACGTCCAGAATTACTCCGCCGCAACATTGTGTTTTGTCTTCGTATTCCACAGTCTCTGCTCCCAGAACAGAGATCAGCGTATCTAGGGTTTTCGGAAACTCAGGATCTTCGAATTTATCAAAAACTTCTGAGGGCTTAAGATAATGGCAGCCGTAGTGGGAAGCCAATTTAAGTCCCTCCAAGCTTTTCATAACTTGGCTCTTAATTTTTTCAGGACCAACGTCTTCGTACAAAATTCGCACAAAGTGCTTGACTTTGACATCTCCTTCGTATGCCCGACCTATTTTCTGCAGTTTCTCGTTAACCTTTTCCCTCAACCGATCATTATGCATCAGTTCTTTGCTTGCCTCTGCCAACGTGGAGGCGCAGCCTGTGCAGATAGTGCAGATGTCCAGACCCGCTGCTTCAGCGACGCTTAAATTTCTGGCGGTAAGAAGCAAGGCTGTTTCCTGGTCCACAGACCGTATCGGGAAACCGCAACAAGCGAAGTCTTTCATGTCCATGAGTTCTACTCCAAGTTTTTTTGCCACTTTTCTTGCTGAAAGCTCAAATTGTCGACCCATTACAGGTGCAAGGCATCCTGGGAAAAAGGCGTACTTCACTTCATTCTCCTCCTCCAGCGTTTGGCAGTTTATTCAGGCCAGCTAGCTTAAAGAGCTCTTGAACCTCTTCGTTTTTAGGGGGAATTTGCGGCAAACCAAGTTCTTTTCGTTTGTTGTTGTCAAACTGGCTTATGGGAAACAGTCTACCTTGGGCTCCCACGAGCTCTACTCGTTTGGCAAAGGAGCTGTGAATGTAACCTTTCCTGACTGCCAGATTTTTCAGAGCGTTCATTACCTCTGGTATTCTGACGTCTTGAGGGCATCGTTCTTGGCA
>JABAOF010000187.1_pt6 | contig 14644 bp, 15 predicted proteins | sample 7062171 | NCBI WGS metagenome assembly JABAOF01 (sample SAMN14538628, study PRJNA623070) | marine sediment metagenome | biome: marine biome [ENVO:00000428]; feature: marine pelagic biome [ENVO:01000023]; material: deep marine sediment [ENVO:00002113] | place: India: Gulf of Khambhat ...
GATAAAGTTTATAAAAAAAGCGATTCAATCGTATTCAGAAAGATAGCAGACGAGTTCATTTTAGTTCCGATAAGGCAAAACGTTGGTGATCTGGAACGTATCCACACTCTGAACGAGGTAGCCGCCCGCATCTGGGAGCTTATAGACGGAAAAAAGAAAGTCATAGAAATAAAAAATAAAATTGTTGAAGAATTTGATGTCACTCCTAAGGCAGCTGAAAAAGACCTAATAGCGTATTTACGCCAACTGGAAGGAATTAAGGCTATAATCGAAGGGTAAGCATATGGAACGCCGTCCCCTATCTGCAATCAGCTACGCTCAGTTTAGCAAGCGGATTAATAAGAAAGTTATAGCCAAGAGGATTCCGATTAATGGCTCATTCGAGCTAACCTTTCGCTGCAATCTACGCTGCCTTCATTGCTATTGCAATTTGCCGCTGAATGATCAAGATGCAATCGAGAAAGAACTCACAACTGAAGAAGTATTCTCTATCTTTGACCAGATAGCTGAGGCAGGATGTTTATGGCTGTTGCTAACCGGAGGGGAACCTCTGGCACGAAAAGACTTTTTAGAAATTTACGCATACGCCAAGAAGAAAGGCTTCCTAATCTCGCTATTTACTAACGGAACCCTCATTACCCCAAAGATTGCCGATTATTTGGCTAAATGGCTACCTTATATAGTAGAGATTACATTATACGGTGCGACTAAAGATACTCATGAAAAAGTAACCGGTATTCCTGGCTCATTCGGGCGCTGTCAAAAGGGTATTGAATTACTTTTGGAGAGGAAAATTCCTTTAGGGCTGAAGACCATGGCCATGACTTTAAACCGGAATGAGCTTTCGAATATAAAAGAATATGCTGAAGGATTAGGAGTGAAATTCCGTTTCGATCCTATACTCAACCCCACGCTGGACGGCTCTAAAACACCCTGCAATTTCCGGTTATCGCCTGAAGAGGTAGTAAAGCTAGACTTAGCAGATGAGAAAAGAGTGAAAGAATGGCGGGAGTTTTGTGAAAAGCTTTTAGGTCCTTTCCACGATGATTATCTTTTCAATTGTGGCGCAGGCGTTTCTACATTCCATATAGATCCCTGCGGTAAAATGAGTCCCTGCGAAATGACTCGGTTTCAAAATTATGACTTACGTTGCGGTTCCTTCGAAGAGGGTTGGCATCACGCTATTCCTGAATTTCTAGCTCTAAAACCCACGAGCGATTATCCGTGCGGTCAATGTGAATTATTGGGCTTATGCGGTCAATGCCCGGGCTGGGCATATCTGGAAAACGGTAATCCAGAAACGCCTGTAGAATATCTCTGCCAGATAGCCCATCTTCGGGCAGAGGCATTTGATACAAAAAAACTTTAAAAAGGAGGAAAAAATGAAGAAAAAAGAACTCCGGAAAAAATACAAGAAACCACAAATAGATCAAGTCAATCTGGTAATCGAGGAAGCGGTTTTAGCGGCTTGTAAAACAGGAGCGGGCCAGCCTGGGAAGGATATACAGACTTGTGATCATGCAGGCTGCAAGAAGGGTATTTATGGTTCATAATCCAAGTAGAATTGTTTATCCCTTGAATCAATTTTAATCAATCCTCTATAATCTCGCTTTTAACGTTAGTGGTCCCTCTAAGAATGATAATTTAAGGAATACTTGGGAGAGCAGGTTATTACCTTGCCGAATGAGAAAGGTCTAATAGAGTTTACGATAGGTATAGCCGGTATTGGTTTATCTTTTCTCTTCGATCAAAATCCTTCTGAATCTGGAGTTGAAGATAGAGATATATATTATGAGTTCATCACAGATATTAAACCTGAAACAAAGCTTCTTGTGCATCATGACAGTTTTCCTGAAAAGAGCGGAGGAAAAGAAATTTTTGATTCCGGGAGCGCGTGGTCCATTTTCCGCGATCAGGGAAAATATGTCTTGCAAGATACTTCCTTTGATTTTGATCCACCTCCCAATCAACTTGTGATTTTAAAATCGGACCTTAAATCTGGCGACATTTATATTAATAATAAACTCATTAAAAATTTATTACTCGATCCATTAGGATTTCCTTTAAACCAGGTTTTAATGGTACTCCTCCTATCCCGTTGTAAAGGGCTAATGTTCCATGCCTGCGGGATTGATGATAGGGGCTCTGGTTATCTTTTTTTGGGTAATTCAGGTCATGGTAAGTCAACAATCGCCAGATTGTGGTCTGAAAATCAGGCGACAGTTCTTAATGATGATAGAATCATTGTAAGGGAAACAAATGGAGAGCTCTTGATGTATGGGACACCATGGCCTGGCGATTTCAAGGAGGTATCGTCTAAAGGGCTCCCGATTCAGAAATTATTCTTTTTGCGTCACGGAGAAAAAAATTCGGCGGTTCCCAGAAATAGTGCCGAGGCCGTTTTAATGCTTTTAACCCGCTGTTTTCCTCCAATCTGGGATAAAAAAGGAATGGAGTATACAATGGGCTTGTGCCATCGCATAGTAAATAAGGTCCCGTGCTGCGAATTTAGCTTTGAACCTGACAGGAAAATAGTGGATTTTGTAAGGAATATATAAAACAGTGAGAAAGATCACTCATTTAAGAGATGCCGATTTATTAGAACTAAGCAAAGACATCTTTAAAAAAGGCAACTCAGTTCGCTTCCAGGCAAAAGGCTGGAGTATGCGTCCATTTATTCGGGATAGAGATTTTATTGTTGTCAGCCCAATCGAAAATTCCTCGATTAAAACAGGAGATGTGGTATTTCATTTAGCAACCGAAAATAAGATTATGGTTCATCGAGTTATCAGAAAATATAAAAAAGATAAAGATAATAGAATCATTATGCTTATTAAGGGGGATGCTACGTTTAGCTCTCCTGAAAAAGTTGAGATACACAATGTATTGGGTAAGGTAACGACAGTTGAAAGGAACGGGCGGAAAAAAAGACTGGATACAAAACTTTACAGGATAAAAGGTCTGCTCTTTGCGGGAATATCTCCGTTCAGCCAGTGGACTTATCCATTCTTAAGTAAGATTAAGAGGTATTTCAATAATTAGGAATGCCCCAAAGTTGCTTGATCCTATGTCATTTCGAGCGACCACACGGAGGGTGGAAATCTATATAAGTCATTGCGAGGAGCGCAACGATGCGGCAATCTCATACAATAAATTGTAATTGCGAGGAACGGAGAAGATAATTGAGCTGGAGAGCAGAAGACCGATTATTGCTCTACTGCTGTCGAAAAGATACTGACCGCAGGAACAGAGATAACATAATTGAAATACAAAGAAAGAACCTGGATTGGAATAGCTTCTTACAAAAGGCAAAAGAAAACGGTATCTCGGCTGTAGTTTTTTCCAGGTTGAAGGAAATTAAAAAGGACTGCCCTCATATTCCCCCCTTCATCTTTAAGGAACTGAAAAAGGATTATTTCTTGAACGCCACCAAGAATTCCCTGATTTTTGAGGAATTAGCAAAGGTGCTTGAGATATTCAGGAAAGCCGGACTCAAGGTGATAATCCTTAAAGGTGCGGTGTTAGCCGAGAAAATGTACGGAAATTTAGCATTGCGGTCGATGACTGATGTTGACCTTTTGGTAAAAAAAGAAGACCTTTGGCGGTTGGATGAACAGTTGAAAATATTAGGCTATAAGCCTTCTGATATTGCTGTGGAAGAAATTGATTTCTCTTCGACATATCTAACCACGCTCGATTACCGGAGCTTATCTGCGAAATCACCTTCGTTTCATATTCACTGGCATTTTGTTAACTCCACGATACCGAATGAGTCCTACATAAAAAATATCAAAATTGAAGATATCTGGCGGGATGCAGAAAAAACAAAGATTGCCGGTGCGAAAACGCTGGTGATGGCTCCCCATCATTTTCTTATCCACCTTTCAGAACATGCTCTAAGAGTCACTCATTCTTTGAGTAAGCTCAGCTTTTTTTGCGATATAGATGAGACTGTGAATTATNNTGACTGATAAGAGAAAGCCTCAAATTCAACCTTAACAGGATGGTCTATCCAAGCCTTTATTTTACCGCTAAATTCCTGGGAACAAAAATACCTAAAAATGTTCTATTAAAGCTAAAACCAGAGCGTTTTGGTCTGAGTGAGAGAATCTTTATGAATTCTATCTCAAACAATAAACGTTTTTTTTCCCGGCTTAAGTTATTTAGTCCACTTAGCAATGAACAACGGAGTTTTGAACAAGATTAGTTTTTTGGAAAGGACACTATTTCCGCCCCCTCAAATTATGGCCCAAAGAAGTTACGTCCCCCGATCAAGACTTAGTTATATACGCTATGTTAAGAGAATAAGCGAAGTTCTCTCCCACCTTGCCAAAACTTTGAGCCAAAGCTTTATCCTTAGAAGCTAGGCCAAACGCTTAAACTTTTGATACCGATCGTATTGAGATAACTCCCCATCTTTAGGCCTGCATAAGAACCTGTTCAAATAATAAAAGCAACAAGGAGGATTTTTATATAAACTTTTATTGAAAAATTATTTTTTGCGTGCTACATTATGAAACACCATGAAAAAAGAAAAAAGAAAATCTACCCGGTCTCAATGCGTCCTTCCCGCAGAAGTGATAAAAATAGAGGACAAAGATCACATAGCTATAAGGACAACAGCCCATGATCTCTCTGATGACGGATTAAAGTTAACTGTTAATCTTAATATTGATAAAGGTTCTATTATGGATCTGAAGCTCTACCTTCCAGAAAAGAAATTATCAACCTTGTTGTCTGGAGAAATAATCAGAGTTAAGAGTATAGATAAAAGGCTCGAAGTAGGAATGAGGATAAAACAGATAGATGACAGATTAAAAAGTGAGCTTCTCAGCTGGGTTTTCCCTAGATGGCAAGAGGCAACGGTAGAACAGAAAAAAAGTAAAAAAGTATCTTAATCGATGGGCAGACATCGTTAGGAGCTTGAGGACGAATTACACTATTTCAAATATTTATTAGCTACTCTTTGGGTTTTAATATTCCGTTTTTAAAAGAGGGGGGATTAAAAAAATTGCTATCTCTCAAATAAGTTATATTTCAAGATACAATACAGAGCATGAAAACCATCCTTCCAATTAATCTTTTTCCCTTCTGAATAGGTTCTTCCTGAATAAGAAATGCTGACTTCATGGATTCTCCATTTCCCTCTGGCGACCTTTGCCGTAAATTCAGGCTCAAAACCAAAGCGATTCTGTTCAATATTTATAGAATCAATTACCTCTTTTCGAAACATTTTATAGCATGTTTCCATGTCTGTAAGACTTAATCCTGTAAACACGTTTGACAGTAATGTTAGAAACCTGTTTGCCACATAACGCCACAAGAACAGTCCCTTATGCGGTTTAGCGCCTGCAAACCGGGAGCCATAAACCACATCAGCTTTCCCGTCTAGAATTGGCTTAAGAAGCTTGACGTATTCTGCTGGGTCGTATTCAAAATCAGCATCCTGCACAACAACAAAGTCACCTGTCACATGGGTAAATCCGACGCGAAGAGCGGACGACTTTCCTTGATTTCTCTCCTTATAGATAACGCGATTTACTAGAGGTTCAATCTTTTTCTTTAAAATCTCACGAGTCCCATCCGTTGAATAATCATCAACTACAATAATCTCTTTGGCAATGTGACCGATATTTGCTTTAATAACACGGTCTATAACTTCACAAATGTATTTTTTTTCGTTGTAGACTGGGATAACAATAGATAATTTCAATGTGATAAGAATTTACTTTTTTGCTCGATTATCCTAATATCCGCCCTAAATATACAGACCGCAAAATTTGATGTCAAGCATTTGGCGTATCTATCCAACTAGGCAACAAAGCCAAAGAAATTATTAGGCAAGATTCTGTTTGAACTTGCTCGAATAAAGCTATATGATTGATACCATCCTCAAGTTTAAGATTTGGAGGAATCCATGAAAAAAATACGTCTCTGTTTTCTGACATTCTCGATCATTACTTTGGCATCCTCAGCAATATTAGCCCATGATTTATGGCTTGTGCCCCAAACATTCAGGATTAATCCAGGAGATTCGGTGACTATATCTGCCAACACCGGGATGGATTTTCCCAATAGTTTAAGTGCTATTACCGCTGATAGGATTAATCAATTCATCCTTAGGGGAAAATCTGAGGAAAAAGATATTACAGAGTTTGAAGTGCAGGGCAATTCTTTAGTTACCAAATGCAAATTTAAGGAATCCGGAACATATGTTGTAGGGGTAGCCTTGAGGCCCAGAGAGATTAAACTTACGGCCGAGGAATTCAACGAATATTTACTTCATGACGGCCTTCCGAATATTTATGAGCTTAGGAAAAAAGAGGGCATTCTTGACAAAGACGCAGTCGAGCATTATTCCAAATATCCAAAGGCAATTATTCAGGTTGGGAAAAAATTGAATGAGGTTCCAACAAAACCTTTAGGACTTCCGATTGAAATTGTACCTAAAGCAAATCCCTATAAGCTGCAGTTGGGAGATGATCTGAGGATTAAAGTATTGTTCCAAAGGAAACCACTTTCAGGCATAGAAATTGCGTGGAGCTATCCTGGGAAAGGAGAAGAATTTGCCGGTTCAAAAAAGACCGACAAAAATGGAGAAGCAGTTATTCCATTGTCTAAAGTCGGGCCGTATGTGATCAGATTAACACACATGGAATGGGTCAAAAAACCAACACATGAATGGGAGAGTTACTGGACTTCTTTAACTTTTGATGTTTTAGAAAAAGGAAATTCTTATATTTATTGACAGAATAATATCAGATATTATATTATCTCGTACTGTAATATAAAATATAGCAGGAGGTGTTATGAGGGTTAAACTTAATTCAAGGTGGCTGATATCTGCTTTTTTGGTATTTTGCATCATTATTCTATCTAGCTGTAGCTCAACTTTTCAGCCGGTCAGGCTCAGCCCTACAACAAACCGATTCCCAACTAATACTGTATTGCAGCCGAAAAGCTACGTAGTCAAGGAAGAGATAGACACAAACAGATTTAGGTCATTGCTCTACATAAAGACTGAGGCAGAAACAAAGTATCATACATTCATCTACCAGATGTGCAAAAACATGGAGTTTTTTGATGCTGTCAAGGATAAGAATGAAATGTCAAGCCTCGTCATTGAGCATGGCTTGTCAGACTCTATTCAGAACATCTCAGAAATGATGGGTTTACACCAGCTGCAAAAAGAGATCGGAGATTTCTTCGTAGCAGATTACGTACTTGAGTTCCTTGGTGGCTTCCGTTATAAGTTCCTAATGAAAATAACCAATCCGCAGGATGCCAAAGTACTCCTACATGTGGAAAATGAAGTAATTAACTGGGCCGGATTGGACAAGACGCTCTTCTACCCGGTTTTCAACGCTATCAAGGATTGGCTCGAAGCGAACGCAGAGTAGAACAACCAAGCTAACACTGGGCACCTTTTGGTGCACTACAGTTGCAGTCCGTCAAACGGATTTAAAATTCTGCCCAACCTTTCATTGAATCACTAAATTCTCTCAGCTGTCTTTTCCCTTCATCCATATGCCCCAGGGTTTAGGGGTATGAAAAAAAACAGAGTATTTTTGAGAGCTCTGGGGAACAATGCTTTAACCTCATCTGCGGGTGGTGTCTATCTTGTTTAGAGCTTTTTTATTTGTGGCCTTTTTGTGGCGAGATTTTTCTGAAAGCTAAGCACCATCTCCGTACTTCTTGATTTTTTTATCTAAAAAAGTTGACAAATTCATTCTAAACGTGTATTATGTAATACTATTACAATTATTAGTAATACTTTATGGAGGACTTAATGACTAAAAATTCCAAAAAAACCAAAACTGACACAATAAATATTTGTGCCTCTGTCTTTGAGAAACTGAAAAAAAAGGGAATTGATCTGCAGGACTTGTATCCTGCTGCCAAGGAAGGATCTAAGGCAAAAGTCATCTGCATCTCTTCGGACATGGGAGACAGTGTCGAGGAGATGGGTTTAACAACAAGAGGTGAAACCGTTATGGTCCGTATCGATGAGGAAACCAAGAAAACTCTTGATGCCTGGGTGGAAACCGGCTATTTCAAGAGCCGATCAGAAGCAGCGGCATTGTTCATCCGCGAAGGTCTAAAAATACGATCTTCAGAACTCGAGGGTTTAAAGGATGCTTTGCAAAAGCTCAAAAATGCCAAGGACAACCTCCATAAAAAAGCAAGCAGAATATTTGGGAAGGAGGTAAAAAATGAAGAATAAAATCCTGATTGTCATTATATTCCTGATTATCATTTTTTTTCCTTTGACCTTAGCTGCCGTAATATCTTCGGCTGAAAAGATATCAGCTTCAATTTTAAAGGGTTCAAGGGATTTTTCTCTGCAAAATAAATTGCCGCAAGGAATCCGAATTCCTTTCAAAAACATTGGCAGCCTGATTGTCATCCCGGTCAGAGTAAATGAATCGCGAGAACTCAATATGGTCCTTGATACCGGAATGTCAGCAGGCGTCATTGTTCTTTTTCACTCTGAACTGGCTAAAGAACTTGGGCTTGAACTTGGACAAGAGTGCGCATTAGCGGGTGCAGGAGAGGGGGAATTCATAAAGGCTCACATTACTGTAGGAGAAAAAATCGAAATCTCAGACATAGTCCTTTCCAACCAGCGGATCGTTGTAATCGACGAGAAAAGGGAAACATCCCGATGGACTTTTGACGGCATCATCGGAAAATCAATTTTTGACTCATATGTTGTGCAGATTGATTATCTCAGATCAACGCTCATAATTCATGATGCCTCCAATTTTTCTGCAGAAAATCCAGAGCGGGCTATTCCCATCACACTTGATGCAGGTTTTCCAGTGATTGAGGCGGTTATCGATACAGAAGATGAAAAAAATATCCTCGTCAAACTTGTTGTTGATCTTGGCGGCCGGCATACTCTTGCGTTTAATGTTAATCCTGAGAAAAAAATTTTTTTCCCAAAAAAGACCATCAGCTCCATCATCGGAAGAGGCGTTCAGGGTGAACTCTCGGGAAAGATCGGACGTTTGCCTAGATTACAAGTCGGTGGTTTCGAGTTCCGTCAGGTTATCACTAACTTCGCGCATGAAGAATCCAATACGGGGGCCAAACCAACAGGTTTCGTTTTTGACGGCAACCTTGGTTTCGGCGTTCTCAAAAGGTTTAAAGTCGTGTTCGATTATCCCCACCAACGCATGTTTTTAATCCCAAATAAAGCAGGCGTCAAGCCATTTGAATTCAATATGCTGGGAATTTCGTATGAACAGCGTATAGACAAATCCCTTCATATCCGAGACGTCATCACTAATTCTCCTGCTTCAGAAAAAGGCATAAAAACGGGAGACATGATTATTGCTATAAACGGAAAAAATCTACAGGATTATGAGTATATGAATATTTACGATCTCTTCAGAGAAGAAAACAATAAAATAGAATTAACCTTGCAAAGAGAATCAAAAAAGACAAAGGTCTCATTAGCCCTAAGACGTCTTATATAGAATAGAAAAGCTCAAGGACCAAAGAGTTCCCACAGCATAACAAAATAATCCAAGTTTTTTATTTACGCCTGAGACGGCTTAGTCTAGTGTGGAAGTGGTAATTAACTCAATTCAAAGGCTTAGAGCAAAAAGAGAGTGCCGAGGGCCGGACTCGAACCGGCACGTTGGCTAACCAACGAGGGATTTTAAGTCCCTTGCGTCTACCAATTCCGCCACCCCGGCAAATCTTCCTGAATACGATGAGGCAGCTTTTTTCTCTTTTCAGAATATAGATGATTTCACGGTTTTTTTCAATGGGGCCAGACCTTTCAAACCTTATTATTTGTTAAAAAAATGCATTTCCTTTAGGATCAAACCTTTCAAACCCACATAATCTGGTAATAAACATAAATCAAATTTTAAAAACTCAATAAAATATAAAAGTTTGAAAGGTCTGACCCCAATCGAACTGAAATCAAATCAGTTGACTTGAATTTTGTTTAATATTAGAGTAATCATTATCTAATTACCTCTAAAGCTCAATAAAAACCTATGAATATTCAGACAGAGGATAGTTTCAGGATACTTCCAAAAAAATTGATTTCCTTCACTCTCGACTCTCTCAATCAGGTGGCCTATCTTTTTGTCAATCTCAAGATTGGCCCTAATGCTTTGAGTTTCATGGCTTTGATATCAGGTATAGGGGCAGGAGTTCTGTTTTTCCTTAGACATCCATTCTGGGCTGGAATTGCGATCGCCATCTGTGGATTATTCGATATCCTTGATGGTAAAGTTGCTGCAAATACAAACCAGAAAAGCCTCTTCGGTGCCATATTTGATTCCGCATTAGATAGATACTCTGAATTTTTCATCTATCTCGGGCTGGCAGCATATTTCAGGAACCACTGGGCTCTCTGGTTAACATTTTGGACTATCCTTGGCTCAAGCATGGTAAGCTACACCAGGGCCCGGGCGGAAGGATTAGGAATAGAATGTAAGATAGGGATAATGCAGAGAGCTGAAAGAGTGCTTCTCCTTTTCCTTGCCGCAATGATCGGCTCTATTTTCAATATCTTTGACCCAGCAATGATCACAGCTCTGGCGATAATTGCAGTATTATCCAACATCACAGCAATCCAAAGAACCTTCTACGTTAAAAAAGTCGAAAAAAAACAGAAATTCAAAAAGGAGGTGCTGTAGAATGGGCAAGATTAGAGTGGCCATAATCGGTGTGGGCAATTGCGCCTCTGCTTTGATCCAGGGCGTAGAGTATTATAAAAATACCAAGGACACAGATTTTGTCCCAGGAATAATGCATGTTAACCTCGGCGGCTACCATATTCGAGACACTGAATTTGTTGCGGCTTTTGATATTGATAAAAACAAAGTGGGGAAAGACCTAAGCGAAGCTATTTTTACTCATCCTAACAACACCACCAAATTTTCGAACGTTCCCCATATGAAAGTCAAAGTTGAGCGGGGCATGACTCATGATGGCCTCGGAAAATACCTTTCTCAAATCATACAGAAAGCTCCTGGCTCCACGTCAGATGTTGTGGGTATCCTCAAGGAAGCTAAAACAGATGTTGTCATAAACTTTCTCCCAGTTGGAAGCGAGGAAGCTACGAAGTGGTATGTAGAGCAAGTATTGGAGGCAGGCTGTGCTTTTATAAACTGTATTCCTGTTTTCATTGCCAGCGAGAAATACTGGCAGAGAAGGTTTGAAAGAAAGAATCTTCCTATCATCGGCGATGACATAAAATCCCAGGTTGGTGCCACTATCCTCCATAGAACCCTGACCAATCTCTATCTTGACCGAGGAATGCCCGTAGATAGAACATACCAGCTTAACACAGGAGGAAACACAGATTTCCTTAATATGATGGAAAGGGAAAGACTCCATTCCAAAAAAATATCAAAAACAAACGCCGTAACTTCTCAGATAAAGGCAAGAGGGCTTGATATCGATGCCGATAATGTCCATGTTGGTCCGAGCGATTTCGTTCCCTGGCAAAAGGATAACAAGCTCTGCTTTTTACGCATCGAGAGCCGCCACTTTGGCGATGTTCCAACGTATATTGATTGCAGGTTATCAGTCGAGGATTCACCAAACTCAGCGGGAGTGGTCATCGATGCCATCAGGTGCTGCAAATTGGCACTGGACAACGGATTATCAGGAGCGCTCAGAGCCCCTTCCTCCTATTTCATGAAAACTCCGCCCAGGCAGCACACAGACACAGATGCCAAGAGGCTCACTGAGGCATTCATCAAAAAATACGGGAAAAAACAAGAAAAACCAAGAAAGAGGAAGAAAGGAAAGACACAATCAAAGAGAAGATAATCTTTTTATTTTTGGGGCTTTTTCTCTTCTGTTGCATCCAAGCTCAGGCTAAAGAAACGGGTGAAATCCAGGGGAAGGTGCAGGATGAAGGCGCAGAGGGCCTGCCTGGAGTTGAGATAACTGCAAAAAGCCCAAGCCTGCAGGGTATGAGAACAATCCTCTCTTCAAAAAGCGGTGATTTTCGCTTTCCGCTCCTTCCAGTTGGAGTTTACACATTAACTTTTAAGCTTGAAGGATTCGCACCTCTCGTCCAGGAAAATGTCATTGTCCGCCTGGGAAGGGTGACTGACTTGAACGCCACCATGAATTTATCAGAAATAAGGGAAGAAATCGTTGTCGTCGCTACCGCCCCGCTTATCGATAAAACTTCAACCGATACGAGCTTCCATCTCACCAGTAGAGACCTGGAAAGGATCCCTGCCCAGAACCGTACAGTGATCGATGCGGTCAAGATTACTCCTGGAGTTACCGGCGTGAGAGTCAACACCAGGCGGGGAATTGCCACTCAGGGCCAGCCAAGCTTCAGGGGTGAAGGAGAAGAAGGCAATAACTGGATCGTCGATGGTCTTTCCATCAGCGGAGTGAGGCTAAGAAACTCAGGAATGCATCTTAATTTTGATTCTATCGATGAGATCCAGATTATCTCCGACCCGTTCAGCCCAGAATTTGGTTCAGCTTACGGCGGTATCATCAACATGGTCACCAGAAGCGGAAGCAATGAGCTAACAGGTGAATTCTCTCTTGTTTTCATGAATAAAAACCTGCAGGCAAAGCGGGAAGAGCAGCTATCTGTGGTGAGCGAACCAGACTCTTTCTCCAACTACAACCTGTATTTCAACCTGGGAGGCCCGCTAGTTAAAGACAAACTGTGGTTTTTCGTATCTAACAATTTCTTCACAGAGACAGAACAAACAAAGGACGGAGTGGTGGATTATCTTTCTGTGCCTGGCGGCAGGAAAACTTTCCCGACCAACAATATCTTTGCCAAACTCACTTACGCTTTCAACAGCAACCACAGTCTTTCTTTGACATCGATCTTCCATAAATTGCTCAGACAAAAAGGAGGAACAGGAATCCCGGATTTATTTGAGGAGAAACATTTTTCTGACCTCATATTTCGGCTGAACTACAAGGGGATTATTAATACTTCAACTTTCATCGAAGCAGGATTGGGATATGTCAAGAGAGATTCTTTTATAGAACCTGTGGACAAAGACCTGGGGCCTGCCCAGTATTACGTCGAGGACTTAGCCCGAAACATCAATAATTCCTACGGGAATGTTAGAGATGACCAGAAAAGGCTGGACTTCAACGTCAAGCTCACAAAATACTTAGAGACAGACACCTTTGGCCGACACGAACTCATTCTTGGCTTTGAATATTACAGTTTTTCCTCTCATTTCGGTGTGGAATTTACCGGAAGGGATGAAGACCTCTTTGCTGATAATGGTTTTGACAGCGGTACAAAATACTATTTTAGCTCCTACAGGAGTGGGAGTGTAACACCAAAGTCTTTCTACGAATATGGCGAGTTTAATTTTAGAAATTCCTCGCAGGGAATCGGGCTTTACTTCAAGGATAAAGTCACCTGGGGAAGATTCACGCTCATGGCAGGCTTTAGAAGCCAGACACAGGTCTGTCTTGACCACAATAAGGACGAGCTCTGGTCGTGGAACATCCGTGACTTCCTGTCACCTCGGTTTTCTTTAGCTGTAGATTTATTTGGCGACGGAATGAACATCTTGAAGCTCGGTTGGGGAAGATTCTCTGATCTTATCACGACTATGCCTATGGGTCTCCTTAGCTCTGGTGCTGGCCTAAAATTCCGGAAATACGACTGGGGGCAGGGACCTTCAAACCCCTCTGAGAGCGAGCTTCACGATCCTATAAACTGGTTATTTGACCACGAGCAGGGAGCTCAACCGTTTGAAATCGCGGATAGGTTGAAACCAAACTTTCTAACGCGCTTCCTCGTTGAATTTGATCGCAAGCTGGGCCGGAATTGGGCGCTGAAGGCACGCTACGTCCGCACTAAAGCAGAAGAGCTTCTGGAAGTCCTGATGGTTGCTGATATTGATCTTATTCCGCCGTATAAATTCCTCTACGATAATTTCGAACCAAAGAGGAGGAATTATAAGGGCTTTGAAATCGAGCTCAACGGAAAAATAGGGACTAATTTTTTTCTGAGCGCTTCCTACTGTAATTCATCTGCAAAAGGAACCAATCCTGGCCAGACCGAGACTGGATCATGGGACCAGGAAGAAGGGAGTACGCCCTACATCGGCCTTTATGGAAACCATATTTATATCCCTGATATTCCAGGATTGGAAGACGAAAAAGCCTATTGGGACCAGCAACTGGCCGGATTGGGAGGAAGGCTAATCAGTGATGAGGAAAATGAAAGTTGGTACGGAAAACTCCCCTACTCTGTTGATCACAATTTAAAAATCAACACGATTTTTATAGCCCCTTATGGACTGGCCTTCTCGGCCGCTTTTGAATACATATCCGGGTACTACTGGGAAAGATTAGGTTATGTGCCTCTTTTTGGAGGCTACTATTCCTATCCCAAGGGAAGGGGAACAACGAAAACTCCTTCGCATTTTTACCTTGATTTAGGCTTGGAGAAGGTATTTCAGCTTCAAGGCCTGAAGCTCCCTCAGAATATGGTCTTGGCCCTGAGGCTCGATGTCTTCAACGTTCTAAACTCCCAGAAGCCAATTTCTTATGTCAAAGAAGATATTCCTATTTTTGGTGAAGTATGGGCAAGGCAGCAGCCCCGGCAAGCACGGTTGATGCTAAAGATCAAATGGTAAGAAGACGCGTGGCAAAATAAAAATGG
>JABAOF010022400.1_pt1 | contig 14642 bp, 8 predicted proteins | sample 7062171 | NCBI WGS metagenome assembly JABAOF01 (sample SAMN14538628, study PRJNA623070) | marine sediment metagenome | biome: marine biome [ENVO:00000428]; feature: marine pelagic biome [ENVO:01000023]; material: deep marine sediment [ENVO:00002113] | place: India: Gulf of Khambhat ...
GGATCAACACCACGGTCGATGAGAAGATCTGCTTGATCGGGGGGAATATGGTTTTGCATCAGAAGGTCATCCAATTTCCAATCATTTTGAGCAACCACTACTTCATCACCAGTATGCGAGGTGGCTTCGTACATGAGCGGCAGAACCAATTGGTTGATACCATCTGTAGTTGTACTAGTAAAAGTATTGTTTTGGTTTAAGTCATTTTGTCTAGAAGAAGTCTTATTAATAGAGTCCTTTAAATGCTTGGATTTTTCCGGGTAATTCCCTTCACCAGACTTGGAAATTTCCGGGTAATCGGCCTCACTAAACTTGGATTTTTCCGGGTGATCAGCATTACCAAACTTGAGATTTTCCGGGTATTCCCCTTTACCAAACTTGGAAATTTCCGGGTAATTGGAATCACCAAACTTGGATTTTTCCGGGTAATTGGCGAACATCGGCTTGAACAAATCAAGCTGAAGACCATCCTTTCGGGCTAGATCTGAGAAACGGTTTTCCCCATCCGGGGTAAGTGGGTCGATCATTTCCACTTTGAGTTTGATGGAAAGAAGACGTCCATTCGAGGGATTACGGCCACGGGAGCGGTCGAGCTCATTCACGAAAAGACGGACATATCTAGACAGTTTCGTCTGGGATGCCTTTCTGTTTTGACCCAACCACCCAGAGATGGTCTCACTACTAACACCGAGAATGGTCCCTAGTTCGGCATAGCCTCCATCAATCCAAAAGGTGTCACGTAACTCGGTGCTATGTTTGTCGTAAAAGCCTCGGCTCCGGAGGGTGACAATGAACCAGAAGGCAGCACTCTTGAGGAGAGGTTGCCAGTTCTGGATGAAGTACCATGTGAGCAGGAGCGATCGGTCAGGACGTACCAAGCGGTTCTCGAACTCCTCGCAGAGTTTGGCCAGGCGCTCAATAGGAACTTCGAGTTGATTGCTGCCTAACAGCCCTCGTACGATGTCCAGCACGGTGCGTGGTTGCTGAGGGTGATCTGAACTACCACCTTCCAAGTATATGTTGAATGAACTTTCGAGAAGGTTCTCTAGTTCAGAGTCGGGAACCTTCAGGGCCTTATTAAGAGCCGAGAGTGTGCCTGATGGATCCGGACCAGCACCGAGCTCTCTCAAGAATTGTACGACTGCAGCTTGATGAGGGGGAGAAAGAGGCACACCTCCGTATACGATATACTTTCGGCTTTTACGGCTTACTCTGCCGCCCTCACCACGTTCGAATTTTGGTTCCATGGAGGTGGCTGTTTCGACGAACCAGGAAAGCAAAGGGTGAGGATTGTTAAGGTGGTGGTAGAAGGTAGATTCATCAACTCGGTTCCAGCGGAGAATCTCAGCGCCATGAACCTCAAATGAATCGTCTGTGCGTATGCGGTGCAGGAATCGCAGCTGCTTAAAGGCGAGCACCATACTGGAGAATTGCGGACCCAGGATTGGTAACCAATACTTCACGAAGTACCGGCTGACGGATACTACCTTCTCGGGATCAACGATCTCTTCCCAGTAACGGCGGAAACGCATGACGATCTCCAGCCGTTGATCAACATCGGCGATAGCTTCCTCTGCCCACTCCAATGGAAGTGTGGGCGCCTCGACTGTACTGTCGACAGCAGCTGCAGCACGAGTCTGGGGTGAAGCGTAATCCTGCCCGACGATAAATCGAACATCGGTGGGGCGTTGGGTGATTTGAGAAAGGATATTGCTGGTTCTGGATTGGAGGTGTTCCTGAAGCCAGTCTCTGGCGTAGGCGTTCGCGGCGCCGACAACGAAAGTATCGTTCTCGTAGTCGAGAGGTTCGATATCACGGACCCACGTTTCGAACTCCGCTTTGGGTAATTCGGCCAGCAGCTGACCGAGCACAGCTTGCCAGATCCGCTCAGGTGTTAGAGCAGAACTGTCCTGGATGACTTGATCGGAGCTGGTTTGGATGTCAGGAGTTGGCACTGCCGCGTACCCTTTCTCCTACGGGGCCATGGTAGAGGGCGCGCGGCACTATAACTTGACATGCATCAGCATTTTGACCTATAATGCTGACAGTCAAAAATAAATACACACTGCCGCAGCTCCCCCAAGGTTGGCCGCCCGGGGAGTTTGGCTTTTAAATTGATCGCCCAATGACTTAATCCGGCTGTTTAACCGAGGGCGCCTTATCCACTTGTGCGGTTCCTCAAAAACCTATCAATGCTAAGGTCTCGTTAGTCTCGTCAATTAAAACTCTGGAACATCATCATCGACGCTTTCAATGTCAGGTGATGACTCAGGCTCGCTCATGTCAATATCAGGACGGAAGACCGTAAGTGGAGAAGTGAGATAGCTATCGACGGCAACCTCTGCGATATCAACAGTCACATAGGATTCTCCACGGGATCCTAGTTCGTTGATCACACGCCCACAAATCACAACGATGTCCCTGGGATTACCCTTGGTTGCCTCCCAGATGTGCTCAACTGCATCCTTTGAGAATAGGGGTTCTTTTCGGCCTGCTACGTGTGTGCGGAATTCAATGAGATCGATGGCGTCTTCAAGTGAAAATGGGAGGAGTGTCGCGCGCGAAGAACGAGCAAGAACATTAGGCACGCGAGCGAGCGCTAGTTGAATTTCCGGGAGGCCAAAGACAACAACGGACGCGAGATCTTGGGCGACATGATCGAGCTCAGTAAACACCTCTGGATCCAGTTTATGGCCATCGTCAATGAGTATGACGACGATGCGTCCCTCTCCCATCTCGCTGTTTAGATATGATGCGAGTTCATCCCATTGGTTCTGTATTCCCTTTCTTCGGGGCAGCATCAAAGCTCGAGATAGGCCAAGCAGGGTTGCATAGCGAGAGTCGAACTCCGGCCGACTGATAAATACGACGCGGTACTCGTCTACTCGAGCACTATAGTAAGATTCAAGCCTTCGAGCGATTGCGCTCTTACCTACACCATGTTCCCCATCTACCACAGCCAGCCCGCGCTCACGCTCAATGGTACGGTGAAGCTGGTTCAGCACAGGTCTGTGCTGCGAGGACAGGAATAGGAATCGGGGATCAGGAGCCCATCGAAAGGGATCCTCGAGGAAGCCAAGGTCGCTCAGGACGACCGATCTTGCTGGATCTCTTGGTATAGCCAAAGAACCTTACTCCAATGAAAGCGGACGATAGTGAAAAATTTCACTAACAGGAATCGTCCTACCCCATCCTGGGTTGGAAGACAGGTTATCATAATGCAGTCTGGTACAATAACCAATCAGCCGCACCACCGAGGAAATTGTAAGACAGTGGATAATAGCTGTCAAACGCGATTAAGTGAATTTATTTCTCCTAAAAGCGTTTTAAGGACAATATTTAACATTGATTCATTTTTCATATCAACGTATACTACTATAGCACAACTGTTCATTCAATTGAATAACAAGGAGTAGCCATGAGAGCCTGTATCATAGGTCTTGTCAATGAGAAGGGCGGCTGTGGCAAAACGACAACAGCGGTCAACCTTGGGGCATTGCTTGCAGAATCTGGAGCTGGCAAGGGAACCCGGGTGCTTTTAATCGATATGGACCCTCAGGGAAGCGCGGTTAAGTGCGTGGGTCAAGCAACTTCATTCCCTGAGGAGGGGTCATTGGCAGAGCTACTTAGGATCTCTCCACCTGGTCGTGTTCCCCTGGCAGAGTATGTTGTGCGCAGTAATTGGGCTGGGCACATCGATTTTGTACCCACCCACCACGATTCCATGATCGCAGCGCAGCGATTCATGGTTGAGGCTCATCTCAGCCCCTCGCAGGTGCTGGAAAAGATTATTCGACCAATTTCGGACAGCTACGACTACATTTTGATTGATTCAGGTCCAAGCGCGGGGATCCTCTTCTGGAACGTATTATTGGCATCAGACTACGCCATTATTCCCACCATTCCAGATTATCTTAACATTGAAGGATTGCCTAGAACCTTCGAGGCCATGGAAAGAATCAATAATGAGTTCGGAAGGAAGCCGGAACTAGTCGGCATTTTGCCAACAGTGTACAGGAAGGGGCTTGAGACTCAGGAGAAGAACTTAGCCTTATTGAGAGATGCATTCCCGGAAAAGGTGCTACCTCCTGTACCCCAGAATATCGATGTTCAAGAAGCCTATGCTAGAAGGGTGCCAGTTCACCATTATAACTCCCGGGCACCTGCAGCTAGTGCCTATGCCAGTGTAACCGTGGAGGTTATTAAGCGTGTCAAAGAAAAAACACCTGCCTGAGTTCGACCCCCTTGCTGGAGAGGGTGAACCCTCTCAAATTGCGGTAGATACAGTTCATATACCAATAACTCCGACAGCTGAAGTTGAACCTGAAGGCGAGCTAATAGCTGAATACCTGTTGGATCGGATCTTTCCAGATTTCTTCCAGAGTCGAGGTGGTGTGTTACCGAGATCCCTGACATTTCAGTTGCAGGAGGGAAAGATTGATCAGCGCGAAGCTCTGGGCTCATGGCGTAAGTTAGCATCCAAGGATGATGCGCAGAGTAAACGGTATGATGAGTTGGTGAGATTGAAAGAATCGATTCGTCAAAATGGCCTCATCAACCCTATTCACATCGTCAGATCCGGAGATCGGAACGAGTACACAATACTATGCGGTGAGCGCCGATACTGGGCCTTCTGGTTATTGAATGAGGAATTGGATGGATACGATCGCATCCCGGCAAGGCTTCATGGTGATCCACTTCGGTTTCTTCAAATAGCGGAGAATGAAGATGTGGAGCCGCTGTCGACTGTATCGAGGGCAAGGCAAACAGCGTTAGCGTATCTGGAACTTCTTGGCATTCGACCGCCCACTGATGCAGTCCTGTCTGATGAGCAGTATTGGGATTTTTACCGACAGGCATTGAAGCCGACAGAGGAACTGCTCGGGACGAAGTACCGACCAAGAGGATTGTGGAAAGATCTAAGTGAAAGACTAGCGCTACATCGCAGGTCAATTACCGGGTTACTTAATATTCTGCAACTTCCTGATGAGGCACTTGACCTGGCAGATCTGTGGAACGTGGGATTGAGACAACTTGATGCTGTTCTCACTGCGCCAGTGGAGACCTGGAATGAACTTGTCGAGGCAACGATTGCGATGCAATTATCTAGCTCGGATGTAGCAGAGTTGGCGAAGATAGCGAACGACTATGGCATCGATGAGTATACAAAGGCGCTCTCGTATTTCCAGGAAGTGAAGATGATTGTTAAGCCTTCAGGAAAGAGAAAGCGAACTCAGCGACCACCGGCTGAACGGTATTATTTGAGGATCGTCAAGACAGTTGAGGGAGTTAACAAATATGCACAGGGGGACTATGGTCAGATAGCAAGATTGATTGTGGGGAATAGACCAGAGCAAGCAGACGATTATGCAAGGGTATTAAATGCGATTGCAAGAGCGATTAGGATTGAGATGCGTCGCGAATAGAATCCTTGGAATTGTGTAAACAGCCTTAAACGGGCACCTACGATTGAAGAGGACTAAAAGTGGGGACGCGTCCCCACTTTTAGTTTGTCCACTCTGGAAGATGATGATACAGGTTCATGGCCTTGTATAGAACATACTATTCCTTCGGTGACACATCAAACATTAGTTGTTTGAACTTGCGCAGAAAGGTGAATTATTGCGGAGTATTACTTTTAAGGGATACCAGAACAAAGGTGATACGAACTCAATTGAAAATGATTCAATTCACTCGGTTGCGAAATTCAAGCTTGGTATACCTATTACCCCTGAAGGCCATGAATGACTTGAGTGGTTTAAAAGTGGGGACGCGTCCCCACTTTTGTCATGAGCCGGGCAAACACAAAGGTCGAGAAAAGTAATGTCTCATGACGTTATTGATGCTGACTATTCTGCAGCGATATCTCGCACTGCTTCGGAACGGTGAAGGTTGAAAGTGATTTGTGAACCGTACGACGTTCAATTGAATAAGACTGTAAGATCCACCTATTGACAGCCAGGCTCTGTACTATCGGGAATGCTTGCTATCTCTCCGTCCACGCAGATTTCCTGATAACAGTCGTTTGGAGACTCTTGTGGAGGCTCTTCGGAATCGTCTGGGACATGGGCTATTTCACCGTCATGACAAACCTCACGGCTACAATCGTTAGGGGATTCTTGTGGAGGCTCTTCGGAATCGTCTGGGACATGGGCTATTTCACCGCCTTGACAAACCTCACGGCTACAATCGTTAGGAGATTCTTGTAGAGGATCCTCGTCGGCGGGAAGACCTGTCAGTTCACCGTTCATACATATCTCGGTTTCGCAATCGTGTTCCGACGTCTCTGGCGGCTCCAGATTATTCGGCGAGTTAATGCAGCCTACGTATGAAATGCAAAGGTCGTCGGTGCACATTTCTTCATCATTGCAATCAATACGTGGTCCTGGCTCACATACTCCGTTATTGCAAATTCCGTCTTCAGTGCATAGATTTCCATCGTCGCAAGAGTTCCCAGAAACATTCTCGTAAATGCAACCTACACCTTGCTCACACTTGTTTGTCGTGCAATCTAAGCCATCATCACATGGTTGAGAGCAATTAATGTTGCCACACCCGCTGATGCATCTCAGCGAGAATTCTTCTCCACCGGTATCGCCTGTTTCTGATTCAACAAGAGTCATGTATTGATTATTTACGGCTACAACCGTCCTGAATGGCCAGTACACTAAGGCTTTATCTCTTATATCGGTATAGTCTGTTCGTATCGTTTCATCATCATAAGTGGCGATAATTACGCATGGAACCTGGTATTTCGCTCCGCCCGAACCATTCACATACGACATCATATTGATGTTGAGATACGGCCCAGGCTTTCCATTTGTTAAATCTAACCAGGAGTACAATGAGGGTTCGATAACTATTGGTGGGAAGATCTCGGAATACCAGCCTCTAAAGTCAAACTCATTAATAACTGCATGATGACTATAAGAGGCACAGGTCTCCCTCGGGCCCGTGCGAATCAACTGTGGATAATCAATAAATCCTGCGGAGCCGGAGAGGTCGTGGAATTCTAAATCTGCTGAACCATCTTCGATCTCGCCGACTGTAAAGTGCCCCGTAATCTCCATATACCAGAAACCAGTGGCGTCCTCGTCATTGCAGCTGAAGGATTGGAGTGCTTCGCACCCGAAATCTGAATTGTATTTACGCCAGTAGCGAAGTGTGAATTCCCATTCGCTACCGCTAAGGTCTTCGGTTGAAGGCTTTGGTTTACAAGCGGAAAGCAAGAGAAGCGGTAGCAGGACTAGCAATAAATAAGATTGCACACGTCTTCGGATCTTGGGATCGATCAATCTGCAATGTATGCTATCAAGTGAATTCGGGGATGAGTTAGACACTCGGAAGCTAAATGATGGTTTGAAGTGAAACATTGAAAAAATCCTTATCGATTGGCTATGAAAGGCGACAGTTTAGTGGATGTGGACTGGTCAGATTTAGTTGTATCCCTTTACAAGTATTCGATCTCAACTTTCTATCCGTAGCTTGGTGCGTGATAGAGCTGAATTAGATTCGTATCAAATAGCATTAACTTGATGGCAAGTTGTGGAGCCGTTTTAAATGGGATCAGTGTGGAAGAGAGTTTTTGGTTAATCGTGTTGTACGCTGATACAGTGTGTGGTGGTGCCCCCCAAGTTGCTAATAGAGTATAGCAACCATGTGGAAAAATCAATCATTAATCGCGATTCTCAATCGCTATAAGTGCTAATGTGCTGAGCCGCTTGGGCAATCTGATCGCCATCCCTTTGCTATTTCAGAAATTGCAGTTACCGATTGACACTTAATTGATCATTGCAGAATAGATGATGAAGAGACTGGTTTACGGTGAGAGACTGCTATTGGGTGAAATTCACGAGTATCGTCGGTTGAAACGATAACGGAAACGCGTTTCCGTTATCGCTTGGGTTGGGTGAAACGAATGTGAGTATCGGGAGCTGGTATTGTCATATGCGCTGGTTTCGTGCCATGCAATCTTTGGAGTTGTTCACAAGCAACCGTAATGACATATGAATACAACAAATCAAGAAAATAGAACAAATGTTCTTTACGCATTCCGATTGGAGATATAGTGAAATAATTCACAAATGTGTATTCTGTATAGGGTAATTTAAGGGTAGGGGGAACGGTAGTCCCCACAACGTTCGATGAAGAAATTTAAATTGCGGAATGAGTTTAGAAGACAAGTTACAGCCCGCAAATATGAATTGATGTACCATTACCTAATCCGATAGATCGGATGATGAAGACATGAATCATGAGATGAAGAGAATAAAGACACCGGAAGAACTAGAACTTGAGAAAAAGCTTGNNTTACCATCCAGAGTGAACTGCTGATGCTTGAGAGACAGTACCTGGCGATTGTAGGGGCTCGTTACGCAGAGCTTGATGAAATTGAGTCGAAGATTGCTGAGGTACTTGCATCAAGGTATCCACAAGATCCTGAAGTACAAGAGCAAGCTGCAAGAGCTAAAACGCAGGCAGAAGAATCAGCCCGAGCTGCGGGAGAATTCAAGGATTATTCGAAGAAAGAAAAATTCGAACCATCCGAGAATTTGCGGAAGTTGTACAGAGAGATTGCCAAGACCATACACCCAGACCTTACTACAGATGAGGAGGAGCGTGCTCGTCGTACTCAACTCATGGCGGAGGTCAATAGGGCGTATGAAGAAGGAGATGAGGAACGTCTTGAAGAAATTCTACGAGAATGGGAAGCCAGCCCAGAGGCTATTGAAGGTGAAAGTGTAGGGGCAAGGCTTGTCCGAACAATACGAAAGATCGCTCAAGTGGAGGCGCGGCTGCAAGCGATTCAAAAAGAGATCCATGCTTTGCAGGAGTCAGATCTTTTTGAATTGAAAATTAAAGTTGAAGCTGCAGCGAAGGAAGGACGAGACTTGTTTGAAGAAATGGTGGCGCAACTTGACAAGCAGATTGAGGATGCCAGAAAGCGTCTCGCAGAAGTGATGATGTAGAGAGTAAAAATGTGAGTAAGCAAGAGAATAAGGACTATTCAAGGATTGTTCCGACTAGCAATAGCGAAGTGACGATACGTTCTGAGAGCTTGGTACGGAGAGGATTAGATTCGCTTCAATTGGAGGAGGGGCGGACTCTAAAGTTCCCCGATGATCGCAGTGTAGGAAAGATACTCTTATCACTAAAGGTAGGAGGGGCGGGGCTTCAAGAGCTGGAACTAGATGCACATGGAGTAGTTAAAGTTCCGTCTGGGTATGGAGTGACGTTAACTGTTTCAGCCAATGAGCAGGATCTTTATTTTCTATCAGAATTTAAACCGGACGATTTAGAAAGCCTAGGTATTGCTATTTATGATGCAAAGTTAACAGATCATGGACTAGCCGGTTTACGAGGGCTGACTGGCTTGAAGTATCTGTGGCTTAATTATACGCAAATAGGCGATGCTGGACTTGTCTACTTACAAGGGCTAACTAGTTTGGAATTTCTCGGGCTTGGAGGCACGAAAATCAGCGGCAGTGGTCTGATACATTTGCAGGAACTGGACGGCTTGAAACGGCTTTGGCTACGTGATACGAATGTCGGCGATGATGGGTTGTCTCACTTGAAAGAAGTTAACAGTCTGGAAGAGCTTAGTCTCCATAATACGAATGTTAGTGGCGACGGGCTGAATCATCTGCGAGAGCACGTTGGATTAAAATCGCTTGATCTTGCTGAAACATATATAGGAAATGCAGGTTTGAGCCACTTGCAGGGGCTAACCGGACTAGAATTGCTTGACCTCAGAGAAACGGAAATCACCGACGACGGGCTTGCCCACTTAAAGGACTTGGTAAATTTGAATAACCTTAGCCTCAGTGGTACACAAATTGGTGATGTTGGTCTAGCCCATTTGGAAGGGCTGAGTGGTTTAAAGGACCTTGATCTTTGGTTTACGCAAATAAGTGACAAAGGGCTGGCTCGACTGCAGAAGCTGAGAAGGCTAGAAAGACTCAATCTCGGTGGCACGAAAATCAGCGACAGTGGCCTGACCAATTTGTGGAGACTAACCGGATTAAGATGGCTTGGTCTAGATAAAACACAAATCACCGATGCTGGTTTGGTTTCTTTGCGTGGACTTACAGGTTTGGAAGTTCTCTGCCTTCGCCACACAAGAATCACTGGCAGTGGTTTGACCCATTTGAAGGGGTTGACTGGATTAAAAAGGCTAGATCTCGATCATACGCAAATCGCCGATGCCGGCCTGGTCTATTTGCAGGGGCTTACTGGTTTAGAATCTCTCAACCTTGGTCAAACGAAGATCAGTGACAATGGTCTAGCCCATTTGAAGGAACTTACTACATTAAGCTTGCTTTATCTAGACAATACACAAATCACCGATGTCGGTCTGGTCTATTTGCAGGGACTAACCGGATTGAAATTTCTCAACCTTGGCCAAACGGTTATTAGCGATAGTGGTCTGATCCATTTAGAGAGACTGTCTGGATTAATATCGCTTTGGCTGCATGCAACACAAATAAGCGATGCCAGCCTGGTCTATTTGCAGGGTCTTACTGGATTGAAAACGCTCTATCTTGCTGGAACGCATATCAGTGATAACGGAGTTAAGAAGCTTGCTTCTGCTTTGCCCGATTGCAAGATAATCTGATGGTGATTAGTGATTATAAATGGCTAGTATGCTTTCGCCCGTACTCTGTATTGTGTCACTGGTGTTATAGGAAACGTTCGAAAAGTTGTGGATGAAGTTATAGATATCATGTACGAGGGGATGCGGTGTGGCTTATAACATAACGGGATTACAAATAGCTATGTCGTTCTGAATGGTGAGGTCGAGCATCCATTCGCATTCGATCAGCAAAATGGGATTCTGTTCATTAATCCTCATCTCCTGGTGCCAGACCTTAAGCAACATCTGAAGACTTAAATCGATCGGCTTTGGGACGATGACAATCAGGATCTGCGTAAGAACTTCGAGCAAAGATTTGACTACGAAACATGCTCTTGACCCGTCGATTTATTCGGTGTCTGACCAAGTCAAACTCCGATACTTCGTACCACGAGCATCCTGTGCGAACGACGATGCTAATCCCGCTCCCGGGTTGGTCTATACACCAACTTCAGAATGAACCGTGTTAACAATTGCAACTATTGAAATGGTACAAAAGGGAATATAAGGGTGTTTCAAGTGTTTCCCCGGGGCTGGCAAATGGTTCCGCGCCTCGGCTCAAGTGCATGTGGCACATTGGTGCTGCCTGAAGGCCAGGCACTCACACCTCTCAACAACCTAGGGATAATCTGCCCCGAGAATTAATCGAGCGTGTGTTTGTTAGTATCCCAGGTAGTAATCGGGACATTGAAGATGTAGTCTCTTCCATTAGGGTTAATATTGTGTGCGATATTGAGATGATACAAAATAAGTTTATACAAGCGTTAGGATAAATTTATGGGCAGTAAAATTCCTTTGGTAAATCGTATTATGTGACTCAAGAGAAAGCGGAAAAGAATCTCCATGAATAGTGATCGAGATAAAGAGCGTAAAGATAATAACAGTTCGTCACATTTGATACCAAGGAATGATGCTTTGATTTCACGAGGCCTTAAAGATATTGAAAAAATATCTGCGCTAACACATGTTAAGGAGATTGCTGCGAGCAGCATTAGCGACCTTCGTTTAATCAAGAGGATCGGCGCGGGCGCAGTGATGGAAAGCGCATTTTCTTCAGATGGCTCTATCGCTGCAGTGTGGAGTGTTAAGGGTGTGTTTGTTCATCACAGCTTGAGTGGTGAAAAGAAGGGTTATCTGCATGTTAATGAGAAAGTAAAAAGTCTAGATATTTCTCCTGATAATGAGTTAGTAGCTATTGGGTTAGAAGATGGAGAGATATATCTATGGCAATACGATGAAGGAAATGTGACAAAAACTCTTGAGACAGATTATGACTGGGTAAAGATTGTGAGATTTACACCTAGTGGTAAGCATCTAGTGTCTGTCTCTTCTAAACGGGGGGAAAGAGGTTCTCTATTATGTCTATGGGATTTGGATAAGAAGGTATCTGAACTGATTGGTACGCTTGAAGAGCCACCTTATGATATAAAAATTTCTCAAGATGGGAAATATCTACTCGTGCGCCCTGGTATGGGAATGCCAGAATTATGGAGTCTTCATGAGGGAAAATTGATTAGAACTATAAAAGAGCATGGTTTCGATGAGATGCCGTCTTTTTCGGAAGATGCACGTCTTTTAGGGACGAAGGGATCACCAATAGGGAAGATATCAAAAATTGAAACAGGTGAGATTATAGAACGGTGGGATTTGAGGGATGATGTAGATGAGGGCCCCTCCTGGCTAAGCTATGAATATAATCGAGCAAGCGAAAGGGAAAAAATTATTGCTTCACTTGACCAATACACATCACCAATCCGATGCTTGGAATTCTCCCCTGATACCAAGACACTCGCTTCTGGAGGAGATGATTATAGGATCTGGATTTGGGACGTCAAATCAGGGTTTTTAGCGAAGACGTACACACTAGAAAAGGGATTTTTATTTGAGGAACTGAGCATACCTAACTCGGTGATGAGCCTTTCTTACTCTCCTAACGGAAAGCTCCTAGCGGTTGGCCGCGAGAAGGGGGTGGTTCCGATCATTAATTCTGAAAATGGTGTGGTAATTCGGGAATTGACGGAGCATTATGGTGGGGTTTTCCCACTCGACAACAAGATCAGCGTTCGATTTTCACCAGATGGAACACTCCTGGCAACAGGTGGAGGTGATGGGAAAATTAGGTTATGGGATGTCCAAAGTTGGAAGCTGTTGTTTGAATATGACTTAACACAAGCCAAAGTAGAGGAATATCCTAGTGGTCGTAGTAAGGAAACGGGCATACGGGATGTTGTCTTCTCAGACGACAGTAAGAAGCTTGCAGTTGGTCATTTGAATGGACCATTGAAGGTGTTTGAAGTAAAGAGTGGAACAATCCTACATGATATCAAAGGCCCCACATCAAGAGACGTAATGGGACATTCCTATAATAGGATCCCAAAATCATATTGCGTCATATTTTCAAAAGATAATGAAGGATTATTTTCCGACGAAGGTGATGAACTCTATATTTATGATTTGAAATCTGGTCAACAGATCGAGGTTAAATCTCCTGGACCCTTTAGAATATTTCGTAGGGGTCACGGTAGATCTTCATTATCAAAGGATGGGAGTGTGTGGTTTCTAGGGAATCCAAATGGTCATTTGCTTTGTGTGGATGTGTTTAAGCAAAGAATTATCCGCAATTTAGGGGGGCATATTAAGGATGTGACATGTACAGCAACCTCATCTAATGGACTTTTCGTTGCATCAGGTGGGGAGGATGGAACGATTTGTTTGTGGGGGATATAGTGGAGTATAGATCTACCATAACAATGTGAAACAGATAATTACTTCTTGGGCTCTGCCACCAAGCCCAATCATAGAGAGTGCTTATTTATCGGGGATCCTCTATCTCCTAAGACNNCAAGCCCAATCATAGAGAACGCTTATTTCTCGGGGACCCTCTATCTCCTAAGACCAACATCCCGACGTTCTTCGGCTCCTCATCCATTGCTCTGCCGGGCGATGGTGCTAATGTGATCGAATGGGACATACTAATCACTTGAATGCCCGTTGGTTGACCATGGGTTCCACATATCCTACAATCAAAACACATAGGCGGGTTCGTAGCTGAGGTGATACTCTCGAAATTGCGTTCAGCCAAGAGGTCTCCCTTAGAGCGCCGGGCGGCGGTTGAATCTACTGCTTGACTTCGGGTTGCGCGTAGTGCTATATTGTCATCAATAATAAGTAACGCCCGCGAAGCTGGTGGCTTGCGGGCGTTGGAAGAATGCCGATGATTTGGGCATCGGCTCGCGTAGCGTATCATAATTTGCATGTGCGTGTCAATGCCCTCATCGGCCAACAGGCCGATTTTCTATTTCACAAGGAGGGTGTGACATGCACAAGACTATGCTGATCGGAAATCTGGGTGCTGACCCAGTGCAGCGTGAGGTTGGCAATAGCTCTGTGACCAACTTCACCGTTGCCGTTAACGAGCATTGGAAGGATACGGAGGGGGAACATCAAGAACGTACCCTCTGGTACAACATCTCCGCATGGGGAAAACTAGGGGAGAACTGTACCAAACACCTCCACAAAGGTCGAAAAGTGTACGTCGAAGGGCAACTGGTTGCCGATGAGGGCACCGGTGGACCTCGCACATGGTTGCGAGAGGACGGTGCACCCGCGGCGGCATTCGATCTGCGCGCCGAATCGATCGAGTTCCTGGATGCTGCTGTAATGCCAGCAGGATGAACGAGGTTTCTCTCCCCGTTGGGCCCAAAGGATCCATCGGGGAGAGTCCATGTCCTTGAATACACAATCTTTTGAGGACAACGTAGAAAGGATTGTCACATGCCGCAATGGTGGATGCTGTGGCTAGATGGCGATGCCGATAATTCGCCGAATGAAACGGTTTTAGAGGCCATTGAATACTACCAACGGAAATATGGTGAGAGGCCAAACAGAGTGCAAGCGCCACATAAGTTCCCTGTTGTTGAGGTCGAGGGGGTATTGATTGAGCGTGCACGAAATGTGATTGAAGGTCACCTGTTACTTGCATTTGACGATGAGGTGTTTGAGCTGGGAA
>JABAOF010009383.1_pt4 | contig 14640 bp, 11 predicted proteins | sample 7062171 | NCBI WGS metagenome assembly JABAOF01 (sample SAMN14538628, study PRJNA623070) | marine sediment metagenome | biome: marine biome [ENVO:00000428]; feature: marine pelagic biome [ENVO:01000023]; material: deep marine sediment [ENVO:00002113] | place: India: Gulf of Khambhat ...
CGGGGCCTTGGCGTTTTAGGGCGGGTCGCATCACGGGGTCTCTCCCCGCGGTCTACCGCCTTGAAAAGGGCTTTCATGACGGTTCTAGAAAAGGGCGCGGCACACCCGAAAAGGGCCCCCTGGACACGAATGGAGCCCCCATCGGGCGGGTTGTGGTCCGGCGTACCCCGCTGCATAATCGCGGCACGCAGCACCATCGGTGGCCCATACCGGCCCCGCCGCCGACTGACGCCGGCCGTAGGACGCCTGCCTGACGACGAGACCGCTGAAGGCCACTTCCCCAAAGAACTACGGGTCCTTAACGGAGGTGGCATGATGACACGCGCCCCGCTCCTTCCCGTCGCGCTTCTCTCTGGTACTCTCGTCATCCAAGCTTGTCAGGAACAAACAACGTTCACCGAAGTGACCGGGGCTGTGGTGTCGTTTGAGGTTGTAAGTGGAGATGGGCAGACAGGCCCCGTGGGCGAGGAGCTGCCCGATCCCCTGATCGTGCGGGCTCTTGACGAGAAGGGCAAGAGGGTGAAAGACCAGCTCGTGAATTTCCGGGTAATCGCTGGCGGTGGAAGTATGTTCGCGGGAGCCAGCATCACCGACAAGCACGGCCTTGCACAGGATTATTGGACCCTGGGTCCCGAAGCCGGTGAAAACGTCGTTGAAGTCCGAGCCGTCCATCCCAGTACCGGCGAAAAGCAAGTCTTCTCCAGGTTCACCGCCGTGGCCGTCATCCCGACTGAAGAGGTGTGTAATGGCGTCGACGATGATCTCGATGGCGAAATCGACGAGGAGATGGTGTACTGCATCGACGGTGAAGCGGCGCCACATACTGACGGGAAGAACAGCTGCCTGGTGGGTTGGGACGACTTGGATGGCGACCCGACGAATGGGTGCGAAGAAAAGACCACGTGCGACGAGGAGTTGGACATTGCGACCAACAACCCGGTGGAGGCGGCGTTCGCGGTAGGTATCTGCAAGGTGGCACAGGATCAAAGCGATTGGGGTCTCGTATCTGCGAGTTGGGTGATGGCGGACGGATCGCCCCCACCCACTGACCCCGAGCAACTGGGGCGGTTCCATCTAGGACATGGCGTCTTGGCGGCTTTCGGGCCCAACGTTTCCGTGCTGGAGGGCTCGCGCTTCCTGGCCCTCTCAAGCGGAGTGGCTCGTTCGCCGGCCGATCCGGGCTACATGGGGACCAGCACTGACAAGGGATTAACGGGGGACTTTCCTGAGGGCTTTCCACAGACGCAACCATTTAATTGTCCCCTCCAGGCATCTCCCGCTGATCCTGCCGGATTGGAATTGACGCTTCGCGTTCCAGAGAACGCAACCGGATTCTCGTTCGATTACAAGTTCTACACGGCAGACTATCCAGAATGGGACTGCACCTCGTATGTCGATCAGTTCGTAGCAATGCTCAGTCCCTTCCAGGGTGGTCAGACGCCGGGAAACATCGCACTCGACCCGCTAGGTCTCGCCCCCAACGCCAACAGTCCAGAAACCATCACAGTCTGCTTCCCATCTGGCCACTATACCTGTCCCGATGGTACAGCTGAATTGCAGGGGACGGGATTCGAGAACCATGGTGCTTCGATATGGTTGACCGCCCAGGCACCGGCAGATCCAGGGTCCGAGATCACGTTGCGATTCGCTATCTATGACTCTGGAGACGGGATCATCGATTCAATCGTCCTGATAGACAACTTCCGATGGACAGGGAACTAGAGGGGGAAGCTGAGTCCACGTAGCTGGTCTCAAGCTCACAGCCCCGAGCGTCCCACCGACGTTCGGGGCTTTGGCTTTTGCACGGTCAAAACGGCTATGGTGGACGCCGCTTTAGGCGACAAGATCAGCCCAAAAGGATTGCAGGCCCACGGCGGCTGGAGCGACCCGCAAACGCCCCTAAAGATCTACGCTGAGCACGAGGCCTCGTATGCGAGGGGGGAAGCCAAGGGAATACGCGCCAAGATTAGAGGCGTATATGAGGAATCAGACCGCCTCAGGTTGAGCGGATTCGCACATCCCAGTCCCATACCCGCGCACAGATCCCTTCGATCAACCCACGCCGGCGCTCCGTAACTGATTCAACTGTAACAACATATGTCCAGCAGCAGAGGGGCACGCCACTTGCCAAGTGAATCGGTGGGTGGGCTTTGGGGTTGCGTTGGTGCTGCGACGCGCGAGCCAACGGCTGACCGCGACAGGAATCACAACGCGCGGGTCAGCACCATCGAGCGCCACCGCTGGCTTTTATGAGAAGCCGGCTCCGCCTAGGAGACAGGCACGTGACTCAGGTTCTGCGAGATGCCAGATACGCCGTTCGGACCTTGTTGAAGCGACCGGCATTCAGCACGACGGTGGTGATCACACTGGCGCTCGGTATCGGCGCCAACGCGGCTATCTTCAGCGTCGTGAGCGGCGTGCTGTTGCGCCCACTGCCCTATCCCGAGCCTCACAACCTCGTTGCCGTGTGGACCAAGTTCTTGCCGGAGAGCGGCGTCGACTACCCGATCTTTTCCCTCTCCGCCCCGGAATACCTCGACTACCGAGACCAGAATCGCACGATGGAGTCGGTGGCAGCGTACTCCTGGTTTGGTGCCACGCTCACTGAGGGCGAAGGCGAACCGGAGCGGCTCACGGCCGTTCGGGTCACCTCGAATCTGTTCCCACTGCTACGAACCCCGGTGTTCCACGGCCGCGCGTTGATCCCAGAGGACGACAATCCGAACGCCGCACCGACGGTCGTGTTGAGTCACACCCTTTGGCAACGCCGCTTCGGAGGCGACGAGGCCATCGTCGGACAGACGATCTCGGTAAATGGTGAAGCCTCCCAGGTGGTTGGCATCATGCCGCCCGGATTTGCGTTCCCCAGTTCCGGCACACAGTTGTGGGCTGCGATGCAGTTGGACGAGACGCAGCGGGATACGCGATCGGGTCACTGGATTCTCGCCGTGGCCCGCCTGGCCGAAGGTTCGACACTCGAACGCGCCAAGGCCGAGCTCGAACCGATGATGGCCCACTGGAAGGTTGACTACCCGGACGAGCACACCGGCCACTTCATTTGGCTGCGTCCGTTCATCGACGACCTGGTCGGACAGGTCCGCCCCGCCTTGCTATTGCTGATGGGTGCCGTCGGACTCGTGCTGCTCATCGCCTGCGCCAACGTCGCCAACCTGCTCCTGGCCGTGGGCGAACATCGCCGCCACGAGATCGCCGTGCGCCGTGCCCTCGGCGCCAGTCGCGGTCGAATCCTGCAACAACTGCTGACCGAAAGCGCCTTGCTGTCGGTCGTCGGCGGAGCCGTCGGCCTGGCGCTGGCTGACCTCGGCACTGAAGCGCTGCTGGCGCTGGACGCCGGAAACATCCCCCGCGCCGCGGAAATCGCGCTAGATATCCGCGTGCTGACGTTCACGGCGGGGCTCACCCTCGCAACGAGCGTCGTGTTCGGTCTCGCACCCGCTTTGCAGTCGACGTCCCCCGATATCCATGACGCCTTCCGAGGTGCGAGCCGCCGTACGACGGTTGCTATTCAGCGCCGGCGCCTTCGGCAACTGCTGGTCGTTTCGGAGATGGCGCTCAGCATCCTGCTACTGATCGGCGCAGGGCTCCTCGTCAAGAGCTTCTGGAGGCTCGTCCATGCCGATCCCGGGTTCGAGGCAACTGGCATTCTCGTGGCCGAAGTGCGGCTACCGGAGGCGAACTACGATCCCGACCAGGCGGTGACGTTCTACTCACAGCTTCTCGAGCACATCGAGGCCGTGCCCGGTGTGGAAATGGCCTCCGCCATTTCGAGCTTGCCTGTCAGATACGGCCGCCCGATTTACGGCTTTCTCATCGAGGGGCGTCCCGAGCCCCAGCTAGGCGACAAGATGTGGGACGCCGCGGGCGTTACGGCTCGGTCGGGCTACTTCGAGACGATGGGGATTCCGGTGCTGCGCGGCCGCGGATTCGACGGTTCCGATCGAGCCGGCTCGCTGCCGGTGGTCGTGATCAATGAGTCAATGGCGCGCACCTTCTGGCCCGGCGAGGATCCCATCGGTCAACGTCTGCGGTACTCGTTCTGCGAAGAGTGCGGGTGGATGACGATCGTCGGAATCGTAGGGGATGTGATGTACCAAGGGGTGGGTGTCGCTCCGGAGACGAGGTTCATCTACTACGTGAGCCATGAGCAGGCTGCGCAAACCGCGCCGTTCATGACCAACTCCATGGGCTTGGCCATCAAGACGCAGGGCGACCCGCTAACCGTGGCCCCCGCGGTGCGCACCGCCGTGCGCAACCTCGATCAGAACCTTCCAGTCATCGGCGTAGCAGCCATGACCGACGTGGTGGCCGGCTCCTTGGCCCGACCACGATTCACGATGACGCTGCTTGGCATCTTTGCCGGAGTGGCGTTGATCCTGGGAGCCGTGGGGATCTACGGTGTGATCTCCCACAGCGTAGCCGAACGCACCAATGAGATTGGCGTTCGGATGGCGCTCGGGGCCGGACGTCGGGCGGTTACTTCAATGGTCGTGGGTCAGGGCATGCGCCTGGCGCTGATCGGTGTCGCCTTCGGCCTCCTGGCAGCCCTTGGAGTGACACGTGTGATGAACAGCCTACTGTTCAATGTGGACAGAACCGACCCAGTGACCATTGTCGCCGTGTCGGCCCTGCTCTCAGCGATCGCGTTGCTTGCATGCTATCTCCCAGCCCGGCGGGCCGCGAGGGTGGATCCGATGACAGCGATGCGGAGTGAGTAGGAGGCGTTGCCGCCGTTGGCTGGCTCGTATGGCGGGACCCGCCCCACCGTTGTGCGGCCCGCAGGACGAGCCCAAATACCGGAACGGTGGTAGACGAATCCCTACGGGTCGATGATGAAGCTCGTCAGTACAACAGGTTGCCTGGACGCAATCATCCAAGGATGGGGAGACTTCTGGACGTGAGAAGACCTCCACGATTTGCGAAAGCCTTGTTAGCTCGATGTGTCCCCGGGGGATTGTTCAGGGAGTTTGTGCTGGGAGACCTCGAAGAAGGTCACAACGAGCGAGTGCGGTCTAGGAGTGCTGTGTACGCAGCAACGTGGTACTGGTTTCAAGCCTCCAGATTGAGCCTGCGTTATGTCTTTGAACGTGTCAAGAACCAACGCTTCTACACCCGTTCGCAGGATAGGAAGCCCTCACGGAGAAACCCAACAGAATCGACTATTCAAGATCTTCGGCTTGCACTCCGCACACTACGCCGACGCCCGCTGTTCACGAGCGTGGCGGTACTGACGCTTGGCCTGGGGATTGGTGCAACGACGGCAATGTTCAGCGTGGTGGATGGTGTGTTGCTCAAGCCGTTGCCCTACAACGAGCCAGACCGACTGGTGTCGGTGTGGCAGACAATGCCGAGCTGGGAGGGTGGAACCGGGTCCGAAGGTAAGCTCTGGGACCGTGCGAGGCTCACGTACTCGCAGTATAGACATCTGTCGGATAATAGCACCGTCTATGAAGGTCTTGCGGTCTACCAGGGCGGAATTTGGGACGACGCCACCCTAACGGGTGTCGGCGACCCCGTTGAGCTGCGGGCGGGAGCCGCAACGGCATCGCTCCTTCCGCTGCTAGGTGTGCAACCATTGCTGGGACGTTGGTTCCTCCCCGGAGAGGAAGCGTTTAGGGGAGGCGACGCGGCATCCGTCGTCGTGGTTAGTCACGAGTTCTGGCGTGGGCGCCTTGGTGGCTCTTCGGAGGCGCTGGGCAGAATCATCACGATAGACGACCGTTCGTTCACAATTGTCGGCGTCCTGCCTCCGGGTTTCCGAATCCACTGGCTGAGTACCTCTCTAGCCGGCGAGCGCGACCCGGGTAGGAGAGATGTGTGGTTTGCGACTGGGGCACCGGGTTTTGGAGCCTTACAGAGAGCGTACGCGTGGGAAACTATCGGCCGGCTCGCTTCCGGGGTCACCCTCGAGCAGGCTCGCTTCGAGTCACAGACTATCATGTCAGCACACCCGGATACCGAAGGTGACGTTCGGGTGTTGACCCGCGCAGCAGAGGAGACTCACGGCTTTGCCGCTCCTCTGGTTCTCCTCTTTGGAGCCACAGCGTTTCTTCTGCTCATCGCGTGCGGAAACATAGCGACACTCTCGATGGCCGAGGTGTTGAGCCGCCGGCACGAGATCGCGACGCGATCGGCAATAGGTGCCAGCGGTTGGAGGATCCTGCGCCTGCTGATGACTGAGAGTTTCGTTTTGGCGGCTTTGGGGAGCGCCGTCGGTGCGATGATGGCGTTCCACGGAACCGAGCTACTCGTTGCGCTGGCACCACCGCTGCCCCGCCTCGACGAAGTTGGGGTCGACCTCCGGGTTCTAGCCTTCGCTGCGCTATTGGGAACATGCACAGCCTTTCTATTCGGCACGGTACCGTCGGTGATGGCAACCCGTGGCGCCGTCGGACCGCCGATAGCTAGTTCTGCTCGCGCTAGCTCAGGTCGTCGCCGCTTCTCCGGATCGGTGATCGCGATGGAAATCGCACTGACAGCCATGCTTCTTGTTGCCGGCGGCTTGCTGACCCGGAGCCTTTCCCGGTTAATGGCGGTCGACCCGGGTTTTGACACAGATCAGCTGGCTACCGTCGAGGTTTCGCTGCCGCACACCCGATACCAAACACGCGAAGCTCGCCTTGCGTTCTTTCGGGATGTGCTCGGCCAGCTCAAGCAAATTCCGGGTATCGGTACGGTGAGTGGAGTGAACAGTCTACCGTTTCCGGGTCGCACCGCCGGCTGGGGTATCCGCATCGCAGGGCGAGACCCGGAGTTCGTCGGTGCGCCATTCGGCTATCACGTGGCACCGGGCTATCTGGAAACCTTGGGCGTGCCGCTGCTCGTTGGTCGACGCCTCGTCGAGACTGACGGGCCCGATGCTCCCTTGGCTGTGGTGATCAACGAAACAATGGCGCGGCGCTACTGGCCCGGTGAATCACCCATCGGCGCTCAATTCAGGTATCCCGGCTCCGAGGAGCCCGTCACGGTTGTCGGAATCGTTGGGAATGTGAAGAAACAATACCTGCACGAAACCACCGAACCGGCCTTCTTCATCCCCTTCAGTCAGAATCCACGAGACAGGATCTGCTTCGTCGCTCGAACGGAGGTGGACGCACAGAGCGTTATTCCGTTCATGCGTCAGGCTGTGTGGACGGTGGACGGAGAACTCGGGGTGACCAATGCCACAACGGTCGCCAGGCTCATCGCTCAGTCTACCGATCAGGAGCGTTACCGCACACTCCTTATGAACGTCTTCGCCATTCTGGCCGCCCTGCTTGCTGCCGCCGGAATCTTCGGCGTCACGGCTCGTAGCGTGGCGCTGCGCACACGAGAGATGGGCATCAGAATGGCCTTGGGTGCAACGGAGTCCGGGCTGGTCGGGTCAACCGTACGAAGTAGTCTGTTGACCGCCCTGGCGGGAACCGCGGTCGGCCTCGTCGGCGCACTTTGGGCTTCACGCCTGCTGTCTCGTTTCCTTTTTGGAATCGAACCGTCGGACCCTACCACGTACGGCGTCGTTGCCGCATTGATCGTGGTCGTGTGTCTGCTTGCCAGCTTCGCACCTGCGCGGCGGATCTCAAAGGTGGATCCGGTCGAGGTGTTGCGGGCGGAGTGACGCTTTGCGCAGAACACAACACACGTGGTTCGGTGTGGCTGGGAGGTCCCTGCTGGAGAACCGCGCGTACACAAGCCTCGCCACGTACATGGAGACACCTCCTACCTGCCGTTACCCGCCCCTGCAACCAGGATGCAGAGCGGTGGCGGGGAGCCTGGCGCGGGGCAATGATCCCTTCACGTCGCAACTGTCCGGCGACTCAAGGAGCCGGCGGCGGGACGTCTGTCCCAGCGCTCCCAATGGCCATCCCGTTGAATGAGAGGCCTCGTTCCTTCGCGCACTCCGTGCAGAGGTACAAGATTCCAACGGCGGGATTTGACGGGTAAGCATGAGCGTTAGCGAACGCGGCCGGACCGAGATCGCGAGCCGACAGCGAGCGATTGAGGTCACGCGCAGCCCTACCGCCCCACCTCCGCATCCACACCCAGATGTCGACCTCGGCCTCTTGCACCGTGACATAGAGGTGCCTGCGACCCACGGAGAAGAAGTGGAGACCAACGGTTTGGGCCTCATCATACGCAACCACGAGATTCGCCTCGCCGCCTTGCGCCGGAATGGCCCGAATCGGTATTGTCAACTTGAGCCGGTACCGGCGAGACCTCGCGGATGAAGACGAATGCGAACGGTTATCGCGGCTACAGGTTCCCTCGTGAAATCATCAACCACAGCGTTTGGCTGTACCATCGATTTTCCCTGAGCTTCCGCGATATGGAGGAACTCCTGGCGAAGCCAGGGATTGCTGTTTCCTACGAGACCATCAGGCAGTGGTGCCGGAAGTTCGGGCCCGAGTACGCACGAAAGCTCAAGCGTCGAAAGAAGTGGCTAGGCGATATTTGGCACCCGGACGAGGTGTTCGTGAAGATGAGGGGTGAGCTGCACTGCCTGTGGCGAGCCGCGGACCAAGACGGGGACGTGATCGACATCCTGTTTCAGCGTTACCGCAATGCGCACGCTGCTAAACGATTCGTTCGAAAGCTCTTGAAGGGGCAGCGAATCAATCGGGCTGAAGTCTCACATCAACCGATTCGACAACGATAACGATAACGACAGATGCGACGGTTCAAGTCAGCTGGTCAAGCGCAGCAATGTCTGGCAGTTCACAGTGTGGTGCAGAGCCTCTTCAGGCTGGGACGCCACCTACTGCGTGCAGCGCATCTCCGGTTGCTACGCGACGGTTCGTTCAGGGAATGGAGTGCGGCCACGGCTGGGTGAGAAACGCCCACAACTACCGGTCGAGCATCACGCCGAAGCCGTTAAGTTGACAGAGCCGATCAACAGGAGTTTCGGGCATGAAAAAGAACGACTTAACCAGAAGAAGATTCATTGTCAGCGCCTCTGCAGGAACAGCGGGTGCCATGCTGACAAGCTACCTGCCTGTTTTCGGGAATTCCGGAACAGGGCTGACAACAGCGCTCGCCCTAAAGGGCGGGAAGCCCGTGAGGACCAGGGAATGGGTGAGCTGGCCCATCTGGAATCCCGATGCAGAAGCCCCCATGCTGTCGGTGCTTCGGAGCGGCAACTGGTGGCGGGGAAGCGGCAACCTGTGCAGTGAGTTCGAAGAGCAGTATGCCGAGCTCATTGGAGCTAAACGGGTGGTGGCTACAGCCAGCGGGACAACCGCGCTGATCACCGCCCTCCACGTGCTGGGGGTGGATGCAGGGGATGAAGTCATCGTTTCACCCTACACCTTTATCGCTACCTACAATGTGGTTTTCAACTCGAAAGCCCTTCCCGTCTTTGCCGATACGGACCAGGAGACCTTTACGATCAATCCCCATAAGATCGAAGAGCGGATCACGGATCGTACGACGGCCATCCTTCCCGTTCACATCCTGGGCCTGCCGGCGGATATGAACCGCATCAATGCCATTGCCCAAGAGCATCAGCTGGTGGTGATAGAGGATGCCTGCCAGGCGTGGCTGGCGGAATACGGGGACAAGATGTGCGGCACGCTGGGTGACCTGGGATGTTTCAGTTTCCAGGAGTCCAAACATATCGCTTCGGGGGAAGGCGGTGCCGTGGTGGGGAGCAACGACGAGGTGATGGACCGCTGCCAGGCGTACCACAATTGCGGCCGGCCCTATGGTGCTTCCATGGCAGGAATGGGCCAAAATCCGGTCCGTGGGTCAAACAAGCGGATGACACAGATGCAGGCGGTTATCCTGCTGTCGCAGATGAAGCGCGCAAGGGCGGATGCGGACAAACGACTGGAGAACGCCCTCTACCTGGATGCCCGGCTGAAAGAGATCCCGGGAATCATTCCCTACAAACTGTCCGACGGTGCCACACGATCGGCATACCATCTCTATCCTTTCCGCTACAAAAAGGAGCACTTCGACGGTCTGCCCCGGGAGAGATTCCTGACTGCACTGCGGGCCGAAGGGATCCCCTGCTCCGAAGGATACGGACAGCAGTACTTTGACGGGTTGATTGAAGAAGCCATCAGTACAAGGGGGTATAAGCGGCTCTTCTCGGAACAGAGGCTCAACCGGTACCGGGAGGAGTTGCACGACCTGGCCGACAATGACCAGCTGACCCGGGAGGCGGTCTGGTTCTACCAGAACATGCTGCTGTCCGAACGGGAAGACATGGATGATATCATTCATGCCATTCAGAAGATATATGAAAACCGGAAGCAACTGCTGTAAGTCGGCATAGGAAATTGCTTCGCCGCTGCCAAGTATGCTGCCAACTAAGCGGTTCCGGACTGAGCCTGTTCAGCGGTACGGAATGGGCATTGCCAGGTGCTGCCGGTTAATCGCACGGGCATTGTCAACTTAACGGCTCCGGCGTGATGTTCGACCTGCGCCTGTAGGCATTCCTCACGCAGCCGTGGCCGCACTCCATTCCCTGAATGACCGGTCGCGCTGCAACCGGTAATGCGCTGCACGCAGTAGATGACGTCCCAGCCTGAAGAGGTTTTGTACCACACCGTAAACCGACAGAAATCGCTGCGCCTGTCCAGGTGATTTGAACCGCCGGACACCAGCTTCGATCTGCTGGCTCACTGCAGACCAAGGTTTGGAGGATTGAATGGCAGACAACGGTACCCAGATGAACCGTCGTTCCTTTCTCGGCAAGAGCGTGGCGACCGCCGCAGCAACCCTGCTACCCCATACTGTTTTGGCAGGTTCAAGACAGGTGACTCCGAGTAAGAGAATCAACGTCGGGTATGTTGGCCTCGGAACCCAGGGGATTCGCCAGCTCATCCCCGCGTTGCAGCACGAGCAGCTGCGGATCACGGCCGTCTGCGATCCCAACCGACAAAGTGCCGATTATGTCGAGTGGTACCCGGACGAGCTCCGTGGCAAGGTGCAGGAGTTTCTCGGCGATCCCTCGTGGGGAAGAGGGGCCGGCTCTTGCCCGTGCGGGCGGGAAACCGGGCGGGAGCTGGTTGATCGCCACTACGGTGCCTCCCCCGGTGGCGGCTGTCACACCTACGCAGACTTCAGAGAGATGCTCGCCAAGGAACAGGACCTTGACGCCGTCTACATCATGACGCCTGACCACTTGCACGCGACCATCGCTCTAGCAGCGATGCGGGCGGGCAAGCACGTCATCTGCCACAAGCCGTTAGGCAACGTCGTTCGTGAAGCCCGCTTGGTGGCTGACATGGCACGCCAGACCGGTCTGGCAACCCACATGTTCTGCGCGGCTGGTATGGAGTCCACCCCGCTCTTGTGCGAGTGGATCTGGAACGGCGCCATCGGAGGGGTACGTGAGGTACACAACTGGTCGGCACGACCCTACTGGCCACAGGGAATGACCAGCTTGCCGAGCGAGACCCCACAGGTGCCCGAGGGCCTCGACTGGGACCTCTGGCTGGGACCGATCCCGCACCGTCCCTACCACCCTGCCTACACTAACGCGGTGTTTCGTGGCTGGTACGACTTTGGCACCGGCGCTTTAGGGGACATGGGACACTACAGCTTTTTCCAGATCTTCAAGATCTTGAAGCTGGGAGCTCCCCAAAGCGTGGAAGCCAGCCGCAGTCAGTTCTGGGAAATCGATAACCTCTTATGGGTCAGGCAACGGACCGACCTCGCGTATCCCCGGGCCTCGTCCATCAGATGGGAGTTTCCTGCACGGAATGACATGCCTGCCGTGACACTGCACTGGTATGACGGCGGTCTCCGCCCTCCCCTCATCAGCGAGCTGGAGCAGGATGGAGAGCAGATGCCCGAGGAGGGACTGCTCTTCGTGGGCGACACGGGCAAGATCTTGGCCGAATTCAGCGGCAGAGAGCCACGACTCATCCCGAAGGCTGCGATGGCCCGTTTCCAGCCCCCTCAGCAGACCTTGCCGCGCCCAGTTGACGCGCTGGAGCAGTGGGTCCAGGCATGCCAAGGCGGATCATCATCGGATGCCAGCTTCGAAAAGGTGTATCCGTTCAGTGAGGCGATTCTCATCGGCAACATCGCCCTGCGAATCCCGGGCAAGCTGCGCTGGGATGCGGCCACGACCAGGTTCATCGACGCCCCCGAGGCCGACGCACTGATGACCCGTGCTTATCGCAAGGGCTGGGAGCTCTGATCCGCAAGCGCCCTGTTTCCGCTCGCAAGCCGAGGCACGCAGACAAGGGACACTACCGCACACCTCACTCGTCGCGACGGTGGGCTCTGGCATCCCTATCGGCGTAAGTGGGCCACGGAACGGAACGACCTACCGATCAGGGACGTGGCCGAGGCCGGAGGATGGAAGGATGTCGAGACACTGCTGACCTGCTACCGGCATCCGGATCAGGAAACATTGCTTCGGGTTATGAGCGAGCCACGTAAGGTCAGCGATGCGTCGATGCATGGTGGCTGAACTCGAGAAACACACCCCACCCTTCGCAGCAGCACAAAGCCCCGACCTAACAAATCTCTGTCAGATCGAGGCTTACCAAGTCGGGACGGCGGGATTTGTTGCGCAGCACGCGAGCACGGGCGAAGCCCGCGCGCAGCTCACCCGCGACCCCCTGTTGCACAGCAGACCGAGGCTGCGAAGCAGCCGCAGGTCCACCCCATTCAAGGTCAGATGGGGACCGACGCCACTGTGCCAGCTGAGCCTGAAGATGTCCGGTCGGAAGTTACGGTCAGTGGCCCTCAGAGACAGCGAAGCGAGCCAAGCTAACCGCTTGACTCGCTTTAAGTTGCCCCGCCAGGGCTCGTTGCGAAGCAGAGCGCGGAGGGGCGGTGCCGNNGACGTGGCCTGGGTCGGTCGACGATCCATACGGAGAGCTGTTGTCGAAGGGCCAGGTTCTCAAGAACGAGGTCACAACGCGAGCAGAGGCAGGAACGCAGGGCGAACAAAATGCCAGATAAGGGTCGGCACATCCGACAAGCGTGGGGGCAGCGGCGACATCTTGGCAAGACGGGGCACTTGCCGCAAGTCCATGTCCCTTATGGCGGTACGAAGTTTTTGGCGAAGGGCAGCTCACGTATCTCATGACGGCCAACCTCGTGTGCCTTGACGTGCAAGGATGGTGACTATAATCTAGGCGAAGACTACAAAATAGGCACCCTCGTGACTCCCAAGACGAAGATCGGCGAATTCGAACAGCTCGTTCTGCTGGCGGTCCTCCAACTTGGGGAGAACGCCCGTGGCATCGATATCCGTCGGGAGATCGAGCAGCGCGCCGAACGCCGAGTGACCCGGGGCGCCCTATACACCACGCTCGAGCGACTCGAAGCAAAGGGCTTCTTGGATTGGGAGGTGGAAGACTCGACTCCCGCGCGGGGTGGTCTTCCCAGGCGGCGCTTCACGGTCACGCCGCCTGGACTGCAAGCCCTCCGAACGTCTCGAAGAGCGCTTCTCAACCTTTCGCGCGGTCTTGANNNCTCGCGGAATGGCTGTTACGGCGGTGCCTTCCCACAGGGATTATCGAACAGTCCATCCGCGGGGACATCCGCGAGGAATACACAGCGCTGCTGCGCGAATCGTGCGCGAGCTACGCCAAGCTGTGGTTTTGGCAGCAGACCTTACGGCTGTGTGTGCGTTTTGCATTCCAGCGCGTTGGCCTGCGCCTCCACATCCTAGGCCAATCGCGCGCAGGTCACCGTCGGCGAGGTCGAGAGTCTACCGAGAGAGAAAGACAAGCCATCCGCAACGAGTGTGAAGACATCTCAAGAGACCTCGAGCGACACATGAGACGTGCCGAGCCGTTTGGATCGCTGGCGCAAGACATTCGCTACGCCCTCCGCACCCTGCGCAGACGCCCGCTGTTCACGACTGTGGCGGTGCTCACTCTCGGTCTAGGGATTGGGGGAGCCACAGCGATGTTCAGCCTAATCGACGGAGTGTTGCTCGAACGGCTCCCGTACCTGGACCCCGGAAAGTTGGTCAGCGTTTGGCAGGTCTTCCCCGGGTTCAGGGAGGTGGAGGGCATCAGCGAGTACTGGGACCGCGGTACCATCTCTTATCCGCAATACAGGGTCTGGCGGGAAGCCAACACTCTGTTTCAAGACGTTGCCGTCCACAAAGTCTCGGGAATGACTCTTACCGGGCGCGGCGAGCCTCAGAAGCTCTCGGTCGGAATGGTGAGCGCGTCGCTCTTCCCAGTGCTTGGCGTACAGCCGGCGTGCGGCCGCTGGTTTCTCCCTGGTGAGGAGGCGTCGATACCTGGCCAGGGTGCACAGGTCGCGATCCTGAGCGATGAGGTGTGGAGGGCGACGTTTGCAGCAGACCCGAGAGTCGCGGGGAAGATTCTCACGCTGGACGATCGCTCGTACACCGTCGTGGGAGTGATGCCGCGTGGATTTCGGCTTCGTCGCCTCGGTCCGCCGATCGGCGGCACTGTGGATACAGGAGAGAGAGATCTGTGGGTCCCCATCGGTCAACCGGGGGCTGGTCTCGGCGAGGGTGCCATCAATTGGGAAGCGCTCGGGCGATTGTACCCCAACGTTCCTATTGACCACGCCGTCGCCGAGACCCGGAGGCTGCTGGTGGGAGACGCGGATCCTGCAGAGCGGGATGTGAGGGTAGTCCCCCGCAAGGAGGCGGAGACCCGGGGCTTGGGCTCGCCGCTGGTGCTACTCTTTGGG
>JABAOF010004525.1_pt1 | contig 14637 bp, 12 predicted proteins | sample 7062171 | NCBI WGS metagenome assembly JABAOF01 (sample SAMN14538628, study PRJNA623070) | marine sediment metagenome | biome: marine biome [ENVO:00000428]; feature: marine pelagic biome [ENVO:01000023]; material: deep marine sediment [ENVO:00002113] | place: India: Gulf of Khambhat ...
ACAGCCGTATAATAAGCGACTTTCTTCAGATGGTAATTCTGGGTGGTATAGATCTCTGTGGTGCCCACGGTCAGCAAACCCGTCAACATCACCGACAGGATCAACACCGCCACCATCGTTAAAATCATGATGCTTCCTTTTTCTTTTTTCATACGACAAACTCCTATTTTTTATAAAATGATATTGTAATTCCTGGGGTCAAGGGAAACGGTCATCAGTCTATAGCTGAATTTGCCTGCGGGTAAATAGTAGGCCGATTGGTCACCAATGGCAGGTATCCGGCGTTCCTCTTTTATTTTTTGTCCCTTTCCCGGGAGTTCTTCTGTTATCGATACAATGGTCATATCCAATTGTTTCAGCTTCTTGGTGCGGATATCATCCAGCAAATTGAGTAAATCGGACGATGTCATGCCGCCGGCAAAGTAATGGTGATTGGGATCAGGGGTTGTGTTGCGGTCAGCATCCTTAAAGGCATCTTTTTCAAAGGCAATATAGGAAATCTGCATATCCCATATATTTTCCGAAACAATACTGATATTTTCGCTTGCCTTCACGGCCAGGACATCCGCTACCCCTTTTGTATCGGTCACTCGTATCAATTGCCGGGTGTTTCGATCTTTTCCCGGAGTGATCACTTCCTTAAACAGGAAAATACTGAAATTGGTCAACCGGACAACCGGTGCATCCACAGGATATGTAACGGTATTCCCGGGAACAGGCGCAGTGTCAGTATATCTCACTCCCCCAGTGGGGTGACCGCTGGTATCTAACAGACCGGAATAGTAAACGGCTGTGTCCCGGATAGTAATGAAATCAGGCGTTTTTTCTCCAGCAGTAGTGGATACCGATTCCACGGAAAATACCAGGTAGCCATCTTTACCGATAACGATTCCCTTATCTCCTTTCAGCCACGGCAGCACGTTATTCGCGTATAGGGGGAGCCCGGGATCATAACCGGGAACCTCTGCATTTTTAACAGTCAATACCGAAGCTCCCCCGTTGAAGGGCTGCGCTAACTTGGTGGTGGCTTCAGGATCACCCGTGGCAATGATGATTCCGTCCGGGAATGCGGTTTGATTTAAGGGGAAAATGCCGTTAAAATATGGTTTTTCTTTCAGAAACGCTGGGGTGTTGGCAAGGGTCAACACCGCGCCGGCTTCTTTGATTTCCCCTGTAAACGAAGCCATCAAGTACCGTGATTCCTGCTGCATCCTGATGCGGGAATGCTCGGTCCGCGTCACATCTCCATAATGAGAAATCATCGCATATACCCCATAGAGGATGAAGAAGAACATGGTCATGGTGACCAGGGTCTCTATGAGAGAAAAACCGCTTTGATTTCGTTTATGTTTTTGTTTTGGCCTGGTCTTTGTTTTTTTCATTTTATCGTCCTCCTGCTGGTTAATACTATTTTTGAGGGATACCTCAATTGTGAGCCTGCCGAATCCATAAAAACGGCGCCGTACTCCACCTCCACCCGGATCGTGGCTACCTGCTGCAAGAGGTCCTTGGTGATCTTGGTGGTGCGGCGGAATTGTTTCTCCACCCTGGGATCCCCTAGACTCTCGTCATACACTTCAAACCCATGGCCTTTAAAAATGATGTAATCGATATATTCCTCGATAGCTAACTGCCGGGAGGGAAACTTAAACAGTTCTTCCATGCGAAGTTCTGCCAGCAAGACCGCCATGTTTTTGTCGGTAGTTTGTTTGGTGGTGGCCTGCTGCTGCGAAATCGCAGCCAAAATAGATATCACCACAAACCCGATAATGGCCACGGAAATCAAGGCCTCAATGATAGATGTACCTTTATTCATACCATTCTTTTTCTTGTTACGGTGTTTGGTTTTATTTTTGTCTTTCAATTTTAACACCTCCTGATGGAAATAGGGTCAGCTTACTTGCATAGGATTTAACCCCGGTAGCTCTATCCAATTTAATGAAATTCATAGTCACGGTAGTGGGAGTGCTGTTGATACTTATGGGAAAATTGTGAATGATTCCCATGGAATTCACGGCAAAATCAGTGGGCGTTTCAACAAATTGCTCCCCATTCAGCGGTTCTACGATTTTCTCAAACCTGAAATTGCCTTGTTGTGAGAGGTCAAGCCCAATGCGCTTCTGAACCATGATCGTATAATTGGAACACCCGGGATTAAATTTAAATGCCACATACCGGTTTTCCCTGGATGCCAACTGACGGGCATAGCCCAGGTCCGCCACAAATTGATTGATGGCAGATGTAAAATCCGCCCGCTGGATCTGGCCTTTACCCAGGGCTAAACCCATTAAGATGACCATTCCTAAAATGGCCAGCGTTACCAGCATTTCGACAATTGTCATTCCTCTTTTTTTATTCATTGTATACTCCGGAATGTATTCTAAAAATTATTACTCTGTTTTCTCAAAATGCAATTTTGGTGCCAACTATAACAAATCCTTGTAAAACGCAGTTGACAACCGATTGATATGTAGATTTAAAAATGGCGTGTTTTTTTGCTGCTAAAAAAAAGTGTAAAATTTATACACGTGTGTATTCTCCTTCACAGCGATTTAAGCCGCAAATTTCTTCGCCACGGGGCAATTGGGGAATCGACGTTGTTTCGTTCCAGGTTCTCCCGGATCACGTCTGCCAACCTCTGGTCACCACCAAAAGAGATAATACCCGGTTTGCTGATCAACTTCGGCAATTCCCTTATTACTGATTTTTTTATCCCTGCCGCATTCTTTGAATAAAATTGTTTATAATCGATCATAAGACCTCCGAATTTCTTATCCATAATCCTATTGTATTGAATTAGAATTTTAGAATCAACCCCCCTGCGGGGGGAGGCGAAGCAGGCGCATTCGCGCCATCTTAAGGCTTCCTTACCAGAACCAATCAGTTAGGCGACCACTTTTGAAGTTGAAATGATTTGATATGAAGAACGTTGTTTCAAACGTTTGGGGAAGCCTTCAATTTACTTACCTTACTCACCCTACTCACCTTACTCAACTAAATAGGCCCCCTGGTCGCCGAAGGCAAAAATTGAAAAGAATTTCAATTGAAATCCTGAACTATTCTTGTATAATAGTATCTATTTTTAAAAAGGAGTAAAAAACATCGAATGGAAAATCAAAAGAAAACAGAAACCATTTATAAACAAAAAATCAAAACACTGGACCTGCGGTTGAAAGAACTAAAAATCAAGGACAGGGTCATGGGAATAATAAAACTGGTCCTGCTTGTCATCGGATTACTGACCGTGTTTCGTGTGTTCTCAGCTAATCCAACCTTTTCCCTGGGGCTTTTTGTATTTTGTTTGCTGGCGTTTACAGCAAGCGCAGTAATGCACGAGACCATTATCCGTAAGATCAAGTACCAAAAGACATTAAAAACTATTAATGAAAATGAAATTAAATACCTTCACCATGAATTTCCCGATTCCAGCGCCACCGGGGAAGAATTCAAGAATTCCGACCACTTTTATGCGTCTGACCTGGATATTTTTGGTGAGAAAGGTTTATTTCATTATGTTAACCGCGCGGTTACCGCAATGGGGAGACGCTGCCTGGCAGAATGGCTGCAGTTAAAAGCTGAGGTCAACGAAACCAGGAGACGACAGGAAGCCGTAAAAGAATTATCGCAAAAATTAGACTTGCGCCAGACTATCGCGGCCCACGGTATGTTTATCGATGACTCCTCCAAAAAACTCCATTCCCTTTACCGTTTATTAAAAGAACCTTTTATTATACTGAACAAAAAGTGGTTGATGGGTTTCATAGTAGTGTGGCCGGTGATTACCATCAGTACCTTGGTTTTGTTGATTTTTAAAGTTTCTCTTATGGTCTTTTTTTCTTTTGTTTTGAGCCAGATGGTGGTAAATAAGATATTTTTTAAGCGCGTTTCGCATATTTACAGCTTAACGTCCAAAAGTCATAAAATTTTAAAGGCTTATTCCCGTATTATTGCAGAGATAGAAACCGGGAATTATACCAGTGAAAAATTAAAGCAATTAAAGGAGCGGTTATCCGTAAACGAGAAAAAGGCGCCGGTGTGCATCCGCCGGTTTTCTATTTTATTGGAGTGGTTCGAGACCCGGAACGGGATGCTGCATTTTGTTGTGAACAATACGCTGCTGTGGGACCTTCATTGTGTATTTCACATTGAAAAATGGCGAAAACAAGTGGCTGCACATGTGCCCCAATGGTTCGACGTGATTGGAGAGTTTGAAGCGCTGTCCGGGTTTGCCGGTTTGTATTTAAATAATCCCTTGTGGACCATGCCGGAAATCCATGAAAATTCGTTCCGGATGGAGGCTGCTAACCTGGGGCATCCATTGATACCGGAGGCAGAGCGGGTTTGCAATAATATAGAACTCAATCAAAATGGGAAAACAAATGGAAACCTGGCAATTGTTACCGGCCCTAATATGGCAGGAAAAAGCACGTTTTTAAGGACGGTTGGGGTTAATACGGTATTGGCGTTTGCCGGTGCACCGGTTTGTGCGGAGCGATTTATTATTTCTCCCCTGAACCTATTTACCAGTATGCAAACCAGCGATTCATTAGATAAGCATTTATCTCTTTTTTATGCGGAATTACAGCGGTTAAAAATGATCCTGGAGGGTCTTTCCCACAGCGAGCCGGTGTTTTTCCTGATCGATGAAATGTTAAAAGGCACCAATGCATTGGACCGGCAGAAAGGGGCTATTGCCATGTTGAAGCAGTTGATGCGCAGCTGCGCCAACGGTATTATTGCCACCCATGACCTGGAATTAACCAAATTGGAGAACCCGGGGGAATGGAAGAAATCCGGGGGCACTTATCCGCAAGGTATTCATATTGCCAATTATCATTTTGACGGTTATATTAAAGAAGACAAATTGCTGTTTGATTACCGTTTGAAACAAGGAATCTGTGAGAGTTTCAATGCCCTGATATTGATGAAAAAGATGGGAATCCAAGTATAGAGTAGGAAGTAGGAAGTAGGAAGTAAGAATTAAGAAGTAAGAAAAAAAGGGGCCAGTCAAAAAAGCTTATATTAGAGAAATTTTTTCGCCTGTCACCTTTCCCCTTCCCCTTTCTCAGGCAGACGAATCCTATATTTGACCAGCTTGAGCTCACCCTCCTCCGTCTCAATACCCATGTACAATTTGTCCTTCTTCCAATGAGTACCCCTGATTTCTTCGCCTTCCTCCACAACAATTTCCGCCCGATAGATATACTTCCCCCCGGGAGAAAAAATATCCAGCTTTCGCCGGTTCTCCTTGAGCGGGTCGGTGACATACACGTAAATGTTCTCATGATCATCGGAGAAAATACTCTCAAAATAAGTAAAATAATCGGGGAATCCTCTCTTGATTTCTTTTTTTATGTTTTCAGGCCAATCGATGTGTTCCAACAATTCATCTTTATAACCAGCAGGCACCTTTGTTTTTTTCCTTTCCAGGGAAAAAACCAGCGCCTTTTCCAGGTCCCGGATATCTTTAACGGTGATTTCATACACATTGTTTATGCCGTAATAAATTTTATTATTACTGTAACCCAGCACCATAATAGGGGTAATGTCAGAGCTGGAGAATGAAAAAGAAAAGGAACTGCTGCCAGACGTTTTTCGGACCATTCCCTTTTTGAACGTGGAAAATTCGAAAAGCTGTTTTTTACTTTTGTCTTTTAGATTGTAAATAAACCCGGTGGCCTTGCCTTTGGGGTCTCTCCAGTTGATCCAGGGAACGGAGATCAGCCGGTGTTTATCGATCATGACACGGGGGCTGAGGTCATCCGGGATAATAACGGATTTTAAATAGGTCCCTTGTTTTGAAAAATAGTGAATCCGGTTGGCCCTGCGGTCCGGGAAAGCCAGTTGGTCATCCACCAGGTAACATCTCCCTATTTGCCGCATCTCGCCGGGGCCTTCGCCCTTTTTGCCAAATGCGGAAATCAATTTCCCGTCTTTATCGATAATAAAGACTTTATATCTTTTTGGATCCACCACGTAAAGGGTTTCCTGGTCATCGGATAAAATTCTGCCTATCCTGGCAAACACGTCGCCGCTGATTTCTTCGATTTCCCAGAGTTTGACCATGCGGAAATCCCACTCTCCCTTGAGGGGTTTGTCCTCATTGATTTCTGTAATCTGTACCTGCGCTAAAAGGGATAGTGAAAGGATTAATACCACAAAGACATAAAGACACGAAGATTTTTTTTTGAAAGAATCGCTTTCACTGGTTCTTTTTTTATACATGTTAGCCTCCTAATCTATAAGTTTAACAGACTTTGCCGGAGAAATTAAAAGGGCCAAAAACTGTTATCGTGCCAGATTTGTTCTTTGATATCGTCGTTGATTTTTGCCAGCATGGTCATATGATTGGTTTCCCATGTGACCAGCCAGGCGAATAGTTTTTTTTCTTCTTCGGCTTGTGCTGCGGCTTCTTGTTGGCTGTAATATTGTACGGCATTTTTTTCAAACTCCAGGGCGGCAGCGATTACAGCGGCTTCATAGCCGGCACCGGAAATTCCGTTCACGATGTCTTGGGAAAGAATCGCGTCTGCTGTTGTTCCTTTGACATTTTCCAGGCCGGAGGCATCAAAGGATTTTCCTTTTAAAACGCGTGTGAATTGGTTATTTAAGATATCGATGTGTTTGTTTTCTTCTTCCACCAGCATGTGGAAGAGTTCTTTAACGGCGTCCACATCAGTCTTCTGGGCGACTGATTCGTAAAGAGCTTTTCCCCTGTGTTCCAATAAAATAGCTCCTTTAATAATATCCAGTGTTTTATTTTCAACCATGTTATCCTCCATTATCCGTTATTATAGAGATAGAATTCTATCACAATTTGAAGTACAGATCAAAAAACAAAATCCATTATTCCATTTTTTGGGGTTGCAATTTTTGTCATTTCGTATTAATATTAGAGGTGGAAAAAACGTTAAATAAAAAATTATATGACAGGAGAAACAATGAGACGCAAGGTAGCTGACATATTAAAAGAAAAAGGACCAGTGGTGTATACAATTAACATTAATGAACGATTGAAAGATGCGGTAAAAATCTTCAATGAGAAACGCATTGGCGCACTTATCGTTGTGGATGACAAAGAAGATATCCAGGGGATCGTCACGGAAAGGGATATCTTGAGAAAGCTGGGCAAAACAGAAGGTGAGATTAAAGATATGAGTGTTAAATTGGTGATGACGCCCAAGGAAAGATTGATTGTGGGAACTCTTGATGACACCATTGAATATTTGATGAAAGTCATGACAGCCAATCAAATCCGCCATATTCCTATTGTGGGAGGTGAAACCAACACCAGGTTGAAAGGTATTATATCCATTGGTGATGTGGTTAAGACCATGATAAGCGGCCTGAACCATGAAAACAAACTTCTAAAGGATTATATTGAGAAGTCTTTTTAATCAGTACATAACCAGCGGCTTGAACAAAAGGGAAAATCGTTGTATAATGGTGCAGGATATGCGCCCGTAGCTCAATGGATAGAGCGGTAGACTTCGAATCTGCGCGTTGGGGGTTCGACTCCCTCCGGGCGTGAGCTTTTATAATAAACGTTTTGGGAGATTAAACATTACTCCAGTCTACCGACTGTGTAACGAGATTGTAACGGAACAGGTCACACGGGCACAAGTTTTCAAGTAAAAAAAGGATTGGTCAAAAATGTTTATTGTTGTTTCATTCGTGACACAAGTCTTTTTATTTCACCGCTAATCTCTTTCTTCCATTTCGGGGCGTCATTGTTGCTTAAGGCTCTGCAATTAATTATAAGTTCCAGTATTTTGGCAGGTGTTAATTTGCATTTAGTGAATTCGAAACCGGCTTCAAATAAATCGATAAATTTATCAAGAGTGATTGGCACAATTTGCAGCTTAAGTGTTGTGTCGTCTTCTTTGTACTAGTTGCCGATTTTAAAGGTTTCAGCTGTATTGCTATCGATGTAGGGAGCGATGAACAAACAATAAACACGCTTTTCACTGTTTTCAAACTGCTCCGCTATTTTGGCGACATGTCGTCTGACCGGTTCTCCTTCAGCAGCCTCCTGGCGGGATGAAGATTTAAGGGTAACTTCTACCACAAGGACGTATTCCTCAAATTCAAATATCATATCCGGTTCTCCCGCAGGTGCATGAGATAATGGTAAAAAGTCCTGGTCGATTTTAAATCTCCTGGCATCCCAGGGGGTGTTTGCCATGAAATCAACAGCCAGAAACGCTCTCCATATAATCCATTCAAAATAGGCCGGCGCTTCACCGCCTGGAATGGTTAAGGTCTCACCGTCGCTGAGAACGACAGTTCGTTTAGATTTATTGAAAGCTTTCATGAAACTGGTAATTTCTTCCCAGGATTTGGCTTGCTCCTTTGCAAACTCCAGCTCTTTCAGACACTGAAACCGATTTTCAAATTGATGACGAAGCAGCGAAAGATCGTGCAGACTTCTTTCTTGCAAATCAGGTATTTTAAATTCTTCTCCATGTTCTTTCAGTTTAGCTAATAAATGATGGATAATGTCTATTGCATTAATTTTGTCATCAGTGGGTAATTTTGCACCTTCCCACAACGTCTTTACGTATGTTGAATCATTGTATGGTTCTAACGCTTCGGAAACCAGAAGCTCGGCCAATGTTTGCTTTTCATGCACGATAGATATGGAACGACCTTTAGATTGGACGAGGCCTGTTGATTTAAGATATCTAAAATTAAGGTCTGCATAATCTCTAAGCGTACCGGCTTTGGTTCTGTCTCCACCAACAGATTCAACCAGATTTTCGTTGTCATATCTCTTTTTGTTTTTGACTCTCTGCCTTTTCTCCCTGTAATTCAAAATTTCGGAAACCACATAGTCGACTCCCTCTTCAGGCGTATTTCGCTGGACAAATAACGCCATTTCTTCAAACCGGATGACAGGTTCTTCGCCGATACTTTCAAGGTTTAAAAGTATTTCCAGTATGAATCGAAGAGGAGAAAATGGTGCAAATTCATAACTGGTTTCAAGAATTGAAGGAATCCTATAAGCTGCCAATGCCCTTAAAAAACACTCCTGCTGCTCAGCAACACTATCTGCACGAATTAGATTGTTTCCATTAGGGGTAATTTCATAAGGTATACCTGATAGGCTTTTTATATCAGATACCAATGATTTCAGTTTTGGATCAATTCCAACTTTATGTTTTATTGTAAGGTGTTTCACCACAAAACCCAATTGCCCCAGGGCACTTCGCCATTTACGCCCTAAATCACTTGAATCGGAATCCGGCGTTTGAATTATTCTATCTACTCTGACAACCGCTTTCTCGTTAAGCAGCAGCGCAAATCCCTGTTCACGCTCTTTGCCTAATAAATTACCGTGGAATTCCGAATTTTTTAATACTTTCAAGGCTTCTTTCAGCCGATATGGACTTCTGACTGTTGTATTTCCAATATGCCATAATGTCAATATATCCTCCTAGAAGCCTATAAAGATATACTCCTTTACTTTATTGTTATTGTTTGCTGTTTTGTGCCCCTGGTTGGCAAAGCTGTAGCGGTAATCGATTGAAATTACTTCCACATGTTCTTTGTATTTGGACATGAGCGATAACATCTCTTCTTTTGTGGGTAGGGAATTAGAAGAATAGGAAATCAATAGAATGCTGTCTTTAAAATTATTAAATAGTTTGTCAAAGGCGTCGTGAGCACCGATTCGAGAGCTGAAAGGGGATGGATAGCTCTTAAATTTTTTGGTTTTGGTATGTTCTTGAATTTCCACTCCTTTCCAATCACAGGCAAGGCCTTCCACAAAGTGATAACGTCTCACATAATCATTATCGGAAAAAGGGCTGAAATAAGGGGGATCCATATATACCATGTCTGGTTTCCAATGAACTGTAATGGCATCACCCTGACGGGAAAGGTTTTCCTTTCCATTGTTGAAGACAGCCTGATTAACAACTTTCACCGCTTGAATAAATTGGTCTTGGAAAGAAAGCTTTAGATCTCTCCTGCCGTCATTGTATCGCTCCCCGATATATGTAAAAATACCTCGCGGTCTTTTCTTCATCGCCGCCCGAATAAGAGCAGTCATTGCGATTGCCCGTTTGTATTTGCATTTTATTTTTTTTATATTTGTCCTTATACAGTCGATGAGATGATTTTCATCATCTTTAAAATATAATTTTTTAAATCTATTTGAAACCAAATGATCGGTCTCCACCGAACGATCCAGGAGTCGAACAACATCGTCATTCGATAGTTTTACCTGGTTATTCTCCACCATTGCACAGGCAAATGTCGCATCCATTGCCATAAAATCATTTGAAAAAACTTGTTTTCCATAGGACTTAAACATATAACTGACAACACCGCTGCCGCTAAAAAGGTCAAGTATACTCTCAAAATCAAATTTTGACGCAACCTGCCATAGGTAAGGTAAGATGTTTTGTTTGCTGCCCATGTATCGGGTGGATGGGTATTTCTTAACTTGTTTATTTAACGGTGGTGGTTCAATTCTCAATAAGAATTTCCTGCGGGGCGGTACATAAATAATAACATCTTCACCGGTTCTTTTTTTCCCGTCTTTGTTGATATTTCTGCGGGTTTGAAAGACTTCGATGTTGAATCCTTCATACAGCTCGTAAACCAGCGGGTGATTTGAATTTGTTAATATTACATGACATCCGCGTTCATGTAACCGTATCACTTCTTTTGACAGTTCCATGTGATCTTCTTCATAAAACTGTTCTTTTGTATATCTTTTGAAATCCGAATATCTGGATATTGGGAGGTAAGGCGGATCAAGGTATATGAAGTCGCCTTCTTCTGCATATTTAGCCAGTACCTCTTTATAATCTCCGCACAGTATTTTACTGTGTTTGAGTATTTTAGAAGCAGCTTGCAGCTCTTCAGGATGACATATTTTCGGATTTTTGTAGTCTCCGTAGGGAACATTGAACTGGCCTTTTTTATTCACTCGATAAAGCCCATTAAAGCAGGTACGATTCAAATAAATCGTCCGTGCAGCCCTTTCAACTTCGGATAGTTTCGTTGGGTCCTGGGCTCTAATTTCATAATAACTGTCTTTATCGGTTTTAAAAGTCTTTAAAATTTCGATCAGATCTTCAACATTTTGAGCGACGATTTCATATACATGCATTAATTCCGGGTTTGAGTCCGAAATAACAGCTTCCCTGGGCTTTAAGGCGAAAAAAAACGCGCCTCCGCCGAAAAAAGGCTCGATGTATTTGTTATAGTTGTCCGGGACTTTGGCAAGCAATTGAGGCAAAAGCTGCTGCTTGCCGCCTGCCCATTTTAAAATCGGGCGGGCTTTGGTTTCTTCAGCGCCTGCGGGGCAATTTAACATTTTTTCGGCTCTCATTCTAATACCAAACTATTTTAAATTATAACATAATTATAAGGTATTAGGTATGCCAAATAATGGCATAGTTGTATTTTTTGTTCGATTGGCAGCAAGAAACTTTTAGGTATTTATCTTTTTATTTCTTATTCGGGGGCGAAAACATATTCACCGGTTTTGAGAATAATATCTTGCCCGCTAAGGCTTTGGGCAGAATATTTACCTACCTGTTCAAAGCCTAAAAAATTTCCATCGCTTCCGGCAGTTGCAATAGCATAGTTTTCTTTATCGATGCGTTGGAATAAATAATCGTTGCCCCAGGGGTCTTTGACCGGGCAGGTTTTAATGTGTTCCGGTTCCACCAGCGCTTTTAACTCTTGAATATTATTGGCTTTGGGAACTTCCATATCATCACTAAAGGTGATGTACGATTCAACAGCACCCATTAATGCCTTGATGTCTTTCATGGCCTGTAGATAATTTTGATATTCATCTTTTTTGTCTGCGGCTTTTTCGGTTTCTGTTCCTTTATCACCGCAGCTGATAAAAAATACCAATCCAATGAAAATGGCTGTTAGAATTAATGTTCTTTTCATTTCAATACCTCCTGGGAAAATTGTACCAAACCGACTCGCCGATTGCAAGCGCATGGTGACTTCCAGTATCTTCATCTAAAAAGAGATTGATTTAATAAAAAGTTTTTCGGGGGGTCCACCCCTCGGCGAGGCGCATAGCGTCACGAACCTCAGAAGGTCCTTCGGACCATATGGAAGGCTTCCTTACCAGAGCCAACCAACCATGTAACCACTTTTAAAATTGACATGAATTGAAAAGAGGGATGTTGTGTTTCAAACGTTTGAGGAAACCTTAAACTGATCTTTTCATCTTCTTATCTTCACCGTTTCTTCGCTTCCTCGCTTCTTCTTTTGCTGGAATAAAGTACCTGGCACATTTTCTTATTTTCCATAATAATTTTAGGCTTTATTCTCACACTGTTGTGGATGTATGTGCAGGCGAAACAAAGATTCATTATTCAAAACCTTAAAAAGGTTTGCATGGAGTATTTGCATGAGTACCGAGAACAGCAGAAACTTAGACAGAATCCTATCTGGAAGTTCTCAACTACATGGCTTCTTACTTTTCTGCTTCCGTTACTGTTTGCTATAATTTGGGTCTTTGTTCTATACGCCATCTTACAATAACCAGAGGAAGAAAGGGACAGGCAGAAAGAGTCTCTTGATGCAGTTTTAATCCCATGCTTTAATCGTTAGGTGAATGAAATATCTAAGAGAAGTGGCGACTACAAAAACAAAAATAGGAGGTGTGTCCTCAGGGGTACATGGTGCATGGCGTGTCGTTGAGCGTTAAGCACCTCGACGCTGGAGAAGAGACTGTTCGCGATCTATTTAAGTGATCGATATCGAATTATGGCAAACAAACGTGAACGTGACGAAAACATGACTGGTTTATACCAGTTTTTAGTAATTTATAGTGTTTTTTAGTGGTTTATAGTAAACGAAAAAATTCGCGGAAATAAGCCTCCCAAAATGATTTGGTTCTATTGATGGGCCTTTTGGAAAATAGGGCGAAAGTGCGAGTTTTGTTTGCTGAAAACAAGGTGCTCCTAACTATCCTCTTAAATATTTTACGGGATATTAAGGAGTGCCTTTTTCTGGGATTCAAGTTGTTTTAAATCTGACCGTAAACGATCGATTTTATCTATATTAACTTCGTACTTACGGTACAGCCTCTTTTTTTCTTTTCTTAGGCGTCTTGCCCTGATTTCTTCGGAGTTCAGTCTCTTTTTAAAAATGGCAAAGTAGAGTGAATTTATAACAATCATAAGGCCACCGGCAAGATATGTCCATGGTTCCATGATATTCCAGTCATAAACGATAAAAATCAATACTGCCCAAACTGCCAAAACAACCACATTGAATCCTACAAGCCCCCAACTGCTGTGATCGGCTCTAATTTTTGCCATTTTATCGCACGCTTCTTTATTGATTTCTTCGGATTTCAATTCCTCCCGGATTTTTGTAATTTTGTCTTCCAGTTCTTCAAGTTGCTTTTCTTTGTATTCTATGTCTTCAATTTGGATTATTTTATCGTCTTCCCGATGGCTTAGATGGCGGGATGCTTCTTTTTTAAATCTCTCGAGTTGTGAGATAAAACTCCGGGACAATAAAGTAGACTCACCGTTGCGAACAACAAAATCTACTTGGTCTATTCTATCGGGAGCTATTTCCTCGATAAGTTTCCAGATATCCACATTCTCGACGCTCAGGGAACATTTAATGGTATTTTCATTTTTCCGTAAGTACCGTTTCAGCTCTGAGAACTCGAAATAGTGGGGTATTTCTGCCTCTGTACATTGGGAACAGATACAAGGCACCATCTCCTCTACATCGATATCTTTGAAGGATTTTTTATGAATATTATGGATTTCGTTTTTTATTACCGCCAGAAAATCCCGTCTACGGCCCTCTTCTCCAGAGACTTTGATATCTATGATTTGCAGTCCCTTTTCCGACCTTTCTTCAGCAACCCGTGCCCGGATACCCTGCCGGTTGAGAATAAATCCTTTCTTCCATATCAAATCCTTTTTCTCTTGTTTCTCAATATCCTCATGCAGCCGGACGATCAAGCGGGAGATAATGCCTTCAGGCATAAAGGGATACTGGAAACGGAATTTCAGGGTGTTGGTTTCGGGGAGAGGTGTATAGTCAGGTTCCACATCCGACAGCAGCATGGGCACCATGTACTCCTCTTTTTTACCCTTTTCTTTGGCAACCCGGTAGCAAATCTCGAAATTGTCCTTTAACATCAGGTTTAACAGCTTACAGCGTTCATCATAGGTATAGTCCTTTTGCTTCCAGAGTTTGAATAACCACTCTTTTTTAAACCTGCCTTTGCTCTCCTCCAGGGTTTTGTCGGAAATGGCTGTATACAGAGCATCAACGATCCAATAGGGATTGACAAAAATAGTATCTTCAAGGGTGGGATCGTCTTTATAGTGCAGGACCACGCCCAGGGCTGTGAGGTATCCGCACAGGGTAAGCATGTCCTGCTCCTGGTCTATTCCGTTATTGCGGCATATATCAAAGTAACGGGTAATGCTGATCTGGTTCTCATCTTTTATGCCTTCTAACTCTTTACGAATAGGCACCCACTGCCGGGGCAGTTCATCACCGATATGCTTAAGATTGGAAAGCATTTCCTTACTCTTGTTTATCAGCACTTCAAATCGGCCGTCATTTTTAGAAAAATCTACATCCCGCTTTTCCAAATCATAAGAGGAGACATACCGTGTT
>JABAOF010018018.1_pt2 | contig 14633 bp, 6 predicted proteins | sample 7062171 | NCBI WGS metagenome assembly JABAOF01 (sample SAMN14538628, study PRJNA623070) | marine sediment metagenome | biome: marine biome [ENVO:00000428]; feature: marine pelagic biome [ENVO:01000023]; material: deep marine sediment [ENVO:00002113] | place: India: Gulf of Khambhat ...
TGGTTGGGTGAGTGGAAACAGAAGGGCAGTCGGAGTGGGCATTTATCTGATGGTGAATTCTCTTTTTCCTTCTCACCCACCAATTATGCAGTTGGATTGGATCTTAACGATGGTAATGGACTACTGGAATTGAATGTTACTGTAACAGATGAAGGAGGTCATTCTGAGCAAGAATCTTATTTTATCACAATAGCCCAAGAGCCCATCCAGATAACAACGCTTTCAGATACGAATGTTGAAGGTACCGAGTCCACATACTATATTATCGCTAGATATCCAAACGGCGTGGCTGTGGACAATGCGGCTGTAACTATAACCATTGAAGATGAAATCCACCAAAAAACCACCGATGAAAGAGGCATTGCATCGGTGTCATTCCTTTATGAAGGTCAGGAAAACATGGAGATAGACATCTCCAAGAGCGGTGAATCCACCCATAAGGAGATCGAAATAACTAAGTCGTTGGGAATCAAGGTTGTATCAGACAAGAGCATCTATGATATTGGCGAGGTTGGAGAGTTTAACGTGTATTATACAGGTGAGGGTGTAACAGATCTGGTTTATTATGAAGCAATCTCAGAAGGCTTCGTCATAACAACCGGCAGGGAAAAGCTGAAGGATGGTGAGGCAAGTTTTGAGATTCCCATAACTCCTGACCTGTCTCCTTCTGCAACGATTCGAGTTTACAAGATCGAGAAGGACTTGGATGTGGTGAGGGACAGTGTTCTGTTGCTGGTGTCCTCACCAGAAGGATTGAATGTCAGCATCGCCACAGATAAAGATATTTACAGGCCAAATGAGGAGGTCAGGCTGGAATTTTACATATCAAATGTTGACGGTCCAGTATACTCTGCAATTGGTGTATCTGGTGTTGACTTGTCTGTGTTTGAAGTGAGCGAGCGCTTTCAGGGCTTTGAGGATGTGTTCTGGGGTCTAGAGGAAGAGTTCACAACTCCCCAATATCAGATAATCGATTATGTTTTCGATCCAAATCCAGTTCCTTTACCCATGCTGGATGATGAAGTGCCCAAAGGAGGTGAGGAAGACGAGGTTGGAATTCTAAGTTCTTGGCCGAAGGCGAAACGAGAGGCTGTAAAAGTCAAGAACGAATGGGTGGACAACTATTGGGGAGGGATCGCGTTATTGGCCATACTCGGCTTCTTTGGATTGTTTGCATTGGCTATAAAGTATAACGCGGCTGCTGTTGTGGCAATTTTCCTTTTGATCATTATTATGGTGTTGGCGGCAGCTCTTTATGTATCCATGTCAAGCATGATGGGCACATACCAATCCTCTCCTGGTGTGCCGGCAGGAATGAACGGGGCAAATGACACAAGGCCATCTGCTACAGGTGACTCTATAGGCGACAGTGAAGGAAATTTTAACCTTGTACCATCTTCTCCTTTTAGATTTAAAACTGACAAATATGGTGAATTTTTAGATCAAGAAGATACAACAACAACGACTGAGCCTCCCACACATATACGAAAATACTTCCCTGAAACATGGTACTGGAATCCCGCTCTAATCACGGATGAGAATGGCTATGCATTTGTTACCCTTACAAGTCCTGATTCCATAACCTCGTGGGGTATAGAAGCTATTGCATCCACAAAGGATGCGCAGATTGGCGTTGGTGAGACTGAGGTGACGGTTTTCCAGGAATTCTTTGTAGAGCCAGATTTTCCTGTATCAGTGGTGCGTGGTGATGAGTTTGGATTGAGGATCCTTGTTTACAATTATTTGAACACATCCAGCGTCATAACTGTTGACCTTAAAGAGGACATATGGTTTGAGCTGCTATCCCAACCTACACAGGATGTTTATGTGGGAGCGAACAGCGTCTCGAGTGTTTACTTCACTATCAAGGCGAATGATGTCGGAGAGCACAACCTTTCTATAAACGCCACAAACGGCAATGTTGAGGACAAGGTGATAAAACAGCTGAAGGTTGTGCCAGATGGAAAAGCCATCATAGACCTCAGAAACGGTCAATTGGATGATGATACCTCAGCAACTGAAACTGTGGATCTATTACCAGATAGAGTCCCCAACAGTGAGGATGCATATGTCAAGCTCCAAGGTGGGATGGAGGCTGTGGTGATGGACGGAGCAGAGAATTTCATTAAATTCGTTTCTGGATGTGGGGAGCAATCCACTTCGAAGTTATCTGTTAATATCGCAGCTTTCAAGAACCTATTAAAAGGCGATGTGACAGACGAACAGATGTTCAAATACGAGAACCTAATCAATCAAGGTATACAGCACGAGTTGATCTACCTTGTGAAAGATCCAAATGGCAATGGCAAAGCCATCGTATGGCATAAGGGCGAAAGCCCAGACATCTGGCTTACCGCATGGGCAATATTCGCGTTTCAGGATTTGGTTGACACGGGTTTCAATATTGATGAGAGCCTAATTCCTGGCTTTCAGGAGTACCTTGTAAGCAATCAAGCGTCAGATGGAAGCTTCTCCTTCCCAGATGTTGGCCATTGGTCCATAAATGATGACCTTCAAAACGAGAAGGTGGCGGCAACTGCCTACATTGCGAGAACATTAATTTACAGCCAATATTCCAAAGATTCAGGTGAAATAACCAAGGCCATGGATTACCTTGAGGCGAACACGAACCTAGATGACAGCGCGTTTACACTGGCATTGACTCTCACCGCTCTTGAGGAGGGGAATGGCGACGAAGCATTAAGAAACAGCATAGCAGCCAAACTGGAGGATCTCAAGATAGAAGAGAACGGTACAGTAAGATGGAGATGGACCGAGAATCAAGGAGAATACTTCAGCTATTACAGGGACCATATTGTGGAGACTACAGGCTATGCCATCATGGCCCTGCACAAGCATGGCGGTCATGGAGATACCGTAAACAAGGCCGTGAAGTATCTTTTGACGAACAGGCAAGGCGGCTGTTTCGGCTCCACACACGATACTGCAGTGGCTTTTCAAGCCTTGGACATGTTCGGTGAGTTCAAAATAGAGGACTTAACAGTTGATGTGCTCGTTAACAGGAATAGTATAACATCCATACGGTTTACCGAGGAAAACAAGGACATCACCTATCTCGTGGACCTGAGACCCTATCTCACTGAATCCACTGAAGTGGAGTTGCAAAGCTCGGGTAAGGGATCTGTCCTCTATCAGGTTTATCTGGAGCAGTACCTTCCGTGGGACATCGCAATGCTGGATTCTCCTCCTGAGCTGGAGTTAACTGTGACTTACAATACGACCAACGTTTTTGTTAATGACTATATCAGTGCCACTGTGAATCTAAAGTACAATGGCGCTGCCAGCAAACTGAAAATGGTTCTCGTGGATTTACGCTCACCTGTAGGATTTTCATTTGTTACATATGACTTTGAGAATCTTCTCGATACTGGAACCATAAACCAGTACGAGATCAGAGATAGGCAATGTGTGGTTTACATCGATAATGTTAGAGCACATTATCCGATTGTATTCTCCTACAGATTGAAGGCCAATATACCCATAAGGGCCACCATTCAGGGTATAAATGCCTATGATATGTACAACCCCAATTTGACAACCGAAATAGAGCCTATCGAAATGGTGGCCCTACTTTAGGAGATGATAAAATAGGAAGGCGGCATGATGTTAAAAATTACAGGGGAACGCCCAGATTTCCCCTCTTTTATTTATTTCTTCCAGTGCCAAAAATACTTATCACAGATAGAAAAAGAGTGAGGGAATAAAATGTAAATGTAAATCTTCCAAGATCTGATTAAAGGAAATAAAACAAGGAAGGAGGTAAAAGTGAATAAAAAAATGGGGGGACATGAATTATGACAAAATCGATCAAGAACATTTTAGTGCTGACAATACTGAGCGCTATACTTTTAGCTGGGCTAGCCTCTGCTGATGAAGATTGGGCAGATGTTCATAGTGGTTCTGCTATTGAGCCTCAGCAGAAATCTCCAAGCACAATAGAGGATGACATCGAGACTGTGGATATAACGATAAGCACTCCTTCCCCAAGCCTTTTGAACAAACCCATACCCTCAGAAGGTCAAGATAAAGGTGCACAGACACCTCTTATGCATGGCGTGAGTTTATTGCTGATCGTGGTTGTCCTCTTGATTTGGATGTTCAGCATTCGTGCCCTATTTAAATATGTTATTTAGGATCAATACTTCCTGACGCCTGCCATCGTTAGTTAAACGGCTATGGGTAGCCGCTCGCACCTAGAGGATGTCAACTTAAATGGATTGAATTCCATTAGCCCTGGAAAGTTAGGGCGTGTGGTGGGGGTAGGACGGCGGGCCAAGCGGGCCAAAGTTGACTTTCTACGCATATAAATCAAAACCCATTTATATGCCTCAAACAATGGTGAACGTAGATGGCAGGGAAGATTCACATCACAGTCAAGGAGAAAATTCTCGTTCATCTCCTCAATTACTCCAAGTACAGGGACGAGGTGGAGGTTCCTGAGCAGGTCTCGCAGGAGGGCATGGCTAAGGTTGTGGGAGTGAGAAGGAGCCATATTGCCTCTGCACTCAAGGATCTCAAGGCTGCAGGTCATGTTGAGGAAAAAAAAGCCAGAGTTATAGGCGAGAAGAGGCGAAAGAACGCCTATTTTTTGACTCATGAAGGTCAAAGCGAAGCTTTGAGACTCAAAGAGACCATACTAGAGAAGAAAATCGTGCTCAAAACTGAAGATGATATCTTCAAAGAGGTCGAGATATTCAATATAAAAGATCATATTGAGGAGAAGCTGAGTTTATTGGAAATTCTTAATCGTATTTCTGATGATGGTATCTTCGATGTGAAGGCCAAAGTGGAAAAAGAGGAAATCGAGAGAACCGTTATTTGCCCATTCTGCGGCCAGACCAACAAGAATTTCGAGCTTAAGGAGGTGGAGCTTCCCAGTGGTGCTGCTGGTTTGTCCATTGCATGCTTTTTCTGCGGAAGGGATTTTCTTGCTGCTGAGGTTGCCATAGCAGACCAAGAAGCCCCAGTAGGCTATGTTCCTACTTTCATACCCACTGAACCTGCACCAGAAACTCCGACCCCATTCATAGCTGCAAATCCCTTTCTCGTGAGCTTGGGATTATTCTTCATGCTGGGTTCCTTCATATTGACCCTCCTCGTCAGCTTTAGGGTCCTACCCACCCAATTCATTATTATGGCACCTTTGGGCTTCATAATAAGCCTCAGCGTGCTCTATGTGGGCTTGAAGGAGGTCAAGCATCTGGATGCCATAACGAGGAGGATATTGGTGATAACAGGGGCGTTTTTTGTCGGCTTTATCGCCCTTTTCCTGGGGCTCATACTGGAAGCTGAGTACGATCCTGAGCAGGCCTGGATTATGGCTTCAGTGGTTCTGCCAGCATTTGGAGTGTTCATATTTGGTAAACCTTTAACAAAGACCTTGAGAAGTGAATTGTCTCTATCACTTGGCGTTTTCCTTGTTCTTTTTGGCGCGTTCTCCACCATCTTCCACGAGCTCTTCTCTTGGTCTGCATGGTTCAGCCCCTTTTGGGTGATTGCTGGGGCTGTGATGGTCTTCACTTCCTATGAGATCGAAAGACTGGACAAGACCTTCATTCTTCGCGCGGCTTGTGTAGGCGTGGGAGCCTTCATTGCCATCTTTTGTGCAGGTCTCATAATCTCAGAGCATTATGCACTTGGCCCATGGAAGGTATTGAGTGCGTTTTTATGGTTTTTATTCGGAGTTTTTCTGGTGCTCTTCAGGTTTCTGGATAAGGGATCATATGAGAAATGGTTTCAGGTATTAAGAAGTGCCCTGCTCTCTGGAATAGGCGTGTTATTTATTCTTGTGGGCATCTTACTCGCTTTAAATGGCAGGTACATGGAATTCGGAGTGGAGTTCTTCATCGGTATTCCGATCCTGTGGTATGGTCTCATGAATATTAAGGAATACGAAAGTCTCCAGATAGGCCTGATCGCCTTCGTTATCTTCTCTGAGATCTTTTCGGTGCTCTCCTTGGTCTTAACCTAATTTTTTAGAACCTGAAAAACCCCAGATGTCACCTACATGTATACGAAGTCCTTATTTTATACTTCAAAGATATATATTAATGGAGGTGTGAAGAGGATGAGCCCCAGCAGTGGGATTATCTCCCATGGAAGATATGATCTTGATGAAGACCTATTGAGAGTTTTATCTTCACACACTCGCCTTGAGATTTTAAGAAGTCTGCGCCAAAGACAGATGACTTTAACCGACCTTGCAAGATTGCTGGAGTTCTGCAAATCAACTGTTCATGAACATCTTAAAAGGCTTTTGGAGGCTGGACTGGTTTATAGAATTACAGGGAGGAAATGGATCTATTATCGGCTGTCCAGAAAGGGAGACTATGTGGTTGGGATGATGGGTTGAGGTGGTTTTGATTCTCACTCCATAAAGTTTAATTACCTTAAAAGCCGGTTAATCCTTTTAACCCTGTTTACACATTTAAGATAAAAATATTAGGAGGGTAACCCCATTACTTAAAGCAGAGGAAAAATGAATGTCGTCGAAATCAAATAAAAGTGAGCACCAGTATAGGAAAATATTCACCCTGACCATGACTTTTGTGTTGCTGCTAAGCATCGTGGTGTTGATAATACCAATTCTCTTTCCCACGGCGAAAGGGAATGTACACGGAGTGAGCGGTGCGAGCAGCACAATGGAAGAGGACAACGGGCCAAACGATGCGAATCCTTTGACAGGAGAGGTGAGATGGGACAGCTTCCCACCAGATCACTATATAGAGGGCGATTATACGGTGAACTCCGGATATACCCTTACCATCGAGGCTGGCTGCAACATTTACTTCAACGGTTCATACAGCATAATCGTTGCAGGCACCCTGAATGCAGTTGGAACTTCTGGCAACTTGATCACATTCACTTCTAACAATACAATTCCCGGCATCGGTGATTGGAGCTCTGTGGATTTCGCAGGCGGGGGAGGAAGCATGGAGTACTGTAACATCGATTATGCAACAGAGGGCATCCACATCGATTCCTCAACTCTCATCACGATCAGCAACAACATGATTACGAACAATGTTTATGGTATAAACGGCACACATCCCTCTCTTGCATTAACAAACAACAACGTTTCATATAACAGCAAGTCGGGAATCAGGATGGAAGCTCCTATCTCGGGGCTTTCCATTCAAGCCACGAGCAATACAATTATGGGCAACATGGGAGGTGAGGGAGGCATAACGATATATTCCAATATCGGTGACATCACAGCTACAATATCCAATAATGAAGTTAATGATAATATAGAAAGCGGGATCTATCTATATTCGATTTCGGGGTACATCACAGCCACAATAAACGGCAACAACATAGAGGGTAACGGCTTTGAAGGGATTTATATCATTGCTGAGGGCTCCACAGCCACACTTGACACCACCATATTTAACAACGACATTATAGGAAATTATTACGGTATTTGGCTCACCAATAATTGGATGTTCCCTGGTACCGATATCGTTTATAACATCTCCCGCAACAACATATTGAATAATGGTGACAGCATTTATGTGGATTGCTCGGGCTCCATCAATGGAGAGGCTTGGAACAACAATATTACCAATAACTCAGGGAACGCAATCTATGGCGAATCGCTTGATGGTGATAATCAATACCGCATCATAGGTAACACCTTGTGGAAAAACGATAGCGGTATTTATCTTGATTATTACTATATGACCCCGGCAAACAGGACGCTTACCGCAGAAATCACCGACAATAAAGTGATCGACAACCGCGGTTCTTCATTTGACATTATGTCCGAGGAATACTTGGATTTTGTAATCGAGAGAAATGAGGTGTATGACAACTATTTCGGGCTGTATGCATACGCATGGAGAGGACAACTGGCCGCCTCAATACACGACAATACCTTCGACAATAACGACGGTAATGGCATCATATTGAACGCATACGAAACGATTTCCCTCAACATGACGAACAATGAAGTTAAAAACAGTGCATATGATAATCTCTACTTATATACGGAAAATGGTGGGGATTTCCATATCAGGAACAACGATTTTTCAGGCAGTAAAAATTGGGATGGAGTATCTTTCGACTACTTTAACGCTTCAGGGAGGTTCCAGGACAACATCGTAAACGACAACGCATTGAGTGGAATTAAGTTTTGGAAAAGCACTGATATCACGATCATCAACACGACCCTCAACAACAATTTGTACGGCGTTACATGCAATGACTCTACTGTGAATATTACCAACTCCTCGATACTCTCCAGCTCATATGATTTTAACCTGTCAAGTGATTCCCATGTTATAGCCCTCAACACTTCCTTTGACAACTCTTCAGCCAATTTTGAAGATCCAGATTCTAACCTTACAGTTCGATGGTTTCTGGATGTGAAAGTGGAGGATGGTGGAGGATCTGGGGTGGACAACGCAGACATCTGGGTGAACGATTCCTTAGGAATGAACGAATGGAGTGGAAACACAGGCACAGGTAACAACGGTTGGGTCTACTTGGTTCAAGCAACAGAATATGTGCAGAACTATACAGGAATGAACTACACAACACCTCATAATGTGAGTGCAAAGAAAACTCCTGAACATGGATATTCTCGTCCAAATATTTGTAAGAGCAGGGATGTGAAAGTCGTGATCAACTCCGAGCCTGTTGGAGAAGACCTCATGCCAGCTGGCAGTACCCCGGGATTCGTTTACCGTAACGAAACACTTTTCATAAACGCGAACTGCAGCGATTTTAAAGACGCAGAGGATCAACTGACCCCGTTTTTCGAGTACCAGGATCCCAATGTCTCGACTTGGAATAAAACGTATTTCTTAGGCGCGGCCACGTATACAGGTTCGGCTCCATCAGGCTATTGGACTATACCTTTTGCTCCGCTTATAACTGCGCCTTTGGGCTGGTACGACTTCAGGGTGAGATTCAACGACACCATGGGGGCGAAAAGCGTATCAATCTATGCCAATGATAGCGTTGAGGTCATTAACAACCTACCACAGGCCTTAGACCTAACCAATGAAAGCTCCACGGTGCTCAGAACCCAGTCCATTTACCTTTATGCAAATGGAACCGACATTGAGGATTTTGAGGGATTGTTAACACCGCATTTCCAGTACGATGATCCTGACTCCACAGGCTGGGCAACCGATTATCTTACCAATCTTACATACGCTAGTGGTCGGTGGATGGTGGAATTCACTCCTCCATTCTATGCCAAGCTTGGAGCCTATGATTTTCAGGTCAGATTCAACGATACCGATGGTGATTTCAGCAATTGGCTCCCAATTTATGACTTTGTTGTGGTTCTGAATAATCCTCCAATGACAACCGATATCTCTCAATCTGCTCCAAGCGTGTTGAGGACAGAGAGTATATTCATATACGCCAATGGCACGGATATCGAGGATTCCGAGGGTTTGGTGACCCCGCATTTCGAATACAATGATCCTAATTCTACAGGTTGGACAAGCGATTATCTTTCTACCGCAATTTATACCGGTAGTGAGTGGAGGGTCACTTTCACTCCTCCTTTTGATGCAAAGCTAGGTACCTATGATTTCAGGGTGAGATTCAGCGATTTGGCGATTGATTTTGGCGAATGGGTCTATTACAATGACAGCGTTATGGTGAACAACAACCCGCCTTCTATGACGGAAATAAAAGTGATATCCTCCCAAATTTATAGGACGGAAACTGTGGTCATTTATGCAGTGGGTTATGATACTGAAGATTTACCCTCTTATATCGTCCCCACATTTCAGTACAAATTTACAGATTCTTCCACCTGGAACGATCTTCCTACATGGAGCTACAGTTCAACACATGACCGCTTCGAAGTGAGCTTCACTCCTTCTGCTGATGCTGATGTCGGGGACTACGATCTCAGGGTGGAGATTTGGGATTATGATGGGGGCAATAGCGGTTGGCTGTACCTAAACGAAAGTTTGGAGGTCCTTAACAACCTCCCAAGTGTGTTGGACCTCACTTTGTCCGATTCAGAGGTCTTTCGAGGCAATGAGATATTTCTCTATGCCACAGCTAATGATGCCGATAAAGATCTGGGCAATCTCACTCCAATCTTCGAGTATAAATTAGAGGGAGGAGATTGGGAAACCGCCCATCTAGGCACACCGGAATACACGAACGAAAAATGGCAGGTCAAGTTCTCGCCCACAGAAGAAGCCTTTATCGGATCGTACAGCTTCCAGGTGAGATTCAGTGATGGGGATGATCTGAGCAATTGGATGTACAAATACAACGCTTTGGATGTCAAAAACAACCTCCCGAGTGTGGAGATCGATACAGCAGGAACTCAGGAAAGCCTCACGGTAACTTTTTCAGCCACTGTTTCCGATTTTGAGGATGAGATGTCCTCCCTCACGTTCGAATGGAATTTCGGAGACGGCTTAACCTCCGATCAGCGAAGTCCCACCTATACTTACGAGAATCCTGGGCCTTACACGGTGACCTTGACTGTCACAGATGTGAATGATGGAGAAGATTTTGATACCTCTCAAATAGTGGTGGAAGCGGAGCCAGAAGTTGATGATGAAACTGTCTTTCCGCTATGGATATTGCTCATGCTGATCCTCGTTATCGTTGTCGTGCTGATTTTGGTGTTGGTGTTGATAAAAAGGAAAAAGCCTGAGGAGAAGATAGAAGTTTGGCAGCCTGTACCAGCCGGAGTATTGACTCCTCCGGCTACTCCTGCCGCACCTCCGATTCCTATCCCTCAAGTCGAACAACCTGCAGTTGCTCCAAAGCCAGTGGCAGCACCTTTTATTCCTCCCCCTCCTGCGCCTCCACCTCCAGTTCCAGCGCCTTTGGAAACCGAGCCAATGTTCACCAGGAGTATCAGATGCCCGAAGTGTCATAAGACGTTCCAAACCCAGCTTAAGAAAGGCCTTCAAACCATGACATGTCCGCACTGCGGAGTAAAAGGCAAGATCTCTTTGTAGCGGTAAAAGATATTAACTGAAACATGAGACTCTTTTTGAGTTTCGTTTTCTTCTCTCCCTCCTTGACTTTTAAAAAAATAAACAAATGTTCAGGAATAATTATAAAAAGTGTCATCCTTGTCAATTTGACAACTTTCGTTTATTTTGTAGATTTTTACATACAAAGACTTAAATGCAATGAACTGTATGGGTTTCAGTCAATTCCCAGATAGAGGAACAAACAACGCTTGAATATCGTTTTTATATTTGGGTAGGACAAAATGGAGTGTTTGATTTGGCCAATAAACGCTATGGGCCCTCGAAGGCCAGAATGAAGAACAAGTACAGACCAGATCACCAGAAAGAGGCAATGCTGAACTTAAGGTACCTTTCCAGGTTTAAATTCCAACTCAGGCAGATTATGGAAGAATCGTCGATGAATGAGGATTTTACCAATGCTTTCATCGCCAACCTTATCACCAAAGGCTCACGAGGATCATTGAATGAGGCCAAAGACTATGTGAGGTCCCTTGCCGATCAAGGGATATTCAAGGACGAAACATCAGAGGAGATCTGCATGCTCCTCGACAGAAACAGGAAATACAGGTAAAATCATATCTGTATGACTTGCACTGCCATTGATGTTTTATTATGTCTTCTATCAGGATAAAAACCACTTCAAAGAGGGAAAACAAATGTTTAAAAACTCCAAAGTATTTCTGGTATCTTGAACCTTCAATAGTTCAAGGAGGAGAGGTTATGTGCAAGAAGAGAAGTACCATTATGATTGCGGTCCTTTTTGTGGGTTTGTTTGCAAGCATTGTGAATATCTCCCTGAATGCAAAAGCGGATATCCAGGGAGATTGGATCGAGGAGATAATAAGAGATGTCCCAACAAATGTCTTAGGTGTGGACATAGGTGATGTTGACCTGGATGGAGAAAATGAGGTGGTTGTAGGCCTGGGGAACACAACATACGAGGTGAGGATGTACGAAAAAGAAAGTGGTCTCTGGAAGGAGACCCTTATTGCCGACACGCCTGTTGGTGTCTCCAATCTGATTGTAGGGGATGGAGATAATGATGGGATAGATGAAATCGTGTGTTCCTTAACTTCACCCGCGAACCAGGTGAGAATGTACGAGTATGCAAGTGGTAGCTGGGTGGAGGAGATAATAACCACTACCCCAGCTCTGATAAATGCTCTAGCTCTAGGTGATGCAGACAACGATGGAGGGAACGAGATTGTTATAGGTATGGATACCACTACAAATAACGTTAGAGCCTTTCAAAAATCAGGTGTATTATGGGTTGAGGAAAATATTACGGATGTGCCTTACGATGTGGCTAGAGTGGCTGTGGGGGATGCAGACAACGACGGTTCAAATGAGGTGGTTATAGGTCTGAGCGGAAATTCCCCTTTTCCCCCTTTCATACTGAATGAACTCAGGGCCTATGAATGGAATGGATCAGCATGGCCTGAGGAAAATATTACAGATACCGGTAATCGTGACGTTAACTCTATTGTCATAGGTGATTATGACGAAGATGGTAAAAACGAGGTGTGCATAACCGCAGTCGACTTATTTTGGAACTCGGAAATCCACACATACGAGTATAATGGCACAGCCTGGGCGCAAGAGTGGAAAAACGTTACAGGTCCTTCTATTATGATATGGGCGGGGGGTGTGGGTGACACAGACAACGATGGTATAAACGAACTTCTCGTCTTCAATGCTCCAGTTTTCGGCGGTGGACAGTCAAGCATAGCCGTTTTGGAAAACATGAGCGGATCCTTAACTTTGGATTTTATTGTCAGCGATCTCCCGAATCGTCCATACACTGTCATAGGTGATGCCGATAACGATGGTGTTAATGAGGTGATAATTGGTATGTTATCCACATCTTATGAGGTGAGGCTTTTTGCAAATGATAGGGGAAAGATCAGCTTCATGTCCCATTATGATGGAGAATACATCGCGGGCACGGAATATATCGAAGTGATGGTAACCTCCAACTATGTGGATGCAGTCAGATTTTATATCAATGATACACTCTATTTCACGGATACTGTTTATCCTTATCAGTTCGTACTCGATACGACCATACTTGTTGAAGACGCTATTTATACCATTAAAGCAGAGGGTGTAAGAGGAGACAACCCGCCCTTGGTCACCACTATAAACCTCGAAGTGAACAATTTCATTCCCGTGGGCGATTATATCTCTGTATCCACATTGAAGAGCACGTACTCACCAGACCAAGATGTGTCTGTGCTCGTTGGTCTTAAGTCCCCTCCCTCTTTTACAACAATGAATTTAATAGTGAGCTATGCAGATCCTAGCGGTAACACCTTATACACAGTGGATAAAGATCTGCCGTACAGCAGCCAGTATATTGTAAATCTACCACTTCAAAGCGATGCAGAACAGGGCACCTATACGGTATCAGTCGAAGCTTATGGTATTAGTAAGGGCATGATGGTCTGGAGTGACACGAACACAACCACCTTCGATGTTTTGGGAAAGAGCATTCAGGAGCAATTGGATGATATCAATACCTCTATTCTGAACAGCATATCAGGGATCGAGGGGAATATACTGGCTAGCCTGGCAGATGTGAACTCTTCCCTCGCCAATGATATCCAGAATTTATTGGTGAGTATAACTGATAATGTCACTGAGATGAACTCCTCGCTCTCTGTCCAACTAACGGATCTCTTGAATCAAACGACCACCGATAACAACGCTCTCAGGACCTGGCTTGATCTCGTGCTTGGGGCTATAGATGCAAATCTAACAGCTGCGAATGACACCCTCCAAGCCCAATTAAGTGATCTGGATACATATATACAGGGATTTAACGATAGCATTAAATCGGATATAGGTGGGATTCTATCAGATCTTCAATCACACGATGATATTACGGGACAGAATCACTCTGATATCAAGGACAAGTTAGATCAATTATTGAGCGGTGGAATAGGAGCTGAAGGAATTGAGGAGCTAAAAAACATGCTAATAAATTTGGCGGCAAATGTCTCTACCTATAATGAATCGATCGCACAAGATATCGAAGGCGTTGTTGATGAAATAGATAATTTTGAGACCGGGACAACCCAAAGACTTGCAGCTATAAACAGCACCTTAGACGACCTGGCCAAACTCGATAGCATTCTGACTGACCTCAGCGAGTTGAATCAAGACCTACAAGCTGCCCAAGCTTCCATTAATGAAATCCCCACAGAAAAGGAAGAGGAGGAAGGATTTGGAATTGCGGAAGGTCTACTGATTGTTGTAATAGTTCTATTGATAATCAATTTACTTTTCACTCTTATGGGTAGAAAGGGCAGGGAAAGTGGTGCGGAAGTTATTCCAGAGGAAGAGGTTGAACCAGAGAGTATGGAATTGGAAGAAGAACCAGAAGTTGAAGAGGAGATTGAGGAATTCGAAGAAGAGCCCGAAGTGATGGAACTAGAGGAAGAAGAACCAGAAGAGGAGTGATAGGGAGGTTAATAGGCAGAAGTATGCGATCATTTTGAGCTTTATGATGTTTTTTGGAGGCAAATATAGTTAGAGAGTTATTAAAAAATACTCATTGCCAGAATTCCCTCCTTCGATCTGGCTCAACTCCCAAACGAAGATCTTTAGGATATGGATTAAAAAAAGATTGTTGTTTGAGATAAT
>JABAOF010004080.1_pt3 | contig 14623 bp, 7 predicted proteins | sample 7062171 | NCBI WGS metagenome assembly JABAOF01 (sample SAMN14538628, study PRJNA623070) | marine sediment metagenome | biome: marine biome [ENVO:00000428]; feature: marine pelagic biome [ENVO:01000023]; material: deep marine sediment [ENVO:00002113] | place: India: Gulf of Khambhat ...
GAACAAGCGCTTTCGTAAAACAGCAGGATCTTTCATGTACATTCCCATTAGCGAAATAGGGTCTATCACAACCCTTTTCGCGTCTATCGAATTTATTGCATTTACAATTGTCGAGGATATATCGGAGACCTCAAAGGGATTCTGGTAAACGAATTTGAAGGTTTTGCTCTTCTCGAACCTGTCAAAGTTAAAACCGAACCTTTTGAAATCCAGCTTTATATCTTCAGGGTCTTCCTCAAGGGTTATGTAAATACCAGATTCTCCCTTTTTCAGACCATCAAGAATGAACTGTGCACAAAAGGTGGTTTTCCCGGTTCCCGTTCCTCCTGTTATAAGGATTGTAGAGCCCTTTACAAACCCTCCCTCTATTATTTCGTCGAGTCCGATTATACCGGAACTTGTCCTTCCTATCGAACTTGTAGGAGAATAACTCTTTTTCTGAATTGGCTTTCTTTTAACCATGAATAATATATAATCAACCTTACTTAAATCTTTATCCAAACACCCGCTACTTCTTCCTTTCCACGAGGTATTCAGCGAACTGGTCAAGAATTTCTCTCAATTCTTTTGGCATGCCAGAAGTTATTTTTTTACTTTCTTCAATCAGGGATTTCGCCTTGTTTTTTGCGTATTCGAGCGAACCATATTTTTCGAAAAGTTTCTTTAACGACAGAACATCTTCCTTCCTTGTCTTTTCCCTTTTTTTGTTCAGAATTTCAAACATTCGTTTCTTCTCATCTTCGTTGCATTTTGAAGCGCAATGAACCACCATTATGCTTCTCTTTCCCTCACGTATATCAGATCCTATATCCCCCCTACCCTTTCCTTCAGTTAGGTCAAGCAGATCATCAGCCATCTGGAACGCAGGGCCTACCTTCATCCCGAACTCTCTTATTTTTTCAGTTAACCCTTCTTTATCTGCTACTACAGCTCCTCCTACCATGGGAAGCGTTAGGTAGTATGCTGTCTTCCCCTCTACCATTTTCATGTAATCACTTTCAGACGGACTATCATTCATTCGTAAATTCATCTCCATGCTCTGACCTTCGGCTGTTCGTAGACATGTATCCACCGCTTCCTTAAGAAGTGATATTTTTTTCTTCTCGTCCAGATCAGAAAACATTATTAACTCGTAAACCTTTTCAGACATGTAATCTCCAATGTTTATTCCGTGTTCTATCCCGTACTTCACCCATACCGAGGGCTGATCTCTGCGGACTTCATCCCCGTCCTCTATGTCGTCGTGAACCAGCAGCCAGTTGTGAAGGATTTCGCAGGATGCCGCAAAGGGCATAACCTTATGGATGTCGCCTCCCAGGGCCTCGCAGGTTAGTATCGCGAGAACAGGCCTTATCCTCTTTCCACCGGTTCCTATGTGATACCAGATCGCATCATTCAGGTTTTGAATTCCGTCCTTCGGAATTGCCTTTTCTATTGCCTCTTCTATCAGATTCCCCTTTTCCTTCAGTATCCTCTCCACCTTGTCTATCATGCTGACCAGTCTATATTTGTTGTATTGCTTTTTAAAATTTAGAAAACTAATAAAGTATATTCGTGGTTCTTATGTACGTGACAGCCTTCGACAAGATTGAAAAGACTGACAGGACTGTTGGAGAGAAGGCTCTGAGGCTCTCTGAAATGTTCAGGGAGAAGCTGCCCGTACCACCCGGTTTTGTGATAAATTCCGAAGGCTTCTCGTTGTTCCTAAAGAGGAACAAGCTTGAGGAAAGGATAACGAGTTTGCTGGCAGATCTTGATGTCGATGATTACAGAAGACTGTCAGAGGCATCCAACGAGATAAAGGTGATGTTTGAAAACTCCGAAATCCCTGATCCTCTCAAGAAAGAGATATCAGATACGTATGAGTCCCTTCTCGTGAGCAGGGAGGCGAAGGAGATCGGAGGTCCTGCCCTGGATTTCATAAAGGCGGGCAGGGATCAGTCCAACGTTTCCGTTCGCTCCTCACCGATAACCTCTCCTGATTCCTCCTTTGCAGGGCAGATGGAAAGCGTTCTGAACGTCCAAGGACTGGCGAGCGTTCTGGAATCCATAAAGTTCTGCTGGTCCTCGCTGTACACACCGAGGGCGATATACTACAGGAAGAAGAAGGGTTTTTCCGATCTTTCGCTCACGGGTTTGATAATCCAGAGGATGGTGAACTCTGAAAAATCGGGTAATGCATTCGCTGAAAATTCAAATGTAATCGTTGAAGGAACGTGGGGTCTTGGTAACGCGATCTCGAATGGTATTGTTCTTCCGGATGTCTACGTACTGGATAAGGAAACAGGAAGTGAGGTGGAGAAAAGAATAGGGAATAAGATGTGGGTATACACGAGGGACGCCCTATCAGGAAAAACGAAAAAGGAAGCCGTTCTGAGGGAAAAGGTAAATGCGCAACTTCTGGACAATGAAGAGTTGAAGAAGGTGTTTGAAATGTACAGAAAGGTCTCATCCCTTTATGCAGAGCTCCAGGCCATGGAATGGTGTATTGAAAGGAATAGGGTATTCCTCCTTCAGACAAGATCTTTGGTCGCAAAGGAAAGAGGGGAGGAGACAGAAATGGATGGTGAACCTTTAGCAGAGGGATTGAACATTTCTAAAGGTTCGCGTAAGGGAGGGGTTAGAATAATATCCAATGCAAGCGATTTCGAGAGGATAGAAGAAGGTGATATACTTGCAACCAAAATACTCTCCCCTGAATTGTTGCCCTTCTTTTCCAAGTTAGGCGGGATAGTTTCAGATTATGGAGGGTATATGAGCAACCTCTCCTTCCTGTGCAGGGAGTTCGGAGTCCCGTGTATTACAGGTATTGACACATCTTCCCTGAATGATGGTCAGATCATCAACATCAACAACGGGAAGATTTACGCGACAAGAGAGCCTGTCGAGGTCGCTTCTGAAGAGGATAAAGTGACGGCAACAGGGATAAAGGTAAACCTTGACTTCTCAAGGGAATTTGATCTCGAAAGGGAGGTGGATGGGGTTGGTTTGCTTAAGCCAGAGAGTTTGTTTGCAGGGACAGACCCTTTTTCCCTTTCAAAAACCAACCCGGAACAACTGGTTGAAATGTTGTATGAGATAAAATCATTCGCAAAGAAGTTCTATCCGAAAACGGTCTGGTACAGGAGTTTCTCTGTAAGAACAGATGAGGTGGAGGGAGAATGGAGAGAAAAGAACCCTCTGCTTGGATGGAGAGGCATAAGGCGTTCGCTCGAGGAGCCTGATATCCTAAAATGTGAGGTGGAAGCCATTCGCAGGTTACATTCGCAGGGATTAAACAACATAGGGATCATTCTCTCCTTCGTGACCTCTGTTGAGGAATTCAGAACAGCAAAGAACATCATCCCCATTTCATTAAAAGTTGGGATAGAGGTATGCACTCCTTCCTCTGCCTTGGATATCGAATCTTTCTGCAGGGAGGGTGTGAACAACGTTCTTATCAACCTCCCGGAGTTGACCCAGTTAACACTGGGGGTGGACAGAACCAACATGAAGGTTTCCTCTATTTACTCGGAATCCAATACCTCTGTCATGAGACTGATAGAAAATATCGTGAAGGTATGCAGGAACTACAACGTTGAGGTTTCAGTCTCCCTCGAGAGATACGATCCCTACGTCCTCGAACGATTGATAAAGATCGGTGTTAATTCGATATCCCTAGATCCAGAATTCGTCGAGATGGGAAGGAACATGATCTCGAGGATGGAGAAGAAAATGCTTCTGGACAACATGAGGGAAAAGGGAGAGTTGTAACTACTTCTTTTTGCTCGATCTCCTTGCTCTCCTGAAGGGCCATGTTATGACCTTGAGGAACTTCCATCCTGTCTTGAGGATTGAATACAGAATGAAAAGCCCTATTCCTGTAAGCGCAAACCAGAATATGTTGAAGAGCGAGATCTCGATGCCCAGGCCGAAGAAATAGTTTCCGAATATGGGGAAGAGAGCCGCAACCAGGCCGACCATGAATGCCTTGAAGATAAACTTAACAAACTTGTAGGCCACAACTATGAATATCACGAATATTAGGAAGAAAATTACGATGTCGGTTTGTCCCAGGAATTCCAAAACCATGTTATATTTATCCTCTTTCTACAATTTAAAACTATGGATTTGGAGAATGAACTTCGGAAGGAAACTGAAAAGTGGCTGAAAAAGATAAGAAAGGATATCAAAAAGATCGAACTGGTGGACAAGAGGAAAGAAGACCTTATGGAGAACGTAAGAGCGTATGTAAAGGACTGCGAATACTTCTTAGGAAAGAAAGACCTGATACGATCGTTTGAAGCTGTTGTGTGGGCCTGGAGCTGGATAGAAATTCTGAAAGAATTGAAAATAATAAAGGCTTAACAGTTTGGATTGTACGTTATTTTGACAGTCATTTTCGGGTTGAGCAAGGTATAAGTGACGGTATTTGTGGGTTCCTCGTTACATTGTCTCTTTGGAAAGAACTCGCCACTGTTTTTCCCTGGTGCTTCGTATAAAGGCCTGTAGCCGCCTGTCCCCCAGCCACTACCCCAGCCAGTGCCATATCCATATCCGTAATATGCCTGACACCTTTCGGGTGAATAGAGGGAAACTCTCGTACACTGGTTTCCTGTACTACTTGTAATGGAAAGGTATGCAGCGTCGCTTCCACTATCCATTATAGCCTTACACCAGTTCTTTACCTCGAAATGTATTTGATCGCTTTTACATATAGTACTTCCTTCTCTAATTGGAGCGCCTGTTCTTAAATTAGTGAGTGACAATGAAGCTGTTCCCCACATCCCAGTACCGCTGTAAGTCATCGACTGTACAATCATCCAGGCATCTTTCGTAATCTCAGTGAACTGGTTCATACAGCCCTGAAGTCTCGAGAGGGCTGACTGCGTTCCTACCAGACCGGATTGGTAAGCCTGAGCACCAGCACCAGTCCCTCCGTAGTATCCCTGATCCAGACTTCTTTCAATATCCTCTATGCACATCTGGAAGCTTATCCATCTAATTACAATACTCAACACTGAGATCAAGGCAGGGAAATTCTTTCCTAAGAACACGCAGGCTTGATAGAGAAAATCTCCTGCCTTTGTTAAAGCATGCTTACCTTTGCCTTCTCCTAATACGCCTCCAAATACCTGAAGTACAACACATATGAAACCATATGTTAGACCCCTTTCAAGCGCTTTTGCATACTCTCCCTGATCAGCTAACTTCTTTCCAATAAATATCTTGAACAGCACAAACAAACCCAATATTATAAGGAGCACCGGAACAGCACACTTCCAGTCCCTACACTCCCTGAGCCTTGTCTGAGCGTCTCCCAAAGGACCACCCACAGGATCTCCACCGGTAGTTCCTGCAGCACCCTTTTTACAGCAAACATAACTTTTAGGACCACCCTCATATGCTGCGTAATTTTCACATTTTGTGGGCTTGATTACTTCATCACCAATATCCTGGCAATTGAGACTGTAAATACATTCTCCTCCATGTTTTTTACAACTCGCTTCAGCTTCGTCCCATTTCGGAGAGCCTGAAACACAACATATAAGTTTATCACTCATAGCAGGATTATCAGGACAGGTATATTCACCAGCCTCTGCTGGATAGGTTCCAGAGTATGGTGGGCACTGATCTGGGTTATCAACACAATTTCGCGGGCAGGTAGGTCTCTCTGCAAATTTAATCCCACCTGTTTCAGGCAGGTAATCGCCTGGTTCGTAAGGGCTTGTTTTGGTCTTGTTCTCTGTTGCCCCTCTGTATATGTATGTCCCTGCCGCGCATGTCACGCAGAAACCTGCAATAGTCAGCACAATCTTCATTATGTCCTTGATTGTTTTCACAACGCCCTTTATTTTCTCTTTCTGTTCCAGGTAGTCGATGAAGGCAGGGTCCTTCTTTGGTTTGACCGTAATCGTCCCTATGTTCGCTTTCAGGGAATCCTCTGCCAGATCGTCCGCGAATTTCACAATGGTGGTGAATTCCAGATCTCCCAGATCCACGTCTCTGAATGTCTGGTTGGTCTCGTTGGTTACCTCCTCCTCGATCGTGATTGCCGGTCTGATCCCGAAACCGCAGACGTATCTCCTGCTCCCCTGAGCGGTCTCCCTGCAGTAAGGGGAATATACATCGGTTTCTATATCCCCTCCCTTTAACTGTATGTCCGCATCGAAGAGCTTGAGTCCTCCTATGTCTCCGGTCGCCCGGTTCTTGATCGAGATTGTTGAGTTCAGCTGAGAGTATTCCAAATGACACCTCCCATCGAAGGTCGTTATCCAGCAGTTTATCTCCTCTGTCGCATCCTTCTCAACCTGTACGTAAAGATCGAAGTCCTCCTCTCCCCTGCTTATGTAAACCTTCACTTCACCTTCTGCCGATCTTCCCATGGTGTTTGACATGGCTGTNNACGCCCACCTGCTGATAACGTTTCATCTTGCATATCGTGGCGTTCGCCGTGGGTGAAACCCCCATACCCTTCGTTAACTTCCCCCTGTCATCATATGCATCCAGCCTGAAGGACCACGTCAGATCCTTTTCGTCAGGGGTCTGGTGTAGGAGGTCGGCGTATCGTATGCGTATGTAGTCTCCTCCATCGCCTAACTTTATGGTCTTCGAGCCCAGACAGTTTACATACTCCCTCAGATATCCCTGCTCGATGTCCGAATCTACTATTTCCAGGTATGCCTGTAACGGAAGGGCCTCGATTCCCATGTCCTTTGAGCCCCCAACCTGGATCTGCTGCTCTCCGCTTTTCAGGAGCACGCTGAGTGAGAGGGTGTAGTAATGGGTTCCCTCGCCCGGAGCCAGATCCCCCTGGCCGCAGGTAACCTTTTCAAGGATTTTATCCGTTGGTATGTTGCAGGTCACGCTGCTGCCCTGCAGTGTACAGTATCTATCTGCATGGACTATCTCGTATCCATCGAAGAGTATTTTCTCCTGGAGAAGGGATTCGCCCTGGAGATTCATAACCTTTGCATTAATCTTAATCTGCTGCGGGTTTGGTTGCTTGTGACCCTGGCAGTAAAGTTTGTCGGGCGTGATGGATTGAATATCAAGATTGAACTTGCCGGGTAGGACGTGAACCTTGGTCTGGTTGGTCAGGATGTAGGTCTTTCCATCCGAGACCCTTATCTTCACATCAACTTTGTTCTCCCCTATCGGAGCATCCTTGGATGCGCTAAAGGTGACGTCGCATGAGAAATCATAATCTATGTTCGTTTCCTGGCATGTTCCTGAGGTGACCCAACTTGTCGGCTGTAAAGTGGCGGCATGTTTCAGGCTGTTCTCAGCCGCGTTATGGACTGCTATTGACAGCGTGGCCTGAGTTGAGTTCCCGGGCTCGATCTCTATCTTACCGGGATTTGTCGAGTAGATTTCGAACCATGGATCAATCCCGACCACTTCAGTCGTGATTTTTATGTTGTAGGGATACGTTAGCGTGGTTCCCTCAACAGCGAATACGACAGACATCTGGTCACCGGAGTAGTCGGCAGGAATCGTGAAGCTCGTTGATGAACATCTGTAGTAATCCCGGATGCTTGTTGAGCTGACCTTCTGGCAGCTCATTGACTGATCTGCCTTGTCAAGGTAGGAGTAAACGAACTTGGGACTTCCGACAGTTTCAGGATATTGTATATACAGATTCACGGTGGCTGTTGAGGTCTTTCCAACGGGCAGAACATCGGGGAATACAGAATAAACCTGCATGTGCGGTTCAGGGATGGTTATGTAGATCTTCTGTGAATTGCTCACCAGACTGGTGGTGGAGTAGGTGAACTTTAGGACCAAATCCAGGCTATTGGTCAAAAGGGGGCATAAATTCTCCTTTGGTATGTAGCATGTGTAAACGCTTCCCGAGCTAGAGCAGGTCAGGGATTCGAACGTCGAACCACCGTCAACCGAATACTCTGTCGATGTCGGGCTTCCCTGGATGTTTTCGGCCTTTGCCTGGACGGTCAGGGACGTATCCTTTAAGCAGTCCAGCGGAGAGGACGTGGAGACTATCGTAAGGCTCGGTTGTGGTGGCGGGGATGTGATCGTGATGAAATAGTTCGCCAGCAATGACTTCAGCTGACCTCCTTGGTATGCGTCAAGCCTTAAATTGAGCTGTTCCACTCCTTCCTTTCCCGAGGGTATGTCCAGTTCTATCGAGCATTTGTAATACTTGATGTTCGTGAAGGAGTTGTCAAGCGAACAGGAAGCTGACTGGAATGGGTTGTCCAGGTACTTGTACTTGAAATCGGTTTCGCTGTAGGTTATGGAATCCGGATAATTGACGTGGAGAAGAACTTCAGCTGAGGTCTTTTGTCCTGCCGTAAAGACTTCGGGAGTAACGGTATCCACGCCTAGGCTCGGCGGTGGGAAGGTGACCTGAAGGTTCACGGAATCCGAGGTGATATCAACTTCTGGATATTCAAACTTGAAGGTAACATCCAGATCTTCCTGGAGGAGGCTGCATATTTCACTTTCAGGTATTTTACAAACAAACGTTCCCCCAGAACCAGTGCAACTCATTGAGTTGAAGCTCGTACCGTCAAACGTGTAAAACTTGCCTGGGGTTCCGCCTGGAGGGTTGGTGACCTTTAGGTTCGCTGTCAGCTCCGTGTCTATACCGCAATCGAATATGCTTGGTATAAGCGAGTTAACAATCAGGCTTGCCGGAGGTTGTTGTAGGGTTATTGGGAATTCAGCTGAAAGCGATATGCTATTTTTGTATTCGAAGTAGAGCTTGATGGTTGACGTTTTGGGGGCGCTGCAGGCAGGGAATTTATCAACAGGGATGGAACACTGATATTTGTAAATGCTTTCAACCGGGTTTGTTATGGAACAGTTTATTGATCCCGGACTTGACTGAACACCATCTATCGTATAATAATAATCCTGGAAGTAGCAATCGGCTTCTCCACAATCCAAGGCGCTTGCATTCTCAACATGGGATGTAACCGTTATAACGTTAGAGCTTCCGCAGGTTACGGTTTGCGGACTCCAGTTGTCTATCTTCAGGCTCGCACCGGAAACGATTGGAGTAACCCCATCACCTGTGCTGTAGAAGACGACAGGGTTTGATACCTTTCCATTACCACCAAAAATGAAGGTCCAATCTTTTGAAGACCCGTTGAAACTGTTCCCTGTCAGTACACCGACATAGAAACTGGGTGTCCCTGTCCCGGGAGGATCAACGTCGTCATTATTTCCTGTAAGTTCATGAAGCTTGCTGACAGAGGATCCTTCAACCAGTGTTAGAACCGAATGGTCAACCCAGTTGGTTGGAACGTTAAGGTAGGACTCTATATAGCTTTTGACCGTTCCTCCCTGAACACCAGGTTTCAGATAAACATTGAGTTTGTCGAGATCGTAATTTCTGGGGGTGAACTGACCAACACCCGTTTCTTCTATGATGTCCCAGCTGCCCGTCCATATCTCATTCCCTCCTATATCCATCTTCACAAGGGTGAGGAAATTCGCAACATCATTTCTCTGGACGTCATTCCACCTGGTCTCATCGTTGAACCATATTGTCGCGTTGAAAGGGCTGACAGAGATAACAGGCAGTATCCCGTTCTGCAGGCATTCAACGGGATTGTAATCTTTACAGCGGTAGAGATAGACCTTCTTTATGGTTTTGCCCGGGTCTTTGCTTGACAGGGTGATGCTTATGTATTGGACATTCATTCTGTAAGGATAGGAAAATCCCTTATTTATGAGCTGGGTAAAATCAGTTATGCTTGTTGTGAACTCCTGCATGTCCGAGGTGAATATGCTCACCTCAAAACCAAAAGCGAAAGGCATGGAGACGATTAGGTAAGAGCCAATTACTGCAAATATCTGAATCAGGATTACCTCAAATCTTTTCATACTATCAGACACAGGTAGGACTCTGTGGACTTGTGCTGACAGGCTCTATATTACAGTTACGAAGTACTGTTGTTAGCTGCTCGGCCTCGTCTTGGCTTATTGATTCATTCAAGTCTTTTTCTCCGAAACCATTTTTCATTGTAAGAACAACGGGCATGTAGATGTAAATCTCTGTATCATCTCCCTTTAGCTGGAAGCTTGAATCTATGTAGCCCATCATTATTTCAAACCTTCTGGTCACGAATGCCGAAACATCGAAATCGTTGGGGTAAAAGCCTTCAACAACTTTAACATCCACCGGACTTCCGTTAACATCATTGGTGAAAATGAGATCCATATCCTCTGGTACCCATATGCTTTTATCCTGCGGCATGAACGTCGAGAACACCGTCAATTCCCCTAAGCTCGTAATCGGTGATGGACTTCCCTCAACAGTGTAGCTGGAACAGTCCAGATTATCTATCCCGAATATGCTCGGATCTTGGCATTTCAAGGGAACGCCGTTGAAGTGGATTGTTACGTTCTCCTGGGCTTTCATCAATTCTACTGTTATGTCCTCTAGCTGACTTGCCGGCAGGAAATCTCCGAAGCTTTTGTAACCATTCTTGTAAACATGTAGTTCAGCGAGGCCGCATGGTATGTAGCCCTGAACCACTCCGTTGGTGTCCGTTCTTCCCAAGTCACATATGTCGTATGTTACGTCCGCTCCCTCTACAGGATTTCCGTCCTCATCATTGACCGTTATCTTTGCAGAGCAGTTTGCATTGTTCACGCAGAGATCTATGTAATCCACCTCTTGCTCCCCTAGGTCGTATGAACAGTTGCCTGGCATGTTGTTTATTAGCTCTGACATGACAGCAAACTTGAAAATCTGGTTGGTTAGGTAGTCCTCCACTTCGATTATTACAGGGTATCTGATGTTGTACGAAACGTAGAACGGAACTATGCATATTGGAACGAAGGACCCCATGGGAACGGCAACAAAATTTACCGGATTCGGAGAAAAGAAGAAGTTCTGGCTAATCTTGGAATTCCAGGAAGGTGGGTATTCAAAGTAAACCTCAAGGTCAGGGTAAACCTTTCCTCCGACCATGTTTATCGGTGAGAAGCAGTTCTGATCCACGGATCTGAGAGGCCTTTCGTTCCACAGGGTCTGGGTAACAGTAAGACTTATCGCCTTTTTCATGGGAGGGAGAAGATCGTTTTTCGTCTTAAATATCCTTTCTCCGCAGGTGGTCAGCGCTCCCATGTAATGCAGCCAGTCCTCGGATTCGGGATCTGTCGGGAACTTCCTCATGCATCTTATCAACGCCCCCTCGAATACCCTTCCCTGGGTGTTGTCACTCACGAAGTTTTTGCTGAACTCAAGAACGTCATAAAGCTTCGTGGGGGTCGTGACTTCGTAGGGCTGCGGTATGCTGTAATCAACTATCGTGGTGGGTAGGTAAACCTTCACCCGGAGGTTGTCCTTGAATATATCAACATCCACCTCCATCTTTGAGAAATCAAACACCGTTTTCTTTCCAAAGAACTCCTCTTCACTCTTCAGGTTCGTTCTCAAATAAGAGGCAATCCCTGCCTCCATCTCCTTCGCCACGTCAGGTACGTTCACTTGGTCACAGGCCTGCCAGACAGGAACCTTGAACATCCCAAACTCAACATTCAAAACACTCTGGGGAGCGAGCATGCCTCCCTGATTGTATATGATCTTCATCTGCTCTTTTAATCCTGTTTTAATCAAATTGTTAATAGAATCCTTAACCGTTTTCGCTTGTTGTTCGATGCCTATTACATCTGGCGGCGTAACGGCTGTTTGTTGTAGAGCGAGAATAATAACGACGATTGCGATTAGTATGATGGCGGCTATTGCAATGAACTCTACCTGCCCCTTCCGCAACCTCATACTATAATATTTCACATTATCACTTATAACCTTTATATGCAGGTCTGATTATTGTAGTAAATTCTGTAATCCACTATTTGATCTACACCCTCTATTTTATACGTCAGCAGGAAGGTGTAGTAGCTTGAAGGATTGTCGTTCGGGTCTGTTCTGAAAACGGTGTCTATTAAATACGGTCCATACTCACCTTCCAGACTGTCGAAAAGAAGGGTTCTGCTGAAAGGTCTTTCGAAATTCTGGATTCTTAACTGGGAGATGAAACCCTCTGTCTGGTTCAATTTCTCGAAGTTATATTCTATCGTCAGTGAATCCCCTCTGCATATCTCATCATCGTAATTGAGAATGCCAGTTCTGCTTGAAATGAAAAATAATCTGACCATATCTGCTGCTATAGTTGGCTGAATGAATTTGTATAACTGGTCATTCACCTGAGCCAGGGCTATTGCCAAAAACGTGTTTTTCATATTTTCCATATAATCCGCCAAGGCATTATTACCCATCGTGAGGATGTTGATCTCTTCCCTAGCGAGGGATATCGCTTCCGTCGCCATATTTATCGAAATGCCCATGATGATGGTGTTGACAATCATTAATGCAAGGGTTATGAAGAATTTAAGAGGTCCTGCTATTTCTGTTATTATCTTGCATACGCTTGTCAGACATCCCTGACATATAATATTCACAACGAAAACGGCAACAGCACACAGGTAACCTAGCCACCTTGATTTGATATTGTCCCAGAAGTTTTCAGCAGCACACGAAACCAGAGATTTCAGATAATCAAGTATGTTATCCGGCGTGTCCAAAGGCTGGTTTATCTGACCGCTTTCGAACTTTTCTATGTTCTCTATCTCTATGTCCACCGCCTTTAAAGCGGCCTCTCCAATACAGCCTATAATTCCTGGTCCTGCACTCATGATTATGGATTTTATTTCGCTCTGAAGGAACTGTAGAAGTACCCAAATTTCCTCTCCTATCTTTTCTATCTTTAAGAGCCTTTCTTTAAGTTGTGCGGCCACGGCAGCATTAATCTGCCCCCAAACCCCGGGCAGAGTTCTCCCATATTTTTCAAGCATCTGTTGTAAAAATTTTAGGTCATTGAGCTGTCTCTCTATGTTGACAATTTTACAGCACAGGCTGATGAAATCAATCAGCCATGCAGCATCCTCAAGAACATCCTTTACTTTGTTCCAGTCCTCAAGACGTTTTTTCATTTCCTCAAGGGTTTTTTTAGCGCTCAGGAAATCGTGTATCGCTGTTCCCTCCATCCCAACTGTCGTGGTCTCGGAGAGTGTCTGGTAGTAGTTTATATGTTTAATCTGCATGGAAAAGTTCAGATCTCTCGATTCCGTTGTAGTCCCGGTTCCCGAAGGCATTGGAAGCGTGTCCTTGGTTATGAAAACTATGCATTCGTAGAGGTTGTATCTGTCCCTCCTGCAATACGTATCCGTTTCGTTTTCATCCCCGAGTGCATACGAGAAATCGAATGCCTCTATGTATTTTGGAACGTTTCCAACGATTGTTACGGTTATGTTCTGCTGAGGATTTGTTGGTATACACGTACCGTTCTCATTTATTATCTTGCATTCCATGAGGTCCAGATCCTCGATGTAGAGACCGAGGTTAAGCTGTTGGGAATAGGTCTTCGTATCGAAGCTGTCATAAATCCTGTGTTCTCCGTTTCTAGCGATTATTTTGACGGAAACGTCCCCTCTTACGCATGTCGGGAAGAACGTGCTCGGAATCGTTAGAATGCACATGTATATGTCGCTCTTTCCTTCTTGTCTGTAATCACCTTCCAACGTCAGCTCACATTCTATCAATTCTCTGAATTCCTGTGATTCGTTTATCCTGAGTGACCATTCGGTTTTGCCGTAAAAAACCTCTGTGTGATCGAGGACAACAGGAACATCTATTATGCTCCCTGTTAAACAGTTTATCCTTGGTATCTGCATGGGAGGATAAACCGCGTTGAAGTCTATTTTCAGTTCAGGTTGAATCCCCGCCTCTGTGATTATAATCGTCTTGGAACCGGAAAGTCTTTTCATGCCTGCCTCTGTCTGAACGTCAAGGTATATCTCAAAGATGTTGTCTATTCTCTGCAGAGGGCAGGCGCGAATTCTGAAAAGCAATTCCTCTATGTTTATGTGACAGGATATCTCCTCGTTGCTTATGATATTCGTCTTCGGCGTGCACAGAAGGGAGGGGGTTACATCATACTTGGTATCTGTTTTTGAAAGATCGACCACATAGGCCTCGATGTTTGTTATGTTGGACCATGACTGCAGATTATCTATGAACATGCGAAAGTTTATGTAGTCGGAGGATTCGCAGTCAATAGGTTTCAGGTCATCAACTATGTGAAGGGTTGGTTGGAGAACACTCATTCTCACCTTTCTCTCAGGTTCGATGTAATCTCCAACGATGTATGCGTAAACAAAGGGCAGAGAAAAAATAAGGTAGCACGCAGCAAATATCAGAACTGTCGGAATTTGTTTTTTGTGCATACAATAATTATTTGGTTTACGTTATTTTTATTTTAAACCGACGACTTGAAATACAAGGCAAGTCGTCATTTGAAGTTTAATCCTTATAAACTCTGATCACAATATTAAACATATGGCAGAGACGAAGAAGAAGGCTGTCAAGAAGGGGGAATCTGAAAAAATAAGGGAGGAGAAGAAGAGGCTGGAAGTAATAAAAAAATTCACCAAAGAGGTTCTCAAAAAATACGGTTCTGTTGTTCGTTCTGTCGTTCTTTTTGGTTCAAGTGCAAGGGGTTCCTGGCATAAGGAAAGCGACATAGATGTCTTTATCATAATAGATGACACAAAACAGAAGATAACCCCAAACGTGAAGGAACAGATGGAGGATGATTTCGATGTC
>JABAOF010015246.1_pt2 | contig 14623 bp, 10 predicted proteins | sample 7062171 | NCBI WGS metagenome assembly JABAOF01 (sample SAMN14538628, study PRJNA623070) | marine sediment metagenome | biome: marine biome [ENVO:00000428]; feature: marine pelagic biome [ENVO:01000023]; material: deep marine sediment [ENVO:00002113] | place: India: Gulf of Khambhat ...
CCGCCTCGGGGGGCGCACCAACTTCCGTCGGCCGGTCTGGGCCAGCCTCAGCGCGAACTACGCCTACGAAGAAGAGAGCGGCGCCGACCGCTGGGGCGTAGGAGGAGGCATCCGCTGGCGGCCGCCGGGGAGCTTCTCCGTGAGCGCGGAGGCACGCGTCAGCTGGGGTGCCAACGACCGGCAGTACATCACCCAGCGGACGCCAGATGACGCCGACTCGACCTACTACGTGCTCGGCGAGCTGGACCGCAAAGAGGTATCACTGGAGCTGCGCGCGGATCTCGCCATCACCCCACGCCTCTCCCTGGAGCTCTACGCCGAGCCCTTCGCCTCGGCGGGGAAGTACGACGTGATCAAGCTGGCCGCCGATCCGAGGGCGGACCGGTACCACGATCGGTTCGATGTGCTGGGCTCCGACCGCATGAATCGGCCGGGCGACGATGCGCCGGTAGAGGTGGACGTGGACGGCGACGGCGAGGTGGACTTCGAGTTTGCCGAGCCCGACTTCCGGGTGGTCTCGTTCCGCACGAATGTGGTGCTCCGCTGGGAGTTTCGGCCCGGCTCCACCCTGTTCGTCGTGTGGCAGCAGGATCGCGGGCAGGATTGGCCGGGTGGCCCACTGCGCATCACGACGGCCCTGGTGGATGCCTTCGAGGCGCCGGGAATGCACGTGTTCGCCGTCAAGCTGGCATACTGGTTCGGATTGTGATCATGATCGACCGCAACCCTCGCACAGGAAACTGACATGTGGAATCCTCGGGCAGGTTGGATCGGCGGTTCCCTGGTGCTCGCTCTCGTCGCGACGCCGACCGTGGCGCAGGAGCCTCCCTCCCTGGAGCAGTTGAAGCACGAGGTGACCCAGGAGGTCGCCCAACTGCAGAAGCTCTCCCAGGAGATCGTGGACATGGTCTTCAGCTTCGGGGAGCTCGGGTTCCAGGAGCTGTGGACCGTGGAGTACCTCACGGGGGTGTTGCGTGATGAGGGCTTCGCGGTCGAGACCGGCTGTGCCGGGATGCCGACGTGCTACGTCGCGCGCTGGGGGCATGGCGAGCCGGTCATCGGGATCATGGGCGACATCGATGGCCTGCCCGAGACCTCACAGAAGCCGGGTGTCGCGTACCACGATCCCCTGATTCCCGGTGGGCCGGGACACGGCGAAGGACACAACAGCGCGCCGGCGGTGGACATCGTGGCAGCCATTGCGGCGAAGCGTGTGATGGAGCGGCACGGTCTGTCTGGTGAGATCCGGCTCATCCCTGGTGTGGCGGAAGAGCTGGTGGCGAGCCGCACCTACATGGTGATGGCAGGGTTGTTCGAGGACATTGACGCCATGCTCTCGACCCACGTGAGCAACCGGATGTCCACCACGTACGGGATCAGCGGGTCCGGGCTGGTCTCTACCATCTTCACCTTCCACGGTAAGTCGGCGCACGGCGCGGGGTCGCCGTGGGCAGGGCGCAGCGCGCTCGACGCCGTGGAGCTGATGAACACGGGGTGGAACTACCGTCGTGAGCACCTGCGCCTGCACCAGCGTTCCCACTACGTGATCGTGAACGGCGGCAACCAACCCAACGTGGTGCCGTCGGAGGCGTCGGTCTGGTACTACTTCCGCGAGCTGGACTACGCGCGCATCAGGGCAATGCACGAGTTGGGCCAGACCATGGCCGAGGCGGCTGCCCTGATGACCGAGACCACGATGGAGGAGCGCGTTCTCGGCTCGGCCTGGCCATCCACCATGAGCAAGCCGCTGGCCGAACGGATGCAGGCGAACATCGAGGCGGTGGGCATGCCCCAGTGGTCCGAGGCCGACATCGCGCTGGCCAAAGCGGCACAGCGATTGATGGAGCGTGACACGATCGGTCTGCGCACCGAGGTCGATTCCCTGCAGGAGGCCGATCAGGGGATGGGCGGCGGCAGCGACGACATCGCGGAGGTGTCGTGGAACATCCCGACGGTGCGATTGCGCTACCCGGCCAACATCCCGGGGATGACGGGCCATCACTGGTCCTCCGCCATTGCGATGGCGACGCCGATCGCCCACAAGGGCTCCAACTACGGCAGTCGGGTCATCGCGATGACGGCGATCGACCTGGTGGCCGACACGGCGCTGCTGGAAGAGGCCAAGCGGTACCACCGCGAGGTGCAGACCAAAGACATTCAGTGGGCTTCGCTGATTCCGGAGGGTACGCCGCCGCCCACGCACCTGAACGCTGACAAGATGGAGAAGTTCCGCCCGATGCTGGAGCAGCTGCAGTACGATCCCAAGCGGTTCGACACGTACTTGGAGCAGCTGGGCATCGAGTATCCGACTATCGAGCAGTAGGTGAGAGGTGCGAGGCACGACCTGTGTCGCGACGTGTCCTCCGTTGCAGGTTGTTCCTTGCACCGCATGTAAGGGGGGCGCCATGCGGATGAAACGCTGTCTCACCCTGGTGGCGGCGACGCTGTGGCTCGCGACTCCGGCGCTGGCTCAGGTTCACCCGCCCACGACGGTCGGGGCGGCCTCCGGCCGCTACGCGGCGCAGATCGACTCGGCCCGAGCGCTGGTCCAGGCGTTCATGGCGACGCACGAGGTCGTGGGGTTCTCGGCCGCGGCGGGGACCGGCGGAGAGCTGATCTGGTCCGAAGGTTTCGGGTACGCGGACTTCGAGAACCGGGCACCGGTCACGCCCGCAACCAAATTCCGCGTGGGGAGCATCTCCAAGTCGCTCACGTCAGTGGCCCTCGGACTGCTGTACGAGGAGGGCAAGCTCAACCTCGATGCCCCAGTGCAGCGCTACGTGCCCTCGTTTCCTGAGAAACGATCACCCGTTACCACCAGGCAGCTGGCTGGGCACATCGCCGGTATTCGGCACTACCGCGAAGGGGAGATGTACCGCGCAGAGCGATACGTATCGCTTGAGGAGGGGCTCGCGATCTTCGCGGACGATTCCCTCCTGTTCGAGTCCGGCACCGCGTATCGGTACTCCACCTACGGCTGGAACCTGATCTCGGTGGTCATTGAAGGTGCCTCGGGGCAGGACTTCCGCACGTACATGCGAGAGCACGTGCTGGATCCCTTGGGGCTGCGCAGCACGGTGGCCGACGATCCCCAGGTGATCATACCGTGGCGGACGCGCTTCTACCGGCGTAGCGAGGAGGCTGGGATCGAGAACGCCCCCTACGTGGACAACATGTACAAGCTCGCGGGCGGGGGATACATCTCGACCCCGCAGGATCTGGTGCGGTTCGGGTGTGCGATGCTGCGATCGAGGCTGCTACGGCCCGAGACCGTGGAGCTGCTGTGGACGTCCCAGCAGACGGCTGATGGTGAACAGACCGGGTACGGCATCGGCTGGCGGGTGGGGCTCGACCGCGAGGATCGTCGCGTGGTGAGCCACAGCGGTGGCTCGGTGGGGGGGCGCTCGATGCTGCTCATCTATCCCGACCACGACGTAGTGGTCGTGGTCACGGCCAACACCACGCCGCTCAACTACCGGGAACTGCCGGAGCAGCTGGCCGACCTGTTCCTGCCCTGAGGGCGCCGTGATCTGGGCGCTGGTCGCCGCGCTGCTGGGCATCGGACTGGTGGTCGGCGTCCGCGCCATGGTGGCCATGCCTGGGACCTCGCACCGCGGGGAGCTCCCGCCGCTCAGTGCCGCAGAGCGAGACCTCAGCGGCCGTCTTCTGCGCCACGTCGAGGTGCTCGCCGAGCAGATCGGCGAGCGGCACATGTGGCGGGGCGACACGCTCGATCGGGCGGCGCGCTACATCGAGGAGACGCTCGAGGGGTCGGGCTACCGGGTGGGCAGCTCGGCGTACCAGGCGCTGCATGCCACGGTGCGATCGCTGTTCGTGGAGGTGACGGGCAGCTCCCGGCCCGGTGAAGTCGTGCTCGTCGGGGCGCACTACGACTCGGTCGTGGGCTGCCCCGGCGCCAACGACAACGGGACTGGGGTCGCGGCCGTGCTGGAGCTGGCGCGACTCCTCCACGGCGAGGTGTTCGAGCGTACGGTGCGCTTCGTGGCCTTTCCCAACGAGGAGCCCCCGTTCTACTTCACGCGGACCATGGGGAGTCGGGTGTACGCGCGCGAGTGCCGCGAGCGGGGTGACCGCATCGTCGCCATGCTCTCCCTGGAGACCATCGGGTGCTACACCGACGCCAAGTGGAGCCAGCACTACCCGCTACCGTTCGGCTTGTTCTATCCGCACACCGGCAACTTCATCGGTTTCGTAGGAAACCTCCGCTCCCGCAGGCTGGTGCGCCGCTGCGTAGGGGCGTTTCGGCGGCACACATCCTTTCCCGCCGAAGGTGTTGCGGCCCCCGGCTACCTGCCCGGCATATTCTGGTCGGACCACTGGTCGTTCTGGCGCGAGGGCTACCGGGCCGTGATGGTCACCGATACGGCCCCGTTCCGCTACCGCCAATACCACACCCCACACGACACGACTGACAAGATCGATTTCGACCGCACGGCGCGGGTCGTGGCCGGGCTAGGGCACGTTGTGGCCCACCTGGCCGGCGGGTCGGCGCGCGCCTGACGCAACCCTGCCACCGCCTCGCGCGTTGCGGGGACGGGGGTTGCCTCGCCGATCCCCCCCTGGGAAAATGCACGCCTGCAATTTGGGATTTCCGTACTCCGCACGTGAGGATTGCCGCATGACACGCACCCTGGTTGTCGCCTCGCTCGCCCTGCTGGGCCTCGCCCTTCACTCCGTGGCAGTCGCGGTGCCAGCCCCGCTGCTGCAGCAGGACTCGGTGAAGGCCGGCAAGAAGAAGGACGAGAAGAAGCCGCTCCCCCTGGAGGGGGCGCGCACCGTCTCGTTCGCGACCAGCGAGGGATCGTGGATCTCGCTGGACCTGAGCCCCGACGGCCGCACCATCGTCTTCGACCTGCTGGGCGATCTGTACACCCTGCCCATCGAGGGTGGGACCGCCGAGCCCCTGACGAGCGGGATGGCCTGGGATGCCCAGCCCCGCTTCTCTCCGGACGGGGAGAAGGTGCTCTTCATCTCGGATCGCGACGGGGGCGAGAACCTGTGGACCCTCGAGTTGGCAACCGGCGACACAGCGCAGATCACGAAAGGAAAGAACACGACCTACATGTCTCCGGAGTGGCTGCCCGACGGGAACTACGTCGTGGCCTCCAAGGCCAACGGGCTCTTCGGGACGGAGAAGATGTGGATGTACCACATCGAGGGTGGCTCGGGCATCCAGCTGGTCAAGCAGCCTGACACCCTGCGGATGATCGGGGCCGCTGTGGGTCCCGACGGCCGCTATATCTGGTACGGGCAGCGCATGCGCCAGTGGCGCTACAATGCCATCTTCCCGCAGTACCAGCTGGCGGTGTACGACCGCGAGACGGGCCAACGCTACACGCGCTCGGCGCGCTTTGGCTCGGCATTCCGCCCGACCATCTCGCCCGACGGGCGCTGGCTCGTCTACGGAACGAGGCACGAGACCGAGACGGGACTCCGCATCCGCGACCTCCAGTCGGGCGAGGAGCGCTGGCTCGCGTATCCGGTGCAGCGAGACGATCAGGAGTCTCGGGCCACGCGAGACGTGCTTCCGGGCATGGCCTTCACCCCCGACTCGCGTGAGCTCGTGGCCTCCTACGGCGGCAAGATCTGGCGCATTCCCATCGCCGGCGGTGAACCCATCGCGGTGCCCTTCGCGGCAAACGTGGAGCTCGCGATCGGCCCCGAGGTGGACTTCGACTACCCGATCGACGACGGGCCCACGTTCACGATTCGCCAGATCCGTGACGCGGTGCCGTCACCCGACGGATCGCGGCTCGCGTTCGCGGCGCTCGACCATGTGTACGTGATGGATCTCCCCGACGGTGAGCCGCGGCGCCTCACCGACATGGACGTGACCGAAGCACAACCGACCTGGTCCCCGGACGGGCGCTACGTGGCCTTCGTGACCTGGTCGGACATCGAGGGTGGGCACATATACCGCGCCCGCTCCACGGGGCGTCCGCGGCCGGAGCGGCTCACGAGCCAGGCGGCCCTCTACCAGCAGATCGCCTGGTCCCCGGACGGCGAACGAATCGCGGCGCTGCGGGGCCACGCCCAGAACTTCAGGGACGCGACCGGGTTCTTCGTCCCCCGTGCAGCGACGGACATCGTGTGGCTGCCGGCTGGCGGCGGCGCGGCGCAGTTCGTCGCGCCGACCGACGGACGCTTCCGACCGCACTTCACCGAGGATGCCACACGCATCTACCTGTACCACGGCCAGAAGGGCCTGCTGTCGGTCCGTTGGGACGGCACCGACGAGAAGGAACACGTGAAGGTGCGGGGGCCGAAGTTGCCGGGTGCCCAACAGCCCATCAACGCGTCGCTGGTCATGATGGCGCCCCGGGGCGACCAGGCGCTGGCCCAGGTGGTGAACGATCTCTACGTCGTGACGGTGCCCTACGTGGGCGGCGAGACGCCCACGGTCTCGGTGGCCAACCCGAAGAACAGTACGGTCCCGGCACGGAAGCTGACCGAAATCGGCGGCCAATTCCCTGCGTGGAGCGGCGACGGCCGCACGATCCACTGGTCCATCGGCAACGCACACTTCGCTTACGACCTCGACGCGGCGAAGGCGTTTGAGGACAGCCTGGAGGCAGAGAAGAAGCGCAAGGAGGAGGAAGAGAAGGCGAAGGAGGCCGAGGCCGCAGAGGAGGAACCGGCGCCGGCCGAGGCCGAAGAGGAGGAAGAGAAGCAGGAGGAGGCGGCCGAGGTGGAGGACGAGAAGCCCAAGACCTACCAGCCGTCCGAGCTTCGCGTCGAGATCAGCGCCCCGCGCGACGTCCCCCAAGGCGCGGTCGTGCTACGCGGCGCCCGGGTCATCACGATGGACGGCAACGAGGTCATCGAGCGGGCGGATCTCGTGGTGCAAGGCAACCGGATCGCGGCCGTCGGGCCGCAGGGCCAGGTCGACGTGCCGCAGGATGCCAACGTCATCGACGTGAGCGGCAAGACGATCATACCCGGCTTCGTGGACACTCACGCCCACCCGTGGCCGATGTGGGGGATTCATAAGCGGGAGGTTTGGCGCTTCCTGGCGAACCTGGCATACGGCGTCACCACGACGCGGGACCCGCAGACCGCGACCACCGATGTGCTGACCTACGGCGACATGGTGGAGGCGGGTATGATCCTCGGGCCGCGACAGTACTCGACCGGGCCCGGTGTGTTCTGGACGGAGCAGATCAAGGACCTGGACCACGCCCGCAACGTGCTGAAGCGCTACAGCGAGTACTACGACACCAAGACGATCAAGATGTACGTGTCGGGGAACCGGCAGCAGAGACAGTGGATCATCATGGCGGCACGCGAGCAGGGGCTCATGCCGACGACCGAGGGCGGTCTGGACATGGAGTATGACCTGACCCTGGCCATCGACGGGTACCCGGGGCTCGAGCACTCGCTCCCGATCTTCCCGCTGTACAAGGACGTGATCGAGCTGGTGGCGCGCTCAGGAATCGTGTACACGCCGACCCTGCTCGTGTCGTATGGGGGCCCCTTCGGTGAGAACTACTGGTACACGCGGGAGAACCCGCACGACGATGTGAAGCTGCGGCGCTTCGTGCCCCATACCGAGATCGACCGGCGGACCCGGCGTCGCGGGCAGGGTACGGGCCCCGGGCCCGGTGGGTGGTTCATCGAAGAGGAGCACGTCTTCCCGAAGCACGCGATCGGTGTGAAGGCGGTCGTGGAGGCGGGCGGCCGCGCCGGCGTGGGCAGCCACGGCCAGCTCCAGGGGCTGGGCTACCACTGGGAGCTGTGGTCGATGCAGTCGGGTGGCCTGTCGGAGCACGATGCCCTCAAGGTGGCCACCATCGTAGGAGCCGATGCCATCGGCCTCGACGGCGATCTGGGCTCCATCGAGGTGGGAAAGCTCGCCGACCTCATCGTGCTGGACGGCAACCCGCTGGAGAACATCCGTAACACGAACGCCATTCGGTACGTGATGAAGAACGGGCGCCTGTACGAGGGTGACACGCTGAACGAGACGTGGCCCCGGCAGCGCCAACTCACGCTACCGTCGTGGTGGGATGAGGAGCCGGTCACCCGGGCGGGCATTCGCTAGGCCCCGTGCCCTCCAGAGAATGAACGCAAGACCCCGGACCGTGAGGTCCGGGGTCTTGCGTTCGTCGTGCTCCGGCTCCTGCCGCCCTGCCGTCTGCTACTGTCCAATCGGTGTGGCCGGCGGCGCCCTGCGCGGCTGACTGCGCTCCGTCGGTCCGTCGCGCCGGTTGAGGAACCGGTCGATGTCGGCCCACGCCAACTGCAAGTGTGCCTCCTCCTCGGGCAGACGGGGCTGCTGGTTCTGAATGTGCTCGAACACCCAGCGCAGCCCCCACTCGGCGCCGCCGCGTACCTCCACGGTGGCGGCCGGGTCACTCGCGAGGTCGATCAGCTGATCGACCACGAACCGCTGCACCACCCGGCGCAGCGCCGCCTCGTCGCGCGGCGTCGGGGCGGCCCACGTGCGCTCCAGCACGCGCGCGATCACCTCTTCGAGCGCAGGGACGTCACCGTTGCGGGCGTGAAGCGCTACGAGTCGCGCGGCCCGGCGTGGCTCGAACAGGGCGCCGAGCACCATCGCGGACAGGGTGCGAGCTGCCCCGATCTGGTCGAACGCCGGGTACGCGTCGGAGCCGAAGAACCACTCGTCGGTCGGGTGGCCGAAGGCACGCGGCGCCATGAGCGCGAGGATCCGTTCGGGAATCGCGAGCTGCTCGGGCTCCAGGGCGTCGAGCACCAGCTCCAGGGCGCTGCGCTGCCGCTCGGCGGGCACGATGGTCGTGGGCGGGAGCCCGTCGCCCCGCAGCGCGTAGGTGAACTCCATGCCGCCGACGGCCTTGATGGCTGCCTCGAGGGCGTAACGGTGGTGCAGGTACACCGGGACGAAGCGCTGGTTGAGCCACACCATGGGCTCCCCTCGCCGAATCCCCCGCTCGTCGAACCGGTCGATCAGCGCGCGGCGCACCTCCATGACCCGGGCCAGCTCCTCCACTGCTTCGCTCCCGTTCACCCACTGGGTGACCTCCGGATAGGAGCTCCAGATAGCGTTGTCGGGACCGGTGTTGAACTTGATCCCGTTGTCGATGGCCTCCTGCACGATGGCCTGGAGCCGGGCTGCCTCACTGACCGGATCGGCGAACTCGGTGTAGGCATAGCGGATGGCAATGGAGTCGTACGCGCCCGGTCCGTCACGGTAGGCGTCCGAGAGATCGATGCTGCCGTCAACCAGCCGGATCAGCGGACCCGGGTAGTCCATGACTGAGGCCCGTCCGTAGCTCGCGGCGATGAAGTTGTGGGCTAGGCCGAGGGTGTGGCCCACCTCGTGCGCGGAATGCTGCCGGCGCCGCGCCATGGCGAACTCCTCGCCGGTGACGTTCGAGTCGAGGGAGGCGAGCCAGTCGCCGAGCGCGGGGTCGCCCGGATCGGCGGTGGGCACGGCGCCCGCGTAGATGTTGTAGTCGGTGAGTGAGCGGTAGGAGTCCATCCGCACGGCCGCCTTGATGATCTCTCCGGTTCGCGGATCCACAAACGACGGCCCGATCGAGAAGCCCGGGTTGGAGCGGTGCACCCATTGGATCACGTTGTACCTGGCGTCCAACGGATCCATGTCGTCCGGCATGTCTTCCACCCGAAACCCGTCCACGAAGCCCGCCGCCTCGAACACGGCATTCCACCACATCGCTCCCTCGCGGAAGGCCGTGCGGTATGGCTCCGGTACCCCACGGTCCAGGTAGTAGATGATGGGCTCCACGGGCGCCGACATCGGGGCATCGGGGTCCCGCTTCTGGAGCCGGTGCCGCGCGACGTACCCGCTCTCGTAACGCTGGTCGAGGGAGCGCGAGAAATCGTAGAACGAGACCTGGAAGACCCCAATCCGGGGATCCCCCCGGCGTGGTGTGAACCCAGGCTCCGGAAGCCGCACCAGGGAGTGATGCTGCCTGAGGGTGACGGCTCGGCCGTCTGGGGCGTGGGACCGAATGAGAAAGCCCGGGTCGCTCGACGTGAACGTGAGCGAGACCTCGACCTCCGTGTTTTCCGGGAACGCCTTGGTGCGCGGTAGGTGCACGGTGCTCCGCTCACGGTCCAGGGAGAACCGGCCTTGATCGGCGTTCTCGAGGCGCCGGGTCACGGCCATGTGGTCGGCCACGAAGTGCGCGGTAGCATCCACCAGCACCCTGCCTCGCTCCTCGGCGAGGACATCGAAGGCGGCGATGGTCGAGGTGGGGAACGACTCCTCCACCGACCGCCGCAGCGCCGGGTTATCTGTGTTCACCGCCCGGAAGCGTGGGTTGGTGAACACGAGAAGGATCCTGCGGCCGACGCGCTCGAACCGGGCGATCCCCTCATCGCCGATCATCCCCCGATCGAGTCCCAGCCTGGTGTGGCCCAAGCCGGTCGCCAACGACGTGAGGTACAGGAACTCCTCCCCGGGTCGGGGGATCTCGAGGAGTAGACGCCCTGCCGAGGCGTCCCAGTACAGGGGGAAATACCCGTCGCGCTTCTCCATGCCCCGTGTGTAATCGCGGATCGATTGCTGGGCGGAGAGCGCGGCGGGCGCGAGCATGAAGGCGCTGATTACGACCAGGACCAGCCGACGCATCGGGAGCCTCCTGGAGAGGGTTCGTGGTTTCCGGGGAGGGATAGAGCGTCGGAGGGGGGTTGTCTAGTGGCGCAGTGGAGGCGGCGTGCCGGGAACAAGCGGAGCCGGACGGCTGGCGCCGCCCGGCTCAGGCGTGCTTCACGGGATAAGGTCTTACTGCGGGGGGAGGAGAACCTTATCGATCACGTGAATCACGCCGTTACTCGCCAGCACGTCCGCCTGAATCACGTTGGCGTCGTTCACCTTCACTCCCATGGAGGCATCGATGGTCACGTCGCTGCCCTGCAGCGTCGTGGCGCTCGTGAGGTTCACCACGTCGGCCGCAAGCACCTCACCGGCGAGCACGTGGTACAGCAGGATCTGCGCGAGCGCATCGGGATCGGCGAGGAGGGCCTCGACCGTGCCTGCCGGCAGCGCGGCGAAGGCGTCGTCGGTCGGCGCGAAGACGGTGAAGGGACCCTCGCTGCCGAGCGTCTGCGACAACCCCGCCGCTTCGAGGGCGGTGAGCAGCGTGGTGAACGAGCCGGCGCTGGCGGCCGTCTGCGGGATGTTCTGCAGCTCGGGCTCCTCGCTGTCGCTGCAGGCCGTCACGAACAGCGCCAGCGCCAGCGTGCCGGCGGCTGCCATGCGAGAAAAGCTGGAACGAATCATGGGCGCATCCTCCTGTGGAGCGGTTCTAAGTTGTTGCCGTGCAATTACTTGGTTGCTGGTACGACAAACTGTGTCCATCAACTGTCCAATAATATGGTAGCTTGAGCGGCTTCTGTCAAGCTATTGTCGAGGTCAATAGATCGACGCTGGCTGGACACGGGGCCGCCTTGCTCCGGGCCGCATGTGTCTTAGCTTGCCGACCGAGACTTCTGGCCCGAATGGGAGGCCCGGGTGGATGCCCTGACCGTGCTCCTGCTGGTGTTGGCCATGCTCCTCGGGGGCGTGGTGCTGGCCCTGCTGCTGCGGGGCGGATCCGGGGTGCAGCGGCAGCTCGTGGAGTTGCGCGCACGGCTGGACGGCCTGGTCGCGGTGCAGGGAGAGGTGCCGCGGGCCCTGGCCGAGGGCAGCGCAGAGCAGGCGCGCTCCTTGGCAGAGGTGCGCGAGCGGCTGGTTCAGTTGTCTGAGGCGACGGTGCGGCTCGAGGCCGTGGGACGCTCGGTGGCGCAGGTCCAGGAGCTGCTGAAGGTGCCCAGGCTGCGCGGCACCCTGGGCGAAGTCTGGCTGGAGGAGCTGCTGCGGCAGGTCTTCCCGGCGGGGCTGTATCAGATGCAGTTCGGCTTCTCAACCGGTGAGCGGGTCGATGCGGTGATCCAGTTGGGCGACCGGCTCGTGCCGATCGACGCCAAGTTCCCGCTCGAGGCCTGCCAGCGGATCTTCGCCGCCGAAGATGATCAGGCGGAGCGGGAGCGGCGTGCCTTCCGGCGGTCGTTGCGCGACCGCGTGGACGAAATCGCCGACAAGTACATCCGGCCGGAGGAGGGAACCTTCGACTTCGCGCTGATGTACGTCCCCGCTGAGAACGTCTACTACGAGGCGGTGGTGCGCGGCGACGAGCCTACGGACGAGGAAAGCCTGGTGGCGTACGCGCTGGACCGGCGTGTCATCCCGGTTTCCCCCAACACATTCTACGCCTATCTCGCCGCCATTCTGCACGGCCTGCGAGGGCTCGAGGTGGAGCAGCGGGCACGGGAGATTCTGGCTGCGCTGGGCGGTGTGCGGCAGCAGGTCGCTCGCTTCCAGCGGTCGTACGAGCTGGTGGGACGCCACCTCGACCACGCCTCCAAGCAGTATGAGGAGTCGGGCAGGCAGCTCGAGCGGGTGCAGGACGGGATGGAGAAGCTCACGGGTGTGGGTGGGCCCGATGCCCCTTCCGATCGCCCTCCGGAGGTGACCGAAGGCAATTGACGATTACTTGACGGCCTCCTCGGACCGTCGATGCGGAGCGTGAACCACACGCCGACGGTCAACGTCCTGCGCCACCGCGGTCCTCCGGGTGCGACGCGGGCTACACCCGAGGAGGTCCGAGATGATGCGAATGTCTGCCTTTACCATTACGATCCTCGCCGCACTTGTTGCGGCCTGCTCCGACTCCGGGCCCGACGCGCAGGAGGCATCCCACGACGAAGTGGTCGTGCTCTCCCGCAACGTCTATGTCGGGACCGACGTCGATCGGGTGCTCGTCGCCGAGACGCCCGAGGAGATGCTGGCCCGCGTCGAGGAGGTCTGGCAGCTCCTGCTCACGACCGACTTCCACGAGCGTGCCGAGGCGCTCGCCGACGAGCTCGCCTCGGGAAGGCCCCATCTGGTGGGGCTACAGGAGATCACCACGTTCCTCACCCAGTCGCCGGGCGACGCCATCGTGGGCGGCACGACGCCCGCCACGACAGTGGTGTACGACTACCTCGACATCCTGATGGATGCCATCGAGGCACGGGGCCTCGACTACCAGGTGGCGGCCGTCGTGGAGGACTCCGACGTGGAGGTCCCGCGACCCAACGCCACATTCGATGACGTCCGAATGGTGGACTACGACGTGATTCTGGCGCGGGGCGACGTGGCGATCGACAATGCGGCGGCGCAGAACTACACCGCTACGCTGCCGGTGAGCACCCCGGCGGGAACCACGCTCGAGCTGCTGCGGGGCTGGGCGGCGGTGGACGCCACTGTTGAGGGGCGGACCTACCGGTTCGTGGCCACGCACCTGGAGCCCGCCGACTATACCGACCTGGTGCAGGCCGCACAGGTGGCCGAGTTGATCCAGATCTTCGGCGCGGAGACGCGCCCGCTCATTCTGGTAGGGGACCTGAACACCCGGGCCGACGGCAGCGGCACGCCGACGTACGCCACGCTGCTGGATGCGGGGTACCGCGACGTGTGGGACCTGGACGCCACCCCCGATGGCTCGGGCGCTACCTGCTGCCACCCGCTGGACCTGCGTAGCGAGGGGCCGGGCCTCGACGAACGCATCGATTTCGTCATGGTGCGAAACGTGGGGAATCCCCTGTCAGTGGAGGCGTGGGTTGTGGGTGACGAGTCCGCCGACCGCACGCCTTCGGGTATGTGGCCCTCCGACCACGCTGGCGTGATGGCCCGGATCTTTATCCCGCGCGAGCAGTAGCCCTCTCGGGCGGCCGGGGCAATCCGCGGGGTAGCCTGCGGGAGCGGGGCGGTGGGAGCGTTGAGCCCACCGCCCCATTAGCTTTGGCCCATGCCCAGCCCGCTGGTACTGCTGGCCGGCGTCCTCGTGGTGCTGGCTGTGGCCTTCTTCCTCGCCGGCCTCGCCGCCCTCAAGCGCCGGCGGCTCTTCGGTACGGCGGCGAGCCTCACGCTTGGTCTCCTCCTACTGAGCCTGGCCGGCCTCAGCGCGACCGTGGCCGTGGCGATCCAGGGATACCGGGCGTTTACCAGGGAAGAGGTCGTCGCCGTGGTGGATACGCGCCCCACCGGGGTCCAGACGTTCAACGCGGCCTTCCGCTTTCCCGACGGGAGGGAGCGGTCGTTCAGCCTGGCCGGCGATGAGTTCTACGTCGACGCCCACATACTCAAGTGGAAGCCCCTGGCAAACCTCCTCGGGCTGCACACCGCCTATGAGCTAGACCGGGTTGCCGGGCGCTACGCCAGGATCGAGGACGAGCTGGAGCGACCCCGCACGGTCTTCACCCTGCGGCAGGACAAGCCGGTCGACATGTTCGACCTGCGCCGCAGCTTCCCGCTGCTCTTCAGGCCCCTGGTCGACGCCGAGTACGGCTCGGCCACGTTCATGCTGGCGAACGAGCGGGCCCGGTTCGAGGTGAGGGTGAGCACGTCGGGGCTCCTGGTGCGGCGTCTCGGGGAGCAGTGAGCCGGGAGCCGCCCGCCCCTGCACGTGCAAGGGGCAACGTGCAAGGCGCAGGGTACGACTGGATGGCTACGGGAAGCGGGAAACGGGAAGCGGGAAGCGAGTATGGATGTAGCGAGGCCGGGCACCCACCTGAGCGAGCATCAGTGCACCGCTGCAGCGGAGGTCTGGCCAGCGGCCGCTCCCGGGTGAGG
>JABAOF010011490.1_pt2 | contig 14616 bp, 15 predicted proteins | sample 7062171 | NCBI WGS metagenome assembly JABAOF01 (sample SAMN14538628, study PRJNA623070) | marine sediment metagenome | biome: marine biome [ENVO:00000428]; feature: marine pelagic biome [ENVO:01000023]; material: deep marine sediment [ENVO:00002113] | place: India: Gulf of Khambhat ...
ATTTTTATGTTTCTCGCTTCGGAATAGGGATAGGAACGAAATTTACCCCAGGGTCTGTAGTCTTCCTGAATATTATTCCTGAAGTTGGCCTCGACTTTAGAAGGATCTTTGCTTTTCACTTTGAATCAGAAGGGAACTTCGTCTTCTCCCTCGTCCTCCTCCTTGGTTCCTTTTTCTTCTTCGGGGAATTCAGGGGAGGTCGGTTCAGTGTAAGATTCCCTCTGCTCCATATCCTCACGTTTGCCGAGGAGGATGATGTTCCGTGCCTCGATTTCAGTCGTGTATCTTTTGTTTCCCTCTCTATCCTGCCAGCTGCGGGTTCTGAGCTTTCCTTCGAGGAGAATCTGTTTGCCTTGGTTCAAGTATTTTTCACAGAATTCAGCCAATTTCCCCCATACGACGATACGATGCCATTCGGCCCGGATATCGCTTTCGTTTGTATTGGGATTGAAATAGCGTTCATTGGTGGCCAGAGTGAATCGGGCCACAGCTCTTTCTGTTTGAGGAAGGTATCTTAATTCAGGGTTTTGACCGAGGCGCCCGACTAAGATGACTTTGTTGAGGCTGTTGATATCTCGCATTTCAGGAAGAAAGCTCTTTGATTTTTTGTTGAGCGATCTTTGTTTCTTCTTCGAGCGGATATTTACTTATCAGGAGTTTGAACACCAGAAGGGCCTCCTTCTTCTTGCCGAGTTCCACGAGGCTTATTCCCTTCTTCAAGTAGGCCGCGGGAACTTTGTCTCCTTCGGGATAATCGAAGATAAGTTCGTTGAATTGCTCTATGGCCTTTTCGTAATCATTCAGACTGAAGTAGCACTCCCCTATCCAGTATAGGGCGTTATCGGATAAAGGACTCTTCGGGAATTGTTCGATGTAGAGGGTAAAACCTTCGATAGCTAGTTCGAAATTTCCTTTCAGGTAATCTGTATAGGCCAAGTTGTAGACCACTTGAGGAGAAAGAGAAGGAGATGGGATGGGTGTTTGAGGCGCTTCTTCCTCTGTCTCTGTCTTTTTTTCCACAATCTCTTCTGCTGAAGAGGATGCTTCATCTGTTGGTTCTTCTTCAGGCTGAACTGAGGTGAACGATACTTTCTTGATTTCGATGAGCTCTCCGAAGACTTTGATGAGCTGGGAGTTCATGGATTCAATTTTTTCAAGAAGCACTTGGTACTGGGCCGGGATATGTTTCTGATCTTCCTTAAAGCTAGCCTGATCTCTTTGGAATTGCCTGACCAGAGTCAACAGTTCGCTGAATTGGTCTTTTATGCGCTGTATGTTTTCTGTGTTGCTTTCTAGCTTTTCTTCGAGTTGGATGATTTTTTGTTTGAGAAGCTGGACATCCTTGTAGATAAGTTCGTAGGCCTTCTTTTCTTTATCTGCCCCTCCTGCCAAGAAAGGCAAGAGAAGGATAAGAAATATCGTAGAAAAAACCTTTTTGGTCATAGACTATTTAGCTATGATCATGAATTGAGCTCTCCTGTTTTTTTGCCAGGCCACTTCGTTGTGTCCAGGGTCTAAGGGTTGGCTCTTGCCGTAAGAGATGATTTCTACCCTATTGGAAGCGATTCCGAGAGATGTCAGATAGTCGACTGTTGATTTCGCTCTTTTTTCACCTAGCGCCAGGTTGTACTCCTCAGTGCCTCGCTCGTCGCAATGGCCCTCGATGAGGATACGTACGGTAGTCCATTTTTTCAGCCATGCGGCGTTTTCTTCGAGCACGGGTTTGGCATCATCGCGGATGAAATATTTATCAAAGTCGAAATGGATCATTAACAGTGGGGCTTCCTTGTTGATATCCTCCAGGGATTTAGCCATGAATATCTCTTCTTCAGTCAATTCGGGCTCCTTAACCACGGGCGGCTCTTCAACTTTTTCTACTTTAGGCTGTTCTTTGACTTGAGGGGGAGGTGGTGGGACTTCTTCCACCTTCTTCCGACAAGAGAGAAAAAAAGCGAAAACCAAGAAAAAGACTAGTGTGAAAATGAGTATTTTTTTCATTTGGCCTCCTTTTGGTGATAGTTGTTCCTTCCCATTTGAATCTTTTTCAGGTCATATCTTCACCATTTATACAATTAAACTCCGCGGCTGTCAACAACGCTTTCCCAGGAAATGAAAAAATTCCTAAGGAAAAAGATGATTTTTAGACGCGAAATCTCTCATTTATCAATATTGGGTTAACTGAAATCAACGAGACCAGTCGGGGAGCTTGTTTTCTCCCTTGGACGTCAATCGCCTCAAGTTGGCGCCATCATAATCGATTGAGTAGAGCTGTATGGTTCCTGTCGAGTTTGAAGAAAAGATAATATGACGACCATCAGGGGACCATGACGGCGATTCGTTTCGGGCGTTGCTCTCGGTGAGTTTTATGATTTGATTTGTGCGGAGGTTGAGAACATAGATATCAAATATCTGATCCACTCGAGAAACATAAGCGATGCGGTCCCCTGTTGGCGACCAGGCGGGAGCATCGTGATATCCTCCGCCGAAACTAACTCTTCTCACGTTGGATCCCTCGGCATCCATGATATAGATTTGAGGTGTGCCTCCTCTGTCAGAAGTGAAGGCGATCTCCCGACTCGTGGGCGACCAAGAGGGAGCAGTATCGATGGCTTTATTGAATATCAATCTCTTGATGTTTTTTCCATCGCTCGAGGCTATGTAGATCTCGGGGTTTCCCTCATCTACAGTTGAGCAGAAAGCAAGTTTTTTTCCATCTGGAGAGAACGAGGGAGAGAAATTTGTTCCAAGGCTTAACACTTCGGTTATTTTCCCCTCATAAGGATTCAGGATATAAAGGCTAGCTCTGTTTTTCCGGTAAGACGTGTAAGCGATCTTTTTCCCATCGGCAGACCAGGCAGGCATGTAGTCCCTTATCTTATTGAAAGTCAAACGCATCTGGTTACGACCATCATAATCCATCATGTAGAGTTCGTCGTTGCCGTCTCTATTCGATATAAAGACGATTTTGGAAGTGAAAATTGTCTTTTCCCCAAAAATTTTCAAGATTTCATCAGCCATCCTGTGAGCCACAAGGGGGAGAAGACTTTTATCAGATTGGTAACGTTTTCCGAATATGAACCGCTCACTCCTGACATCATAGACTTTCCCTTCGAAGAGAATGTTTGCTCCCTCTCCCTCTCGAATTTCACCGACGAACAGGATCCTAGCCTGGATGGATTCCCAATCCTTGAAGAAAATTTTTTCCGGATTCAGAGGACGGATATAATCATAATAGCTTTGTGGTAAGGATTGGAAGACACGGCTGTATTTGAGATCACTGGAGAGGACTTGATGTAACTCTTCAGCGAAGGTGGAGACTTCGGTGGATGGACTCGCGACTTTGAATTTAGGGNNTTAGGGAGGGCGATCGGAATCGCTGGCATGCCCTCCTTGATGCTCAACACCACCTCCTGTTGAGGATAGAGAGAAATAAAGATAAGAAGAGGAATTGAAATCAACAAAAAAATTTTTATTTTCATTTTGAATGCTCGAATATAAGATGAATTCCTAGGTAATCGTCCTCGTATTCTCTGGGAAGAGGAGGGAAGGGGGCTGCTGATTGGACGGCACGGATAGCGGATAGATCGAGGGAGCGAATTCCACTCAACTCTTCAATTTTCACACCCGATATCTGGCCATTTCTTAAAATCTTGAAGAAAACAGTCGTCTGAAAGGTCCCTCTCATTCCCGGATCAACAAGGGATGTGAACCAGTTACTCGAGACTCTGTCGATGATAATCTGAAGATAATACGTAAAAGGAAAGTTGGAAAGTCCAATCTGGGAGGAAAAGGAGGATCCTAAGCCCGGTCCTCCGCCTCGGCCACTGCCAAAGCCGAACCTCACCCCAGACCCAGCTCCACTTCCCTGGGCAGCACCTGAGGTACCCTTTTGGGTCGAGGGTGGACTCGTCTTTTTTGACTTCTGGATGACAGCTTTCTTCTTTATCGGGGGTTTGGGTTCTCTTTTTGGCTTCTCGACCGGATGTCTCATTGTGGAGGGAGTTTCTTGTTCAAGTTTTTGGGGTGTGGTCAGATCTCTAAGTGTTTCCCTTTCGGGAATTTCTGTATCCGCTATGGCTTCAGATGCGGTGGGAGCACCTCCACCGCCACCTCCTCCAGGAAAAGAAATCACGTTGACATAATGGACCATGCCTTTTCGGGATGGTTTAGGGATATAAGGAGAGAGCAGAATCAGTAGAAACAGGATAACATGAGCAGTTAAGGATAGGACGACAGCTCGCCTGAAGGAGACATGGGCTCTGGGTAAGGACATCATTCTCATTTTTCTTCTTCGAGTTCTACCGGTTCGACCACGAGACCGACAACTTCGACTCCAGCTTTTTTCACGATATCTAAGATTCGGATCACGAATCCGTAAGTCAGATCCTCATCGGCCCGGATGAAGACGATTTTCTTCTCCTTTCCGAAGAAGTATTCCTTGAGTCTCTGTTCGAGTAGAAATTGGTTGATGACTGAATCTTCGATGTGAATATATCGATCCTGGGTGATGGTCAGTGTCAAGCCTTCCTCAGCCGGAATAGCATCTGTCTCTGCTTGAGGAAGGTTAACGCCGATTCCGGATTGAATCATCGGAGCTGTAACCATAAAGATGATAAGAAGAACGAGCATGACATCGACAAAAGGGGTCACGTTGATCTCGGATAAAGACGTGCCGATTCGTCTCTTGGAAACGCGTGGTGTTTTAAGCGCCATAGATTCTTTCTACAAGGTTAAGGAATTCTAAGGAGAAATCCTCCATATCGGTGATTAAATCTTTTACTCGATGGAGGAAATGATTATAGGCAATGACAGCGGGGATGGCCGCGAAAAGACCAGCCGCTGTCGCAATCAGAGCTTCGGCAATACCCGGGGCCACGGTGTCCAGACTTGCGGCTCGGACAATTCCGATTCTCTGGAAAGCATCCATTATGCCCCAGACAGTCCCGAATAGGCCGATAAAGGGAGTCACACTCCCAGTAGTGGCCAGGAAGCTCATCATTTTTTCCAATCGGGCGATTTCCCTGTTCGAGGCCTTAATCAGCGCTCTGTTTACGCTTTCCAGTTTTTCAGGATTCAGCCTCGGCGTAGGATTGGATTTTGTCTGATAGGTTAACTCTTTGAAACCGGAACGAAAGAGGGCGGCCAGCGGACTCAGGCGGTATCTTCGTGCGGCCTCATTGACTTCAACCAGGTTTTGACTTCTCCTGAAAACTGACAGAAACCTCCGCGATTGAGAAGCTGCAGATTTTAGAGTCTTTCTTTTGAAGAATATGATAGCCCAGGAGAAAATGGAAAAGAAGATGAGGATGAGGATAACCAACTGAACAACAATCCCGGCCTCGATGATGAGCCTTAAGAAATTCATTGTTTTCCTCAATGAAAGTAGCATATGCCAGGGGTATTGTCAATGAGATGACCAGCCAGCCTTGTGTTTAATAGCATGAGTTAGGGTCAGGCTTCATCGTGTGGGGTCAGGCTTCATCGTAGAGAATGTTTAAAGGACTAATGATTTAGCCCGAGGGCAAACAAGATAACGAAGCCTGACCCCACACGATGCTGACCCCCAGAAAAGCCCGACTTCTTTGGGCTGATTGACAAAGTTTTGATTAAGTAATAGATTGAATATCCGACCGAAGAGAGATAAAAGGGAAAAAAAAGATTAAGGGCGAAAGGAAATTTCAACCCGCTCAATTCCTTGCCATAAGTTTCGCCGTGACCATCCTTATCGGTACAACGCTTCTCCTCCTTCCCTTCAGCACAAATTCGGGACAAATTTCTTTTATCGATGCTCTTTTCACTGCGACTTCGGGAGTTTGTGTTACGGGGCTCAGCGTTCAAGATACAGCCACCTACTATTCTCCGGTCGGACAGGGGATCATTTTCCTCCTTTTTCAATTTGGAGGATTGGGGATCATGACGTTTTCTACCCTCATCCTCCTGGTTGCAGGAAAGAAGATTTCCATAAAGGACAGGATCATCATCCAGGAGGATTTCCACCACCGGGCGCCGAAGGACTTCAAATCTCTGATCATGAACATATTCTTCTACGCTCTGGCTATAGAATTTTTAGGAAGTCTTTCACTATTTCTATATTGGCAGAGAGACTACGGATGGCTAAAAGCGCTTTCCCTTTCGGTGTTTCACTCCGTCTCAGCTTTTTGTAATGCGGGATTTTCTCTATTTAGCGATAGTTTTTACGGATTTAGAGAAAGCACTTGGATAAACACTTCGCTCATCATTTTAATCGTGCTCGGTGGCTTGGGATTTTTGGTGATAGATGAACTGAAAGGGAAGCTCGTAGGCCTTGTGAAGAGGGAGAAAACCAAACTCTCCCTTCACGCCAAGCTGGTTATTGGAATGACTTTGTGCCTTATATTTTTTTTCTTTATAATTTTTCTGCTCATCGAGTGGAATTATTCCTTGGAACAATTCTCAGGACAGGAGAAGATTCTCTCCTCTCTTTTTCAAATCATCACGCCTCGTACAGCCGGATTTAACACCATGAATTTGAATTCTTTGAGCTTGGCTGTTGTCCTCCTGCTGATGATGCTGATGTTCATCGGGGCTTCTCCAGGATCGACTGGGGGAGGAGTCAAAACGAGCACTATAGGTGTCATCCTGGCTTTTCTCAAGTCTAAAATTACGACAAGAGACACGGTCAATCTTTTTTACCGTACCCTGTCTATGGAACTTGTGACCAAGGCCTTTACCGTGGTCACACTCGCGGTTTCCATAATCTTTCTCTCCTCTTTTATCATTCTCATGACTCAGCCAAATGCGAGTTTTAGAGAAGTCCTGTTTGAGGTTTTCTCGGCATTCGGCACGGTCGGGCTGTCCTTAGGGCTGACACCAAAGCTCACCAGTATGGGGAAGATTGTGATTATCCTGGTTATGTACATCGGCCGGATTGGACCTTTGACGCTGCTGTATGCCTTCAGTCGGGAGAAGGCTTATGGGCGATTTGAATACGCGGAAGAAACTGTTATGATAGGTTAGAGATAAAAGGAGACATCCATGAAATTTGCCGTGATCGGATTGGGAAGTTTCGGGTCGAATGTGGCTAAAACTCTGTTCAAGAGAGGGAACGAAGTGTTGGCCGTTGACAAGGATAAGAATAAAATCGAAGAAGAGAAGAGCTTTGTCACCCATGCGGTGAGCATGGATGCGGCCGTCAAAGATAATCTACAGGCTATTGGGATTAAGGACATGGATGTCGTCATCGTCAGTCTGGGCCCGGAGATGGAGGCTTCCATCCTGACCGTTCTTTACCTCCATGAGATAGGCATGAAGCATATTGTAGCTAAAGCATTGACAGAGGATCATGCTAAAGTACTGGAGGCTGTCGGTGCGACCGAGGTCATCTATCCTGAGAAGGATATGGCCATAAAGACGGCCTTGAGGCTGAGTAATCCCAACATCCTGGAATACCTTCCCCTCGTTTCGGGCCTCAGCATCCAGGAGATTGCTCCTCCTGAAAGATTCATCGGTAAAGCCCTGAAGGATCTGGATTTAAGGGAGAAATACGGCATCCAGATTATTGCCATAAGGGAACTCATCCCAGAGAAGACAACCTTCATTCCCAAAGCCGATTTTGTCATCAAGGACAGTGATGTCCTGATTCTCATTGGGGAGGAAAAACAACTGGCGAAGTTGAGTTCTTCAAAATCCTGATTTTAATCAAGACAGACCATCAGATCTCCTCAATCCTAAAGTCATTAAAAAGAGATAAAGATTTACCCAGATTGACATCAAAAATTTCTTTTGCTAAAAATAGGGGACAGCCAAGACGGATTCTGAGATTTAGACAAGGATCATCGGCCGATACGAAAGGACAGTTAGAGTTACTTCATATTTGAAGAATAAATACCGCAAGGCATTTCACCTATTCTTGCTCTATTTTTTTTCTATCTTCTGGGTTTTTGCCTTCCTATCATTCTCCCTCGGACAAGAGGCTTCGGATAAGGAAAAGGGAAGGGGAAAAAAGGGAATATTCGTTGTTCCTGTGGTCTATTATACACCGGAAACCAAGATTGCCTTTGGCACCGTGAGCATGTTTTACTACCTGCCGGCAAGTGATCAAAAAAACCGGCCTTCGAGTATCAAAACATCGTTTATTTATACTCAAACGAAACAATATAGGTTTGAAATTTCTCCCGAGGTTTATATCAAGAATGATGCTTACCGCCTTCAGAGCAGCATCAGTTTCAAGAATTTTTCGGATAAGTTCTTCGGGATCGGACCGAATGCACTCAAGAAGCAGGAAGAGGATTTCACGACCCGGAGAACGAAGGCGAACCTTGATGTTCAAAGGAGAATTTGGTCGGGATTAAACGCTGGGGTGCGATACGAATTCGAACACCATAACATCATAAAGAAGGATGAAGAAGGCCAATTGGCCAAGGGGAATATCCTGGGGAGTGAAGGCGGGACATCCTCTGGGATCGGGCTTTTCTTGAACTGGGACACTCGGGACAACATTTATTATCCGATGTCCGGGAATTATTTCCAGGTCTCCTCAACAGTCTTTTCGAAGCGACTGGGAGGCGATTACAACTTTACCGAATTCCGGTTGGATCTTCGAAAATACCTCCCCTTGTTTTTTACCCATGTTTTCGCTCTTCAGGCCTACTTTAATTTCATCTCTGGGGAGCCTCCGTTTCAGAAATTATCCTTGGTGGGAGGACAAGGCCTGATGCGGGGCTACCGAAAGGGGCGCTACCGGGATAAGAATATGATGGCCTTTCAGATGGAGTTCCGCTTGGGAGCTTGGAAAAGATTTGGAGTGGTCAGCTTCTTCGGAATCGGAAACGTTTCCGATCGATTAGACCATTTTAAGCTGGAAGATTTCAAATTCACCGTGGGTTTCGGGTTTCGATTCCTGGTCGCTCCTGAAGAAAGACTGAACTTACGATTGGATTTCGGCTTCGGACACACAGGTCAGGGTATTTATATCACTTTTACGGAGGCTTTTTAGCTGGATTAAAGACGATTCTCCAGGGCTTCGATGACGGTTTTCAAGGTCCTTATTCTGGCAAAAGGTTTTGAGTTGCCTTCGACGATCGTCCACGGAGCGTAACTCGTACTCGTCCTGAAGAGCATCTCATCCACAGCTAATTTGTACTGTTCCCATTTTTCCCGGTTTCTCCAATCCTCTTCGTTAATTTTCCATTGCTTATATTGAGTCGTTTCTCTGGATTTGAACCGCTTCAACTGCTCCTCTGAATCGATATGGAGCCAGAATTTAATCAACACGGTGCCGAAATTAGTCAGGTGCTCTTCAGTTTCGTTAATTTCTTTGTAAGCCCTTTTCCACTCATCCTCGGTACAGAATCCTTCAATCCTCTCGACGAGTACTCTTCCGTACCATGATCTGTCGAAGATAACGATATGTCCGGCTTTCGGGATTTTTCTCCAGAAGCGCCATAGATAATGATGCTGCTTTTCCACTTCGTTCGGGGCTATAATCGACACAACTTCGTATCCTCGTGGGTCCATCCTTTGAACCAAGCGTTTGATGTTTCCACCTTTTCCGGAGGCATCCCAACCTTCATAGATGATGATGACAGGAATCCGGCGAGTATAGATTTCATGTTCGATCTCTCTTATCCTTCCTTGGAAGTCCTTGAGGTCTTTTTCATAGTCCTTCCTGGTTAAGGAGAGCGATAGATCCGATCTATCCAGGATGGAATGTGACAATTTATGCAGTTTTACTGGCGGCTTCTTGTTGGTTCTCTCCCTCTCTTTTCTCAGATTCAATTCCTGTATTTTTTGTTCAATCCTGTCGATAATCGTCTTGAAAACCTTTATGGTAGCTAAGCGACGATCATGGGATTCTACGATGGTCCATGGCGCCTCTGGTATATCTGATTTGGCCAGCATATCCTCGTAGGCTATCGCAAATTTTTTATACTGCTTATGTTGCTTCTGCCCATCATCCGTAACTCTCCATTCTGTGGCGGGGTTGCTCAAAAGCTTTTTGAATCGTTTTTTCTGTTCTCGTTTACTGATATGCAGGAAAAACTTCAAGATCAGGTAGTCACCGTTTATGAGCTGCTCTTCGAAGGACGTGAATTCGCTAAAAGCCACCTGCCAGACCCTTCGCTTCACTTTTTTTTCGACTCTGTCTTCGAGGACTCTTCCGTACCAGCTGCGGTCGAACAAAGCTATCCTCCCCTTTTCTGGAATCTTTGTCCAGAATCTCCAGAGATAAGGTTTCAGCCTCTCTTCCTCGTTGGGAGGATTGATAGAATAGACATTGAATCCTCTTGGATCGAGGGCCAGAGTGAGACGGTTTATCAAAGTGCCTTTCCCGGCGGCCTCCCAACCTTCGAAGAGAATGATAACGGGAAGTTCCTGTTTTCGAGCCTCTCTTTGTAGTGCACCCAACTTATATTCTAACTCGGCGATGATAGGCTTATACTCTGTTTTTGAAATCTTTTGTGATAGATCTACTTTTTCTAACATCGTGATGGTTTGATTACGCTCTCATGTCGACTCTTTAAGAGAAGGTCAGTTTTTCCGGTGAATCCCGAGCAATTCGAACTCTTCGGTGGCTGGATTTCTTGTCAAGTAGACTTTTACCCACTTGCTCCGCATTCTCCCAGAATATCTCTGGACCCGCAATGTAATCTCCCATTGATCCTCGGAGGAGAACGGCTCTGTCATCCCTCGTTTCTGCTTCAAAATCTCTTCTAATTTTTCTAGAGGAATAGATGTCTGATTCCCTAGATCGATATGCTCGAGAAATGTTTCTCCTTTGAAAGAGAAATCATAAAAGTATTTTGATTGATCAGCAGGCCACAGATTTCCGGCCACACCTGAATCTTCAAACTCCAGCGCACACGCCCCCGATGAATCCCGGGTAATTTTGAACTTGTCTAGAGGGTTCACCCGGCTATACCAGTAACGTCCTGTTTTGTCCCGCCTTTCTTTTATGGTTTTTAGCAGATAGGCCTCCGCCTCTGGATTAGAGTATTGTCCTTGTTTGACGATCGCTTCGAGTTGCATATCCGTGAAGGACATGACCAGCTTAGCGCCCCAGTAGCCATCGAGATTTGTGCAATTTTCAAAAGCCGGATTAGGATAATTTGACCGGCTATCTCCAGGGTTGAAATCGTGGGAATCAAAGCGGCCGATCGAAGGATACTGGATGTCACCCAGTTTTTCCCATGATTTAACGTACAACCCGAAACTCAAAATGTTTCCAAACAGAGCTTTTGTATCCACATCAAATTCATGCCCCTTATGGCGAGATTGAGGAGCGATGGCATCACTTCCCAAGGCCGATCCAAAGTCGATGAGGTAATGCTTGACGAAATGGCGACCATTTTCAGAGACAAAGACATCCATATTATTGCCCGCTTTAGTGTCAAAGTGTTTCAGCCAAGCGATCAAAACGTAAAGACCACGAAGCTCCCGGCGATGCTCATGAGGAACGATGTCGTTGGGATCATCGTCACGTGTTCCCAAGTATTTGAATCCTCCGAGATCCTTCCCATCCACATACTTGCTAGCCAGAGCACGGATGCGACCATCAGGGAGTCTCTCGACTTTGTTGAGAAGAGCTTCTAAGTCTTTTCCTGTCATGAAACGCATGATGCCTTTGTCATCGATAAACTTAACCTCTTCTCCGATTTTTAAGATTGAGGGATCAAAATAAGTGATGTAGTTTTCGGGAACGTTGTAGCCGGCTGCATAGAAGATTTTTGTGCAGACGACTTCTGCCCCAGTTGCCAGTTCAGAATAACCGACGGGATCAAACTTGATCACATACCTGTCCCCACGGCTGTCCTTTATATGAAATCCGGGAGTTACCCCCTCTAATTTTGCTCGAGTGAGAATCCAAGTCTGGGTGGAATCAGGGCCCACACCTGTATCAGGACCTTTCATAATCTCTTCGAGTGACATACGTCGGCGAGCGTTCCGGTTAGTAAACCAGCTCGAATCCAGGACCTTGCCGAATCGATCCACATTCAAGGCCTGCTTGGGTTTTCCGAAGACATGGAGGAGCTGTCGGGAGAAGTCGAGGGACTGTTTAACTTGATGGGTGATGATTTTATTGTAAGCATCGTGGCCGAAATTCATTTTTTGAAATTTTGGTTCAGGAATACTTCGGGTATCATCTGGGAGCATAACAGGAGGTGTGTAAATTCGGTTTGCTGCACATCCAAAAAACAGGCAAATTATAAACAGACAGGGGAGAGACCGGAATGAGGTTTTGCGTAACTGTTTTCGTCGAGATGAAATGATATTCATAGTCAACATTGATCTTAAATCCAATCTATTCATACATGCCGATATAGAACCGAAAACCGTCTGGACTCTTACCGACGAGAATATGGAGGATGCGGCCATTTTTACTAAAAATACGTAACCCTCCTCCAAAGCCTATATGAAATTCTTCCATCGAGAATTGTCTGAGAATATCGGGAGCGACCTGACCAGCATCGATGAAGAGAAGGGCATCCACACCCAGCTCGAAGTTATCTCGCGTCATGACAGGATACCGATATTCCAGAGAAGCCAAGACCATGTCTTCGTCTCTGAATCGACCGCGGCGAAAGCCTCTGATTGTTTCCCGTCTTCCCAGCTCACTCAAGTAATAAAAGGGAATCTGGAGGTTTCCTTTGGGTTCGGTTATTTCGGCGGCAACGCGTAAGACCAGGACTCGATCGTAGAAGAGATGCAGACATCTCGTGAAATCTGTATTGGCTTTCCAGAAACCATATTCGGAGTTTTTNNTTTTTATTTCTTGGAAAAAACCTCCTTTGAGGTCGATTTTCCAACCCGCTGACGGATTTCCAAGTCGATTCCTGGAATCATGCTGCAGGCTGAACTGGAGAATGTAGAAATTGATCTTCTCATCCAGGCCGGGGATCTCTTCCCTCACTTCCGGAGGTAAATCCGTTGTCGATATGTCTTCGGAATCGCGGCTTTCAGATATGCTGTTTTGGGCTAATCCGAAGACCAGTCCCAACTTTGTCGACTGACCTAGGTAGGTTCCTAAAAAAGCATTGACCATGATTTGGCGATGGGCAAAATTAGATTCGTTTTCTTTTTGGGAATCATTGCCGATCCCGAAGAAGCGTTCAGTAGGCAGGTATAGGTAGTGAGCATAAAATTCTGTGACAAACGGACCTGCGAGTCGAAAATCACGGAGACGGATCCTGTAAAGCTGGCGCCATAGGGTTCCTGCCCTGACAGTTAGGTCTAATGTGGAGCCGGGATGGGCAATGTCCTTCTGAAAGAACTTAAGCCCAACGCCAGTCCTATCCGACGTTGAGGGTAAAACCCCCCTCTTTCCGTCAGAAGAAACGAGCATTCGGGCGAGTTTGGAAGTCACTTGAGGAGCTACGCCCACCAAAGAAAGAAAGGGTCTCAAAGCCTGATCCAGGAGCCAGAAAGGCAGAAACAGGATCATTCCTGGAATATTGATGATGGTTTCCCATGTTTCCTTGCTTTTCAGCTTTTCAGGAACTTCAGATTCTTCCGTCTCTTTTTTTTCTTTGTTCTCAGTTTTTTCTTGCGATGTGTGTCCAAGGGTCGGTTGAAGGGTAAACATGAATAGACAAAGGAAAATCAAAAGGAAACTGAGCAGTCGGAAGACAAAGCCCCGTTGTTTTCTGGGTAATAGTTGTGAAAAAATTTTGGTTAAGCTCCTTATGTTTATCGATATTAAGGCTGAAACCTAAGAAATAAGTGTTGATAGACTGAAAGATTTTAGTGAATTACTTGAGCTAAGTCAATTTTAATGTCACTACAGTAAGCCTCTCCAATTCCGTGATATGAGAAACAAATTGAAGTATGGATAGGTGTCATGAAGGCGAGGTCCTGTCCGTCTGAGCCGCATAGAGATGGGTGGGGTCTTCGGCGAAGCTTGTGCCTGCAAAAGCAGGTAACGGATTGGGCCTCGCATTTAAAGGTCTCATCCGAAAAACCTTAATCACGGTTTTGGAGATACTTTCGTTACTACTAAGGGCTGCGGCTTATTTATTATTAATATGAAAGAATGAATCAGTATTTTGCCGTTGAGTAATTTCTTATGATCAAGTCTGAACAGAAGGATCCTTAACCTGTCCTATACAAATGTTTTAACGATTTCGTTTTGAAGGCTTTTCAACTCATCATAAGCTTTGTTGATTTCGCTGATCTTTTCCTCAAGCCTTTTCATCAGTTTCTGCTTTTCCAACCCGTTGCGGAAGACGATCAGGATATCTTCATTGTTCCATGGTTTTTCGATGTACTGGAAGAGGCCGACATGATTGATGGCTTTGATCGCGTTCTCCTTATCTGCGTATCCGGTGAGTATGATACGGGGGACTTCAGGAATAATTTTCCTGACTTCTGATAGAAAAGTGATCCCGTCCATTTCTGGCATGAGATAATCGGATACCACTAGGTCCACCTTGTTTTTTTTGATGTAGTCCAGTGCTTCCTTTGCTGAGGTGAAGGATTCGACTTTATAATCAGTCTCCAAGGATAAGAAGGCGTTCAAACTCGTGAGAACCATTTCCTCATCGTCGACGATGACTATGACATGATGATTATTCGTTTGATTCATGTTTCCTCCTTCAGGTTTCTCCAGCCAACCCTCGGTTGAGCTTCAGTTATCTTACT
>JABAOF010024148.1_pt1 | contig 14616 bp, 13 predicted proteins | sample 7062171 | NCBI WGS metagenome assembly JABAOF01 (sample SAMN14538628, study PRJNA623070) | marine sediment metagenome | biome: marine biome [ENVO:00000428]; feature: marine pelagic biome [ENVO:01000023]; material: deep marine sediment [ENVO:00002113] | place: India: Gulf of Khambhat ...
TGATCATGACTCATCAAGGTCTGTTTCTAGCACTGTTGGGCGTAAGAGTCAATTCTTTGACGGGTCTCGATGAACAGTGTCATCACGGAGCTTTGATTTATGCACTCACTTGGTTATTGAGACTAAGTTCGAAAACCTATCAGCACCCATTTTTAGTCAAGTCCATCCTCGATAATTTACTAAAGGGGCGCAAGGCTCCCTTACATCATATGATATTTAGCATTCCGCGAGCTCAGAGTTCGCAGGGTACTTTGTAAAGAGGCCATCAGCGCTGGAAAGTGATGTGTCGTAGAATGATATCTTTTGACCTGACAATCTGAGTGAATCGCTCGACCTTGCTCGTGCAGTGTCTTGAGCTTGTCGAACGATCGAAGGTACGTTATTGGAAAGCCCTCATCCTTTGACACGCTCAGAATGACCTTCCTGTGCAATAAGCAGGAATCACCCTGAGTGCGTCGATAGGAGATCGAAGGAAGAATGCGAACTACAACCCACATATCTCTATAGAAATGCGTATCTAATCCATCTCAATATCCTTAAGTGCATTGATATAAAATTTAAAACTCGCCTCGAGGGCGAGTTATTACGACAAGAAGGAGTTAGACGGAATGCTCCTTAGTTATGGGATCACAGACGCCTCGCATTCCTCCTCCCCACAGTGCTCTTCAATCAAGGCTTTAAGCGAATTCAGATTGAGGGGTTTCCTGAGAAACCCTACCACACCTACGCTCTTTGCCTCCTCAACAACGGAACGCAGCTGGCTAGCTGTGATCAAAAGCGCAGCAGGTCTCTTCCCACCTGGCAACTGCCGGATTTGATGCAAGGTCATTAACCCATTAATACCAGGCATCATGTAGTCCAGCAGGATAAGATCAGGCTGATAGTCGGCGAAAGTATCAATCGCTTGTTGACCACTGTATGCTTCGATCGGCTCGTGACCTAATTGTGTGACCACGAGCGAGAGGATACCCGCATTGCACTTCTCATCATCTACGATAAGAACCCTGGCCATTGCGTCTACCCCAGATAGTTTTCACGATCATCAACGTGACAATAACAGTATATAGAGACATATCATGATGTAACCTTACATACACCTTGCACTCTCGATAGTACCTTTGAGGTTGTTGAAGGGACAAATCAACAATCGCGAATTCAATGATTATAAGCTGGAAGATGCTGATTATGTAAAGTTTGAAAGTCGGTAAGACTTCCTTGGCACACCTCTTGCTATGGATCATGTTTAGAACAAGGGTTATAGCGAGAAAATGGCAAGCCTGGTAAGGTTAGATAGTATTCCGCTAGAAGTTTTTACGCGGATCAGAGTTGCCAGTATCCATGAGGAAAACGAATGTGATTTAAAACCAATCATTACGATTTATGAAGCCCTGGTCGGACAAAATGTGATGTAGAAGTTTTATAATCATGTTTATTTGCGTTGGAAAAAAATCATCCAACATGATGTTAATGATACATTTGAGATCATGTTGCTTCAGCCCAAACTGAAGAAAGGATCACGCTTCACCTTTCATTGGAGGTACGATGGGCGATCTCAAAATGACCGACCAAGAATTTGATGACACATTACTTGAAATTCCCCGACGGATTTCGAGAATAATCAATCGTTTTCCCCAGTCTTACAGAGGCCGGATAATGATCGCCGGTGTTGGTCTCATCGTCTTTGTCATTGTATATGTTTTGACGGACCCTTATCTCAAACCTGTGACAGGAATTTTGGCAGTCCTTCCTGTGGCGATCGCAGGATTGCTTCTGGGTCAGCGGGGTGGTTTGATTGCAGGATTGCTTATCTATCCACTGATCGTCATCTTGATGGCATTACTTAGGCAACCTGTGAGTAATGCCTACCAGCCTTCATTCATCGTAGTAACCGTGATTGTTATAACAATAGGTTTTGTAATCGGAAGGTTGCGTGACTTAGGAGAACAATTAAAAGCAGATCTTAAAACTAGGCTGAGAGGGGAGATGGAGTTTTGGGGAAGTCAAGAAAGATACGAAGTTTTGGATACCGCATTTACGGGGGTCGCTGTCACGGATGACACCGAAAGACTGTTGTACTGCAACACAACGTTTGCTGATATGCTGGGATATATTCCAGATGAACTACAAGGGATGTTGTATAACTACTTCATGGAACCTGCCGATTTCTCAAAAATTGATGAACATATTGATCTCATGCAGAGAGGAATCCCCACACAATACGAGGTTACAATGAGGAGGAAGGATGGTAGGCAACGTGTGATGCTTGTCTCCTCGGTACCACGTTTCTCAGCTTATGGCATCTACAACGGAGCTTTAAGCATAATTTTCGATATCACAGATCGTAAACAGGCGGAAGAAGCGTTGGCGGATTCGGAGGAAAAATTCAGAACTCTCGCCGAGCAATCTCCGAACATGATTTTCATCAACACAATGGGTAAGGTTGTCTATGCCAACCCCCAGTGTGAAGAGCTGATGGGGTACACACTTGAGGAATTCTACTCACCTGATTTTGACTTTATGGATCTGATCGCGCCCGATTCAAGAGAACTCATCCGGATTAACTTCGAGCTGCATTTGGCGGGGAAAGATATCCCTCCATACGAATATTCGCTTGTCACCAAAGGTGGTGAAAGGATCGAGGCCCTTATCACGACCAAACTGATCCACTACGAAGAAGCCCAAGCGATTATGGGGATCATCACCGATATCACTGATCGTGTGAGGGTAGATGAGGCGCTGCGCGCGTCGGAAGAAAGATATCGGGCTATTTTTGAGCACGCAGCTGATTCAATTATCCTCGCGGATTCCACAAGTGGCGAATTAGTGGAATATAACAATCAAACCTGGATCAATCTTGGGTACTCAGAAGAAGAATTCAAGTCATTGAAGATACCTGACTTTGAGGTTGTTGAGACCCCGGAGGAGTTTGAGAAACACCTCAAGCGAGTCGTTATGGAAGGAAGTGAAAAATTCCTAACTAAGCATCGGCGAAAGGATGGGAGTATCCGTGATATTCAAGTTAGTTGTAAGACGATTTCAATTCATGGAAAAGAATACATTCAGGCGATATGGCGGGACATTACTGACCTCGCAGAAATCCAAGAGGCTTTGCGAGAGAGCGAGGAAAGGTACAGGCAACTTATCGAAAATGCTAACGACATCATTTACGAGACCGATATTAACGGTAATTTTAAATTTGTTAATCCTGTTGCCGAAATAATTATGGGGTATTCTGAGAAGGAACTCATAGGAACGAATTTTTTAGATTTAATACCTCTAGATTGGCGACAAAAAGTGGATCGTTTTTACCGCGCGCAATTCGCTGAAAAAGATCCGAGTACATATTACGAATTTCCCACCGTTACCAAAGATGGGTCAATGGTGTGGTTTGGGCAGAATGTGCAGTTATCGATGGNNTTCAGGCCGTAGCTAGGGATATCACCGATCGTATCCAGGTGGAGGAAGAATTACGGAAGCAAGAAGCCAAGCTGCGAAGTATTATCATGGCCGCACCAACAGGCATTGGTCTTGTATTGGACCGCGTCATTCTGAGTGTGAACGACCATTTTTGTGAAATGGTGGGTTACTCGCCCGATGAACTCATCGGAGAAGAGGCGAGATTGCTTTACCCAACCGATGAAGAATATGAGTATGTTGGTCGTGAGAACTATGCCCAAATACAGGAACACGGGAGAGGAACCGTAGAAACGCGTTTGAGGCGCAAAGATGGAGAGGTCATCGATATTATATTGAGTTCGGTCGTTGTTGACCCCGATGACCCTTCCGCCGGGATCACTTTTTCTGCTTTGGATATTTCAGAACAAAAACGTACTATGGCAACGTTGCGCGAGAGCGAAGCGAAATTTCGCTCCTTGGTTGATACCGCTATGGACGGTATTCTCATAATCGATGAAGATGGAAAGATCTCTTACTGGAACGCTTCTGCGGAAAAGATTTTCGGTCATCGCAGCGAGGAGGTCATGGGTGAGGATCTCCACAAGGTCATTTTATGGGAAGTTCGTAATCGTGAATATTTCGAAAGCCTTACGATGTTCATGAAAAATGGTAATGTGCCAGATATTCACGGGGCGTTGGAATTTACAGCTGTCAGGAAGGACGGAACGAAATTTCCGATTGAGATATCGATCTCTACGTTTCAAATCAATGGTGAGTGGAACGCGGTTGGCATCGTTCGTGAGGTCACAAGCTAGTTCCTTAGAGCAGTATTACGGAAGCATCGACATTGGTGAGTGAAGAATAGGGTGTGAGATTTAGCGATCTGCTGAGATCCCAACATGTCTTCATAAACATATTCCTTGCTGAAATCCATTTCCGCATGGCCATTTTTTTCCAAGTGCCCTAAGAATATGTACGCGAACGGATATTCTGACTTTTTGCCTACCATCCATTTTGAGATGATCAAACTCTTCATTATGATAATGCCTCATGGATAGAAATGGCTTCAAAACAGCCCTCGCGGTATAATTAATCACAGCCCGCCAAAAGCGGGTTTTCTACAGATTCTGGCGAGTTAGAGAAGTGAAATCATGGAGATAGGGACCGTTCGTCAGGTTGATATCGACGATCAGATGAGGGATGCGTACCTGGATTACGCTATGAGCGTAATCGTGGCTCGCGCTTTGCCTGATGTCCGCGATGGCTTGAAACCGGTCCATCGACGTATCTTGTACGCGATGCACGAGATGGGTATTCGCTCTGGTACACCCTATCGGAAATCAGCGCGTATCGTCGGTGAAGTTTTAGGAAAATTCCACCCACATGGAGATGCGGCAGTTTACGATGCTATGGCCCGTATGGCACAGGATTTCTCGATGCGCTACTCGCTGATCGACGGACAAGGAAACTTTGGTTCGATCGATGGCGATCCCCCGGCTGCGATGAGATATACAGAAGCCCGTTTGGATGCAATTGCAGGGGAAATGCTAGTTGATATTGAGAAAGAAACCGTTGATTTCGTTGATAACTTCGATGGGTCGCTCCAAGAACCGGTGACGATGCCGGCTCGTTTACCCAATCTTCTACTAAATGGCACCTCGGGAATCGCAGTAGGTATGGCGACCAATATCCCGCCTCATAATCTAGGTGAACTCGTGGATGCCCTTCAGTATATGGTGGACAATTATGATCAATTGGACGATGTCACGGTCTCTGATTTGATGAAGTTCATCCCTGGGCCAGATTTCCCCACCGGAGGGATGATCGTCGGCGCGAGCGGCATTAAACAGGCTTACAGCACAGGGAAAGGTCGCATTGTGGCTCGTGCCATGGCGCATATCGAGGAAGTGGGAAAAACGCGCCATCGTATTGTGATAACCGAAATACCTTACCAGGTGAACAAAGCTGCCCTGATTGAACGGATCGCGGAACTCGTACGGGATGGACGGCTTTCTGATATATCGGACCTGAGGGATGAGTCCGACCGGCGTGGTTTGAGTATCATCGTCGAATTAAAGCGCGGGGCGCAACCGACAAAAGTGCTCAACCAATTGTTCAAATACACGCAACTCCAGACGACTTTCGGGGTGCAACTGCTCGCGCTTGTGGATGGTGAACCACGATTGTTGTCGCTCAAAAAGGCGTTGCAGCTTTATGTTGAACATCGCAAGGATGTTATCATCCGGCGCTCCGAGTTTGAATTAAAGAAAGCTCGCGCGCGTGAACATGTTCTGGACGGTTTATTGATCGCCTTGGCAAAAATTGACGACGTTATCGCCACCATTCGCAAGTCATCTGATGCAGATGTGGCTAAGAAGCGGCTCATTGACAATTTTAACCTTTCTGAGATTCAGGCCCAGGCAATATTAGACATGCAGTTGCGGCGGCTTGCAGCTCTGGAACGAAAAAATATTAAAACGGAACACAAAGAAATCGTGAAATTTATCAAGGATCTCGAGGATTTGTTAGCGAGTCCAAAGAAAATCCTTGGGCTGATAAAGAACGATTTGTCCGAGTTGGTTGAGAAGTATGGAGATCCTCGGCGGACACGCATCGCACCGGACGCTAGTGAGGAGTTTAGCGAGGAAGATTTGGTGCCAGACGAAGCGGTGCTGGTCAGTATCACTCAGCGTAGCTATGTAAAGCGTGTCGGAGCGAACACCTATCGGCGGCAGACACGGGGTGGTCGAGGGGTGACAGGACATTCCATGCGAGGGGAGGACGAAGTGATGATGCTCTTCCCCGCTCGATCTTTGGACACGATCTTGTTCTTCTCGGATCGGGGGAAAGTGTATTCGGAGAAGGCTTATCAGATCCCTGACGCCGGGAGGACCGCGCGCGGTATCCCGATGGTGAATATCCTCGCGTTGTCTCCGGAAGAGTTGGTCACTGCAGCAGTAGCGGTTCCTGACTTTAGTGCCGCGAATTATTGCACAATGGCAACACGGAATGGAAAGATCAAGCGGGTTGAGCTCTCGAATTTCGCTGCCGTTCGACCTTCAGGGCTTATCGCCATCGGTTTGGATAAGGGTGATGTATTAGGATGGGTCCGACTTACCAGTGGTGATGACGAGATCATCTTGGTCACCGAACAAGGTCAAGCGCTCCGCTTCCACGAGAAACTTGTACGACCAATGGGGCGTCCAGCTGCAGGTGTCAAAGGGATAAGGTTACGCAAGGGAGATTTTGTGACCAGTATGGATGTAATCGATCCAGGAGGTGATCTGCTTGTGGTGTCCGAGAAGGGGTACGGTAAGAGGACACCATTGAAGGAGTACCCTGCGAAAGGACGAGCGACGGGTGGTGTTATCACACTCAGCCGAAGTAAACGTGATGCCACTGGTCGGGTGGCCGCGGCACGGGTAGTTGATGAGGAGGACGATTTAACGATCATCTCGAGTGGTGGGATTGTTTTACGCACGAAGATGAAACAAGTCAAGCGGGCTGGAAGGGCGACAATGGGCGTGCGAGTTATCAATCTCAAAGATGGGGAGACAGTGGCATCCGTAGCACGTATTGCAACGAAGGATCTAAAACAAATTGGGGTTGAAAAGTGACTTGCCTTTACGTTGTAGATTGGAGATGGCTACCCCCTCGAACCAGCGAGGGGGTGATTGTTTCTGTGGAAATTAACGTGATTTGAGATACACGTACCAATATTCACCATGCTATTTAGTCTCTATAAACTGAATTACTTAGATATAGCGAGTGATACATCTCGAGGAACGGCGTCCTATGTTCTTCGGTTTGATCCTCGGGGATGTTCGATCCGCATTGCGAGCCATGTTCCTTAAGGTCCTGCCATTCTGACCGCGGAGAGAGGTGACGAATATCCTTATTGGAACAGAAGAGTGCAGGTACATTCGGAATCCGAAATTCTCCGTTTCACTGAGTCTGTCTTGAGCCATTCGACTCCGCGGGGACTTTTGGCTTTACCGATGATTTTCCCTCAGGATGAGACGCAGATATGTGATCCCATTAGTTTCATTCGGAGTGCCGTCAGGTGCGAATAATTCCCATGATTCATGGGTCTCATCAGGTTCCTCGTAATGATTCCTTGCTCATGCAGCTCGCTCGGAATAGCACAAATAGAGGTTATCACTCTGTGGTAATCGAAGGTAGATGACCATACAAAAACGCACATATCGAAAAGCTCAGGGTGCTTTCTGTATTCTATACCAGGAAGTCATCCTGAGACTGTTGTATCGATTGGAACATAGATAGCACATATTCCGAGACACGGTGAACACCTTGAGATGGTTCATGATTGTATTTAGGAAGGAGTTCCATCATGCCTTGGAAAGAAGACTCTGCCATGTCTCGTCGAGATGCGATCATCGTTATGTAGGGGCGATCGACCGATAGTCCCCTCCATGATCAAACGAATCCAATAATCTCATCCTTAGGTATCTTCGCTCGCGGAGCCGAAGGTCCCGAGCAAATTCGAGCGGCTCAATCAGAATAATACGTAAAAGAATTCAATCTAGGGCACATTTCTTTCCGCCGCTAATAAATTAAAATCACAGCATCCTGCGAGCATAATGCTCGTGGGAAACTCAAAGTCATAGGATGTAAAGGAGCCTTACGCCCCTACATCAAAATTGGAAGATGTGAGGTGGGGAGGTCTTGAAACCCTACTGTGAAGTTGAGAATATGACTGCGGTTCATTTAGCACTCAGGAACAAAGAGCTTCATCTTCCTCCAATACACCTGCCTGACAAAACCGGTTTCTCCGATCAGCAACTTTGATAACTCCTCGAATCGGATCGGATCTCCGGACGTGTAAAAGTTTATTTGGCCATGCTTCTCAGGCGAGGCTGATATGTCATATTGGTTGAGAACTCTGCCTGTCTGGCGGGCGATAGCAGGAGAGGGGTCAATGACCTGCACATCTGGTCCTGCAAGTTCGGACAAGAGTGGAATGATAAAAGGATAATGTGTGCATGCCAGAACTAAGGTGTCGGCACCATGTTCAAGAAGTGGTAAGATCCCTTGCTCTAGAATCTCCCGTGTCCTTGCTCCATCCAGATCACCATGCTCAATCTGCTCTACCAGGCCAGGAAGGGTTCTTTCAAGCACTGTGACATTATTAGCGAATCGTTCCACAACGGAAGCGAAAAGCTTGCCCTGGAAGGTGGCTGGTGTCGCCAGCACACCGACAACCCGGCTTAGGGTGGACGCAGCTGCTGGTTTGACCGCAGGTTCCATGCCAACGAAAGGTATGGAAGGGAATGTGGCTCTTAAATCCTTCAGCGCTGCCGCTGAAGCCGTATTACATGCGACGACAATGAGCTTAGCATGGAGTTCCAGAAGGAAGTTGGTGATGCTGTGCGCAAAGGTCCGTACTTCATACAACGCACGCTGACCATAGGGAACATGAGCTTGGTCAGCGAGGAAAATGAGGTCTTCGTTTGGAAGGAGGGCTCGAATCTGGCTTAGGATGGAAAGACCACCAACGCCAGAATCAAAGATGCCTATCGATCTGTCGTCCATAGCTGGAAGGGTACTACTTGCTATCCTCTTCAGTCAAGCTGGTAAGGATATAATCTTAGCCGCTTGGTTCGTCTCGGTTTCAATGCATCCAGTGATCTATAAAATCGATCGTGTTGATAGTAGAAGTATCTTCGCGAGGGAAGAAAAAAGGGCAGCCGCTTATGCTGCCCCCTGATCCACAAGGTGTTTATGACGGGCCTCGCTTCTCCTTTAAGCGCGCTCTTTTCCCAACACGATCTCGCAGAAAATACAATTGAGCTCGTCGCACATGTGCTCGTCGGATTACATCGACCTTCTCAATGCGCGGGGAACGGAGCAGAAAAGTCCGTTCGACACCGATGCCATGGGATGCGGTTCGCCGAACGGTGAAGTTTGCATTATTGCCACCTTTTCGTAAACGAATGACGGTGCCCCGAAATTCCTGGATCCGTTCGCGGTCGCCTTCCTTGATCCTCACATGCACGACCACAGTGTCACCCGGACGAAGTTGAGGGATGTTTGGATTTATCGGTGCTTCGAGAGCCTTAACCACATCAGTCATGACGATTTATCCTGGTTAATTTACATATGACCAGCCGCCCAATCAACCCGGGCGGCGCAGGCCGAAGTATACCACAGCGGTAGGAAAGGCGTCTAGGTAATCAAGAGGTAGGGCGGGACGAGGAGAAATCTCGAGATCTTCGGAACTCCCAGAGAGGGGAAGATTACTTGGCTTGGCACTTTTGTTATTAATAGAGATCAAGAGTCCGGGAATTTCTCAACCAACTGTATACAGCACTTTTGACTCTAGGTTGTTGTGTTTCAAAGATCGTTTAGTATAGGAACGGAGGAGTGGAATTTCCGATTGCAAGCGGCGTAGAAGGATTCTGTCAACTCGAGCTCACAATTTCATTATTCCAGATGGTACTTTTTTCATTTTGCGCTACGATCGTTGAGTAGGTTGCGAGCCATGAACAACCCGGCAAGTGATTTCGTGTCTTCTAATTCCCCTCGGATAACGCGATCTGATGCTTCATCCCATGTTAGGCGCTCAATCTTCAGGTTTTCATCATGATCCGGCGTCAACGGTGCCGGGTGCAGATTTTTTGCGAGGTAAAAATGTAGATATTCCGTTGAATAACCTGGAGCGAGGAATGTCCCACCAAGAGGGATAAGTTGACCTGGGGACATGCCGATCTCCTCCCGGCATTCCCGCACGGCGCATGCTTTGGGTTCTTCCTCCGGGCCGAGGGTGCCAGCGGGAAGTTCAAGAAGCCATTTTCCTGTTGGGTGTCGGTACTGCTGAACGAACCAAATTCTCCCCTCATCATCAACAGGGATGAGGACGACAGCGCCGTCATGCTCAACGATATCGATACGCATCATCTCCCCAGAAGATTTCTCTACTTGGTCTATCCGTACTGCGAAAACCTTCCCTTTAAAAATTCTCTCGCTCTGGGTCACACGGTAATTCATGAGGATCTCCAATTTCGCAGCTTTTATCCATCGACGGCCACTGATCTTTGAATTTTACCAATAGCAAGCGACGCGTGGAACTGTTCAAGCTAACCTCCAAGAAATAAAAGAAGGGGCAGACTGGTAGGTCTACCCCTGCTTTGATTTTCTTTCCTACCTCATCACTCCTTGCCATAAGGTGTCGATGTTACGGACAAAATGAACCAGTGGGCAAGATTATGTGTCAGGGAATGAATCGGTCTATCCGCGAGACGATCTGTCTCGGTCTACGGAATGACCAATTCCTGACCGGGGTAGATCAAAGCCGGATTCGTGAGATTATTGGCGTCGATGATAGCTTGCGGATCGACTCCGTACTTGCGTGCGATCTGCCAAATCCACTCGCCCGGTAGTACAACATGGATCACGCCCCCGGCTTCACCTGTCGGCACTGGGGTATCAACGGCTCCAGAGGGAGCAGGTATCTTCAAGACCAGGCCCGGCTGTATCTGGCTGGGGGAGGTCAGATCATTCAGCTCAATGATGTCCTCCGGATCGACGCCGAACTGCCTGGCGATCTTGAAGATCCAATCACCGGGTTGTACGGTGTACTCTGTCACCTCCCCAGATGTAGGTGTTGCCTCGGGGGTGACCGCAACCGGCGTACCCGAGATCTCAGGCGTCTCGGTTACAGTGGGAGCTTCCGTAGGCGTTACCTCACCAGCCTGCGCGGTCTGAGTGAGAATAGCCGAGCGCACAGCATCCATCGTAGCCTGTGTATCAGTGCCCTCCTGGGGTGTCGCTTCCTCTGTCTCAGAGGGTGGAGGTGTTGATGCAGACCTTGTACAGGCGGTCGTTGTGAGCGCGAGCATGATGAATGTGGCGAACACCAGGAAACTCAGGTGTTTTTTACCCATTGGCGCCTCCTAGCGGTTTCATGGACAAATTTGGGTGGACAACCCGGTTGGAGATTAGTCCACTACCGTTCCGAGTTGAAAATTGTTTAATCGCACCCTTCCGTTCAGGGGTCAGTTAGTGCCCCAAGACGATCTTCAAGCGCGCATAGTAGCATAGGTGCCAAGGCGCGTCAAGCGGGGTAGCTGACCATCTGAGAGGTGCAGGAAGCATGCCACTTGTTCCCTTCTGCTTTGATTATGATAAGCGCGCTGAAAATACAATCCTCGAGAATTATGAAGGGTATATGATGTGGTGCAGATGGAGCGCACACAACAACATGTACCGGTTCTCATTTTGTGGTTGAGTTTTTATCAATGGCGTCATATATACGAAAAAAGACCTGGCTTCAAGATGCACCAGGTCGTACATATTCGAAGGTGATGTTTTTACCCTGTAGCTTCCTTGAGCATTGGACGGAATTTATAACTATAAACGAGCATGCCTTTCTCGCCGTCTGAGCGTAATTTGCGGGTCACCATTTCAACGGGCATTCCAACTTCAACAGGTTCATCTCCAAGATCGGTAAGTTGGGCTGTAAGCATCGGACCTTCTTCGAGCTTTACAAGCGCAACGGTATAAGGGGCCTGCTCCTCATAGCCTGAAGGAGCTTGATATACCGTTGTATAAGAATAGACCTCACCGCGACCACTGAATTGGTATAGCTTACGGGCATCCTCGCTACACTCAGGGCATATATCCCGTGGTGGGAAAATCTTCTGCTGGCAGTGTGGACAAACCTCACCGATTAAGGCATACCTTTGCCTCTTTAATCTCCAATGTCTTGTTATCTCCATACCTAGCCCCAATTAGAAATCATGTAAGTCAAGTTAGAGTTTAGGTGTTTGTGACTCTCAAGAGCTATCAGATCCCTCTCAAGGCCCATCTTCCCTGGAAAAGATATGTGTTACGGCAGTTGCTCCACTTGCCGCTAGACACTGGGCCATACCAATTTTCGCCCCTTGAACCTGGTTTTCACCCGCGCGACCCTGTAATTGAAGGGTTATCTCTGCCAACTGGTATACACCTGTGGCGCCACCTGTATCGCCGCGGGCTTTCGACCCGCCGAAGGTACAAATAGGAATGTCACCATCTTTCGCGATGACACCGTCGTGTGCTAGCCTCCAGCCTTCCCCGCGTGAGGCGAACCCAGCTGCCTCGAGGGATAGAGCAGCGAAGATGGAGTAGCAATCATGTAGCTCAAATACATCGACGTCCCTTGGATTCAAACCAGCCTGTTGAAGAGCTCGAGCAGTTGACTCGACAACAGAATCCAGTAAGAGCGGGTCAGTTCTATCGTGTAAAGCCACCGCATTGCTAACGATAGAAGAAGCTGCGACGCGCACAGGGGGATAGGGAAGGTCCTCGGGTAACGCATCACTTCTTGCCATGAGCAATACAGCAGCACCATCGGCGAATGGGGCAACGTCGAATAGGTTTACTGGTTCGCTTACCATCGGTGCATTCAGATAGTTCTCAATCTGGATTTTTCGTCGATAGAGAGCTTGGGGGTTGGTTGCGGCGTTCGCGTGGGCGTTGAGGCTGAACCCTGCGAATGCATCATCTGGAATATTAAATTCTTGGAGATAACGACGCATGAGTAGCGCGGCTTGTGCTGTAGGAGTGATGCCATGAACCGCCTCGTGATCAGCATCGCTTGCAGTACTTAGAGCAGCTTCTAGTTCAGCACTCGTCCGTTCGGTAACTTTCTCGACACCGACAATGAGCGCGACATCGATCAAACCAGACATCATGGCGAGGTAAGCTTGACGCGCTGCGGCACCACCTGAAGCACCAGCTGCTTCTACCGTGATCGCTTCGATCCCTCGTAACCCCGCGAAATCCGCTAGTAGAGCCGCTAGTTGAGTTTGTCCTGAGAGGTAAGGCGCGAGCATATTGGCAACATATAAGGCTTGTGGTCTTACCCAAATCCCATCCGTTCGCAAAATAGTGATGGCATCGAGTGCCAGTTCTCTCAAGGACTTTTCCCAATGCTCACCTACCGGTGTCATACCGACGTCGATGACATAAACATCCTTTAGGGGTCTCGCATCTCGTGTTATGGTCATTTCATTGCGATCTTGCCGTGGAATCGGGCATAGGTTGCATAGTCGATCTCGGTACGTCTTGAGATGTAATCGTGCGTCTTGGGCGCGAGATCCCGGCGCTCAGGGAGCAATGCTGTCGTCCGCAAGCTCATCGCATCTGATCCTGCACCCGAACCATACGAGACCAGAAGAATGCGCTCGCTTGGCTCTGCTGCATCGAGCACTGCTGTTAGGCCGACCAATGAGGAGCCTGCATACACATTTCCGATTTTGGGGACCAACAATCCAGTCTTGATTTGATCGGGTGTAAAGCCTAGCTGTCGCCCCACTCTTTTGGGAAACTTGGTGTTCGGTTGATGGAAGATGACATGTTGGAAATCAGAGGGAGAGGAATCCATGGCCTCCATTAAAACTTGGGCAGCCGATGTGATGTGTTTAAAGTAGGCGGGTTCACCAGTGAAACGCTCCCCATGCACGGGATATTTCTCCTCGGCACGACGGAAGAAGTCCGGCGTGTCGGTGGCATAGGAATAGGAACCCTCGATGATTGCTAAAGATGTCTCAGCCGGCCCAAGAAGAAAGGCAGCTCCTCCTGCTCCAGCAGTATACTCCAATGGGTCACCCGGTCGACCTTGCGCGGTGTCCATGCCGATCGCCAAAGCAAAGTCAGCCATATCAGATCCAACAAAACCAATGGCGGCCTGCATCGCTTCTGTCCCCGCCTTACAGGCAAATTCCCAATCAGCAGCTTGTGTGTGAGGGGTGGCTCCGATGGATTCAGCTACGACAGTTGAGGTCGGTTTGACGGCATATGGGTGAGATTCCGAACCGACCCATACAGCGCGAATCTCGCTGGGATCAATGTCCGCACGGGCTAAGGCATTGCGTGCGGCTTCGATCGACATTGTAATCACATCTTCATCGAGCCCCGCAACTGCTTTCTCTTCTATAGAAACACCACCTGTGCCCGATTTCCACACACGCGCCACCTCTCTCGCTGGCAATCGGTAGCGAGGAATATAAGCACCGTAACCGACAATGCCGACATCACGAATAGGTTTAAGGATGGGTGTATCTTGAGATTCGGTCACCTTTTCCAGCCTCCTCGACTGTATCCATACCGAAACCGCAATAAAAACCGTGGCTAATGATATTCTTGTGAGTCCTAAGGTTACATTTCAGGACGCATGGGTGCAAGGTCTAAGCCATTCTATCCGGATCTACCTTTTTT
>JABAOF010000958.1_pt1 | contig 14612 bp, 15 predicted proteins | sample 7062171 | NCBI WGS metagenome assembly JABAOF01 (sample SAMN14538628, study PRJNA623070) | marine sediment metagenome | biome: marine biome [ENVO:00000428]; feature: marine pelagic biome [ENVO:01000023]; material: deep marine sediment [ENVO:00002113] | place: India: Gulf of Khambhat ...
CCGCGCAGGTGAAACGCAGATCCGTTAGGCAGCTTCACGAATGAACAAGAGCCGGCCACTTCTTGTCTTGCTTCTCCTTCCTCCGATCGGAGTCGGGAGCTTGCAGCAAGCCGAACGCGAGTTTGTGAATGCTCCTTGCCATGTCGCTTTCCGATACCCTGTTTCTTGGACGGTCCAGCCAGAGACGACTCAGCCAGACCGGGTCTGCCTTTTCCGGCTTCGGGCCGCAGCGTGGGACAGCCTTCTCATCGAAGCGGACAGCATCCAGGACGTGCATACCATCCGCCTGGAGGTCCTCAAGCATCCGTTTGAAGAAGTGCTACCGACGAGCGCGTTCGAGCGTCGGGATGGGGGCTGGGTGGTTGGGGGGCGCGCGGGGCTGGAGAGTCCCGCGACGCGGATCGAGGGCCGGGGGTGGCGGGGCGTGCAGGGAGATGCTCCGGTTGGCTGCTATCGGCTCGCGGGAGGCTACGTGGGCGCGTGTGACATACCGATGGCCCTCGTTGGGGCCGACAGGTACACCATTGTGGTGGAGGGTGGTCCAGGGACCCGGGAGGTCTTCGACCACGTCTTGGCAACATTAGAGGTACGGCAGTGAAGCTGCCATCCGCTGGCCGCCGCCGTGACATTCGAGAGACCTTCGCGCGCATGGCGATGAACGACGAAGAGACCGTCGCGCTCGTCGCCGGCGGGCACACCTTCGGCAAATGCCATGGCGCCGGCGATCCGGCGCTTGTCGGTCCCGAGCCCGAAGCCGCCAGCATCGCCGAGCAGGGCCTCGGCTGGATGAGCAGCTTCGGCAGCGGCAAGGGGGATGACACGATCACCAGCGGCCTGGAAGGCGCCTGGACGCCGAACCCGACCCAGTGGGACATGGGCTATTTCGACATGCTGTTCGGCTACGAGTGGGAACTGACGAAGAGCCCCGCCGGCGCCTGGCAGTGGACGCCGAAGGATCCATCGGCAGCAGATACCGTCCCGGATGCGCACGACCCTGCGAAGCGGCAGGCGCCTATGATGGCCACGACCGACGTCGCTCTGAGGGAGGACCCGATCTACCTGCCGATTTCGAAACGTTTCCACCAGAACCCGGATCAGTTGGCCGACGCGTTCGCCCGGGCGTGGAACAAGCTGTCCGGCGCCGAGGTCCGGCTGCGGCCGGGCCTGATCGAGGTGGTCTGCGAGTCCAGCGCCGAGCAGCGGGCTCGCGTGCGCGAGTTCTACCAGGCGCTCAGAGAGGAGGGCGAGGAGGATCGTCCAGCCTGGGACGATTAGCTGACCGGGAGGGAACCGGGCCACGGCCAGTGTGCTGTGGCCCGGCCCCACTGGCGCTACACAGCGAGAGTGTTAGCTTTGGTACTTTTTCGTACTCCAGCGACTCGACGGAGCGGGTATGGCGGCGAAACCCAAGCGCTACCAATTGATACTAGCCGAACTCAAGCGGAGGGGTGTCCTTAGGGTGGTCGGGCTGTATGGCGCGGTCGCATTCGTCGTCATGCAGGTAGCCGAGTTCCTCGTACCGGCCCTCCATCTCCCCGATTGGCTCTCTACCACCATCGCCGTCATCGCCATCCTCGGCTTTCCCGTCTCCATGGTGCTGGCTTGGGTATACGATATGACGCGAGAGGGCGTGGTACGGACGTCCCCAGCCGTCATAGCCGAGCTCCAGGCCATCGTGGCGCAGCCGGTGCGACGTCGGTGGCCAGCGGGTCTGTTCGCGCTGGCCGGTTTGCTCCTGCTGGTGGGCAGCGTCTGGTGGAGCGTGCGAATCAACCTGGACTCGACGCCGAAGGTGATCAGCGGCGCCGACTCGAGCACGGCCTCGATCGCTCTGCTCCCGTTCGTGGACATGAGCGGCGACAGGCAGAACGAGTACTTCAGCCACGGGATCACGAAGCAGCTGCTGAGCGCCCTGACGCGGGTCCCCGGCCTCAAGGTAGCGGCCTCAACCTCCGCTTTCGCCTTCCAGGGGATGGAAGTCGACGTTCGTACGATCGGCGAGCAGCTGGACGTGGCCACGGTGCTGGAGGGGAGCTGCGACCGGTCGGGAGACGGGTTGCGGATCGCGGTACAGCTCGTCAGCGCTCCGGATGGCACGCGCCTCTGGTCCGCCACATACGAACGGCAGATCGACGACATCTTCGCCGTGCAGAACGAGATCGCCCTTGCCATCGTCGGCAAGCTGGGGATCACGCTAAAGGACGGAGCGCAGGCGCAGCTGGTCCTGCCAACGACGGCTAGTGTCGCGGCCTACGACGATTTCCTCCACGGCCAGCATTTCGCTGAGCAGCGCACCCTGGCGGCACTCGAGTCCGCGGTCGTGTACTACAACCGCGCGCTGCTGCTCGACCCCGACTACGCCGCCGTCTACGCCGCACTGGCCGAGGCCTACATGCTGATGCCGGACTTCGGCGGCCCGCCGATGGTGGAGCTGCTGCCTTACGCGAATGCGGCGGCGCAGCGTGCCATGGCTCTCGGGCCCGACCTCGCCGAGGCGCACGCGGCGTCGGCCTACCTCAAGTGGGTGCACGAGTGGGACCGCCAGGGCGCCGAACGCGACTACTTGACGGCAATCAAGCTCAAGCCCAGCTACGCGAACGCCCACTACTGGTACGCGCAATTCCTGGGTACGCTGCGCCGCTGGGAGGAGGGGCTGGCCGAGGCGGACCGGGCGCTGGCGCTCGACCCGCTATCCCCCGGCACACACTTGGTCCGCGGCCTGCTGCTGATGGGAAACGGACGATCGGCCAACGCCAAAGCCGAGTTCCAGCGCTCGCTGGAGCTGGAGCCCAACTTCTACACAGCCTTCTATCTCCTCGCCCTCCTCCACGCGATGGAGGGCGACTACGAGGCCGCCGCCGCGATGTTCGAGCGCTTCGCGCAACTCACCGGCAGCGACCCCGCGGCCTTTCACACCTACCTGGCCGCGCTGCGCGACCCGGACGAGCGGCCGGCCGCGGTCGAGGCACTCCAGACACTGGATTTCTACGGCGCGATGCACGGCAGCGAGCTGCTGGCGCATCTGGGCGAGGCCGACGCGGCGCTGGCAGCTTTGGAGGAGGCTGTCCAGGAGCGCTCGCCCTACCTACCCTGGGTCAACGCGCTGCCCCAGTTCGACCCGCTGCGATCAGACCCGCGCTTCCAGGCCATTCTCGCCTGGATGAACCTATAGCCCCGGCGCAGCAGACCACGGGGATCCCGTTGATGAACCGTACTGCACCTGCGTCTGGATCTCGAGCGGATCGCCGTCGGTGACGATCAGGCTACCCAGCTTGCCCGGCTCGATCGTGCCCCAGCTGATCACCGACCCCCAGCATGTCAGCCGCGTTGATGGTGACCGCCTTCAGCGCCTCCTCGTACGGCAGCCCGAACGTCGTCCTCCTCCTTAGATTGTCTTCCAGTCGTGTTCCGCGGTCGGGCCGCGCCCGTGGTCGGGCGCGGTCGCTGCCGGCACCGCGCGAGCTGACTGGGAACAGCTGGTCGGTACGCGCTTGTCACCTCGTGTGCTCGACCGCCGCAGGCGACGATCCTGGAGCTACGCGGAAGACCAACGCGCGGGCGCAGCACCTTGATCGCGACCTGGCGATCGTGTCTCAGGTCCTGCGCGAGGTACACGGTCGCCATGCCACCTTCGCCGAGCCGGCGCTCGATGCGGTAGCGATCGGCGAGGGCGGCGGCGAGGCGAACCGTTGCGTCCGCGAGCGTCACCGCCCCTCCCGCAGTTCATCGACCCAGTTGAACACCATCACAAGAGCGCCGCTTTCAGGCATCTGATTGATCATCAAGAACCGGCCATCGCGCGACACCGAGTAGGTATGATGAAACGGGTCGGCCACCATGCCTGACGCCGAGAAGAGCCGGCGGGGTGGCCGCGCGGTGAACGTGCTACCGACGGTCACCTCCGCTGCCATCATGTCTCCCGAGCGGCTGCGGTAGTACACCTCTCGGCCAGACGGGGCCCAGCGTGGTTCGTCGCCTCCGTCGGTTGATATCTGGGTCCGCCCCGCCCCAGGGTCGGCCACCGACCGCACGAACACCTGGGAACGTCCGGACTCGGTGGAGACGTACGCGAACCAGCGCCCGTCCGGCGACACGGCGGGTGCGTACTCGTCGGCAGGGGTCGCGAGCAGCGGCCGCAGCACCGAGTCTCGCCGACTTCCGATCATAATGTCACGTCCGCCCTGCGAAGCGCCGAGGCGCACGAGGAACCGCTGGCCGTCGGGCAAGAACTCGACTTCCTCCACCGACCGATCGCTGGCGAGGAAGGTGTCTGCGGGCAGGCTGCCATCGGCGCGGCGGATCATCGCGCTCCGGACGGCCCCGTCGGCGATGGATGTGAGGAACGCCAGCCACTGGCCATCAGGGGACCACGCGGGACGGTCCGCCGTGAGGGTGCCGGCGGACAGGCTGGAGAGAGGCCCCTCGGGGAGATCTTTGATCGCAACCTGCAGGCCCCCTCCGCGGAACAGCGCGAGAGCAATGCGCCTGTTGTCGGGCGAAAGTTCCGCGGCGGCGAACTGGCCGCGCCACCCCGAATGCACCGGCGTCTGTCGCCCGGCGCGATCGACCCACACCACACGGTGCGCACCCTCCCCACCGCCCGACATATACCCCAGAATGCCGTTGTCACTCACGTCGAACTGAGCGGAACCGCTGGTGATATCGATCTGGACGCCTTCCGCAACGAGGACGGGCTCCCCGGTCACCCGTCGCTTCCCGAGGTCTACCGGCACGCTGTACAGCGTGCCGGCCGCTGTCGCATAGAGCAGGTGCCCCGACGGCACGTACCGGCCGTAAACTCCCTGGACCAAGGGTGTCACGACTCCGCGCTCGATGTCGATGAGCGCGAGCTCGGCGTTGGCGAAATGGCTGCGCCACAGCTGTGCGAGGAGCAGCCTGCGTTCGGGCAGGCATTGCAGCCAGTCGTGTTCGCTCACCCCCGTCGCGCTGTCGGGACGCGAGATCATCTCGTAGCCGCCACCCCGCTCGCTGACGCGGGCGCCGCCGGCGGTGCCGCCGGCTGTAGGCACTTCGCAATTGAATACTAGTTAGGCGGCGCTCTGCGGGAAGCGGGTACTAACGCTTGACGTTAATAACGTCAGGCGTTATTATTTGGGGCGTGATCAAGAGCTTCCGGGACAAAGACACGGAGCTCGTCTTCAACCGGCTCCCGGCTCGACGCTTGCCCAATGATATCCTCCGGGCAGCACGCAGGAAGCTCGTGATACTGGACGCCGCTGAGAGCCTCGGCGACCTCCGGGTTCCGCCCGGGAACCGGCTCGAGAAGTTGACCGGCGATCGGCGCGGTCAGCACAGCATTCGGATCAACGATCGATGGCGGATCTGTTTTCGCTGGCGTGCCGGAGACGCGTATGACGTGGAGATCGTTGACTATCACTAGGAGGCTACGTGGCCAGAAAGAAGGCAGCGCCAATCCACCCGGGCGAGATTCTGCTCGAGGAGTTCTTGGTGCCGCTCGAAATCAGTCAGTATCGGTTGGCCAAGAACATTAGCGTTCCACCGCGGCGGATCAATGAGATTGTTCATGGCAAGCGATCGATCACCGCCGATACGGCTCTGCGGCTTTCCCGTTACTTCGGAACCTCGGAGCGCTTTTGGCTCAACTTGCAGGCGCGTTACGATCTCGAAGTGGAAAAAGATCGGCTTGCGGGCCGGCTTGAAAGAGAAGTTGCCGTACTCTCATGATCGCGCCGCCTAACCAGCGTTTGCAAGCGTTTGCATCTTGGGCTGGGGTGTGCTCACGCATGCTTGGGGAGACGAGTGGAACTGGAACGTCTATCACAGCGTGGAAAGTCACCGGGCGTTCCTAGATTTCTTGAGTTAACCCGACGGTTGAACGAGCGGCACCTCGGCTGGTATCAGCGGATTGTGGGTCTATGCACCGATCACAAGGACAATATCTATTCAGTACAGGTTGCACGCTCACGCCCGTAGGTACGTAGCCATAGTGCCCGATTCCGCGCGGCCACGAGCAGACATCCTTGCGCGCCCTAACACCATTAAGAAGTGCCCTGTCAAGAGTAGAGACTGATTCGATGGCGACGAACGCTGTTCGTCGCACTTCTTACTATCTTCTGTGGTCAGCTGTGTTGCCTAACGTGAGGGTTAGAAGCGAGCAACGGTAATCCCGCCCAGGGCTCCGCTGACCGAGAGCGATAGACGCCGACTCGCGGTCTCCCAGTTACGGCTGAGCCAGACACCCCCGTCTTGCTTGACCAGATCGGGGGCGTCGAAGGACATGAGAAACGTGCTGCGGTCGATGCGCACGCCGAGCTCGGCCGGCACGCGGATCTCGATCGATCCCAGGCCGACGTTGATGTCTCCCGTCGCGTCGTGCTTCCAGTCGCCGGAGAAGTCGAGCGTCAGCGATCCCACGCCGCCCGAGACCGAGAGGTTGCGGCAGTTCGAGTTGCCCAGCTTCTCCACGTTGAGAGAGGCCGCCCCGGCCTTGAAGGAGCAGTGCCCGGCCTCGACCAGGTTCGGCTGGCTGAACCTGATCTGCGCGTCGCTGGCGCCCGTCTCGAGGCTCAGCTCCTGAAGACGCAGGCCACCGAGGTCCAACCGTGCTTCGACCGCCCCCATCTCCAGGCGGAGGTTGAGCGGCGTCCGGTTCGACAGGTCGACCTTCAGGCTCCCGGCCTCGACGTCGTAGTCCTTGAGGTCGCGAAGATCGAGCCGCTCGTGTCCTTCCAGCTCGATGCGCAGGCTGCCCCGCTTCCCGGATTCCAGGTAGTTGGTTCGGAGGTTGAAGGCGTTCTCGTCGAAGCGGGAATCGAGCCGGTACAGCAGCCCGTCGGGCCCCCGCCCCAGCTCGAAGCGGCCGACGGCGTATTTGATCCGGACATCGAGCGCGTCCTGATCCTGGTGCTGGCGGGCTTTGGCGACGGTCTTCCAGCTCTGGCCGGACGCGGGAGCCGAAACGGCCAGCAGCGCGGTCAACGCGAGTAAGGCGCTAGATCTCATCGCTCCGCTTTCCTGCGGGCCGCCGCGACTCGGCCCGGCGCTCGATCGGGGCCATCTCCTCGGCGAGGGTATCGAAAGCACGTGGTGGCAGTTGCTGCGGCCGCGCGTAGCTGCGGCGCGTTCCGCCGCGCGAGAGCAGCGCGGCCCCCAGTCCGGCGGTGGAGGCGACCCAGGTGAGTATCCAGGCTGACGCGATCAACAAATCATGGGCCCAGCCGAGAAGCGGGTAGGCCATGTCGGTCACCGCTGCCCCGACGAAGAGGGCAAGCAGGACCCCAAGACCGTTCAGCACGTAGTAGTACGAGTTCGAGCGGCGCGCTCGTGAGGCCCAGGACGGAAACCGGTGGCGCGTGAGATTCTCGCCGGCCGCGTGCGCTACGGCCAGATAGCCCAGCAGGGCGGCCACTAAGAACCCGATCGCATAGAACGGGATCGCGATCGCGGTGATCACCAGCACGAGCAACACCAGCGCGATCGGCAGGAACAGGACCTCGGCGGAGAGCCCGGCGAGGAACGAGCGGCCGAAGCTGTAGGAGACCGTATCGCTCACGGCCTCCAGGTGGCCGCGGAAGAAGTAGACCGTGAGGGCTCCGAGGAAGGCGAAGAGCAGGTACATGGCGATCGTTTGCGTCAGCGACCCGAGCCCGCGCCAGACGTTGCTCAGCACCGAGGCGCTCGGGGACTCGATGCGGATCCGCTGAACCGCCGGGGCCACGACGACCGGCCCCAAGTGCGCGGCCTCTCGCAGGCCACCGCTGATCGTGCCCTGATTCTGAACGCTGGCGTTCAGGGCGACCACGTCACCGTCGATTCGGCCGTTGGGCCGGATGAGCAACGCACCCTCGGCCACGATCACGTTGCCGTTGACGGTGCCGGCGATGATCCCATCGGTTTCAACCAGGATGAGGGTCTTTTCTAAGGTCGTGCCCTCCAAGAGCTGATACTGATCGGCTTCGAGCACGATGCGGACGGGCGCGGTGAGATCGCCGTTGAGCGCGCGGGCCAGCTCGGGCGCCAAACCGATGCGGCCGAGAGAACGCATCAGCCCATCGGTGTCGGCCAACTCGATCACCAGACCACCGCTGACAACTTCGCCGGCCTGAACAGAAATCGAGCCCTCCGCCGTCGCCAACGCTGTGGCCGTCGCCAGCTCTTTGGCCCCGGCCGCCGCCATCGCCTCGGCCACGGAAACTTGTTGCGGCGCTGCGGGCGCCGCCGCGTTGGACACCAGCGGAGCCAGCGCGTCGCGTATCACCGCCGCCACGCTCGCCTCGGCGCCGTAGTCCGCGTTAGAGAAGTCCACCCAGTCGCGGGCCAGCTCACCGCCGACCGCGCCACGCAGTAAAGCGCGCCAGGACGATTCCAGAGCGCCGCCGGGCTGGTAACTGCCCACCTCCTTGCCCCCGACCAGGACACGCCCATCGATCAGCCGGACTCTCAATGACCGCCCGCCGTCCAGCTCGAGCTCGAGCGTCGCTTCATCGCCGCTCAGCACCACCCCCGTCTGGACGGGCTCGCTCTGCGCCGTCTGGCCGTAGAGCGCGGCGGTCGACGACAGGAACGCGATCAGCAGATAGCCAGCGGTTCGCAGCTGTCTAGCCATGTCCATTCACCCTCGATGGTTGATACCCGGTTACCCGATACAGCGTCCAGACGGCCACCCCCGACAGCGCCGTCATCCCGGCGAGGGCAGCCACCAGACCGGCTCCCGGCACCGCCTGGATCGCGCCCGCGGCGGTCTCCGGTATGCCGCTCAGCTCGATCAGAGTGCCCAGCTTGATTGCCCCGGCCAGCGCGACGTCTTGGACGCTCGCGAGCAGCCGAGCCAGAAGCGCCCCCGGCCCGACCTCGTGCCGGAAGTGGAGCCACGCCGCGCCGCCGGCCAGACCTGCGGTCCAGACCGTCGTGGCGGCCACAGCCAGGCGCCGCAGCCGGCGAACGGTCCGGGGCATCAGGCCCGGCGCGGCCGTCGGCGCCTCGACTGGAACGCGCACCAACTCCATCACCCGGTCGTCGAAACCCGGCGACGGCTCGGCGCCTCGCAGAGCGGCCACAGCCAGGAAGATCCCGCGCCATTCGCCCTCCCGGGCGCGGCAGGCCTGGCAACCCTGCAGGTGGCTGGTGACGGCCTGGAGATCCGCCGCGGCCAGCTCGCCGGCTGCGTGTTGCCCCAGGGCCAACTCGGTGAGGTGTCCCTCAGTCGTCCAATTTTCCATGTCTTCCTGCCCGCTGTACCCCCTTACGCACCGCCCCTGCCCGGGGTTTCAGCCCCGGCGGCCCGCTCAAGGCTCCTCCCGCAGGTGGGCCAGCGCCTCCCGTAACTCGGCCCGGGCGCGGTGCAAGAAGGTCTTCACCGTGCCGATCGGCACATCCATGATCTCGGCGATTTCCTCATAGGGGCGGTTTTCTATGTGGCGGAGGATGATGGCGGTGCGATACTCGAGCCTGAGCTGGGCGATCGCCTGCTCGATCTCACCACCGAGTTCCAGAGCCAGCACCTCCTGCTCGGGCGATTCGTCCTGCGACTGGAGCACGATCCGGGTCTCCTCCTCCCGCTCGGCGCTGGCGGCGTGAGGCGAGCCGTGAATCGACACGGTGGAAAGGCGGGCCCGGCGCAGGTGATCGATGGCGTGGTTGTTGGCGATCTTGAACAGCCAGGAAGAGAAGCGGTAGCTCGGGTTGTAGGTGTCGAGGTTGTTGAAGGCTTTGACGAAAGACTCCTGGGCCAGATCCTCCGCCAGCTCGCGGTCGCCGATCATCCGGTAGATGAGCGAGAAGATGGGCCGCCGGAAACGCTCGAGCAGCTCGCGGTACGCCAACTCGTCGCCCTGAAGGGCGCGGGCGACCAGCTCCTTGTCCTCGGCCTTCTCGGGGCCGCCTTCCCGCTGGCTCGAACTCTCAGCGTGGGCGGCCTCGAGATCGGATGGGCGCTCCCGCTTCACTCGGTTGCCGGTGGGTTCGTGGGCCGGTAAGTTCGCCGCCGGTCATGGCGGCAACTCCGAAGCGTTCCTTCCCACGAGCGGAGGGCGACGTAGCGGGCGGGCGAGCCCGAGCTGTCCGAGAGATGTTCTCGGCGATCGCGCCCCGCTACGATGTTCTCAACCATCTGCTCAGCCTCAACATCGATCGCTCGTGGCGCCGCCGCGCCGTGGCTCGTCTGGGCTGGGAGGCGCGACCCAGCGGCATCTATCTGGACGCCTGCGCCGGAACCTACGATCTGGCGCTGGAGCTCGCCCGTCGCCCCGCTTTCGCTGGCCGTGTCATCGCCGTCGATTTCGCCCGGCCGATGCTGAGCCAGGGCAGATCCAAGCTCAGCGGGTTTCCGGTCGCGCCCGCCTGCGGCGATGTTCTGCACCTGCCGCTCTCCGCGCAGAGCCTCGACGGAGCGATGGTCGCCTTCGGCCTTCGGAATCTGGTGGACATCGACGCGGGCCTGGTGGAACTGAAGCGAGTGCTCCGAGCCGGCGCTCGGTTGGTGATCCTCGATTTCGCCATGCCGAAGGGTCAGCTCATCAAGCGGCTCTACCGGTTCTACTTTACCCGGTTGCTCCCCTGGATCGGGCGGCGCATCTCGAAACATAGCTACGCTTACACGTACCTTCCAGAGTCGGTGCTCGCCTTCGCCCGGCCGCAGCAGCTTGCCGATCGTATCACCGCCGCGGGCTTCGCCGACGTGGAGTGGCTGCCGATGACCGGGGGGATCGCTTGCGTCTGGTGGGGGACGCGAATCGAGGCCACGCCTTGACGGGAGGCCCCGGTCGCTACAAACTGTTGTCTGAGAAGTTCTTACCAACTCCCCCCCTTCCTGCCGGCCCACAGTCTCGTGATATCTGGAGGTTGCGGTGGCCGAATCTTCCAGGTGGAAGGCCGTCGATCTGCGTCGTCTGCTCTTCGGCGTGGTCGGCGGTGTCCTACTCGTCATCATTCTCGCCTTTGCCATCCTCGCCTGGGGGTCGGCGGAGACGCTGGTGGAGCCGGTCGTCGCGCGACAGCTCGGCGAGCGGAGCAGCTCGGCGGTGTCCATCGTCGAGAGCGTGATCCAGAGCGCCGTGACCGAAGCGGAGATCCTCGCCCTCTCACCCACCGTACGAGAGGCGGCGGTGTCCGGGGCGGCCGCGGCGCGACGCCGAGGACTCGATCGCCTGTCGCCCGAGGAGGCCGAGCGGCGGCTGGCGGGCGTCCGGTCACTGGATGTGAGTGAGGAGGCCAACCGCTACCTGCGTGAAGCGATGGAGCGGTCCCGTTTTTCCGAGGTCATCGTCACCGATCGCAACGGCGTGGTGGTCGCGGCCGCCGGGCAGCCGGCTCGGCTCGTACACAGAGATGAGGCATGGTGGACCGACGCCTTCGCCGGCACGGGAGGGCTTTCCGAGGTCACGACGGATGAGGCGAGCGGTTCGATCGGGCTCACCATCGCGCGGCCACTGCGCCAGCCAGACGAGACGGTGGTGGGCGTGCTCCGCGCGTTTTTCGGGCTCGGACGGTTGCAGCGCGAGCTGGCCGAGATGGCCCAGGGTTGGGGTTACGTCCAGCTAGTGGACGAGCGTGGCCTGCTGATTAGCGATCCCCATGAAGACCACCTGATGGAGGCTCACCCGGACCGCGCCTCGTTGGTCGAGGGGTCGCTGGTGCGCGCGGACGGCGCCGACGGAGAGGCCGTCGTCGGGAGGGTTCGGCCCGCGCTGGGCAGCCGCTGGACGGTGGTTTACTGGATCCCGGAGCGACAGGCGTATGATCTGCTGGGAACGGCGCGCCGGGCGATCGGCTACGGTCTGGTGATCGCTCTTCTCACCGCGCTGGTCGGAGTCGTCGTGGCGGGGAGCTGGGTCTCGCGGGAGATCAGCCGGCCCGTCAGCATGGTGGCGGCGGCCGCCGACCAGGTCGGCTCGGGCGACCTGCGGGTCGGGGTGCGGCAGGTGGGTCGGGGTGAGGTGGCCAAGCTCTGCGTGGCGGTTCAGCAGATGATCGACCGGCTGCGCGAGCTGGTCGGGTCGATCCGCGAGGCGAGCTATCACACCCAGTCACGCAGCCAGGAGATCGCCAGCGCGGTGGAGCAGCTGTCCACGGGCGCGGAGGAGATGACGGGCACGCTCTCGCGGCTCACCGTCGAGGCCGCCCGGCACTCCGATACGATCCAGGAGATCAACGTCCGTATGGAAGCGCTGGGCGCCGCGGCGCGCGACTTGGCCAACGGGGCGGAGACGGCGACCGAGCGCAGCCGGCTGTTGCGCGGGGTCGCCGAGGAAAGCCGCAAGCGGCTGCGCGAGGGTCGGGGTCAGGTCGCCCAGATGGCGGAGCGCTCGGAGCTGGCCACGTCGCGGCTGCTCGGGTTCATGGACGCGTCGCGCCAGTTCGGCGACTTCGTCGATCTGATCCAGCAATTCGCCCGGCGCACCAACCTGCTGGCCTTGAACGCGGCCATCGAGGCGGCTCGGGCCGGAGGTGATGCCCGGGGATTCGCCGTGCTCGCCGACGAGATCCGCAAACTGGCGAACCAGGCGGGAGAGGCGGCGGACCGGGCCCAGGAAAAGACGGACGACGTGTTGGGCCAGCTGGAGGGTGCGCGCCAGGCGATCGAGGAGACCCGCGAGGTGACGCTGGCGATCGACACGGTCGTGGAGTCGCTGGATGAGAGCTTCGAGCAGGTGACCGAGGCCACGGGCGAGGCGGAAAGCTGGGCGGATCGGGTCGCCGAAGTCAGCGCCGATGTGGACAGCAGCGTTCGCAGCACCGCCGAGCGTCTGCGCGCCGTCGCCCTGGGCTTCACCGATTTCGCCGCGGCGATGGAGGAGCTGGCCGCGGGCATGGAGGAGCAGAACGCGTCCACCGAAGAGATCGCCAAGGCCGTGAACGCCCTCAACACTTCGGCCTGGGAGTTGGCCGGCTTGGCCGACGTCTTCTTCCTCGACGAGCTGCACCAGGTACGTGTCGAAAAAGTCCCCAGCGAAACCGCAGAAGCCGAGCCCGAAGCCGTCCCCGTCGCCGTCGGCTGATTCGCCGGGCTCGACCGATCGTGCCTGGCGCGAGCTGGCGCTTCGCCGGCGCCTGTCCGCCCCGGCGCCCATCTCGCGCGCCCTCGCCTGGGGCACGGTGCTGGCCCTGGTGGTGGGAGTGCTGGCCGGCTTTCTGCGCGTCTGGATCTGGATTCTGGCTCTGGAAGCGGCGGCGATTGGCGTGGTGATCGGCGAAGGGGCGGCGGTGCCGTCTTCCGTTCGGCATCGACGGCCACCCACCTGGAGCTACCTCTACGTCTTCTGCCTCGCCCTCGTTGCCTACGCCCTGGTTCACATCGTCTTCTGGCTCGCCAGCGAGGGCTTCCCGCCTTCGCTTTCTCTCTTCGCCTTCCTGCGCGCCGCGCCCTCGGCCACGGCTACTCCGTTCTTTCAAAGTGTTGACTTGGCCCGGGGCCTCTCGCTGGCCACTGGCGGCGCCACGGCGCTCAAATACTGGCTGTGGGTGATGGAGGGTCTGCTCATGGGCGGCGTCGCCGTTTTGGCCTACCGCGGCGGATCCGTTCGCAAGCTGAAAAGTTGAACGCCCTCCGGCGGAGATGGCGATGCGGATCGGTCTGATCTCGGATACGCACAGCCTTCTTCGCAACGAAGTCTACGCGGTGTTCGAGGGCGTGGATGAGATCCTCCACGCCGGCGACGTCGGTGACTCGTCCCTCCTCGGCGAGCTGGAGATCATCGCGCCCGTACAGGCCGTGTTCGGAAACGTGGACGGTTGGGACGTGCGTGAGGCGCTGGGGGAGACTCTGGAGCTCGAGCGCCTGGGGCATCGGATCGCCGTGATCCACGGGCACCAGTGGGGCACGCCGCGACCCGAGCAGCTGCTGGAGCGCTACGGCGGCTACTCGGTCATCGTCTACGGACACACGCACCAACCGCTCGTGACCAAGATCGCGGGGGCGCTGATCGTTAACCCGGGAAGCGCCGGCCGGCGCCGGTTCGGTCTGCCCGTCTCCGCCGCGCTCCTGGACCTCCAACCGGGTCGAGCGCCGAGAGCTCGGTTGGTCGACTTGCTGCGCTGACTACTCTTGGCGCACGAGCTGGAAATCGCGCTCCGCCGAGGCGACGACCCCGGCGTTGCGATCCGAGACGCGGATGCGCAGGCGATAGCGCCCCGGCTCGGCGTCGAACAGATCGAGACTCAAGTATTCCGGCACCCGCTCGCCGTCGAACGGCACGACTCGATCATAGCTGAGCTCAATCTTCTCATCATCACCGAAGCCAAAGGCCCATGCGACCCGCGCTAGGACGCCTTTCCCCTCCGCGTCGGTGACGCTGAGCTCGACCCGGTAATCGGCTAAGCGGTCGTCATCCGTGGCCAGGCCGTAGACCTCCCAGTAGACCGCGACCGTCAAGTCGGCATCGAAGACAGCTCGGCGGTTGACCTGAATGGCGAAGTCGCGTCGGTCGGCTGGCGCCTCCGACTTGGGCGTCACGGAGGTGGCAAGCACCAGATCGCTCAGCGCGAGCCGGTCCTCTCGGTAGTCCACGACCTCGATGTCGCCGCGCTGAACAGCCGCGGGCCCGTGTCGGGCCCGGGCCTCAAGACTCACCGTGTAGCGGCCGTTGGCGAGGGGGAGGGAATAGGTGAGCGCCTTGGGGGCGGGGGTCATCGGG
>JABAOF010013253.1_pt2 | contig 14612 bp, 11 predicted proteins | sample 7062171 | NCBI WGS metagenome assembly JABAOF01 (sample SAMN14538628, study PRJNA623070) | marine sediment metagenome | biome: marine biome [ENVO:00000428]; feature: marine pelagic biome [ENVO:01000023]; material: deep marine sediment [ENVO:00002113] | place: India: Gulf of Khambhat ...
TCTTTTTCATAGCGTTTTGCTTGGAGCTGTCTTTCTTTATCCAGGAGGGGATGAATCATGCTCATCGTAGAACTGCTCTTCGTGTTGTCTAAGCAAAATAAGGTCTAAAAAAGGACCTATACAAAATATCCTATAATCATCATCATATCAAGGTATAAGGATTTAGTGGTCTTAAAAGTGGAGTTGATTTTGATTCAGATAATAAAACTATGAACTAAGACATGCAGTTGTTACTTAATCGCTGACTAAATAAATCCCATATTCTTATTTTCGACTATCACCATGAATGAGTCTACTACTTCTGGATCAAATTGTGTTCCGGAACCTTGCTTGATTATCTTCAATGCTTCTTTTTCAGTGTGAGCTTTTCGATACGGCCTATCTGAAATCAATGCCTGGTATGCATCGGCAACTGCTATAATCCTTGCACCTAAAGGTATTTCTTTTCCTTTCAAGCCAGCAGAATATCCTAATCCGTCAAATCTTTCATGGTGATAGAGAATAATAGGTGCTAAATCCCTCAGAAAATGAACAGGCCTTATAATTTCTGATCCGATTTGAGGATGAGTTTTTATAATTTCATACTCTTTTTTAGTAAGTCTTTTTCTTTTATGTAAGATGCTGTCAGGTATGCCAACTTTTCCTAAGTCATGGAGTACTGCAGCATGTTTTAAGTTTTCTATCGTATTAGCAGGAAGGTTAAGTCTTTTGCCTATTTCAGTGACGATAGCAACCATGCTTTCAGCATGCTCGCTTGTGTAATTATCTTTGGCTTCTATTGTTTTGGCGAAGGCATAAATTGATTCCAGGAGGGTCTGATCTACTCTGTTTATCATTTTGGTAAGTTTTTCTCTCAGCTCTTCTACGTTCTCTTTTTCCCCTTTTTCTTTTTTATTTTCAGCATTTTTGCTCACAATTTTATAAGTGGAAACCTTATTTCCACCCATTTCTTTTGCATACAGTAAAGCCTTATCGGCTGAACTGAGAAGGCCTGATGCTGTATAAATATCTCCGTCGTCTTCTGGATAATTAGATATTCCTATGCTTACGTTGAGTTTAATCTTCCTGCCTTCTGGGTCAAAGACATGTTTTTCTACTGAATCCAATAGCCTTTTCCCAAATTTAGAAGCGCTCTTGTAGTTAGTATCGGGTAGAAGAATAACGAATTCCTCGCCTCCGTATCTGGTAATAACATCGTTCAATCTGGCAAAATCTTTCAAATGCTTAGAAAATTCAATTATTATTTTATCGCCGTACAGATGGCCATATGAATTATTAATGGATTTGAAATAATCAATATCTAACATCAATACAGATAGGGGAAAAAAGTATCTTCTAGCCCTTTTAAGTTCTGAAGTTAACCTTTCTATGAGATACCTATAATTATAAAGATCAGTGTGAGGGTCTTTTAGGCTGAATTCTTTTAATCTGTTTATTAAGTTCTTATTGTCGAAAGATAGTTTTTGAATTTTAAATGCTTTTCTTATATTTGTTTTTACTTCCTCTATATTAAGTGGCTTCTTAATATAAGCAAAAGCACCTTCATTCAAGACAGAAATAGTGTTATCTAAAGAAGCAAATCCTGTGAAGATGATTATGGATATTTCATTATTTATCTTTTTTATTTCTTTAAGTAATTCGATACCTGTGCCATCGGGAAGCTTAAGATCAACCAAGACCACGCCATAGAATTTCTTTTTTAATTTTTCCTTAGCAAGGGCAATGGTACCAACGCCAGTTATTTCGTAGCCCTCTTTGCCTAATGCTTTGATTAACGTCTCACGAATCTTAGCGTTTCCGTCAACGATCAGTATCTCTCTATTATTAAAATCTGCAGAAGTTTTCATATCCCTCTTTTCAGCAATTTTTTCAGACATGTTTTTTATTTTCTTCTCCTTAATTAGTCGGCAACGCCCGCTACATTTCCTAGAATCCCATTTGATGTATGAAAGAGATGATCCCTCCAAGAAAAGCCATCCTCCCCGCATATAGTAGTGATAGTGCGTTTTTCTCTCTCGGCCATGGTGTAAACCACGCTTTAAATAAGTTACAGAAACCAGTTTACCTTGGTCTTAGTAGGCGCGAATTGGAGAAAGTTCCCTATTTAGTTCTATAGTTAATTCTCTAGCCAACGGAAATTGCTCTTTTCTACTGAAATTCTGGTTGCAATATTTTTAGTCGGAGATTATTGAGATAAGTTTAAAAAATTCCGCTGGCTAGTTTTTCTACTTTGGCCCTTTTGCCTTCCAAAAAGAAGATAAAAGAATTCCAACGCCCACAGCTATTAGTATAAGCGGCCACCAATTTGACCAGCCGATGATGAAAGCGCCCCCGATGAAGATGAGAATAAAGCCTCCGATCAACTTTCCTGAAATGTCTCTGCGATAAGAGGGACTTGCACTCCTGATAATGGCCTCAAGGATTAAGATAACGCCCAATCCCATCAAAAAATACTGCCACCAACTGCCCCAGGAAATATGATCCATGGTAACCAGGAGAAAAAGCACTCCTAAGAGAATGAGTATCAATCCTCCAGTCATGCTTGAAAGAGGATCATGTTTGTGTTTTTTCTCCTCACAGCATTCCTCTTTTTCTTGGCTTTCATTATCTTCTGACATCTTTTGCCTCCTTTATGAATTTTAGGACGCTAAAAGCTTCACTCAGTTTTCGCTTCTCAGTTGCTCTTGTTTAACCAACGTTGCCCAGCTTTCGCATCTCGCAGTATCATAATTCTAATCCCAGCTACATTTTTTTATCTAATATTCAGTATCTTCGCCAGGTTGGCGTCTTTATCGAGGACTACCTCAATTTTTCCCTCACGCGAGGTAAACAGCGTCGTCACGCCCGGCCCATGGCCTGCCACCGAGCTTCGACTGTGAGATATCACTCCAACAGAAACAGCACCTTCCTGATAGATTCGGCCGTAAGTATGGTCAGCATCTATTATGGCTACGATATCACCAAAGCGAAGAGTTCCCAGATTATGCTTTTTGACGGTTTTCTCATCGAACAGTTGAATATCGTAATCACCCCTGTAGACATGGGATCGCCCAAGCCCTGAGCCCATGATTTTAGCCGGGATGCGGTGGGTCACCGAGATACGCAATTTGCCTTCATCTGTGATACCCATGCCAGCTTTTGTTAAGGCATCCAAAAGGAAGGGACTCATGTTTATTGTCTTAACTCCCTGGATGTTCTTAAGTTCTAGACCCACTCCGATAGCATAAACGCGCATCTTGTCCCCTATGGCGAGTTTTTCAAAAACTTCATCGTCAGGAAAATCAACCATGACATGCTCAGCGCCTCCATGCTTGCCTACCACCCGGCCTTCTGCTCCTTTGGCTTCTCCAGTTAGGACCTGAACTAAGTTTCCTATGCAGGAGAGCCCGTTTAGCCCTCTGCTTTCATAGCTTGATCCGCCATTGCCTCTGCCTGGGTTGTGAAGAGATACAGCGGGTTCGACATGGTCGCCAGCGATATTAACGGCAGAATCGCCTGTCCGAAAATTATAAGTAATACTACCTCCTCCTGGGAAAACGTGTATTTTCCCTTGAGGGTCGATTTCATAGGGTGGTTCACCAAATCCTGGAGGTGCAATAAATCCCTGCACAGCCATCATTACCAGCTGATCCTTGTTATATTCAAGGGGCTTAAGAGATGCTTTTTTGCCCGTCGCTCCCGAAGTCACAGCATAAACGAGAGGAATAAAGGCAATCACAAAAACCAAAAGAAAGGCTGTTATAAGGATTTTTGCTAAAGTCCTTTTAGGAGTAGCTTTTTCCATTTTAACCTCCTTCTTCCTATAACCTGAAAAATGGAAAATGCGGCCTGGCCCCATTTCTTAGCATCAATCTCTTTGCACGAAATAATAATAATGGGTCCCGGCCCAAATTTCCTCAGCATCCGGAAAAACGTGATAAAAATGGGGCCTGACCCAAATTTCCGGAAAAATGGGAACTGTAAACATCTTCCACATCGTTTAGTCTTTAGCATATAACACCGGTTAAATCCAATGTCAATCAAAGGAGTGGATTTTAGTTGTGATGCCAAATGAGTTGACTTGATCTTATCTCTCAGCTATAAGTTTTTTGGGAGGGAGAAAAAATGCAGAATAGAAGGAAATCTTTGCCCAGATGTATAAATAAGAATATCCTTATCAGTCTCATCTGTCTTATCTTGGTTTTGCCGGTTTTTTTAGTGCTCGTTCAATGTTCGGTTGAGAAAAAAAAAGATTCTGAACAGCAAAGATCAGAACTCATCCAGCCAGCAAAATGGTGGGAAAAACTTCCGCGCCCGATTTATGCAAAATTAGAAAAAGTAGAAACCAGCCAAAAGTGGTTTGAGGTTTATAAACTCCTTGATGATACCTTTGCCATTTATGAGCCTTTTCAGTTTGAGGAGTCTATAAGCTATCTTGTCATCGGAAAAGACAAAGCAGTGGTTATAGATACAGGTACAGGAATCGGAAACCTTAAAAAGGTAGTCTCCGAGCTGACTGATATGCCTGTCTCGGTTGTGAATACCCACGGACATTGGGACCATATCGGAAACAATTACCAGTTTGAAGAAATCGCCTGTTTCAACAATGCTGAATGTATCGAAAGGCTCCGTACCAGAGTCGAAAATTCATCGCTCCAGAGCAGTATCACGGGAGATTCTATCTGGAAACCGCTTCCCGAGGGATTTGATGCTGCCTCATGGGAGATTCCACTAACAGAACCAACAAACCTTTTGGAAGAGGGCGGCATAATAGATCTTGGAAACCGCACATTAGAGGTTATCCACACTCCCGGCCACTCTCCCGGTTCCATCTGCCTGCTGGACAAGAAAAATAGATTGCTTTTTACAGGAGACACATTTTTTCCCGGACCCTTGTATGCCCATCCTTCTGACGTGGATATAGATGCCTACATTGCTTCTATAGAAAAAATGAAAAGCCGTCTTGATGAATATGACTATCTCTGCGCCGGACACAACGACCCTTGGGTTAAAAGTGAGGTAATCTCCCGTGTTTCAGAAGCATTCCAGGAAATAATGGCGGGAAAGGGAGAATACAAAGAAGATAAAGGTATACGTCGTTATTATTATGACGGATTCGATATCCTCATCCGGGCGGATATGATTAAAAAATGATACAATCTCAAAAAAGAAGCTTAAATTATGTTTCTTTTCCTTGAATCCTTTTCCTACTTATTTTATAATATTTATCAAATCTAAATCTAAAGGAAGGTTGAAATGTTAAGAGTTACTCATTTTGAGATTAATGCCGATGATCCAGAAAGAGCCATCAAGTTTTATTCCGATGTCTTCGGATGGAAAGTCAAAAAATGGGAAGGTCCTATGGACTACTGGCTTATCACGACCGGACCTGAGGATCAACCAGGTATCGATGGTGGTTTGATGAAACGCGAACAGCCTGGTGCATCTGTAACTAACTCTATCGATGTCCCATCTGTAGATGAGTTTGTGTCCAAGATTACAGAAGCTGGCGGCAAAATTATCTCTCCAAAGCAGAGCATTCCTGGTGTTGGATATTTTGCTTAGTGCCAGGATACAGAAGGAAACACCTTCGGCATCATGGAAGAAGATACCTCAGCGAAATAAAATTTCGTTTTCAGTGGGGGCTTGATTTATCAAGCCCCTTTTTTGCTATACTCTATTTCTTAGTTTCACAAAAGCTCTTCACCACATTATAGTAAATACGAACTGCGGTTCGCAGGCTTTTCTCTCTAATCCGTTCGTCATTCCCGTGTATTGTCTTATACTCTTCCATTGTGACCGGACCAGGGAAGAATCCATAGCAGTGCGCGCCTTTTCTCCTGTAAAACCTCGAATCTGTTCCGTAAATGATTAAATGGGGCACAGTGACAGAATCTGGAAAGACCGCTCTTGTTTCCTTCTCGATGATCCTGAAAAGCTCGGTATCATAAGATGAGACGATAGATTCGATTGGCCTTTCAATATAGTCAAATTTAATACGAGGTTCATTTATAACTTCCCTTAATTTTAAAACGAATTCATTTTGATCTTGATCAGGCAGAAGCCTGCAATCCAGAACAGCCTCAGCTTTGCCTGGGATAACGTTTGATTTGGGAGGATCCCCCACAAAACCTTTGGTGACAGTGAGCGAAATAGTGTTTCGTTGGAGGGCGTTGTTGTATGGGGTATCAGCCAATTTTCCAAGCCTCTTTATCATCTCGGCAACCGGAGGCGTGATATGAATCGGAGTTACGTGCGAAGCGACCCTACTTAACGCCTGGACCATGATGAAATTAGCATTTTCTTTAAGGGGCATTGAACCATGCCCGCTCGGACCAGAGGTAGAAAGTTTTAGCCAGAGAACTTTCTTCTCAGCAACTCCGACAGAAAAAATCAATCTTTTATCCTTAGTGAAAAAACCCTGGGTACCAAAGCCTCCCTCATCCAAGACAAATTCGGCGTCGATATCTTCCCACCTGTTTCTCACGATCCAGGCTGAACCCAGAGTGCCGGTGGTCTCTTCATCAGCTACTGCAAGAAAGATCACATCTCGGTCTAAGGCAATATTATTTTTCTTGAGCAGGAGCATTGTCATAAACTGAACAATCCCGAAATTTTTCATGTCCAGGGCTCCCCTTCCGTAAATATAACCGTCCTTTTTTAAGGCGGCGTGGGGATCCACACTCCATCCAGACCTATCAACAGGGACAGTATCCATGTGGTTAAGCAACATAAGAGGGCGCTTTTTGCCGCTTCCTTTCAAACGAGCAAGCACATTCACTCTTCCTGTGTTTTTATTTGTCCAGATCAACTCTACTGGAACACCTTCTTTCTCGAATATTGCACTGAAGAATTCTGCTGCAGCAGCTACATCCCCAGGTGGATTACAGGTATTGATGGCAAGATAATCCTGAAATAACTGAACGGCCCTGTCCTCGACTGTTTTCCAACCGATCTTCTGAGAGGGAGTTAATTCAGGCAAGAAAAATAGTGATAGCAGAACAAATGCCAAAATTTTTGGGAAACGATTGATTCTCATAGGTATCCCTTCCTTGTTATTTTCGAAACGATAAATCTTAATATACAGAGTTAGAAAAGGAATAACAACATCATTCTTCACAAAATAGTAAGACTACAGCTCTTTCTTCTGCAAGGAATCTCTTTTAGAAATTCCTTGTCCCTTTTCTGGACTCTTCCGCCAGGTTTTTATATAATCCCGCATGAATTTGAACCGGGAAAAAGATTCATGGCCAAAGGTTAAAATATATTTTTTTATCATAAATCCTCTCAAAGGAGAGCTTAAGATGAAAAGAAGAGAAGCTCTGGTCACCTTAAGCTGCATGGCCTTGATAGGCCCAAATTTGTTCTCAAAAGAAAGAAGGAGTAAACCTATGAAAAAAGAAATCAAATCAGCAAATGCGCCCAAAGCTATTGGTCCTTACTCCCAGGGAATCATAGCAAACGGATTTGTCTTTGCATCTGGCCAAATTGCTATTGACCCCAAATCAGGAGAACTAAGTACTGGAAGTACAGAAGAGCAGACGCGCCTTGTTTTGAGTAATCTCAAAGCCGTTCTTGAAGATGCGGGAAGTTCTCTTGATAAAGCTGTTAAATGTACAGTATTCCTCAAAGACCTTAACGACTACGCCGAGATGAATGCAGTATACGGGGAATTCTTTAAGGCGCCATATCCAGCCCGAGCAGCTGTCCAGGTTGCACGCTTGCCCAAAGACGTAAAGGTTGAAATCGAAGCGATAGCAGTCATTTAGATAAACACAGGGATTTTTTTGCAGCACGCTAGGGGTCAGGTCTTTTTTTTTGCCTTCATTCATACATGCACAATTTATTTGTTGAATCGTTTGTAGTTTGTAGGGTCAGGTCTTTTTTTTTGCTTTCAATCATACAAACACAATTTATTTGTGAGGCCTGATTTCGCTTCCTTTTTAGGCGTATTGTTCGTCAAGCGCGCGTTTTTTTTCAGCTAAATTGCCTATAAAAACGATCCAGATTGTCCTCGGATACAAAATAATATAAAATAATAACCTAATGCCTATATATGAGTTTATCTGCAAAAAATGCAAAAATCATTTTGAAAGCCTCGTTTCAATCGGCAAAGAGAAAAGCGTCTCCTGTGCTTCGTGCGGGAGTAAAGATATACAAAAACTGTTCTCTTCCTTTGGAATAGGAGGAGAGGAGAATCGTCTAAGCTCTTCTTCTGCAGCCTGCACAACTTGTTCGGCTACAACGTGCGATACGTGTAAATAGTTACTATAATTCTCATCTTTTAGACCAAATCTAACCATTTTAAAGGGCTATAAGTGCGGATTCGATGAACCATACCTCTGCAAGAACAAGCTAAATCCCTTTTCTAAATAAGGCCGGATTTGATGAATCAGAACTCTCTAAAAACAAATTAATGCCCTCCCTCAAACAATTACGAACTTGGTAAATCTAGCCCCTGCAAGCACAATGTGATTTGACTAATCAAGCCCCCACTGAATAAATAAAGCCGCTGCAAGAATAGCTCAAATTCCCTCCTCGAATAAATGTGGGTTTTATAAATCAAACCCCTACAAAAAAATCAAACACTGACGATTATCTATCCCTTGACTTTGTTCCAGCCTTGAAGATAAATATATCTTTAATGAAGAAGGAAGTGCGAATTGGAGTTGACACAGGGGGAACATTCACTGACTTCGTTATCTACGTCGAAGGTAAAATTGATATAAACAAAATCCCATCCACGCCTAAAAATCCCTCTCTCTCTATCCTTGAGGGAATAGAAGAATTCCTGAGAAAAGACCTTCCTCCGATGGTTATCCACGGGACAACGGTTGCCACGAATTCTCTACTTGAAAGGAAAGGAGGACGAATTGCCCTTATCACAACAGAAGGCTTCGAGGATATTCTGTTTATAGGGCGCCAGACAAGGCGCGAGCTCTACAGCCTAAAGGGTGAACAAAGGATTCCTCTTCTCCCTCGCCGCTTCTGCTTTGGACTCGATGAGAGAACCTCGGCTTCAGGAAAGGTCGAAAAAAAAGTTTCACTGTCTCGTCTCAAAGAAACACTCGAAAAAATAAAAAAATTAAAGCCCGAAGCAGTGGCTGTTTCTCTTATAAACTCCTACGCTAATTCATCTAACGAGAAAATCGTCTCCCGAGAACTGAAGAAGGAAAAACTCCTGATATCTGTTTCGAGTGATATCCTGCCCGAACATCGCGAATACGAAAGAACAGCTACAACCGCTGTAAACGCCTATCTTATGCCTGTTATTAGCCAGTATTTAGAGAAATTAGAGAAAAAAATGAACAACGCAGGGCTCCGTATCATGCAGTCAAATGAAGGGTATATTCACCCATTAAAAGCGAAACGAGAACCCATAAGAACAGCTTTTTCAGGTCCAGCAGGAGGAGTTGTCGGGGCATTCTACCTGGGAAAAGTAGCTGGTTTTAGGAATATCATAACCTTTGATATGGGAGGAACCTCCTCTGATGTTTCCTTGATAGAGGGCGAGATTAGGAGGACGAGTGAAAGCGTTATCGGAGATTTTCCTATTCGAATCCCCATCATCGATATCCACTCGGTCGGAGCCGGTGGTGGCTCTATCGCTTATGTGGACAAGGGTGGCTCGCTAAGAGTAGGCCCTCAAAGTGCAGGAGCTGATCCAGGCCCCGCATGCTACGGCCGCGGGAACGTCCCGACTGTCACAGATGCCAACCTGGTTTTAGGACGGCTTGTTCCCGAGTTCTTCCTCGGAGGAAAAATGAAAATTTTCCCAGAAAGAAGCCTTGAAGCCCTCAAAAATCTGGCCAAGAAAATCAGCAAATCTCTGCTAGAAACAGCTTCGGGCATAATAGAAATTGCAAACGCTAACATGGAAAAAGCTATTCGCGTAATCTCCATCGAGAGAGGCTTTGACCCAAGAAACTTTGCTCTCTTCTCGTTTGGAGGAGCTGGCGGAATGCATGCTGCGGATATTGCTTCCCACCTTAAGATGCCAAAAGTGATTGTTCCTAAGAATGCTGGCGTTCTCTCGTCACTCGGGCTTCTTCTGGCTGATTCCATAAAGGACTACTCCAAATCAATCTTGAAAACAGCAGAAAAAATAAGTGAGAAGGAGCTCGAGAATCACTTTAAGAAATTAAGGGAAAAAAGCCTTAAAAGCATGCAAGAGGATGGCTTCAGGGAAGATGAGGTATCAATCCTCTCCTTCCTCGACCTCAGGTACTTTGGCCAATCCTACGAGATAACCATCCCCTACAGGAGAAAAGAGGCCTCTAATCCCTCGTTTGTTTCCGACTTTCACAAAGCTCACAGAAAACTCTATTCTTATCATCACGAGCAGAGAGCCGTTGAGATTGTCAATATTCGAGTTAAGGCAGTGGGTATGACCAAAAAGATTAAGTTGAAAAGATTACCGCCTAAAGATAAAGATCCAGAAAGGGCTTTTATAAAAAAACAACCCATCCAATATGGCGAGAAGACATGGCAGGCCTCAGTTTTTAAAAGAGCTCTTCTCGAGACAGGGAATAAAATGAATGGTCCTGCCCTTATCGCGGATTCCGAGTCAACGACATTCCTCCCTCCTTCCTACACGCTAGAAGTTGATGGCTTTATGAATTTAATAATTCAGAGGGGAGATTAAGCCAATGCTTGAATTCGACCCTATTGAGCTTGAACTTTTCAAGAATATATTTGTGTCCATCTCTGAAGAAATGGGTGCTGTCCTGGGACGCACCTCCCTCTCCCCCAACATCAAAGAAAGAAAAGACTTTTCCTGTGCTCTTTTTAACCAGAAAGGAGAGACATTCGCCCAAGGTTCTCACATCCCTGTTCATCTAGGAGCCATGCCCCTCTCTGTTCAAGCCTGCCTTAAGGCAACAAGCTTTGAAGAGGATGATTTAGTGATTCTCAATGATCCCTACAGGGGAGGAACTCACCTCCCTGATATCACCTGTATTTCGCCTGTATTTATCCGCAAAAAGCTGGCTTTTTTTGTCGCCAACCGGGCCCATCACTCCGATGTCGGAGGGATGACTCCTGGTTCAATGCCTCTCGCCACAGAAATCTATCAAGAAGGGTTGATAATTCCGCCTCTAAAACTGGTTCGAAAGGGTAAATTGGACAAATACCTCCTCAACTTTATCCTGGCCAATGTCAGGACTCCTGATGAGAGAAAAGGAGACCTCCTGGCTCAGATAGCCGCCAACAACAAGGGAAAGCAAAGGCTGGAAGAAATAATAAAAAAATATGGACTAAAAAAGATCCTTCACTATACTCACGTGATCCAGCTCTACACAGAAAAGATCTTAAGAGAGACAATAAGAGACATTCCTGACGGCACTTATTCTTTCACTGATTATCTGGACGATGACGGGATTAGGGATAAGCCCATAAAAATAGGCGTCAAATTGAATGTAAAGAAGGATGAAGTCCTTATTGATTTTAGCGCATCTTCTGCTCAAGTCGAGGGGAGCGTTAACGCTAATTTTGCCGTGACTTTTTCGGCTGTTCTTTACGTCTTTCGCTCCCTTGTTGAGGAAGATATCCCTTTTAACACCGGCCTGATGAAGCCGTTAAAGATTGAAGTTCCTCGAGGATCGGTCCTCAATGCTCAGTCACCAGCAGCAACTGCAGGAGGTAATGTGGAAACATCCCAGAGAATAGTAGATGTTCTCCTGGGTGCCCTCTCCCAGGCTATTCCAGAAAAAATACCTGCTGCAAGCTCCGGGACTATGAACAATGTTGCATTCGGCGGCTACGATCCTTCAAGGGAGAGAGCCTTCGCCTATTATGAAACAATAGGAGGAGGAATGGGTGGAAGCTCTTCCTCTCCGGGCATCAGCGGAGTCCACACCCACATGACAAATTCTCTCAACACCCCTCTAGAAGCTCTTGAAAATTACCTGCCTCTAAGAATAAAACGTTACTGCCTGCGGCGAGGCTCTGGAGGAGAAGGAAAGAATAAGGGAGGCGAAGGAATCATCAGAGAGTATAAATTTTTCGTGCCCGCCCAAGCTACCATCATTTCTGAAAGGCGAAAATTTTCTCCTTTTGGAGCACAGGGCGGGAAAAACGGCAAAAAAGGAAAAAATACCCTGCTTTCCCAAGGGAAAAAGATTGCACTGAACTCCAAAGTCAACATTGGAGTTAAGCCTGGGGATATACTGCGCATAGAGACGCCAGGAGGAGGAGGATATGGCAAGAAAAAATAAAAGGTCCTCCTTTGGCCCTGGCTTCCTGGTGGCAGCAGCCTTTATCGGCCCTGGAACCGTTACTACTTGTTCCATGGCTGGTGCACGGTTTGGCTACTCACTGATCTTTGCTCTGGTCTTCGCCACAGTAACCACCATCATCCTTCAGGGGATGACGGGAAGATTAAGCTTAGGCTCAAAACACGACCTGGGCGAGTCTCTCCGAGAATTCCCTAAAAGCCGTCTGACAAAGAGTATTTTTGCCATCCTTACCCTTTCTTCGATCACTTTTGGCTGTGCTGCTTATGAAGCCGGGAATATTATCGGCGGTTCTCTTGGCCTTGAGATGGTCACTTCAATCTCCCAAAAATACTGGGTTGCTATTATCTCCTTGGTAGCTATTTTCATCCTCAGCAAAGGAAAATATAAGTTGATAGAGAAGTTTCTGATTTTTTTAGTTTTTTTGATGAGCGTCTCTTTCTTGACCACCCTCGTGATAATCAAACCCAATCTGCTCTCAATATTAAAGGGGATGATTCCCTCTTTCCCAAAGAACTCACTTTACATTGTACTTGCTCTGGTGGGAACCACGGTTGTCCCTTACAATCTTTTTCTTCACTCCTCTGCTGTCAAGGAAAAATGGAAATCCACCGCTTACCTTATGGATGCTAAAATAGACCTGCTTTGTTCTGTATCTTTAGGTGGAATTATATCAGCCTCGATCGTTGTAACCTCAGCCGTTGCTTTTTATGGAAGCGGGATTTCCCTGGAGAGCGTAATCCATCTGGGGCAGCAGCTCAAACCATTATTCGGCTCGTTCACCAATTTCCTGTTTGGCCTGGGCTTTTTTGCAGCGGGCATGAGCTCAGCCCTGACAGCACCTTATGCAGCTGCCTTTGCTTCATCTGGAGTTCTGGGTTGGAAAGGAGGGCATGATTCAAGGAGATTTAAGGGAGTCTGGCTGGGAGTTATCCTGGCAGGATTTATCGTCTCCTACCTGAGAGCTGTTTTCAATATCAACCCTCTTCGGGTCATCGTATTTGCTCAGGTAGCCAATGGATTCGTTCTACCTGTGGCATCCATATTTCTGCTTTTTGTACTTAACAATCGTCAGAAAATGGGGAAACTGGTCAATAGCATCAAACAGAACATACTGGGAAGCTTGATTATCATTATCGTCTCGTTCCTCGGCCTCTGGAATATCATCACAAATATCATCAAACTGTTCACAAAGTAGAGAAACCGGCATATTTTCTGCTTTACATATCTTACAATGGCTTCAACTGATAAAAACCAACTAAAAAATGAAGAAAGTTGTCTTAAGCCAAAAAATAAAGTCCTATCCAATGGAGAAAATTGTTGCCGTTCAAAAAGCTATGTCTTATCTTTAGCTTGACTTTTTATAAAGAAAAATTAAATTGTTAAGATAAAATAACCTATCAATATTGGATAAGTTGAACATATCTAATTAAGGAAGGCTGAGAGGCCTGGTTAATTAGAATTTATCATACATAAGCAAAAAGAAGGAGGTTACCAATGGACGGGAAAAAATGGTTTTTGTCAGGTTTGGCAGGCTTTGCAGTCATGTTTGCTTTGTCAGGATTGTGGTATATGGTCCTGATGGCCGGATTTTACAGGACACAAGGCGAGGCAGTCATGCGTGAGCAGTTCAATTTTCTTTTTATTGTGCTGGGCTACGTCGTCCTGGCTTTTTTAATGTCCCTTATCTATCCAATTGGATATAAGGGCGGCTCACCTGCCAAAGAAGGCCTGCGGTTTGGCGTCTTGATGGGATTATTGGCGTGGCTTACAACTAATCTAGTTCTTCATGGTGTATGGAAAAATACACTTGCCGCAGCTTTGGTGGACTCTGTCTGGCATGTGGTTGAACAGGGTATCGGAGGTATTGTTATAGCTCTTGTTTATGGCAAGTCCTCCGCGTAGAACACCCGTAAATGGAGTGTTGAGTTTTTGAAGTCTATGAGCTAAGTTCTCGATAGGTTCCTCGAAGGGCACTATCTCTTTTCAGGGAGAGATTTTACGAAGCTCCCCTGTCCCTAAAAAAAAGCAGAATCGGTCACAATCTAGCACATTAGTAGAAATTGAGTTTGTACGAGTAGAGGGAAAAAACAAAACCTGATCCCTAAAAAAACAGGACCTGCCCCCTAAACGTTTTTAATCTATAGGCTAGATTTTAGCCAGTTTGACTTGGGTATTGCTTTTTTTGATTAATTTCCCTATAATTTGGGAGTGCGCCTCCTTAATTTAAATTATTTCCATGAATAAAAAATTAAAATGCAGGCACGCACATGAGGTGCATTCCATCATTACATTAACTACTCCTATTTCTAAATCCTTTTAAATCCAATGAGCACTGAACCTCAAGACAAAGAACTTCTAAACCTTCTGTACACCGATGAGTTAACTCAAATATTCAAC
>JABAOF010002683.1_pt1 | contig 14607 bp, 17 predicted proteins | sample 7062171 | NCBI WGS metagenome assembly JABAOF01 (sample SAMN14538628, study PRJNA623070) | marine sediment metagenome | biome: marine biome [ENVO:00000428]; feature: marine pelagic biome [ENVO:01000023]; material: deep marine sediment [ENVO:00002113] | place: India: Gulf of Khambhat ...
ATGAGCTTCTCCACCACGAGGAGGGCCTCACTCACCGGAACCCCGGGTTCGAGATCGCGGGTATCAATCACCGCAATTTCAAAAGGGCGCTTCACACCGCCGACGTTGACCCCACCCTTGGCGTTAATCTCCTCTATGGCTAACCTCATTCCCCTTTCGGCATCCCAGCCATACAAGAACGCCGTGGAAAGAGGTGCCCCGATTGTAATCGGCCGTACTACAACGGGAGGCGGTTTTGTGATGTAGTAAATGGATATAGCTGCTATAACTACAACGGCTACTATTACAATGCCCCATATGAGAGATTTTCGTTTCATTATGATTTCACCTCCGTTTTTTTGCCTTACCCTAAACCCCATGTTTGTTTTATCCACCACCTCCTCTCCTCTTCCCGAATTTCCGCGATCTTTTTAATCAACTTGAACACGTAAGAGACGCTGGCCAGGGGCATGCGGAGCTCAACCCCAGTGTTTCCCCTCCCTTTCCCCCATGATCTCTTCCATCACCTCCTTTCGGTTGAAAGGATAAGATGACAGTATGTTTTGGGAAAAGGACGTTTTTCCCCTTCTTTGATGACCAATCGATATCGAAATGAGAGGTGAAGAGAGCATTTCAAAAAAGTGTACAGTCAGGTGATCCTGCATAGTAACCCACTTCAATTCTCTTTTCAACGAAAAGAAGCTTGATGACATCAACTTCGGCTGCAGACACATCCACAGTCACTCCCGGAAAAAGGAGGCCTGCATCAACCCCCCGGATTTCGTTAGCACAGGGCATTTCACGATTCACCCTTTGAAGCAATCTCAGAGGGCGCCGGTAATCGGCCTGTCTCCCTCAATCGATCCGGCGAACGAACTCATCCACGGGTTTTCTGGGAGTATGCAGGGGCTCCGCTCCAGGTTTACCCAGGCAGACAAGAGCGCAGACAGTCCGATCCTCGGGCACGTTAAGCAAACCCTTGACCGTCTTTTGGTCGAAAAGGGTATACCATAACCCGGCCAACCCCAGGCTGTGAGCCGTGACCAACATATTCTGTATGGCAGCAGCACAGGCGTACTTGTATCCGTCTCTGCTTTCACCTAGGAACTGGTCGACACCTGTTTTTTCGGGATCCCCTGCCACGGCCACAATTACCGGGGCCTCGAGCAGGAAGTCTATCTCGTATTTCCCGAGCCATCGCCATCCAGACTTTTGGAAAGCCTCGTCCTTGCTTTTGAGGCAGGCAGCGTGAAGGTGCCCTTTGGTCTCCTGGTTGGTCAGTATCAGGAATTCCCAGGGTTGGTTGTTGGCTGGGGAAGGAGCCCAGGTTGCGGCCTCCAAGATCCCCTGCAGATCTCCTTCTTTGACCTCTTGGGGAGTGAATTTCCGACAGCTCCTTCGGTTCCGAATGGCTTCCCAAAGTTCCATTGTTCCTCCTTTCTTTGACTTGGCAACCCTGTAGATTCATCATAGGCAATCGATTGATCCGTTGCGTCAGGCGATGTAACGACGTTTTCGTTAACAGAGACCTTAACTCATTGAAGTACCTCCCCTCCCATAACATTGTCATAGATCGTTCCATCCTCGTATGTACCACAAAGCACGGCGATACGTCAAAAGTTTCCGGGTGAGCTTGGCAGAAAGATCGTGGGGATTCAGGATCCATGAGTGTTCAAAAATACGCTTATCTAGAGACCAGGTAAAGATGTCCCACCAAGAGCAGCATAAGACATGCCGTTATCGGTTCACATGCGATAGGGCTTTCAGGTAGTAGCTGGAATTGGTAACCCTACCACAACGGGCTCCTGAGGGTGGCCTGGCCGAATGATTTTTTCTCAACTCCTTCCCAGTCGAAGTAATCCCCTCATCAAATTCCTCCAAGGCAGATCTGGCAAATCGTAAGAAAATAGGAGATATTTAGAGAAAATCAAAGATTCAATAAGATTGTCAAATTGAGACATATGTTTAAAGAAAAATGGGGTAAATTGGAGTAAATGGCAAGAAACATCATTACTGATAACCAAGAAGGAAAAGATTTTGGTTTGATATACATTTATGGTAATAAAAGGAGTAACTGAATTGCCAAACCATCCCTGAGGATGGGGCGTGAAGAGACGGGGTTTGAGAAACGAGAGAATGTAACGCTATAGAAGATTCAGAGGAGAAAATATGGAAGATACTTTGGGATTTCACGAGAGAAGGGGCTCGATCAGGGTGAAGATGATTTACCCGGCTATCTACAACCGGTTTGACAACCAGGGAAGGCCATATGACCAAAAAATCTCCCGTTCAAAGGACGTCAGTCAAGAAGGGGTGAGGTTGCAGAGCAGCTTTCTGGTTGACTCCGGAGAGGTGCTTGATATCACCATGGCACTGGGGGAGAGCTTGGTTACCTTCAAGGGGAAAGTGGTCTACATAACCCCCTCCGAAGATGAGGGCTTTGAATTAGGTATCTCCATCAGCGATATCGAGAATGAGGACAAAATAACCCTGACCCGGTTCATTGATGATCTTAGGGGATCTGGACCACGGTGGGATGCCTAAACGAGTTCTTCCTTAAACCAGGAAATGATGAGGGCGGGATACACCTAATCGAATGGTGGAAAATCGCTACTCCTAGACCTACTTAGGCGCGCTTGGCACTTACAAAACCTTGTTATTTTACATCCATATATGGTAAGAAAAAGAGGAGAAGCAAGGCCAAATCATCCCTGAGGATGGGGCGGGAAGACGCGATTCGATTGAGGGAGACGTTCAAGATTTTCCGAAAAAGGGCACCAAAACGGAGAATCGAGGTGCCAAAGGGATGAGAGAAAGGGGGTGGATTTCTGAGAGACTGGAAATGGTGAGGCCCAGGAATTGAGCAGCAAAACAGAGAAAGATAAGGAGGATTTGTTATGAGAAGAAAAGCAATAGCAGGGTTAGTTGTTCTGTCATTTTTGATGGTCCTCTCTGGCCTAACCGGGTGTGCCAAAAATGCGTACTTCGGAGTTCGGAACAAAGCTATCGGCGTACCGGAGGATTTTCAGCAAACGGAGGCAGCCATTGAGAAGGCAGAGAGGTCCCCTGGAGCCCAATATGCTCCCGAGAAGATAGCCAAGGCCCAGGAGTTGGGGAAGAAGGCGGTTGAGACCTACTGGGGCTGTCGTACCAAAGAGGCGATGGCCATGTTGGCCGAGGCCCGCAAGCTGGCTGGAGAGGCGGAGTTGGCCAAGGCGCCCCCAAAACCTGCACCAGCTCCAGTAGCTGTTGCTCCTCCTGCACCTCCTAAACCAGCGCCCGCTCCTGCTCCTGTTGTACCGACGCCGGTAGCTGTTCCTCCTGAACCGAAAAGAATCATCATTCTCAAAGGGCCGAACTTCGGCTTTAATTCGGCTGATCTCACTTCCGAAGCTCGGTCGATTTTGGAAGAGCAAGCAGCGATTTTGGATAAGGAGCCCACGGTCAGGGTGGAGATTGCGGGTCATACCGATAGCACTGGTCCAGAAGCCTATAATCAGGGACTTTCCGAGAGGAGGGCAAAAAAGGTAGAGGAGTTTCTTATTTCAAGAGGAACTTCTCCGGATCGTCTGAAGGCAGTGGGCTATGGAGAGTCCAGTCCCATCGCCGCCAATGATACGAGAGAAGGCCGGGCGACGAATCGGAGGGTTGAACTCAAGGTTTTGGAGAAGTAAGAAACCCTAACCTGGCAGAGAAGGGTCTTTTCCTTTAGGGCGAGGGATCCTTGAGCTGAATAACTTGGCTTACCCTTTTTGCCTCATCAAGATTTCACGTGAGATTGATGGCTCTGTCCTTGCTGCGGACACATAAATCAGGGCCAACCGGCCCTGATTTTTTCTTTTGTAAGCATTGCTCCATTCTGATATTATGTGCCCATGGGGTGGCCGGCAAAGAGATTTTCCTCCCTTTATCTATTTATTCCGGTCCCTCCCTTCTTTTCTCTCAAGTCATTGATTTTCGAACCGGCCGGGTCAAAAGAGTCGACGACGGTGCTATGTTTCTGCCCACCAACCGTGAAGGGATAAGGTTCATCGGGGTAAATGGTGATCGGTTAAGGTTTCAAAGGCCGATACCTTGAAATGGAGATAAATACCATGAGGAGAGAGCAACATGGCCTATGAGGAGATACCGTTTTACCTATGCAGATATAAGGGGGTGATGATGTGATCAAGGCCTATATCTTGGTCAGCCTGGTTCCCGGACTTGAGTCTAATACCATGCCTCAGATCAGCGTGCTGCCGGGAATTCGAGAGACCGATCTGGTTTTCGGCCGTTGGGATGTGGTGGTGCAAGTGGAGGCTAAAAGCATACCCGATCTCTCCCAGATGGTTATCAATCAGATTAGGGGGCTGCAAGGGGTCCAAACCACAGAGACATTGATAGGGGGGGTGATTTAGGATAGATTTAGAAGAGGAAGAGGAAAATTTCCCCTTTGACAGAGAAGGGTGCCTGGATTCAGGAGATTCTATCCTTATTCCCCCAACCATACTGCTTTCCGTGATCGCCCTAAAATGAGGGACTCCCAATTGCTTTGAGGACCGAACGGCTCAACCAAAAGGGATTGTCCTTCACTGCAGGATGAGCGATATTCAAAAGGCTTGAGTTTGAGGCATTGATTGAGTTACTACTGGAAAGGGGATCCTCACTGATATGAGTTGAATGGCTAGGATGGAAAAGCTTGATTGAGATATGAGGGGGGATAAATCACATGGATATTCACCCTTGAGGTTTCTTGAAAGCATTGGGTATCGAAAGTGCCGAGATTCAGGTGATTAAAAGAGGTGGTGGTCCATGAAAAAAGAGGGTAGTTCTCTAAAAGGGCATGGAATCAAAATAGCGATAGGAGTTATGTTTTGCATTTTGGTTTTTTTCGCAGGAATGTTGTTCTCCATTAACAATAGACTTGTTCATTTTCAGGCAAGCATGGAAAAGAGAATTTCTGAGTTAGAGAAAAGGCAGAGTTCGATTGAGCAAAGCTTGGGTTTTCTCAAAAATATTCAGCCTGGAATTGAAGCCCTTCACAAACACGGGGAAGCTCTCAAGGAGAAAATGAAGGTCATCCAGGAGGCTTTAGGTAAATTTGTCGATGAACTTTCAGGGTCATTCAGCCCTGAACAGAAGGAAGAAGTGAAGAAAGCCCTTGATAAATTCTCTCGCCTGTGGGAGGCACTTGGTGAGTTCGTGGAGGAGCTAAAGGTTGAGAATCAAGAGACAAAACAGGAACAAGGCGAGGGCGGGAAAGGGGCAAACCAATGATTTCGCAGCACACGTTTTGCTTTGATCATAGTCTGTCTGGCGCTATCATTGGTTTGAAAGAGGGAGGGGTGGAATCCGACTGTAGTCTATCCTTTTTCTCATAAGAAAAGTGTAGGTGCTCTTCAGTTTGAGTTAGAATTTATGTAGATACGGAGACGATCGAATTAATTCCCCGGAAAATGGAGTTCGAAAATTCACTATCCTCTGCAAGGGAGGGAAGACACTATGAAAATGCATAAACTCCTCGCTGTTCTTGTCATAATGGGTCTTTTGATCATCCAACCTCCTTCTGCCTCCGGTCAGTTCAAAGATATGCTCAAGGGCATCGGGAAGGCTTTACGGGGTGGAGAGCTTTCCGAGAGCAAGATCATCCAAGGACTCAAGGAGGCGCTCCAGATCGGCACGGGCAAAGCCGTTCAGAATGTCTCCCAAATAGACGGGTATTACAAGAACCCTAAGATCCGCATTCCGCTCCCAGAGGATGTACAAAAGGTTGAGAAGATCCTTAGGGCTGTGGGATATGGCCCCAAGGTGGATGCCTTCAAGCTGAGCATGAACCGGGCGGCAGAACGTGCAGCTCCCGAGGCCAAGTCCTTGTTCATAGACTCGATCAAGCAGATGACCTTTTCGGATGCAAAGAAGATTCTTCAGGGCCGGGACAACGAGGCTACTCTTTATTTCGAGGACAAAACCCGCGGTCGACTCAATGAGCTCTTCAAGCCGATCGTCCATACGGCCATGTCCGAGGTAGGCGTCACCCGTTGGTACCAGGAACTCGATGCTAAGGTTCGCAGTATTCCCTTTGCAGAGAGGATGAGCTTTGACCTGGATGGATATGTGACAAATAAAGGGCTGGACGGTCTTTTTTTCATGGTGGCGGAGGAAGAGCGAAAGATCCGCCGGAACCCCGCGGCACGGGTTACCGATCTCCTCAAGGAGGTCTTTGGCGGCAAATCGCGCGGAAAGTAGGATCCTCCCTTTGTTAGATTCCTAGGGTTTCAGATCGATATCTCCCAGAGTACCGTATATCCAGATCAACCTCTTTGAGCGTCGGCCGGATACCTCTTAGTTGGCATAGAGCCCCCAGTTTTAATAGAAGCTGAGAGTTCACGTTTTCGCTGGTGACCATGCTCATTGCAGTTGGAATGATACGGGCTCGTGAGTTGTCCGTCTTCTTCTGGAATGTTCCTGTATGAACACAACCAAGGCGAATCCTTGATTGAGGCGAGAGATGGGGAGGCAGGGCCGATTGAAACCACTTCCCGAGGATTGGGATAGGGCCCTCGCGGTAGTGGCCCACCCGGACGACCTGGAGTACGGCGCGGCAAGCGCTATAGCACGTTGGACTTCCCAAGGGAAACAGATAAGCTATATCCTCGTGACGCGGGGGGAGGCGGGGATCGATTCGATGCCTCCCCAGGGAGCTGGCCCCCTCCGGGAGGAAGAGGAGAGAAGAAGTGCCCGTTTGGTGGGGGTTGAGGCTGTGAAGTTCCTCGACTATACGGATGGAATCGTTGAATACGGGCTCCCCCTTCGGCGGGACATAACCCGTGCGATTCGGCGACACAGCCCGGATATCCTCATTACGTTGAACTATCACCTCACGTGGAATGGCGCCGTGCTCAATATGGCGGACCACCGATGGGTTGGACTGGCTGTTTTGGATGCTGCTCGGGACGCGGGCAACCGCTGGATTTTCCCGGAATTGCTTGAAGAGGGGCTAGAACCGTGGAACAAGGTGAGGATGGTTTGTCTCAGCGGGTCGCCCCGGCCAACCCACGCGGTCGATGTGACATCTTTTCTGGAAAGAGGAATCGACTCCCTTAAGCAGCACCGTGTGTACCTGGAAAATCTGTCGGGCGTTTTCAACCCCGAGGCATTTCTCCGTCGAATGGCCGCTGAGACTGGGAAACGTTTCGGGTGTCGTTTCGCCGTGAGTTTTGAGGTCATAAAGATTTAGTGAAATTTTGTCGATCCCTCGCTGCGCGTCGCCTTCATGGCGACTTGGAACTTTATGGTAAGTATTAACAGCGAGGGAATGAAGAGATTGCCCAGAGATCCAAACGTAAAAATCCAGAACGTATTGAGAAATTCATTTATCTCTCTGTAGCCTCCACGAAAAGTATCCTGCTACATCATTACTGGAGGGCGACATGAAAATTACCCAAGTAGAAGTTATTTGTCTCAATCTGCCAGAGAAAAAGGATATAGCGGATAGTTCTCAGGATGCCGTGATTGTTAAGGTTCACACTGATGAGGGGATTGTTGGGATTGGTGAAATTGACTCTCACCCTGCAATAGTACAAACGATTGTCAAGGCATCAATGTCTCACCGTGATTCACGAGGGGTAGGGGAGCTTTTAGTTGGCGAGGATCCCTTCGATAGGGAGAGGTTATGGCAGAAAGTATACAAAAAGACTACCCATTATGGCCGAAGGGGGGTTGCGATTCAGGTCATGGGAGGCATTGATATTGCTCTTTGGGATATTATCGGTAAAGCCTGTAATAAGCCAATCCACAAGTTATTAGGAGGGTGTTTCAGAAACAAACTAGAAGCGTACGCAAGTGCCCTTTTCCCGGAGGATCCACGAGAAATCGTGAAAATGATGGTAAGTTTTGTAGAAAAAGGGTTCAGGGGGGTAAAATTTGGATGGGGGGCCTTTGGCCGAGAAGCAGGCAAGGATATTGAGCTCGTTAAAGCTGCGAGAGAGGGGGTAGGGGAAGAGATAAAATTATTGGTGGATGCAGGGGAACAATGGGATGCTTCGACCGCCATTGAAAGGGCAAGAAGACTGGAAGAATACAACCCATTTTTTCTGGAGGATCCCCTGTCTCCTGATGATATCGATGGTTATGCTAAGCTAACGAGGGCTACAGCTCTGAGGATTGCTGCAGGAGAGGCAGAAACGACAAGGTTCCCTTTTAGGGATTTGATGGAAAGAGGAAATGTTGATGTCATTCAACCAGATGTGACGAGGGTGGGGGGAATTTCAGAGGCCCAAAAAATAGCCTGGATGGCCTTTGATCGAGGGGTCATGTTTGTACCTCACGCTTGGAGTACGGATATTCTCGTCGCTGCTACCCTTCAGTTACTTGCAGCTATTCCCCAAGAGTCGCTCTTGGAATTCTGCGTCTCCAGTTCACCTCTAAAAAGGGATTTACTTCTTGAGCCGTTTAGCATAGACAGAGAGGGGTTCGTGAGAGTCCCGGAGAAGCCCGGACTCGGGATCGAGTTAAATGAGGAGATACTTGAGAAGTTTTCAAATGAGTAATACGCCTTTCCGGTTAATCGACGTCAAATTGCCTTCGGCAATTTCCTGTATCTACAAGACGAAAAATGAAGGCACTGATGGAGCAGCTACGGGGGAGCTAAATAAAGGGAGATGTGTTAATGCCTTGGGTGAAAGAGTTTGAAAGGAGGTTAAGGAAAAAAGCAAGGGAATTTTTGAAAGGAGGCTGGGGGCATGAAAAAGGGGAAGGGTATTAGCAGGGAAACCCTTCGGGGTATATCCGAGGAGTTGACCGAGGTGAAGGTGGATGAAGGGGAATGGGAAGAGATGCTCATCCGCGTAGGCGATTTTCTGAAAGGCGTAAAGGCCCTTGACGAAATGGACTTGCACGATGTGTCACCGGCTTTTTCCTACACCCCGGGAGGAAGGCAAAATGCGGGGTATTGATTTAGAGTCCTTTACCATCCATGGATTGTCAGAGCTAGTACGAAAGAGGGAGGTCTCGCCAGTAGAGATCATCAAGGCTACCCTCACGCGAATCGAGCAATACGATGGGGAGTTGAAGGCCTTCATCACTGTCCTATCGGATGAGGCCTTGGAGTGTGCGAAAGAGGCAGAGGCATCAATTGTCAGAGGAGGCTACATCGGGCCCCTTCACGGAATTCCCATTGGACTCAAAGACATCATCCACACCAGGGGAGTCCGCACTACGTGTGGATCAAAGATCCACGCCGATTTCGTTCCACGGGAGGATGCCACGGTGGTGACTCGATTGCAAGAGGCGGGAGCGATCATCGTTGGAAAACTGAACTGCCATGAATTCGCCTTTGGCGCGACATCCGTCAACCCCCACTATGGGACGCCCAAAAATCCCTGGAATCCCCGATGTATCCCCGGGGGTTCCAGCGGAGGATCCGCAGTGGCCGTGGCGGCATCCCTCTGTTTGGGTGCACTGGGCACCGATACGGGTGGGTCAATCCGAATTCCCTCATCCCTCTGCGGCACCGTTGGGCTCAAGCCCACCTATGGACGGGTGAGCACCTCTGGAGTCTATCCCTTAAGCTGGTCCCTGGATCATGTTGGGCCCATGACCAAAACCGTAAAAGATGCTGCTATTATCCTGCAGTCGCTCGCCGGTCATGACCCAAAGGATACCAACTCGAGCTCCCACCCGGTACCCGACTACCTTTCCATACGGGAGGATGTGAGGGGTCTTCGAGCAGGAGTTTCATCGGAATTCTACTTCGAAAACTGCGATCCCGAGGTTCGGGATGGCGTTATGAAAGGGCTGGAGGCCCTTAAGGAGGTTGGCGTCCTTATTCAGGAGGTATCCATTCCACATTTGAGGCATGCGACGACGGCAGGGCTTGTGATCCTCCTGGCAGAGGCGGCCTCACAACACGAGGCCTATCTCAAGGGGAGCGAAAGCGAGGATTACGGGAGAGATGTCCGGGGACTTTTGAAAAGCGGGACTTTCGTCACGGCGACCCAATACATAAAGGCTCAAAGGGTTCGGTCCGTTATGCGTGAGGAGTTTCTCAAGGCTTTCGAGCTGGTTGACGTTCTCATTACACCGGGTCTTCCCCTCGTTGCTCCCGAAATGGAGCAGGATACGGTTACGCTGTCGGGAAAGAGAGAGACGGTTCGGTCGGCCCTCACCCGCCTGATGCGACCGTACAATCTGACGGGGATACCGGCCATTGTTCTCCCCTGTGGGTTTTCCAAGTCAGGGCTTCCCGTGGGCCTCCAGATCGCGGGGAGGCCCTTTGAAGAGACTACCATCTTGGCCGTGGCTCAAGCATACGAAAGACGAACCCCTTGGCATGAGAAGCGCCCAGCCATCGAGGTCCCTGAGGGTTCCGCCTAGCCACTCAAGGTGAAAAATCAGTCAAGAAAGATCTCCATGCTCTATAGCCCGTCATTCATCACCATGGCCTTCGCCAATCTGTTTACCGTATCAAGTTTTGGGACCTTTTTCCTCTTTCCCCTTTTCATTACGAGCCATGGAGGCTCCAAGTCAGACATTGGAGTTATTATGGGCGTCTTCGCCCTCTCCTCCGTTCTCTGTCGTCCCTGGATCTCCGCCATGATCGATCGGATCGGCCGGAAAAGGAGCTACACCATTGGATGCATGATTATGGCCATCCTTCCACTCCTCTACCTCCTCTTTGGAGGGGAATTGTCCCACTTCTATCTTCGCCTCATTCTCGTTCGGATTTTCCATGGGGTAGGATTGGCCATCTGTTTTACCGCTGCATTCACTTACATCGCTGATATTGTCCCTGAGGGCCGCTTAAATGAGGGGTTCGGTATGTTCGGAATCACGGGACTCATGGGACTGGCCATCGGACCCATCATCGGTGAGATGATAATCCGAGCATTTGGCTTTCCCATCTTCTTTCTTGCCGCCACAGGAATGGCATCCGTTGGACTGTTGCTTGCTCTCACCCTTCCGGAATCTTTTACGTTTGTCTCCCATGAGTCAACCCAATCCTTCTTCTCAGTCCTCAAAGAGAGAAGGCCTCTGACCGTAGCCGTGCTCGCACTTCTGTTTGGGTTCGGTTTGTCAGCCTCTGGCAGCTTTATCTCTCCCTTTGCCAGGGAACAGGATCTTGCCTTCATCTCCCTTTACTACATCACCTATTCTCTCGCGGCAATTCTAACGAGGCTTTTCGGCGGTAGGCTTGCGGACAGGATTGGAGAAGATCGGGTTATCCCCTATGCCCAAATCCTCACCGGGGGAGGCCTTCTGACCCTGATTCTCTTAGGGGGAAATGCGATTCTTGCCCTTTCGGGTTTTCTTTCGGGCTGTGGACATGGATTACTCTTCCCATGCCTAAACGCCCTGGCCATTCGCGACCAGCCAATCAATATCCGCGGAAAGATCACCGGTGTCTTCACGGGCGGGATCGANNGCACTCTTCTTCGCTGCAGGCCTTGCACTCCTCGCAGGGCTCGGGGTTTACAAGTTTCACACGATGGATAATACGTGATGGATTGCTGGAAAGCGGACAGCTGCTCTCCATGGGAAGTCTACAACTCTTGACGAAGGTTTTGATATGGTTTTCCTCTCTTCCCTTTTATCGATGAGAGAGAGGATTATCAGCGGTGGCAACTGACTCCGTCTATATCTGAAAGGAGGACTGTCAGTATGGCTGTTTTCATAACGGGTGGTCATGGTCACATAGCATCGTGGACGGCCTATTTATTGGCCAAGGAAGGGGAAAAGGTAGTAATTTATGACACACAACCAAGAGCTCCGGATTATCTTACCCCGGTTTCGGAGAATATCACGTTTATCGAGGGGGATGTGATGGATTTCCCTCGTTTAACCGGGATTTTTCGGAAGCATAAGGATCAAATAGACGGAATAATACATACAGTAGCCCTCATGGGGGAATTCGTGCCGGCAAACCCTCATCGTAATGTGAAGTTAAATATCGGCGGGTTTCTCAATATGCTCGAGCTCGCAAGGATTTTCCATATTAAAAAGGTACTCTACACCAGCACGGGTGCTGTCTACGGAGCCGTAGAGGGGACAGTTTCAGAGGATAAACATCCTCCAAACCCCGCCGATTTATATGGCGCAACCAAGGTTTCATGCGAGTATCTGGGTAGCCAATATGAAAACCATTTCGGCCTTGATTTCAGGATATGCCGCGTTTACTTCGTCTATGGACCGGGTAAATTCCCTTCTCGGTTTATTAAGCTCTATACGGTGGGGTTTGGGGCGTTGGAGGGCTTAAAAGGGTTGAGATTGGAAACGGGGGCTGATCAGAAACTCGATTTTACCTATGTGGAAGATGTGGCCAGAGGTGTGGTACTGCTGTACAAGGCAACGGATTTGAAACATAAAATCTTCAACATCGCCACAGGTGTGGGCAGTAGCGTGGGTAAAGTCGCTGAATTGGCTCAAAAGTACACGCATTTCCCGGTTGAAGTAGAAATCGGTCCCGGCAAGCTTATGCCGAGGTGCGAGGCACTGGATATCAGGAGGGCCGCGGAAGAACTTGGATACCGGCCACATTTCAGTTTGGAGCAGGGAATCAAGCTCTACGCGGACTGGTTGGCTGAGATGTTGAAAAAGGAATAGCTCCATCTTTTCCAGGATAAAGCATTTGATTGTCGATGAAATGGCGGTCGTTCTGAAATCAATTTTATGTTTAAAGGCAGGTGATTGTGGCTTGCCTTTTTTACTGCAGTGGTTAGGTCACGATGAATGAAACCAAATAATGACCCAGAAGGGCGATATTTCAAGCACAAAGGAATCGATGCAAAACTCGTTCTGTTTGTTCTTCCTTGTATGCAATGTTCCCGTTTGATATCATAGATTCATGTCTTGCCGGCATCCCGGAGATTCCGGCGAGCCTCCATGAGATGTTGAGGTCATTGGAGTGGCGATGGCCAAGACGAGTCGATCGAAAACCGTAGGAGTCCTTACCGGCGGTGGAGACGTGCCAGGCCTCAATCCCTGCATCAAGACCATTGTCTACCGTGGGGTTGAGGAAGGGATACGCGTCCTCGGGATCAAGAGAGGATGGGCAGGGCTTCTCAACTACAATCCGGATGATCCGAAAAGCTTCGATGCCAATCTCACTTGGCTGGACAAGCAGATGGTCCGGACCATCGATCGTACGGGAGGGACCTATCTACACACCTCCAGGACCAACCCGGGAGCTGTAAGGCCCAAAGACCTCCCGGAGTTTCTGAGGGATCGGGTTGCCCCCGGTACGGATAAACCCGATTTGACAGAGCATATCCTGAAAAACCTCTCCAGTCTGGGGGTGGATATGCTTCTTCCCATTGGAGGGGACGATACTCTCAGCTTTGCCGAGAGATTACATCGAGAAGGTTTTCCCGTTATCGCCATACCCAAGACCATGGACAATGACGTCTTCGGCACCGACTATTGCATCGGTTTTTCAACGGCCGTCACCCGGAGCGTGAACTCCATCCATGCCCTCAGGACTTCCATCGGTTCCCACGAGCGGATTGCCGTGATTGAGCTCTTTGGCCGTGAAAGCGGAGAGACCTGCCTGGTCTCGGCTTACCTGGCAGGGGTGGATCGGGCTATTATCTCGGAGGTGCCCTTCGACCCAAAGAAGCTCGCCCGCTTGGTCATGGAGGATAAGAAGGCTAACCCGGCCAACTACGCAATCGTCACCATCTCCGAGGGGGCCAAGATGATCGGGGGCACCGTGGTCCAACGCGGGGAGCCCGATGCGTATGGTCATCGAAAGCTCGGGGGGATCGGCATAGAAACCGGAGAGGCCCTGAAGAAGATCACGGGGGAGGATATCATCTTCCAGCAGCTCTCCTATCTCATGCGAAGCGGTATCCCCGATTCCCTCGATCTGATGGTTGCCGTCAATTTTGCCAACATGGCCATGAGTCTTACCCTGAAGCGAATCAGGGGCCGCATGATTGCCTTGAGCCAGGGAATTTACACGGATATTCCCATCAGCACCGTCACATCGGGCCGGAAAAGGGTCGATGTGGAGGAGCTCTACGATGTCGATCAGTACCGTCCCAAGATCCGCGACGTCATGGGAAAGCCCATGTTTCTCTATTGAAAGGGGATGCAAACGGTGCAGGGCCAAATGGAAATGAACGGAACTGATTAGGCGGCTTGATTCCGGGAACTACAACCTCATTCCAGTTCTCACAGTCATTATTCCCTATTCTTAACGACGACAATGGTTACATCATCTTCGAATTCTTTGTCTTTCCCCTTGTGCCTCTGTACTTTCTCCATGACGGCATCAAGGACTTGTTGCGAACTCCGTTCCCTCTTTATTTGCTCCATGAACTTCTTCTGATTTTTCAATCGATCGAATGGTTCATTTCTGTCATTGAAACACTCAATTAAACCGTCCGTTTGAATAATCAAGAAGTCGTCTTTTCCAAAAGCTACACTGGTTTCCGATATCTGACACTCACCATCTTCGGACATTCCGAGAGGAATGCCCGTGAGTGAGATAAGCTTCCCCTCTCCCTTCTTGGCGTCATAGTAGATCGGGGGTACACCACCGGCGGAGGCGATGGTAAACGTGGATCTCTCAAAATCATAAATCGCATATAGAGCGGTGAGGAAAATATCATGTTCCGATACGCTGAATGACCTCTCATTCATTATTCTCAG
>JABAOF010009607.1_pt3 | contig 14601 bp, 10 predicted proteins | sample 7062171 | NCBI WGS metagenome assembly JABAOF01 (sample SAMN14538628, study PRJNA623070) | marine sediment metagenome | biome: marine biome [ENVO:00000428]; feature: marine pelagic biome [ENVO:01000023]; material: deep marine sediment [ENVO:00002113] | place: India: Gulf of Khambhat ...
TCGTGAGCCCCGTTTACGGGGCTTTGTGCTGTTTGGCTTTAGCCTGAGATGGCTTGCGGCGTAACAACACGAAATCAAGCAGTAGCACACATGATCGCCAGGGCTGAAGCCGCAACGGCCANNTGGACATCATCACCCCGGCATAAATGCCGGGGCTAAGAGCAGGGGGTGGCTTGCTTTTTAAAATGTGGTCCATGTGATGTGAAAGTCCAACCGGCTCCGACGCATACTCGCATGCTGCCAAACAATTACAATCCGTGTAATGCACCCCCAGCCGCCTGCTGTGCGACAGCCCAGCCTTTGCCTGGCCGCGTCGGGTGTCGCAAGGGGATCCTCGACGTATCCTCAATCCGCTGGCGGTTGAATCGCGTTGTGTTTCTTGCCGGGCAAAGACTTCCTGTCGCTGTCTGCGAAGTGTGTGCACAACACCGGGCTCGCCCCGTCTCCTTCCTGAAGTTGCGCCCTTGTCGGTATCGCGAACGTCGCCGGGACTTTCGCCGCTGGCAGGAATTGCCGGAATTCTGGGCGGGTTTCGCCGCCTGAAAATTCACCGATGACAAACGGCTAGCCGGCCGTGAAGAAGACCTTGGTGATGTGAAAGAAGATTGGCGCGGCGAAGCAGAGCGAATCGATGCGGTCCAGGACCCCGCCGTGACCGACGACCAGCGTGCCGTAGTCCTTTACCCCCCGATCGCGCTTGATGGCCGACATCGTCATGCCGCCGGCAAAGCCGGCCAGGGCCACGACCAGGGCGATCGCCGCGGCTTGCCAGTGATTAAAAGGGGTGGCGAAGGAGAGGACGGCGCCCAGCAACGCGGTGCTGCCGACACCGCCCAAGAATCCTTCCCAGGTCCGTGTGGGGCTGATGGCCGGGGCGATGACCCGCTGGCCCAGCACTTTGCCCCACACGTATTGCAAGGCATCCCCCATTTGCACGAGGAACACGAAGTAGAACAGCAGGAGGGCGTTCTTGGGCCAGGGCTGGGCCATCGCGATCCGCACCGGGCTGCCGCCCGGATCGCCCTGCGCAGCGGGCTCAGCCAGCGTGGCCAGGGTATCGACTTGGTAAATTTGCAGGTACAGCAGAGCGGGGGCGAAGCTGAGGCAGTAGACGCAGAAGACCAGCCCGGCCTGGATCTTGGCGGTTCGCTCAAGAAATCGCTTGGGATCCCCCGAAAAGGCCACGCGGGCCGTGACAAACAAGAGGCCATACAGGGGGATAAAAATACTGTAGATGTCGTACTTGTCCAGACCCACCAGCACATATTGCAGCGGCGTAAAAATCAAAAACACCCAGAACAAGGTTCGATGGTCGCTGAGCCGCGTGGGGGTCAGGGTGATAAATTCGCGCAAGGCCCAGAAGGCCAACAGCCCGAACAGCACCACGCTGACCTCGCGATGCAAAACCAACGAGGCGGCCAGAAGTGAACACAGCAGCCACCAGGCCCGCACCCGCCGATTGAACGTGTCGATCATCGCAGGGTTCAAGCTGGATTCGGGCTGTCCCTTCAGAAACTGACCGACGGCCGTGGCACCGCCCAAAAGCAGCAGGACGCCTCCCACGAAATACCAGGTGTACGGGTCGTTCAGCATCTTAAATGTCCTTCAGTTTCAGAATCGCCTGGCGCGCTCGACCCAAAAACGCGCTCTTCGGCTCGCCACTCTCCAACCACAAAGGAGGGCCAAACGTGATGCAGCTTAGCAGCGGCACCGGCAACACTTCGCCCCGCGGCAAGATGCGATTCATGTTGTCCAGGTGGACCGGAATGGCTTCCAGGTCAGGCCTTTTCTTACAGAGATAATATAACCCGCTCTTGAACTCTCCCAGCTCCGGGCCCGTGTTCCGATGGCCTTCGGGGAACACGATCAGCGATTGCCTGTCACCAATCTCGCGCAACATCAAGTCGACGGGGCTCTGGTGGACCTTGATCTCCTTGCGGTCGATCAGCAGAGCGTTAAAGACCCCTGCCAGGTAGCGACGCACCGCACCCTTGGTCCAGTAGTCTTTGGCAGCCACCGGCCGGGTCACGTTTCGGACGTCGTACGGCAGCGATGACCAGATGACCAGCGCATCAAGGTGGCTGGTGTGATTGGCAAAGTAGACCCGCTGGCACGTGTCGGGCTGGCTGTCGATCCAGCGCACACTGGCGCCGCTGAGCAGTTTGGCGATAAGCGCTAAGAGAGTCCCGGTCATAGGGAATAAGAACTCGTTCCAGCAGCAAAGTCAACAACCGGGTCGCCAGAGCAACAACAATTTTCAGGCTCTGCAGGAAAAGTCATCGGCGACTTGTGGTCTGCCAGGCCCAGCACTTCGCCTTTTCCCCCCTGTCGCTTTCCCCTGTCGCTTTCCCCCCCTGTCGGAATCCCTGTCGCGTTGCCTGGCGCCAAAGTTGCCAAGCCTTGCGGCGCTGCGGGAAGGACCGAACCGCGGGGCGAGTTTCGCTGGGGGGGGGAAACCCAGCGCTGACAAAGGACCAGATTCACNNCCTGTCAATCCAGCTGAAAATCCGGCTGTCTGGAGGTCGAAAATAAAACTCCGTTCCCCGATTTGGACACATTGTGCTTAAGTCGTCTGAAGCTTGTACTGACCCCTGAAATTTCCTGACAAAACCTTATGTATCGTAGCGAACCCAAGTTGGACAGCATAGGGTATGCCGTCTCTCCCGCAGCGACCGCCACCTTGCGGGTTGGACGATCGGCCGCCTTGGGTAGCATTGTCGAGCGTTAGCGGGTGCAGCAGGGTGGTCCGCCGCGGTTGCCTTGCGGGGTGAAAACTGTTCAGCCACGGTTGGGGATGCTGGTAGCGTTTCCCCCGCCAAGCGCAATGCTTAACCGCCTTTCCAGCACCGGGTCAGGGCGGTGGCCAACAGGTCTTTTTCCGCGGCGGTCAGGACCAGCGGCGTGGCGATCACGGCCAGGCCCAAGACGGCCAACGCGGCAGCCGCGAAGGCCGGACCCAGGCAGATCAACAGCGGCAGAAAAGCCAGGGCCCACAGCCGCCAGTCGAAGGGTAGACCGAGCAGGTGGCTGAGCGTGTAGATCAGGGTTAGCACGAACAGTTTGGAAGCCGCGGTCGCCAGCACGGCGCCCAGCAGGCCAAGGGAAGGGAGCAGCAGGAGGTTCAATACGACATTCACCACTACCCCCACTGCCAGGGCCGCGGTACCCAGCCGCACACGCTCAGCACACCACAAATACATCTCGGCCACGGAAACCAGGCCAAACCAGACGCAGTAGGCCAACGTCCACGGCATGACCGCCAGCCCCGAGGCGTATTTGCCCTCCAGCACCACCTCAAACAACCAGGGCCCTGCCAGCATCACGGCGGTTGCGGTAGCGGCCATGAACAACGAGCAGAGTTTCAGTCCCAGAATCACCTGGCTGCTTACGACCTGCCGCCGCCCCGCTTCCCAGTCGCGGGCCAGGTGCGGCAGGATCAACGACGCCAACATGCCGGCGAAAGAAATCAGCAGCAGGGGGACCAGCCGGGAACTGTGATAGTAACCCACCTGCAAGAGCGCCTCGGCATTCGGCATCCCGCTGAAATGGACAATCATGTAGCGATCGGTGATCTCGAACAGATTCGCGGTCAGGTTGGTCAGCCAAACCCAGGCGGCGAACGGCATCAGCTTGGCCCACAGCCCCCGTCGGCTTAACGCCGCGCTGCCAGCCAGCGAATCGGCAGCCAGCGAATCGGCGGCGGGTAGCGATTTCCAGGTGGGCAGCAGCCACCACAACGAGAGGGCCGATGCCAGCAGGCAAGCCAGCGTGTAGCTGACAAGAATACTGGCGGCGCTGGTCCATACCAGCAGCAGACCCGCGCCGGATAAGGCAAACATGACGCCTTTGACAAAGTGCAACAGCGATACGACGCGAAACATTCGCAGGGCGGTCAACAGTTCGATGACAAACCCAAAGGCGACCATGGAAGCCAGGCAGACCGCCACCAGGTGAACCAGCGACACCAGGTCCTGGCGGCCAAAGATGAGGCCGGCGAAGAACCCCGCCTGCCAGGCCACCAGGGCCACGGCCGCCGTGCCAAGCACCAGGCAGGCCAGGCCGGTGCGGCGGAGGAAGGTGGCCAATTGACCGCGTTGAGCAAAGTGTTCTACGTAGCGGCCGAACGAGCCGGGGATGCCCAGGACGACGACCGGAGCGATCAGGGTCAGGAAGCTGAGTGCCATGTCCCAGCAGCCCAGCTGTTCGGGATCCAGCCAGCGGCAGAAGAGCAGGCCGCGGCCGAACGAGATCAGCGGTTGAACGCAGCTGAGCGCCATTAAAAACATGACGCTGGCGGCCAGCGTATCGCGGCGTACAGCCAGCCGGGTGTCTTCGACGGACGGGAGGGGATGGGCGGCCGACGTCATCCGACTCGCCCTCCCGCTGCCAGCAGGGATCGGTCCGGGTCCCGATACTCGTAACGCGAAATCCGCCATTGCTTGACCGGGTCCAGCGTTGTCCAGTTCTTCAGCCGGATCAGGGGGCCGTCGACGCCCATCCGCTGCAAGTGAAACGGGTCGTCGCCGGCGAAGTTGTAGCCGCCGTAAGCGGACACAACGCCGGCGTAGCCTGCGTCAGCGGCCAGCCGGAACGCGTGGCGGTTCAAATGGCGATGCTGGCCGAAGGGAAAGGCAAAATAGCGCAAGGGTACAGCCAGCGCGTCCTCCAATTCTCGACCGGCCGTCACCACTTCGTCGTACAGCGTGGCTTCAGAGCGGACCGCGCCCAGGTCCGCGTGTGTCCGCGTATGCCCGCCAATCTCCACGCCCGCAGCGACCAGGCCTCGCAGATCGGCCAGCGTGTTGGGGGCCAGCCGGTTGCCCATCGCCAGGTCGTGCGGGAAAAGTTTCCCGCTCAAGATGGCACTGCTGGTGACGAAATAGGTAAACGGAATGTTTTGCTGGACCAGCAACGGCAGTGCCTGGTCGCAATTCGCCGCGTAGCCGTCATCAAACGTGATGCTGACCGCCGGGCGGTGGTTATGTGCGGCCCGGACGCGGCGTTGCAGTTCGGCCAATGAGATCAGTTCGAAATTCCGCTGCAACCAGGCGATCTGTCGCTGGAAGACAGCGTTGGGCGTCGTCCAGGCGTTGGCCCCATCGTCGGCCACACGGTGATACATGACCACCATCAAAGGCGCTCGACCCGTCCCCGCCCAGAGGCGGTTCCGCGCCGATCGTATTGGCCACGAGCCGTGGTAATAGAGGCCCAGCAGCAGTTGTTTCCAGATCGGCATGGCCCGTCCCATCTCAGCAAATTTCCGCTGTGGATTTTCTGGTCGTCGGTGGTTCTTCCGGTCGCCAAAGTTAGTGGGCCGGTTTTCCGCTCCAGCCGGTGGCCCAGGCATGGGCCAGCGTCTGGCTAGCGGCCGTTTGCCAGCTGCGGGCCGTTGCCAGACCCTGCCTGACCCAGGCTCGGGTTTGTCGACGAGCCAGCCAGGCGACTTGCCGACAGCGGGCCGATCGCGTGCCACGCACGATCCGCCAGTCAATCGTCTCGGTCCGCCGGGCCCGAAAATTGGCCTTGTAGGGTTCGTCACCGCGTAACAGATCGATAGCGGCATAGCCGTGGTCAATCGCTCGACGGATGGTGGCGAGCATCAGCATGCGACCGGGTGTGTGCTGCAGGGCGTCTGGATCGATCCCGGATTGATAGGTGTAGATCGTGTCGCTACCCAGCACGTTGTAGTCGACCGCGGCAATGCGGCCCTCCAGACGCACGTAGTCCAGTTTTAACATTCCGGAGGCGAAGAGGCGGCGGGTGGCGTCTTCAAAGAAGCGGCAAAAGTGAGGTGAATCAAAACAGCCCGTCTCCTTGCGGCTGGCGCGGCGGCGCTGATGCAATTGGATCATGGTCTGCAGCGCAGCGTTTAACTCGTCCGCGGTAACGGTGCCATGGTGCCAGCGACTTTCCTCGTCCAGGGTCCGCAACAGCTTGCGGGCTCGCCTGCGATTCGTCTTGGACAGCCATCCCAGGTAGGTTTCCCAGTCGGGGGGTAGTTCCAGCCGCCAGCAGGCATCACCGGTGATGGGGTGCACCTGGTGGCCTCTTGCTTCCAGTTGCGCTGCCAGTTGAGGTAGGACGTCGTCCCGCGGATCGCAGGCAGAAAATTCCATGGCGTCCCAGGCCTGCGGACTTTGCTGATCCAGCCACTCAGCCAGCCCTGCCGTGACCGAGGATTGCCAACCGTTCTGGCATAGAACGGTCGGGTACTCGGTGCAGGTGATCCCGTCGCCCAGGAACCGCAGCGTGCGGCCGCCGGTCCAGGAGCGTGCCCGATACCAGGGTGCCAGACCGACGGGTGTTCGGCTGTCGCCAGGTGGGTACACTGCCAGGACAAAGGGTTCGCCCACGGCACGTTCGTCTCCGTGCGGCTCGCCGAAATGGCGCCACCAGCTTCCCAGCCATTCGTAGCGCAGAAAGGGTCGGTCGCCAGCCAGGGCGTTCCACGCCTGCCCGGCGGCATCCAGTTCCGCTGCGGTTGTCAATCGTTGGATGTGCATCGTTTTTTTCTGGGCCAGGTGGTGTCGGCAGACAACGGTAGAACCGGATGAAGGCGGCTCAAATCGCACGGCGCTCGAACGACGACAGTCTTTCCGAAACCCGCCCTGCAGGGGAGGTCGCGACAAGCTTCCCTATTTCAAAGTTCACACCGGCTCGCCCCCTTGGTCTGGTCGCTCGACGGATGGGGTTCCGGCTGCCGGTTTTTANNTGCCCGTTTCCATCCGCCAATGGGGTTACACAACTCTGGTTCACCCAAGCAGTTCTGCAAGAGCGATTGGTCAAATTAAGGCCCTCGGCACTCTGTGGGAGGGACACGTCGCTGGGGTCGTAACAGGCCGGCCGATAATGCCAGTCGCCGTGTGGTCATGTTGCCACAAGGCAACATCGGGCGTTGGCTTGTGTCGACATGCCCCCACCGGCGCGGGTGGAAAATCGGTTGCGGATCGGCCGAAAAGCTGATCGGCCAGCTTGGCACTGGGTTTGCGACTGGATCGCGTCGGCAAAGGCGAGCGGTAGCTGCTGTTTGCCATGATATGCTTTGTAAAACCCACAAAGGCCAGCCATGTCGCTCACTCGTGACCGCATCGATCCGTTTTCCCATTTGACCCGTCTGGTGATCCAATATCCGTTGCGTTGGGCGGTGCCTGCCGTGCTGATCACCCTGGCCGCTGCGGCCTACGCGGTCGTGCACCAGCCCAAATGGGAGGCCTCGTTGCCGATGATTGTCAGGAACGAGGCCACCACCACCGCGGCTCATCAGAAACCTGGCCGCTTCGAGCGTCTGGAGCAGATGCAAACGGTCCAGGAGACGATTCTGGAGCTGAGTCGCAGCCGCCGTGTGGTGGCCGCTGCTTTGACCGAGTTGGGACCGCCGGCCGGCAAATCGGTCCCGGCGTGGCCGACGGCCAGGGACGTGGCCCGAACGCGGAAAGCGGTCACGATGACCCCGCCCCAGGGCGCCGTGTTTGGCAAAACCGAGGTTTTTTACCTGAAGGTGAAGGACAAGCATTGCCAGCGAGCCATCGATTTGGCGGCAGCCATCTCGCGACATGTTCAGCAGGAGTATCAACGGTTGCGCAACCGTAAGGCGGAAAGCATGACGACCGAACTGGTCCGCAGCGTCAAGCTCGCTCAAGATGAACTCAACAACGCCACCGGAGGCCTGGCCGATCTGGAGACGCGGGTTGCCGGGGACCTGGCCGAATTGAGGATCTTGCAGCGTTCTCCTTCGGGCAACAGCGACCTGCGTCGCCGGTTGAATACCGTGGAGAATGAATTGCGAGCCGCTCAACAGGCGATGATGGCCAGCGAGGAGCTGTTTCGGCTGTTGGACGAGGCGCAAACCAATCCGGGCCGGCTGTTGGCGACCCCCAACCGACTCCTGGAAGCCCAACCGGCCCTCCGCCGCCTCAAAGATGGCCTCGTCGACGCTCAACTGGCCACCGCCCGCTTGGAAGGCCAGCTGACCGGCGATCACCCGGAAGTGCTGGCCGCCAAGGCTGCGGAGGAGGAGATTGGCCGACATCTTTCTGGCGAGTTGGGCACGGCGATGCGGGGGGTGAAGGTCGAATTGCGGCTGAACAAGCTTCGCGTGGTCCAACTGGAAGAGGAACTGGCGGGAATCACTCAGCGGCTCCAGCGCCTGGCCTCGGTGCGAGCCGAATACGGCCAGCGGCTGGAGGAGATCGTACAACTGACTCAGGTCCTCCAATCGGCTCAACAAAACCTGGCCGAAGCGCGTGCCAGCCGAGCGGCGGCGCATGTCGCCAGCCTGATCACCGTGATTGACCAGCCGGAAACGGGTACCCAGCCCCTGGGGCCCGGTCGCGTGGTAATCTTGTTCAGCGGCCTGGTGGGCGGGCTGGTCGTGGGGCTGGGGATCGTATTTGTGACCGCGCCGTTGGATGTGACGCCGCCCGCGGGTCAGCCCCACGGGACCTTGCTGACGGCCACCCATCCGTCGAGATCCAAGATTTGGGAGGCGCTGTTCAGCTTGCAAGGAAGCGCCTAGGCGACTTGCCATGCAAATGCTGATCATCATCCTGGGCCTGGTCGCTGTGGTGTGGGCAGCGGCTTTTGTCCTGCGCGGATCGCTGCTGACCGGCTGCCTCGTCTTCCTGGCCGTCAACGCCTGTCTGGGATATTACTTCTTTCATCTGCGGGTGGGTCCGGTCGAGCTGACTTGCGATCGCCTGGTGCTGGTCATGTTGGTTGCCATGTACGCCATCGCCTGGCGGATGGGGCGGTTGGATGCCAGACCGATGGTCCGTCTGGACTATGGGGTGTGGATCTTTTTTGCCTGGCTGGCCGTACGGACGTTTACCTCGGACTTCCGCGATCTGCCCCCGGACGCTCCCTCACCGATCTGGCACCTGATGGTGGGCTACGGCAGCCCGTTACTCCTGTACGCGATTGCCAGGCAGTTGCCGCTGGACGACCGCGCGATCGGCCTGGTCCAGAAATCTTTTATCGCCTTTGGGATGTATCTGGCCTTGACTGGTCTGGCCGAGGTCAGTGGGCAGTGGTGGGCGGTCTTTCCCCGACACATATCCGATCCGGACGTGGGACTGCACTTCGGCCGGGCTCGAGGACCCATGGTGCAGGCGGTCGTGTACGGTTTTGCCCTCTCGATCTGCCTGATCGTGGCCTGGGTCTATCGCTTGCAGGCCTCCCCCAAGTTGCGCATCGGATTGTTGCTTGGTTCTGCCCCGTTTTGTGCCGGCATCTATTTTTGCTACACGCGTTGTGTCTGGATGGGGACGGCCCTGGCGATGGGGTTGCTGTTGTGGCTGACCACGTCGCGGCAGGTCCGCACCGTCTGCCTGGCCGGGCTGATGATCGTGGGCCTGCTGGTGGTCGGTACCCGCTGGCAGCAGTTGCAGTCCTTCAGCGGCGGGCGGAGTGCCGACGCCTCTCGAGATTCGGCCTCCATGCGCGTGTCCTTTGCGTACGTGTCGTGGCAGATGTTCCGCGACCGTCCCCTGACCGGTTGCGGGTTCGGCCAGTATATCCACCACAAAGATCTCTACCTTTCCGACCGTTCGACCTCGCTGGCGCTGGAACACATCCGGGACGAGGTGCACCACAACCTGTTCCTCAGCATCCTGGTAGAAACGGGCCTGATTGGGTTCGTGTTGTACGTGGCGATGCTGACGGCGATGGCCGTGGCGGCCTGGCGGTTATGGTCGGCGACCCAGGCGCCGACGTGGGTCCGCCGGCACGGCCTGATGATGCTGGCGGTGGTGGCCGCTTACATTCCCAACGCCATCTTTCAGCCGATGGGTCATATGAACATCGCGCACATGCTGTTTTTCTTTCTGGCAGGACTTACCTCTGGACTCCAGCATCACGTTCCCCTGGGGGAGGCCGGTCGCCGGTTGGCCAGCCCCTTGTCCGTACGGGCCGCATGGGCGGCACAGGCGTGACATCTCTGCCAGCCGAGGCAGCCTGATAACCCGTATAACGCGCGGGGGGTATCCAAGCGATTGCTTTTCGCATGAGCGGTGGGTATTTCTGCCGAGCATATATGGCATGGCGGTGGTCAGATTTCGACATGATAGGCGGGCTGAGGGTCTTCCAAACAATGATTTGTGCCATTGAAAAAATTCCGGCAAGTACGGATCTCGACGAATCAAGGGATCCCCTGGAAACGACGGGTCAAATGGAAACAACGGATCAAATAAAAAACGAGCAGCAACATAGCCAGACTGGCCCGCAGGCTGTCCCAGCGCCGGTGGATACGGCATGTGTTGAGCGGATCGAGGCGACCATCGAGCGGGCCGATCAGCTGCTGGACAAGGCCCAGCAGCAGGAGACGACCTGCGCTGTGTCCGTCGTCCTCCCCGTTTACAACGAACGCGAAACGTTGCAGCAGGTGGTCCAGCGGGTCCTGCGCCTGCCGATCCACAAAGAGGTACTAATTGTCGACGATGGCAGCACCGACGGAACTTCCAAGATTGCCGACCAGCTGGCGGAGATCCCCGAGGTGCAAGTTATCCATCACGCGACCAATCGCGGCAAAGGCGCCGCCTTGCGGACCGCCCTGGGGATCACGCGCGGCGACGTGGTCATCATCCAGGATGCCGACCTGGAGTACGATCCGGCCGACATCGTGATGTTGACCCAACCCATTCTGGCAAATCGCTGTGACGTCGTTTATGGCTCGCGGTACCTGGCACCCGTCCAGCGGGATGGGTGGCTGCACCGCAGTGGCAATCGTCTCTTGACCGCCCTGTCCAACCTGTTCACCGGTCAGCAGCTGACCGACATGGAAACCTGCTATAAGGCCATCCGCCGCTCGGTACTGCTCAACCTCCCCTTGCAGCAGAATCGGTTTGGCATCGAACCGGAACTGACGGCCAAGCTGTCTTGGCGAGGCAAGAAAATCTATGAAATGCCGATCAGCTACAAGAGTCGCGGCTATGCCGAGGGCAAGAAGATCGGCCTGCGGGACGCTTTGGAAACATTGTGGTGCATTATTCGCTACGGGATGATCAATACCTAGTCGCATCCCCCCGTCGCAGCCGGCCGCTTTCCCCGATCCTCTCTCCTGCGGATACGCGATTTATTTTGGAGTCGGCCTGGTGGGATGGCACCCTTTTCGCTCTCCATCTCCCCTTCTGCGGCATGCGTCTGGTGATCCGCCCTGCCGGCGGGCTGGCAGCAGCTGCCGGTAGGTGCTTGCACAGACCGCCCGGCCGGGACGGCTGACAGCATCTGATGCTTTCCACTTGAGAGTTACCGCAATCGTGTCTCCTGGACCGGAGGAAACGTTCCCGTGGCCGCCAAAATGTCCTTCTTGCCCCGTGGCTGCTCTGCGCGGCAAGTTCGTGTAGAATTGGTCCATCGTGATGGGTCATGGGAATTTCGTAATTGGGCGTTCGCCTCACTATGCCGTTTGAGGGATTGCATGTTGCCGCGTTTGAGAGCCGCCGGGCAAAGGAGATGGCGCGTTTGATTCAGCGGCAGGGGGGTGTGCCGCATGTCAGTCCCTCCATGCGCGAAGTCGCGCTGGAAAAGAATTCGGCAGCTGTCGACTTCGCGCACCGTCTGATGACCGCGCAAATTGACGTCGTGATTCTGCTGACCGGCGTCGGGGCTCGACACCTGCTGGCCGCCGTCGAACGGCAAGTCGATCGCGATCGCTTTCTGTCGGCGTTGACCGATACCACGACGATCGTGCGTGGTCCCAAGCCGCTGGCCGTGTTGAACGAGCTGGGCATTGCCCCGACCCACGTGGTCGAGGAGCCGAACACGTGGCGCGAGGTGCTGCAAACGATCGACCGGCACGTGCCTGTGGCGGGACACGTCGTGGGCCTGCAGGAGTACGGCCAGCCCAATCCCAGCCTGCTGGCCGGCCTGGAAGCCAGGGGCGCGACGGTCGTGCCTGTGAAAGTCTACGCCTGGGAACTGCCGGAAGATTGCGGGCCGCTGGAGGCCAATATCGGGGCCATCATCGATGGCACCATCGCGGCGGCCCTCTTTACGTCCGCTAACCAGGTAACCAATCTCCTGGCCACCGCAGAGAAGCTGGGCCGGGGCCAGGCGTTGCGGGAGGCGTTAAGCGGACTGGTGATCGCATCCATTGGACCGACGACCAGCGAGCGGTTGCGGCAAGCCGATTTGCCGGTGGATCTGGAACCGGATCATCCCAAGATGGGCCAACTGGTCACCGCCGCGGCTCGACAGACCGCCGACATCCTGCAACGCAAGCAATACGTCCGTGCCGCCCTGGCGGCTCGACCTGCCCGCGACGCCGTGGCAGACCGGCAGCAGCCCTGGTACGACAGCCTGATGATGCGGGCGGCGCGGGGCGAGCCGGTGGAATGCACCCCGGTGTGGCTGATGCGGCAAGCGGGTCGCTACATGCGCGAATACCGCGAGGTTCGCCAGAAGACCACGTTTCTGGAACTTTGCAAAAACCCCACGCTCTGCGCCGAAGTCGCCATTACCGCGCAACAACGGCTTGGCGTCGATGCGGCGATCATCTTTTCCGACCTTCTCCCGATCCTGGAACCGATGGGCATGGAGCTGGAATATGCTAGCGGGGAGGGCCCGGTGATCCACAACCCCATTCGCGAACCGCTGGATGTGGATCGCGTGCTGGAACTGGAGCGGGTGGATTCGCTGCAGTTTGTGATGGAAACGGTCCAGCTTACCCGGGCCCAGATGCCGGACCGCTTGCCGTTGATCGGGTTTGCCGGCGCCCCCTTCACCTTGGGTAGCTACGCCATTGAAGGTGGCGGGTCTCGGAATTATCTCTTCACCAAGACCCTCATGTACCGGGACCAGGGCGCCTGGGACGAGCTGATGCGCCGGCTGGTGCGTGGCATCACCCTGTATCTCAACGCACAAATCGCGGCGGGCGTGCAGTTGGTGCAAATCTTTGACAGTTGGGTCGGCTGCCTCTCGCCTGACGATTACCGGCGATACGTCCTGCCTCACATGCAGGCCCTCTTGGCCGGTCTGAGCGAGGGTGTGCCGGTGATCAACTTTGCCACGGGGAACCCGGCCCTCTTGCCGTTGCTGGCCGAGGCCGGAGGGCAGATGATCGGTGTCGACTGGCGGATCCGACTGGAAGCGGCCTGGGAGGCGGTAGGGCACGAGCGGGGGGTGATGGGCAACCTGGACCCGTGCCTGCTGTTGGCAGAGATGAGCGACATTCGAGCGGCGGTGGGGGATATCCTGGACCAGGCCGCCGGCCGGCCCGGTCATATCTTCAACCTGGGGCATGGCATCCTCCCGCAAACGCCCGTCGATAACGCGATCGGGCTGGTCGATGCCGTTCATGAATTGTCGTCCCGCTAACAGAATGGTTCCAAAGTAACTTCCGCATTTGCCGTTCCAGCAAGGGAAAATCGGCAGAGGAGCAAACCGAGCGAAAAGAGAAATGACTGTGGTGATCTTGGTTGTCGACGGTTCCCGCAAGGCCTGGCCGGTGTCTATGCCCGCCCCGTAGGGAACCTTCAGCTACGATCGAAATCGAGAAGTCATTCTTGAGATTTCGGTAAGTGCCATGTTGCCAAACGACGCGGATACCGCTCCGGACGATGACGATTATCAGCTGTTGGACGACGACCCCCCCGCTGTGGACCGGGCTCGTCAACTGGCCGAATACTATACCCAGCACCCGGCCGGCTCGTCCCTGACACCTACCGCGAGGCAACCGCCCCCGCCCCCGCCCCCCCGAAATCGGTTCTTGACCGGTGTCTTTACCTTTCCCTGGTACCTCAGTTCGCTGCCGGTGTGGATTTACATGACCAGCGGTCTGACCGCCTCGGCCTTGCTGGTCACGTTTCTGTACCACATTATGCACTTTGTCCCCACCATCGGGCTGGCGATTGGGATGCCGGTGGGTATGATCACGATCGGCAGCTTGTCGTACGCGGCCGTGATGTACCTGCACGTCGTGCAGCAGACGGCGGAAGGGTTCGACACGATCGACGACTGGCCGGCCAGCGGTTGGCTGGAATGGTTCTGGACGCTGCCCTCCACGCTGGGCGTGCTGCTGATGGCGGCGGTCGTCGGCTGGTTGGTCAGCAGCCTCCTCTGGGGCGGCTGGTGGATCCCGATCGTGGCGGTGGCTGTGGTGCTGTACCCGGTCTTGCAGTTGAGCGTATTGGATGCGGGCAGCGTGATGATCCCGTATTCGCCCCGCATTCTGGGTTCGTTGGTCGCCCACCCCCTGGCCTGGGCCGCCTTCTACGCCGTCTCGCTGACCCTGCTGGCCGCCTGCGGGTTCCTCGGCTGGTTAACGTTCGTCGATCCGCCCTACGTTACCATGCTGGTCCTCGCACCGGTGTCCGCAACGGGGGTCTTGATCTATGCTAGGTTGCTGGGACGCCTGGCAGGGAGTTTCGATCCGGAACCGAGCCCGCCCTGTTAAGCAAAGCAGGTGTTTGGAACATGCGTGGCGATCAACGTTGCCTCATCCTGCGAAAGCCCCCCGTATGCGGGAGGGTAAGCTGGTATTCAAAATCCGCATGTTGTAATTTCGGCCAAAGGCCGCGCTGTGTTGTTTTGTTGTTGTTCTGGGGCCAGCTTTGAGCAGCCGGGGTGCTTGCCGGGGGGCGGTGGTATCAGCACCCCGGCTGCTGG
>JABAOF010014823.1_pt3 | contig 14598 bp, 13 predicted proteins | sample 7062171 | NCBI WGS metagenome assembly JABAOF01 (sample SAMN14538628, study PRJNA623070) | marine sediment metagenome | biome: marine biome [ENVO:00000428]; feature: marine pelagic biome [ENVO:01000023]; material: deep marine sediment [ENVO:00002113] | place: India: Gulf of Khambhat ...
CCGGAGCCGGTGCTGTCTTAAACTCGTTGACATTGGCTGCCTTCTTTATACTTCCATTCTCTGATGATTTTGTTTCAACAACATAATAATACTTTGTATTGGGCGAAAGTCCTGTGACTGTCCATCTAAAATTATAATGAGATCGAAGCCATTTCCCATTGACATGAATATAATCATCAATGTATCGCCAAGGTGATTCCTTGACCATCTTTCTCAGGCCATTGTCTGTGTAAACCCTAAACCGAGCATATCCAGCCATTGGAGACACTAAATGGCGCATCTCGCTGCCATCGTTGACATGAGCTAGGGGAACATTTTCTTCAGTTAAATATGTGTGTAGGATTGCTCTGTCTGTCATAACTTCTCCAGTTCGCTCCCAGATCCCGTTATAAGGGGCGACTTTACTGAATCGTGATGTCGTCTCCAGCTTATCCTCATAATTTCCATTCGACATTATTTTGTTGACACATTTGAGAAGATAATAATCATATGAGCCGATGCCATTGACCGAGGTAGATAATTCTACAATTTGATTACCTGTTACTTCATCTTCTGCTATGAGTTTTCTTTCTATGGGTTTTGTATCCCTGTACCACCCAAATAATTTCCACCTAATTCGAACTTTTGTTCCCTTTTGGCATTCAGCATCGTCATACTTTGCTATGATAAAGGCCTTCTCAGAAGTAATATACAATTTGGCATATGCATCATGTTGTTCGATCTTATCCTTGGTATTTGTTTGAAATTCTAAGGGAAATAATGAAAGCACAAAATACAATAGAACCGTCAACATGAATAAGAGATAGATAATTTTGTTAGAATGTTTTTTTAACAAAGCCCACCACCGTTTTGGAATAAATAATTAATAAACTAACTAATGAATTATCATAAAAAGCAAATTTATATAAATTTCTTTTTCAAGAAAGTAATGATCAAAATTTTCAATGATTCTTCTCATTTGTGCAAAAAAAAATTTATAGCATAATAAAAAATCTTGCACAATAATTAAGAAAAAATAGTCTCATTAATGTTAATAAAAAAAAGATTTAAGATTTCTCTTATTTATTGATATAGAGCGTTTGAGCTTTGATGAGAGAAAAGGTAAGACGATTTGCCAGTATAAGAAAGCCTGAATAAAGAGAAGACAACCTGTAAAAATCAGAATAAGTCCTCAACTTCCTCATTGCCTGGGGGAAGATGGCCGTGTTTCTGGAGAAATTGCTGGATGAGTTCACTTTCCCTTTTTGTGTACATTGGATCTTCTTCATAACGGAAATATTTAGCTTCTTTATTTGAAAAAAGCAGTTCTTGTAGAGTCCCTCTCAAGTTTGGAGTGCCGGCGATATAAATAACATTTTTCTCTTCATCCAAGAGCTCTAAAGCTCCCTCTGATCTAGGTACCTGATTGACAACTTCAGCAGTAAAATCGAGCCATTTCTCTGGAGGCAGGGTAACAGGAGTCAATCTCAGTCTCAGATCACACCTCAGGCATCGGCTGGCTTCTTGGACCGCTTCTTCTTCTCGGTATCCCAGTTGAATCAAATCAAAGGATCGAAGCCGTTGATCAGGGGCAAGTGTGGGTAATGAGACTCTTTCCCTCGAATAAAAATTCTCCTCTTGGCCTCTCCATAAGGCCTGCTTATCCTCATCATGAGTCGTCGAATCAATATCTAATATCCCCTCTCCGCCTAAGAATTTATCTATGTAGGAGGCGGCTGTCCTTCCCATAGCCATGGCTTCTACGGCAGTAGCAGGACCGAGTGTTGCCTCTCCCCCGGCAAATACTCCTGGAACGTTTGTTTCGAGAGTCTCTGGATTCACTTCTAATGTTTTCTCATCTGTAATCTTAATCCCCAGATTAGAAGGTATAAAAGATAGATCGACCTTCTGTCCTACTGCCAAAATCACCTCGTCTGCTTTGAGAAACTTCTTCTTTGATGAATCGAATTCGGGGCAAAAACAGCCTTGCTGATCAAAGACAGAAGTGCACGCTATGAGTTCGATCCCTTTAATCTGTTTTTCTTCTCTGTTAATCTTACTTGGCCCCCAGCCCGCATGAATGATCACTCCTTCCTGCTCTGCTTCCTGGATTTCCCAAGTAAAGGCAGGCATTTCTTTTCTTTTTTCCAGGCAAGCCAGCTCTACTCCTGGGGCCCCAAGGCGAAGGGCTGTCATAGCCACATCAAGGGCTACATTCCCTCCTCCGATCACCACGACTTTACCTTTTATCTTTTTTCCCTTTCCTTCTTTGGTTTTCCTGAGAAATTCCAATCCCCAGTGGATCTCCTCTGAAGAAAGGCCATCCACCTCAATCTTCTTGCTCTCTTGGGCTCCTGTGGCTAGAAAAACAGCATCCCACTTCTTTTGATTCAGTTCTTCAAGGAACACTCCTTCTTTAATTGGCGTGTCTGTTAAGATCTCAACTCCTACGGCTTTTATGTCCTCGATTTCCTTTCTTATCACATCAAGGGGAAGTCGATAATCAGGAATAGCCCATCTGAGCATCCCCCCCGATTCAGATTGGGCCTCATAAACTCTGACCGAATGCCCTAATCGGGCCAGGAAGTAAGCGGCCACTAAACCTGCGGGGCCTGAGCCAACGATGGCCACATTCTTCCCTGTTGATTCTTTTTTCTTGGGCTGAATCTTCGGCTTTCCTTTTTCCACAGCAAATCGCTTGAGGTCACAAATAGCAATAGCCTGGTTAAGCTCTTTTCGGCGGCATTCCTCCTCACAGGGATGATGGCAGATATAACCCAGGGTCGAAGCAAAAGGAACTCTCTCGTTTACTGTCGTGGCGGCTTCATCATACTTCTTATTGGCGATCGATCTTATGTAGGAGGGAATGTCCATTCCTACTGGGCAGCGGGCCACACAAGGAATTAAGGCATCCTTTTTCTCGTCTGGTTTGATGTCCCTATCGCGTAAAGCTCCCGTTGGACAGACCTCCACACATGCTCCACAGAAAACGCATCCAGATTCTTCAAGGGAAGGGCGTATAGAACCTGCCGAGATATCTCCATCGGTCAATGTGTAGGCAAAGGATCTGGCTCCTACAACATCTTCACAAACTCTCACGCAGCGCAAGCATCCCACACAGAGGTTATAATCTCTTACAAAAAGAGGCTTGTCTTCTTCGACATACAAATGGCGAGGCACATAAAGAGCGATATCTTCCTTGATCCCCACAAATTCGGCGATCTTCCGCAATTCACAATAATCAAACTGGGAACAACAACGCTCTTCTTGGGGGACGTTTGTAGAACACTGAGTTAAGCTACATCCTTCCTTTTGAGCACAAAGAAGACAGGCATGAGGATGATTGGCCAGAATAGAGGCCAAATTTTGCTTTCGAAGTCTTTCAAGTTGAGCGGAAGAGGTTGTAATCTCCATGCCATCCTCAACATTATTTATGCAGGAAAGAACAGGTTCTTTTTTCCCTTTGATCTCTACTAGACAAATTCCGCATCCTTGATATCCATCATTTTTATCATCGGTACGATATGCCTCTGGCCCTCGGTAGCAAACATCTGTAGGGGTGGCATCTCTAAAAGAAGGCAAATCAGGATGATAACATAGGTGAGGGATATAAATCCCAGCCGATAAGGCTGCTTCTAAAATTGTCTGTCGGTCTCTGACCTCACATTCTTTGTCATCGATGAATATTTTCATTTTCAGCTTGCCTATAATTGGGAAAGTTCTTTTTTTTCTAGGAGACAGCCCTCACTTTATTGAGGAAGATTGCCAACATGTTGTTTCTTCTAAAATGGAGATTAATCCATTTCAATTTTCTTTTTTTGCTGAGGGAAACTTATTTTTCCCGACGCCTATCATCTCTATCTTCTCCGATTATCTAATCGATCTCAAATATATCAGGGCATCACCAGGAATGAGTGATCGCTTCCGGTTTACAGGCTTGAACACAGGGCAAAGGTTTTATCTCCTTTACTGGTTTGCAGGGTGCGCATGTGTATTTTATTTTTTTCCTCTCTGCTTCTGTGACTTTGGCCACAGGTTCTTGGCGGAAAGGGTCATTTTGGTCCTCAGCGACTTCTAAAACTCTGTAAGGACAAGCCTCCACACATTGACCACAGCCGTCACACTTATCCGTATCGATGGTGATGAAGTAATCGCCAGAACCATCCTTGTATCCGTAATGAGCCAACATTTTATCTCAGACCCCTCTCTTTTTCGACCAGGGCCTTGGCAAAAAGAGCCCCGCCTAAAGCCCCAGCAATTTGCATGTCATAAGAGGGCTCCAGAGCCTTTATATCCAACTCCGCCTCGAGTCTTTTGACCACACCCTCATTCTTGGCTATTCCTCCGGTGATGGCAAATTCTTTTTCAATTCCTATCCTCTCCAGAAGTTCCACAACTCTGTGGGCCATGGCCGCACAATATGCAGCTAAGACCTTCTCCTTTGGCCAGCCCTTTCGCAGGAGACCCACCGCTTCTGACTTGGCAAAAACAACACAGGTGGAGCTGACAGGTTCAGGTTCCTCTTCGACTTCAAAGGAAAGACGACCCATATCTTCGATTGGAACAGAGAGAAGATCGGCAAAAACTTCCATTCCTCGACCCGTCCCCGCCGCACATTTGTCATTCATCAAGAAGTTTGTCACCTTTCCCTTCTGATCACAGTGAATGGCCTTACAATCCTGTCCTCCCATATCCAAGATTGTCTTCACTGAAGGCCCGTACATAAAATTGGCGCCCCTGGCATGGCAGGCGATCTCTGTTATGGCCCGCTTGGCAAAAGGAACGTTCACACGTCCATAGCCTGTTCCAACAGTGTAATGAATATCTTCTAGGGTCATGCCCGTACCTTCCAAGGCTTTGCCCAAGGCTTTCTGGGCACTTTCCGGGCTATCTGAACCGGTGCGGATGTTGCTATAACAGAAAAGTTTCCCATCCACAACCACTACAGCCTGAGAACTGACCGACCCTACATCAACACCGGATGAGATGATTTCACCCGACCTCCAATCTATATCCGGCGCTGTCCACCGTGATTCAGGCCATCGCCAGTATTCTTTCTCCATCTTAAACTCCTTCGGCCCTTTCAGCTGCTACCATAGCTGCACCCAAGGCACATGAAAATTCTGGGTCCTCGGGAAGAATCAAATCGACCTCAAGATCTCTCTTTAAGGAATCGACAAATCCCACATTCCGAGCCACTCCACCCACAAGGGCGACATCCTTCTCGATTCCGATTTTGCGGGCAAGAGAGGCAATCCGGTCCGCTATGGCGTCATGAACGGCACAGGCGATATCCTCCTTGGTATGTTTGGCGTGGATGAGGCTTACCACTTCAGATTCGGCAAAGACCGCACACTGAGCATTCATCGGAACGGCTTTCTGCGATTTGAGAGAAAGGGGTCCCATTTCTTCCAAATTGATCTCCAAAGCCCGAGCCATGGTTTCTGTAAAAGTGCCCGCACCTGCAGCGCACTTTTCGTTGATGGCAAAATCAACGACTTTTCCTGCCTCACTGATTCGGATGGCCCTTCCCTCTTCGGCGCCAACATCAATCACGGTCCTTACCGAAGGAAAAAGAGCATTCATTGCTTTGGCGTCGGCTCTGACTTCGGTCACTTTCGATTGAGCCTCAGTCGATTCCTCTTTTCCAGTGCCTGTGGCCACAATATAAGTTAAATCACCTCTTGAGAGTCCTGCCTCCTTTAAGGTACGATCTAGGACTGCCTGCACAGAAGCTTTCAAATCAAAACCGCTGAGGACTGCGCTTTTGGCCAAGATTTCATCATTATTTAAAATCAGGGCTTTGACGAATTTAGCTCCACAATCAATACCAGCCACATTCATTCCTTTCTCCTTATTGTTGACATTTTATCCCTCTTTGTTTCTCTATCTTATAATTATTATTTAAATCCATGCAGAGAATGAGCCCAAAATTCTCTTTTTAGGCCCGATGATCAATCGAATCTCGGTGCTCATTTTTCTATTCTTTCCAAGTTCATGCTATCCATGAAGGCGTCGATGCATCAAAGGGTTTGAGCCTCATCAAATGCCCTCTCGTCTCCCATATTTCCTTCCTGAGGCTTTCTCCAGCCATTCTATCCTGTCATCCATCTAGCCAACGATATATTCGAGTCGGTCTTCTGTCAACTCCTCGTAAGGGTCGACGCTGACATCGATACAATAATAGGGAATGTCTTTCCCTTCCAAATCACGGACCATCTGGTACCATTTGGCGTGCGAACAGCAGATATGGCCTTGCCTGATGAAATCAGGCTCGGGAAATTTGCCCCCGAAAACATATTTATCGATCAAGATCGAACCTCAGTAGTTACGCATGTAAGAGCACAGATCACGGGCATACCCTGCGCGTTCGACAGCTTCAAAAGGATTCTGATTAGGGTTGACTTCACCCCAAAAATAGCGACCCCCTTTACAATGGTAGTCTGTGACGAAAATCGCCCCAGTGATTCGACCCTTTCCACAAACTGTGTATCATCGTCTTCACTACCCAGTATCATGAGCCTGATTGTGGCATCTGAAGAGATTTCCTTCCAGAGCTTGGAACGCCCGACTTTCTTGCTGTGAATTTTTCACTCGGCGCGTAGAATTTCCAGATACTTGCCTACAGTATGACGGGTTAAGCATAATTTATCGCCTAGTTCCTCCACCTGGAGGCCGGAAGGATAGGATTTTAGTTTCCTTAGGATTTTCTCTTGGACTTTCTCTCCCATTTTATGGTAGCCAATATTGGTTACCATAAATTATTATAATGGCAAGTTCTTTGTCAAGAGAATTTTTTTTTGCAAACGGAAAGTATAGAAAATCCAGCTCAGAATGGGCTGAAAAACTTAGGTTAATAGAAAATATCCCTTTTATTGATTAAATTCTTTTTGTTAGTTTATAAGCTGATATCTCTTTTCTTGCCAGGATTTTACTGCATATGAAGAACTGTCGCCGCCTCCTTCGCTCCCTAAAGCTTCATCGTAATGAATTTTTGCATTCGAATTCATCTCGATATGATTAGCCACCATAGAACCGTAAAAATCTGTATCGCTGGGGCAGAGCACATTAGCCCTGGGCACATAGACCGTTCCCCAAAAACCCTTATCAGAATACCACTCCATCTGTCCATTAAAACTATCTGTCCCTAATACTGTCAGCGTTGAAGGATCTTTAGATATATTGTCGAACTGGCTGTTTCTTCCTTGTGAAAAACTGCCGCCGAGATAGAGTGTTAAACTTGCGCCGTCAGCTATTTTCAAATCTGCATTACTCCTCACGGAAAACTCACCAGTGACATATAGAGTTACGTCTGTAGTAATCGTTACTGTAGTGTTACTGGCAAGCTCAAAAGAGGTATATTCTCCGCTTTCGTTAATCATGGCCTGATTATTACTGGCCAGGAAATAATCTCCTCTTGAAGGTAGTCCTTCAGGAGGAGGCACAGAAGGCATTTCTTTAAACCCAGACAAGGCCTGCTTTTTACCATAAATATAAGAATTACTATTTACGATTATCACATCTTCAGGATTACTCTCAGGTCCTGAAATGGCATTGCCATGTATCACGACATTGCTATCGAGAGAGATGCAGCCACGATGTTTGGCATTAGTTCCAACATGACCATTGGATTTCACATTCGGATCACCATAGAGCCCATCTCTGGAATCATAGCTATCTATTAAAGCATTGGAATGCAATTGGACTCCATCATTTCCAAAAATCACAAAATCAACTAAGGAAGGACCGTTTTTCTCTAAAACCACTTGGATTTTTTTAACAATCTCTAGATCATCTATATAAGTCACTCTTCCTGTTGCCTCGATTACAGGCGCATCTCCTGATGAATCCATGACACTTATAACGATATTTCCTATTTCGGTCCCGTCAGACGTATGAAATGATGGGATATTAAGAATTCGCATATCAGCATCTCCATCCCAACTGGAAATATTCCCATGATTTATCTCCCATATCGCTCTTTCAGCTCCAGCTTCAGCCAGATTGAGTGCTGCAAGAGCTTTGTAAGATCTTTCTGCACTTCTGTATTGAGAAGTAAGTTTGACTACGAAAGGAACTGCGACGACAAGCATAACAAAACTCACAATGAGTGCTAGAATCACCATCATCCCCTGTTCTTTCTTCTTCCGTCTTTCTATTTTTATGAATATTTTATTCATTTTATGACCTCTTGTTCATATTTTCTATTTATTCTCTTCACTTTCTTTGGCCCGACTCTTATCTGTTGCGCAGCTTGACCTGAGTGTCAAACGTTTCTTGATAGATTCGTCCTAGTCCTTCTTTCTTTGATGCCAGGGAAATTCTGATAGTTGACGATTCTGAAACGTTGGCCGACACATCTGCTCCATCAGAGTCAAAAAAACTCAGAGTTAGAGAAGTCACATTATCGGCCATGAGCTTTGTTCTATCTNNGATAGATGATGTAGTCAAAAATGCTATCAATATCGATTATCTCTCCCGTTTCATCTATGGAGGGAATCTGAAGAATTAGGCAATTGGCAGAGGTAGAGTAAGTATCATAATTTGAAACAACCTGGGCAGCCTCTCTTATGTCTCGAGTGATCCACGTCAGAGGATGGCGGCTATCCTCGATAGTATCGGCTTTTGCGCTCTGGGTGATGAAATATCTTTGGCCTGAAGAATAAAGGGAAAGCAAAGCTACCACAATCAGAGCCGAGATAGCGATAACAATCAAAAGCTCAATCAGAGTTGAGCCTTTTGAAGCCTTTTTCTTCTGCGCGAATAACATCTCTTTTCTTAGAGTCTCTTCTGATGTCATTATTTCCTGTTTATTCCTTCTCGAGTGATATAAGTGACAACACTCTTTTTCAGCTGTTTTCCACGGTAATCCCAGGTGATGGTTACGGTTAACTTTTTAATATCATCTCCAGGCCCGGCTTCGATGCTCAATGAGCCCTGTGCATTATCGAGGTAATCGGGGATAGTGATCTCTGAAGGAAAAGAAGTGATTGCCTGCATATCGTCAAAAGACTTATTGCGAATTAATTCAACGGCTTCCTGGGCTATCTGGGTAGCAAAGGTCACTTGTTTTGTCCGTGATAGGAGATTAAATCCATAGACGAAGACACTGATGAGTGTAATTAAAATTATGGCCAGAATGAAGATGGTCACCAAGACTTCAATGAGAGACATGCCTCTTTGGTGTTTTCGTTCACAGAGCCCCATTTTTCCTACCTCGATTTTTCTGATTTCTATCCGATTCTTTTCTTATTTTTCGAAAATGCTAAGTCCATTTAAAAATTATAGTTTTAGTCTCCAAACAAAGACATACCATTGCCTAGCTTTAATAGAATTTAATTACAGAGATCACTCTAGGGTCAATAACCCCTTAAGATGAATTCTCGGGTGAGCTTTTTCCATTTGTTTCTCACCCCATATGAGGAAGCCATTTAACCCCCCAATTCATCTCATATTCTTACGTTTATCATTAAATGAGGAAAATAAGAACAAAGTTATTTATGCTGCAAGAGTCTTCATTATTGAAAAGATAAGTCGTAGAAAATAAAGAAATTATTTTAAATAAAAAAAGATATGTCGAGGCATTTATCCTTTTAGATTTCTTTTTTTTGCTTCTTCTTCAAGGCTTTTAGGATTTTTTCAGGCGTTATCGGGAGTTCTTTTATCCAGACGCCTGTGGCATTGGCGACGGCATGACCGACGGCAGCCAAAACAGGTAAAGTCGCCCCCTCTCCCACTTCTTTTGCACCATAAGGGCCCTCTGGCTCGTAAGAGTCGACTATTCCGCTGAATATTTCAGGGGTGTCTTTGATGGTCATTACCAGATAGTCATGGAGGTTAGGATTGAGGATATTGCCTTGTTCATCGTACAAAACTTCTTCTGTGAGTGTCTCCCCTGAACCCATAACAATAGCGCCTTCAACCTGTCCGTGCACAGCTTGAGGATTTATAGGAGTCCCACAGTCATGATAGTCTGTGAACTTTTCTATTTTTACCTTTCCCGTCTCCAAATCGACGCTACACTCACATACAGAGCTTCCATATGAGAAAGCAGGACTTGTTCCCACAGCAGCTCCCTTGTAATCTCCACCTAGCCCCTCGGGAGGCTTGTACCAACCGGTACCCACAAGGGGTCCTTCATCATTGAAATACTTACGGGCCGCTTCTGCCCATTCCATGACCTTTGATTTGTCTTTTTTATGGTAAATTTGGTTATTTTTGGCTTCTAATTCATGAAGTTTACAGTTCCATAGCTTGGAAACGATCACAAAAAGCTTTTTGAGGACTTCCCTGCTGGCCTGGACAACGGCGTTTCCCCCCATTAAAGTAGTCCGAGAAGAATAGGCTCCTAGATCAAGTGGACAGATGTCAGAATCTTCAGTCCTGATGCGGATCCTATTCAGATTAATTCCCAAAGCTTCGGCGCACATTTGAGAAAGGACAGTCGCTGCTCCTTGGCCAATCTCAGCGGCCAGAATGAGCAGAACAGCCGCTGTTCCGTCTTCACTGATTTTGACGATGGCATTCGCATGAGGAAAAACAGCTTTCTTGATGAAAGTCTCAGGTTTTTTCTCCAAGCTCCTTTGAACTTGTCCCCTGTAGATGGCGTATCCAGCCCCAGAGACGAAGCCGCCGCATCCTATTCCGATCCCTTTTCCCGGAGCGAGTCTCCCGTATTTCCTGCTCCATCCCGATTTTTTTGCCACTTCTTTAAGAGTCGCTTTAAACTCACAGCTTCGGATATCCAGATCATTGCAGGTACGGGTATTGGGATCCATAGCGTTGCGGAGACGGATCTCTACAGGATCGATTCCCAGATCCTCGGCCATCATGTTCAAAAGACACTCAAAGGCAAAACGAGGCTGGGGCGTTCCGTGGCCACGCATAGCCCCGCAAGCAGGCTTATTGGTCATAATCCGGAAGCCTTCATATCGGTAATTAGGTATATGGTAAAGCGTAGGAATCATACTTCCAGCATAGTAAGCAGTTATGATTCCGAAAGAAGTGTAGGCGCCACCATCAAGATAAATCTGACTTTTAAAGGCGGTTATTGTACCATCCTTTTTTGCCCCAAGCTTAAACTTCATGTACTGTTTATGTCTTCCACGACCGAAGAGGAACATCTCTTCGCGGCTATAGACCATTTTCACCGGCCTCCCGGTTTTTTTCGAAGCGATCGCTGTGATAAAATCAAGGGGAGTAGTGGCAGCTTTACTCCCGAATCCTCCTCCTACAGGGGGGCTCATGATTCGAATATCACCTAAAGGGATATCCAGCACTCGGGCTAGCATGTAGTGGACATAATGAGGAACCTGTGAAGCTGAATAGAGGACGAGTGTCTTGCCGTCATTTTCCCAATAAGCTATGGAAGCGTGAGGTTCAAGAGCACTCTGGTAAGTATGATTCCCTACGAACTCTTCCTCTCGGATATAATCAGCCTCAGCAAATCCTTTTTCAATATTGCCAAAATGATGATCAACATGGGTATTGATGTTATTTTTATACCTCTCATGAAGTTGAGGGGCTCCTTCTTTAATGGCTTCTATCGGATTGAAGACAGCTGGCAGCGCTTCACATTCCACTTCGATTAAATTTAAAGCTTTTTCAGCTATCTCCTCTTCTACAGCAATAATGGCAGCCACTTCGTCTCCCACATGCCGGACACGCTCCTTGGCAAAGACATGCTCATCATAACGAGCGGGAGTGACACCATAAGTGATATCAGGCACATCTTCCCGTGTGAGAACTAATTTAACTCCAGGGAGGGCTTCCGCTCTTTTTGTGTCAATCTTTTTGATCAGAGCATGGGCGATGGGAGAATGGAGGATTTTTCCGTAGAGCATGTTCTCAAAATAAAAATCAGCCGTGAATTTGGCACGGCCGGTGACTTTAGCATCAGCATCAACTCGAGGCAAGCTTTTTCCCACGGTCTTGAACTTTTGCAGATCATCAGGATGGACAGGTGGCTCTTTTATATTTTCATATTTTTTCCAGTTCTTCACCGCTTTCATGATCCGGACATAGCCTGTGCAACGACAGAGATTACCGGAAAGAGCCTCCTTTATCTCCTCCTCTTTTGGGTCGGGATTGCGTCGGATCAGAGCAAAAGCACTGAGGATCATTCCGGGCGTACAAAAGCCACACTGGATGGCTCCATGTTCAATGAAGGATCGCTGCAGGGGATGAAGCAATCCTTCTTGGGCCACTCCTTCGATGGTGGTTATTTTAGCTCCCTCACATGCCGATGCCAGGAGAAGGCAACTGTTCTTTGGCTCTCCATCGACAAGGATCGTGCAGGCCCCGCAGACCCCAAGATTACAGCCTTTCTTAGTCCCGATCAGCCTTAATTTGTCTCTTAAGACATCGAGGAGGGTTTCTCCTCCTTTAATAGCGACAGAATGTTCTTCTCTGTTTATGTTGAGAACGACGATCCGATGTTTTTCTTCGTTTTTCTTCATAGGATCAATGACTTTGTTGCTTCTCTCGCACTCTTGTCCATGCCTCATCCAGGGCCCTTCGGGTCAAGACTTCAATCAACTCTTTTCTAAACCAGATGGAGCCTCTGATATCTGATATTGGCTGGCTTTCTCCTTTAGCTATAGAAGCGGCCTCCCGGAAGAGACTCTCTGAAGGCTCTTTCCTGGTAAGAAATTCAGAGGCCTTCATTGCTATCTTGGGAGTAGGAGCCACAGCCCCTAAAACGATAATCACTTTAGTCATCATGTTTTCTTCAAGTGTGATTCGAGCTGCGACTGAGGCAACGGATAGGGCGTTAGCTTCTCGAAGAGTAAATTTCTTGTATGATATTCCTGTACTGGCAGGGGGCAAAGGGATATGAATGAATGTTAGCAATTCTCCCTCTCCGCATGTTGTTTCTCTAGGGCCAGCAAAGAAAGAAGAAAGCTCCTCCTGCCTCGATTCATCCGAACATTGAAGTTCAACAGTGGCTTCGGCTGCGATCAGAGAAGGAGGAAGGTCTGCTGAAGGAACAGCGCTGGAGATATTTCCACCGATGGTAGCCATTGAGCGAATCTGCTGAGATGACATAGATCGGGCTGCATCAGAGAGGGCCGGGAGGTGTTTATTGATGAGAGGATCGGAAATGAGTTCAAGAGGAGTGGTTAAGGCTCCTATACGGATTTTTTTGTTCTTTTTCTCAATGCCCTTAAGCTTTTTTATATTTTGGAGAGATATGATGTTTCTGGCCTCCGCCAGTCCCTGTTTTAGATCAACAAGAAGGTCTGTTCCTCCAGCTATGACACGGGCTCCCTCGAGTTGACCTAATAGCTTTATCGCCTCTGCTAAGGTCTGGGGCAAGTGAAAACTTATTTCAGTAAGAGACATCTTTGGTTTGCTAATATCTCCATTCTCTTTTTTTTATATGTGATATAACATCGAAGATGTGATATAACACCGAGGGCATAAGATGTCAATAATAGAAGGCAGATCCAGAAAATCTTTTATTATTTTTGCAAAAAATATAGAATGTAACATCCAAGATATTGATATAATTAAAGCTTTCAAAGCCTGGGGCCATGGAACAACTCAAAATCATCGATTTTCACATCCATATCGGTTTGAAAGAACACTGGCATAAGTGGGTCCATGACTATCAAAAGGTCGTAGGAACCGAGTACTATGAACGCTATGAAGAGATGATCAACCCTGAAACATTTGCCGCCTATCTCCAGAGACATAAAATCGAAAAAGCGATTATTTTACCTGAAATTAGCCCCATCACCACAGGATTTGTCTCCAACGAGTATGTGTTAGAGTTCTGTCTGGGGCATGATATCTTCGTTCCTTTCTGCACCATCAATCCGGCCTATACCGACAATCCTGCCGAAGAAATCAAAAGATATATCGAGATGGGTGCCCAAGGAGTTAAGCTTTACCCTTCTTACAACTATTTCTATCCCAATGAAAATTTCATCTATCCTGTTTACGCTCTGGCTGAAGAACATCATTTTCCCGTTCTTGTCCATACAGGAACTTCCGTGTTTAAAGGAGCAAAAAATAAATATGCCGATCCTATTTATCTCGATGATGTGGCTTCCGATTTTCCAGACATCACACTGCTCATGGCCCACAGCGGAAGAGGCCTGTGGTATGATAAGGCTTTTTTTCTCTCTCGCCTTCATTCCAATATATATTTAGAAATTTCAGGACTACCCCCCAAAAATCTCCTCAAGTATTTTCCAGATATGGAGAAGAATATCGATAAATTTGTCTATGGATCGGATTGGCCTGGAATCAAAGCCATAGACACCAACATCGAAGCCATCAAGAAGCTTCCGTTGACGGAAGAGTCTAAAAAGAAAATCTTTTATAGGAACGCAGCCCGGATTTTAGGACTGAAATAAAAAGCAATTTACTGATATTCTGGAGCTTTTATTTGCTAGAGGATTGGTTAAAGAATAGTAACCCTCTAATTATCCATCAATTGTCCTTATAAAATAAAAACTTAAGGGAAACATCTTTTTTTCCATGGTAAAGGATATGTTTTTAAGATTATAGCAGAAGGTCTTTGGGTAGGGACTTGCTCCCTTCATATTTTTTACGCCATTCTCCGTTCGGTCTTCTTGGCTGCTGCGTAACTCGCTTCGCTCAAACATACTC
>JABAOF010013915.1_pt1 | contig 14584 bp, 13 predicted proteins | sample 7062171 | NCBI WGS metagenome assembly JABAOF01 (sample SAMN14538628, study PRJNA623070) | marine sediment metagenome | biome: marine biome [ENVO:00000428]; feature: marine pelagic biome [ENVO:01000023]; material: deep marine sediment [ENVO:00002113] | place: India: Gulf of Khambhat ...
GGACGATGTCTACAAACAAGCCAGAAAGACAAAAAAGTGTCCACATTGTGAGGAAGTCCAAGGGGAAATAAAATTTGAAAAGCCAACCACGTTTTTCGAGGATAGCAATAGATTGACATCCAGTGATGTAAGGGATCGTTTAGAAAGAATAAGTAACGAAGATGCTGAATTGTTAGGGGTTAACACAAAAGTATGTAGACCTGAATGGATGGTTTTAAGAGTTTTACCCCTACCTCCGGTTACTGTTCGGCCCTCTATTACTTTAGAGTCGGGGGAAAGATCAGAGGATGATCTAACTCATAAACTCGTCGATATACTCAGAATAAACCAAAGATTAAGAGAAAATAAAGAAGCAGGCGCTCCTCAATTAATTATAGAAGATCTTTGGGAACTCTTGCAGTACCACGTAACCACTTATTTCAACAATGAGGTTTCAGGCTTACCCCCGGCGAGACACAGATCTGGGCGTCCTTTAAGAACCTTGAGTCAAAGATTAAAAGGGAAGGAGGGGAGATTTAGGAGCAATCTCTCAGGTAAAAGGGTGAATTTTTCGGCTAGAACAGTTATTTCTCCAGATCCAAACATAAGCATAAATGAAGTCGGAGTTCCTGACGTTATGGCCAAAGAACTTACCATTCCAATAAGAGTTACGGCAAACAATATCGATGAAATTAAAAAGTTAGTAATTAATGGACCTAATAAATATCCCGGCGCCAATTACGTCATTAGGCAAGATGGAAAAAGAATTAAACTTTCTGAGAACAACACAGAAAAAATCGCGGAAGAACTTGAGTACGGAATGATTGTTGAGAGGCACCTTTTGAACGGGGACATCGTACTCTTCAACCGTCAACCCTCTCTACATAGAATGTCTATTATGGCTCACAGAGTTGTGGTAATGCCCTACAAGACTTTTAGACTCAATCTCTGTGTGTGTCCTCCTTACAACGCTGATTTTGACGGAGATGAGATGAATCTTCATGTGATTCAAGGAGAGGAGGCTAAAGCAGAGGCAGAGGTTTTAATGAGAGTAGAAGAGCATATACTTTCACCCAGATTCGGAGGTCCAATAATAGGCGGAATTCATGATCATATATCCGGCGTTTATCTGTTGACGAGAAAAGATTCCTTTTTTACAAGAGAAGAGGCCCTGACAATGCTCAGAGGCGCTAACATTAAGGGAAATTTACCTGAACCAATTCTAATAGAGGATGACGTTCCCCTGTGGTCTGGAAAGCAGATATTTAGCTTTTTATTGCCAGACGATCTGAATATATCTTATAAGGGAAAGAGTTGTCAAAAGTGTAAAGAATGTAAAGAAGAAGAATGTCCTAACGAGGCGTATGTGAAGATAGAGAATGGAGAAATAAAATCTGGCGCGTTAGACGAGCGATCCTTTGGAGCTTTTGCAGGCGTTTTACTTGAGGAGATTATAAAAGATTATGGTGTTGATAAGGCTAGAGAATTTTTAGACGTGGCTTCTAGACTAGTCCTCTTTGCCCTCATGAAAAAGGGCTTTACAACAGGAATTGATGATGAAGACATCCCTCAAGATGCTATGGAAAGAATAGAGGAAGTATTAAATCTATCAGAAGAAACTGTGGTAGAATTAATTGAGGCATACGATCAGGGAATATTAGAACCGTACCCAGGAAGAAGCCTTAGCGAAACCTTAGAACTTCGGATTATGCAAGAATTGGGAGCGGCAAGAAATAAGGCTGGAGAAATCGCTGAAGAATATCTAGGATCTGAAAATCATGCAGTAATAATGGCACGTACAGGGGCAAGAGGAAGTATTCTAAATTTAACGCAGATTTCTGGTAGTGTTGGACAACAGTCGGTGAGGGGTGAGAGAGTTCACAGAGGATACAGGGATAGAACATTACCTCACTTTAGACAGTGGGATCTTAGACCTAGGGCAAGAGGATTCGTTAGATCTAGTTACAAAAAAGGATTAGATCCGATTGAGTTCTTTTTCCATGCCATGGGCGGAAGAGAAGGACTTGTTGATACCGCTGTAAGAACTTCTCAGAGTGGATACATGCAGAGGAGACTCATAAATGCGCTACAAGACTTGAAGGTAGAGTACGACAGCACCGTCAGAGATAGCAGAGGTGTAATCGTATCGTTTAGAGCCGGCGAAGATGGAGTAGATCCTGCCAAAAAAGAGTGGGAGAGGACAATAAACGTGAAAGAGATCGTGGCAAAGGTAACGGGTGAAAAGAAATGAAAGACCTCGATGAAAGATTAAAGCAGTTGGAGGAAGAACTCCCGGTTAAGGTTGTTGACGAACTTCGTAGTGCCTTAGATAGAAAGAAAATTACTAAAAAGAAATTTGATCAGATTGTTAATGAATTAAAGATGAATTATCAAAAATTAATGGTAGAACCCGGAGAGGCCGTAGGAATCATTGCAGCACAGTCAATCGGAGAGCCAAGCACACAAATGACGATGAGAACGTTTCATTATGCTGGAGTGGCTGAATTAAACGTTACTCTTGGATTGCCCCGCCTGATTGAGATTGTAGATGCTAGAAAAAAGCCTTCAACACCAATGATGACGGTTTATCTTGAAGAAGAATACAAACGCGATAGAAAGAAGGCAAAAGAAGTTGCCGATAACATAAGGAAGACAACAGTGGAAGTCATGGCTCTTAGTATAGAGACAGATGTAATAAATTCTCGTATAGTAATGGAATTTGATAAGAGTGAAGTGGAAAGAGCGGAAATCGACTACAAAGAGTTTATTAAACGTATAAAGAGGAGTATTAAGAAGATAGAGGTATCCTTAGATGAAACAGAAGAGAGAGTTATTGTTACATTAGATGTTTCTGGGAAATCAATTCAAGAGATTAGAAACTTGGGAGTTGATGTCAAAAACATACAAATGAAGGGTATAACTGGTGTAGAAAGAGTTGTTATAAGAAAAAAAGAAGATGAATTCGTTGTATATACTGAAGGCTCGAACTTAGCGGAAATCCTGAAGATGGATCATGTTGATAAAATTAGAACCAAGACAAATGATATTGCAGAAATTGAGAAGGTCTTGGGTATTGAAGCGGCTAGAAATGCAATTATCAATGAGATAATGGATACTCTTGAGGAACAAGGTCTTATGGTGAATATAAGGCACATAATGTTAGTAGCAGACATGATGACTGTGGATGGTGAAGTAAAAGCAATAGGGAGGCATGGTGTTAGCGGAGAGAAATCTAGCGTCCTGGCAAGAGCGTCCTTTGAAGTTACTGTTGATCACTTGTTAAATGCCGCAGTGCATGGAGAAGTTGACAGATTAGGAGGTATCACGGAAAACGTCATTGTTGGACAGCCTGTTACCATTGGAACAGGAATTGTAGAACTTCTAATGGAACCCTATAAGATTAAAGAAACACGTAGTGTAGTGGAGGAGAAGCAAGATGAGCATTAGTAGAGCAATTAAATTAGCTGCAGACACCGGAAAGGTTACACTTGGATATAAAAGTACTTCAAATGCAGTCAAATTTAAAAGTGCGAAACTTGTTGTTATAGCCAGTAATTGCCCTCCACCCCTTAGAAAAGATATTGAAAGATATGCAAAAATATCTTCAATACCTGTTTTAAATTTTGACAAGACTCGGCTTGAATTAGGTCCTTTATGCGGAAGGCCCTTCGGAGTATCGGTATTGGGAGTAATTGATCCTGGCGAGTCGGACATATTAAATCTATCAAAGGAGGCTGCCGAATGGGAGAAGTCAAGTTAACTACAGAAGGCATCAAATACATTGCTCTTTTTGAAAGTTTGACGGGTGCCGTAACAAAAGATTGTGTGATAGATGAAGATAATGATCGCGTGATATTTGTTGTTAAGAAAGGAGACGTAGGTCTCGCCATAGGGAAGAGGGGGGTTAATATAGCAAGAGTTAAAAAAACCATTGGCAAAAATGTAGAAGTCATAGAACACTCAGAAGATCCAGTAGAATTTGTTAAAAACCTTTTTACTCCAATTAAGATAAAAAATGTTAATATAATGGACAAAAAAGAAGGTAAAACTATTGCATTAATCGATGTTTACGAAAGGGATAAAGGACTTGTCATAGGGAAGGGAGGAAAAAATATAAAGAAGGCAAAGATGTTGGTTAGACGGCACCACAACATCGATGATGTGCAAATAACTTAGCAAGTGTAAAAGGTGCAAGATATGGCAAGGAAGAGTAGAGGCATGCACGCAGCTCGAAAGTTGAAGTCTAGAAGGCAAAAATTCAGATGGAAGGACATATATTACAAGAGAAGGATGCTATTACTAGATGAGAAGGCAGATCCCTTAGAAGGCTCTCCTCAAGGCAGAGGAATCGTAATAGAAAAGGTTGGCGTTGAGGCAAAGCAACCTAATTCGGCTATAAGAAAATGTGTGAGGGTCCAATTGATAAAAAATGGAAGGCAAATTACCTGTTTTGCTCCCGGAGATGGCGCTATTAATTATATTGACGAACATGATGATGTCATAGTAGAAGGTATAGGGGGAGCTAGAGGGAGAGCCAAGGGAGATATTCCTGGTGTAAGATGGAAAGTAGTGAAGGTAAATAATGTTCCCCTCGTAGAACTAGTCAGAGGTAGGAAAGAGAAACCGAGGAGATAAATATGCTCGCTTTCAAAAAGTGGAATGCAACCGAGATAGAGATAAAAGATCCTGGTTTAGAGAAATATATGAACTTGGAGACGAAGATGGTGCCTCACACGGGGGGCAAGCATAGCCAGAAAAGGTTCCAGAAGGCAGATGTATGGATTGTCGAGAGACTAATCNNATCAACAAAATCATGAGATCAGAAGAAAACTCAGGCAAAAAACATCTTGCATACAATGCGGTAAGAGAGGCATTTGAAATCATACACAAGAATACCAAGAAAAATCCTATGCAAGTCCTTGTAGATGCAATAACTAATGCCGGTCCCAGAGAAGAGACAACAAAACTCAAATATGGAGGTATTGTATACCAACAAGCAGTAGATGTTGCCCCCCAAAGAAGGGTTGATACTGCGTTAATGCTAATAGCATTGGGTGCGAAAAAAGCATCATTCGGCAATAAAAAAAGTTTTTCAGAATGCTTGGCTAATGAGATAATAGGGGCATCTGAATACGACGCGAGATTTTTCTCAATACAGAAGAAAGATGAAATAGAACGGATAGCCAAATCATCTCGCTAATTAAAAAATTTTCTGAGGGATGAATATTGAGTAGACGTGGAAGGATGATTGATAAGATCAAGAGTCTCATGCGCGTACCCGATCACATTAGAAATATCGGGATAGTTGCGCACATAGATCATGGAAAGACGACGCTCTCTGATAATCTGTTGGCAGGAGCGGGTATGATATCGGAAGAATTAGCAGGAACCCAGTTATTTTTAGACTTTGATGAACTAGAACAGGCAAGAGGAATAACAATAGACGCTGCCAACGTTTCAATGGTTCATGAATATACCGGAGGAGAGTACCTCATAAACCTAATAGATACTCCAGGTCACGTAGACTTTGGTGGAGACGTAACTCGAGCTATGAGAGCAGTGGATGGCGTTGTAATAGTGATATGTGCTGTAGAAGGCGTAATGCCTCAAACAGAAACGGTATTGAGACAGGCATTGAAAGAAAGGGTTAAACCAGTACTCTTTATAAATAAGGTAGATCGTCTCATAAAAGAACTCAAATTAACACCCGAACAAATGCAAAATAGATTTTTGGAGATAATTTCTGAGGCAAATAACCTTATAAAAAGCATGGCTCCTGAAGAGAAAAAAAGCGAATGGATTGTTAAAGTAGAAGACGGAACCGTAGCCTTTGGTTCTGCATATCAAAAATGGGCTATAAGTGCCCCTTATATGCAAAAGGAGGGCATTACCTTTAAAGAGATAATAGAGCAAGTAAAGGAGGGCAAGCTAAAGGAATTGCAAAATAAAGCATCTCTGAATAAAGTTTTGCTCGATATGATAATAAAACATCTTCCTCCTCCAATCACAGCACAGCCCCTTAGAATACCAAAGATATGGCCTGGAGACAACAACGCGGATATTTTCAAGGCGATGCAGACTTGCGATCCTAGCAGTCCCTTGGCAATGATGGTGACAAGCATAACCATAGATCCTCATGCAGGAGAGGTTGCTACTGGCAGGGTATTTAGCGGCACGATTAAAAAAGGACAGGGGGTCTATATGATTAACGCAATAAGAGAGAGCAGAATACAACAAGTGGGAGTTTACATGGGACCTGAGAGAGTTAATGTGGAAGAAGTTCCTGCTGGAAATATAGCTGCTGTCGTAGGAATTAGCGATGTTAAAGCTGGCGAGACCATATGTGATCCTGAATATCGCATAGAAGGATTTGAAGAGATTGTGCATATATCCGAGCCTGTTGTAACAGTAGCCGTAGAGGCCAAAGATATGAAAGACCTTCCAAAGCTTATAGAGGTACTTAGACAAGTAGAAAAAGAAGATCCAACCATAAAGGTCGAGATAAACGAAGAGACTGGGGAGCACCTGATATCAGGGATGGGTGAGTTGCACCTTGATGTGACCACTTATAGGATTACCAGAGACAAAAAAATAGAACTTGAGGTTTCAGAGCCTATTGTTGTATATAGGGAGACTGTAGAAGATATTTCTCCTGAAATAGAAGGCAAATCACCAAATAAACATAATAAACTTTATTTTGTAATCGAACCTTTAGAAAAAGAGGTTTACACCGCACTTGTAGGGGGGGAGATAAAGCCAGGTAGAGTAAAGAGTCCAAAAGAACTAAGAGGGACCTTAGTCGAGCTTGGTATGGGTAGAGACGAGGCCAGAAGCGTAGTAGATATATACCGAAATAACATTCTCTTAGATATGACTAAGGGAATTCAACATTTGAACGAGGTCATGGAGTTGGTGGCAGAAGCGTTCCATGAGGCAATGGATGGAGGCCCCGTATCAAGGGAAAGGGTAGTTGGTGTTAAGGTTAAATTAGTAGACGCAACCCTTCATGAAGATGCCATTCATAGAGGTCCTGCTCAGATAATTCCAGCGGCGAGATCTGCCATGCTAGCGGGAATGCTAGGAGCAGAGGATATAATCCTGGAACCAAAACAATATCTCTTTATACACGTGCCCCAAGACTACCTTGGATCTGTGACAAGAGAGGTCCAAAGTAGAAGAGGTCAAATACTAGATATCGAACAGGAGAGGGATATGGTAATGCTTAAAGCAAAGGTGCCTGTTTCAGAGATGTTTGGATTCGCAGGAGATATAAGATCTGCTACAGAAGGTAGAGTGCTATGGTCAACCGAGTTCGCTGGCTTCGAAAAGCTTGCCGAAGATCTACAAGATGATGTAATCAGAGAAATAAGGAATCGAAAGGGTCTTAAACCAGAGCCACCTACTCCCGAATCATTATTAAGTTAGCAGGAGGGAAAAATATGGGTTTCGTTAGCAAAGGAGAAGTGAAGGCTGGACAAAAACCCCACCTTAACTTGGCGTTTATTGGTCATGTAGACCACGGAAAATCAACCATCGTAGGTAGGGTACTGTACGAGACAGGAGTGATCTCTGACCATGATTTAAAAGACGAGGCAGGATCATTTAAATTTGCCTGGATTCTTGATAGACTCAGAGAAGAAAGGGAAAGAGGTGTAACGATTGATTTAACACATATAAAATTCGAGACCGATAAATACTACTATACTATAGTAGACTGTCCAGGACACAGAGATTTCGTTAAAAACATGATTACAGGAACTTCTCAGGCAGATGCAGCAGTTCTAGTTGTAGCGGCCGACGATGGAGTAATGCCTCAAACTAGAGAGCACGCATTCCTGGCGAGAACTTTAGGGGTAACTCAACTTATCGTTTCGATAAACAAGATGGATCTTGTCAAATGGGACGAGAATAGATACAAAGAAGTAAGAGACGATGCGGAGAGATTGTTGAAAGTTTTAGGTTTCAAAACAGATCAAATACCCTTCATTCCTATGGCTGCTTTGGTGAGCAAAGAGAACGTAATTGACGGTAAGAGTGATTGGTACGATGGACCCACATTAATGGAAGCTTTTGATGCGGTGACTCCACCAGAAAAGCCTGTGCAACTTCCTCTTAGAATACCGATACAGGATGTATACAGCATTACTGGCGTTGGTACCGTACCCGTAGGCAGGGTGGAAACTGGCGTACTGAAAGTTGGAGAGAAAGTGGTATTTGAGCCTGCTGGCGTCTCTGGAGAAGTAAAATCTATAGAGATGCACCATGAAAATATAACAGAGGCAGAACCAGGAGACAACATTGGGTTCAATGTAAGAGGGGTCTCAAAGAAGGATGTAAGAAGAGGCGACGTTTGCGGACACGAAGATAATCCTCCGACGGTAGTAAAAGAATTTACGGCTCAAATAGTAGTACTTCAACATCCATCTGCTATAGCCCCGGGTTATACTCCAGTATTCCATGCCCACACTTCTCAGGTTGCATGTAGGTTTGATCAACTTCTGCAAAAGATCGATCCAAAATCAGGCGCTGTTATAGAGGAGAACCCCGCATACCTTAAAACTGGAGATGCGGCATTAGTCAAAATAGTGCCTACAAAACCCCTGTCCATCGAAAAAGCAGGCGATATCCCTCATATGGGGAGATTCGCCGTAAGAGACATGGGACAAACAGTTGCGGCAGGAATAGTCAAAGATGTAGTACGTAAGTAAGAGGAGAATACATGCAGAGAGCCAGAATTAGACTTACAGGAACTGATCCAAGAAGATTGGAAGAAGTTTGCAACGAGATAAAAAGTATAGCAGAGAAAACCGGTGTACGCTTTTCAGGACCTGTTCCGCTCCCAACGAAAAAACTTGTCGTTCCGATAAGGAAATCTCCGGACGGAGAAGGTACAGAGACATGGGATCACTGGGAAATGCGTATTCACAAAAGGTTGGTCGATATCGACGCTGATGAGAGAGCAATGAGACAACTAATAAGGGTAACAGTGCCAGAGGGAGTGAGCATAGAGATAGAACTCAAAGGCTAAATTTTTGCCGGGGTAGCCAAGTTGGCCTAAGGCGCGGGCCTGGAGAGTCCGTGGAGCTCACGCTCCACCTGGGTTCAAATCCCAGCCCCGGCGCTTATTGATATGTTGTTATCTATAGGTTGTTGTGGATTCCCTAAAGGAATGAAAAAATATTTCGAGACATTTAAACTCGTAGAGGTACAAAGGACTTTCTACAAAATACCAAGATTAGAGACGTTGAAGAGATGGAGAAAACAATCGCCGGGAGACTTTGAATTTACCGTTAAAGCCTCGCAATTGATTACCCATTCCCTTAGAAGTCCAAGTTATAGAAAAGGTGGCGTGGTTATATCAGAAGAAAACAAAGATAAATGCGGGAGCTTCCAACCCACTGAAGTAAACTTCAACGCATGGACGGAAACAAAAAACGCTTGTAGAGCCCTGGATGCAAAAATAGTGGTATTACAGTCTCCTCCTAAATTCAAAGAGACTGAAGAACACGTATCTAATATGATGAGTTTTTTAAGTTCCTTAGATAGAGGGGATTTAAATCTGGTATGGGAGCCAAGAGGAGATTGGAAAGATAATACAATCAGAAAAATTTGCGAAAAACTTGATTTGATACATTGTACAGATCTTTTTGCTAAAAAGACTCTCTTTTTTAAGGATTTTACATACTTTAGGTTACATGGTTCTCCTCCTGGCGAAAAAATGTATTATTATAGATACAGTAATGACGATCTAAATAAATTAAAGGATATATGCGCTAGCATAGATGTCAATCGCTTATATTGTCTTTTTAACAACGTACACATGTTTGAATCCGCCAAGGGATTTTTAGAGATGATGAGTTAAATGTTTGAAGTATTTTACAAAGATGGATTGGGTAGAATCGGTGAGATAAAAACATCCCATGGGGAAATCAGCACACCGACATTGATTCCGGTAGTTCATCCAAATATCAAGTTCATATCGCCTAAAGAAACAAAAAAATTTGGAGCCGAGACAATATTCACAAACGCCTATATAATCTATACTAACGAAAATCTAAAGGAGAAGGCAATTAAAGAAGGAATACATAAACTAATGGGTTTTGAGGGTCCAGTTTTTACAGATTCAGGGAGTTACCAACTCTATGAGTACGGAGAGTTAGATGTCGACTCCCTAGAAATTGTAGATTTCCAGCATAAGATAGGGAGTGACGTATCAGTATTCTTAGATATACCTACTCCTCCTTTTGCATCTAAAATAAAGGCTAAAGAAGACTTAAACGAGACTTTAAAGAGAGCCAAAGAAAGTATAGAACTAAAAAAAAGATTAGATGATAATTTTATTATGGCTACTGTTCAGGGATCCACCTTTTTGGATTTGAGAGAAACTTGTGCTCTCGAACTTGGAAAATTGGGGTTTGATATGTACGCGATTGGTGGTGTAGTTCCATTATTAGAAAACTATGAATTTTCGGAATTATTTAAGATAATAATCGCATGTAAAAAAGGATTGCCAATAGAAAAACCCGTTCACCTATTTGGATGTGGGCATCCTATGATATTTCCTTTTGCAATTCTCTTAGGATGCGATACCTTTGATTCAGCCTCCTATGCAATATATGCAAGAGATGAAAGGCTGATGTTTGCGAACGGAACGTTCAGACTTAAAGATTTAGAAGAAAGTCCTTGTATTTGTCCTGTCTGTTTAGAATACTCTTTAAAAGAGATAAAAAAACTTGAAAATGAAGATAAAGAACTTCTTATCGCAAAACACAATTTATACGTTTCTTTCTTAGAATTCAAAAAGGTAAAAAATGCCATAAAGGATGGTTCATTATGGGAACTTGTGGAAGAAAGGTGTAGAGTTCATCCAAGGTTATTAGAGGCTTTAAGAATTATTAGAGAAGAATTAGAATTTATAGAAAGATATGATCCTGTAGTAAAAAAAAGAGCCTTTTTTTTTACCGGTACAGAGTCATGCTACCGACCTGAAGTGTATAGATTTTACAGTAGATTGTTTTCAAGGTATACACCGAATTCAAATGAACTATTATTGGTATTTAATGAAAGAAACGAGAGAATCTCAAGAAGGTACTGGAAAGAATATAATGTTGTATTCATTCGCCCGCCTTTTTTAGTACCCATAGAAACAGAGGATGTTTACCCTCTCATGCAATCCGTATTACCTAATGTACTTGATAAAGAGACCATTGATTTCACTTTAGAAAAAATAGAGGAATATTTAAAATTTAATTTCGATGAAACACATCAAATCGGGGATTTCGTAAATAATGCTCATTTCAAACTGGATTATGACGTTAAAATAAATGAAGGCAGCAAAGATTTTGGTAGTATAAAAGTAGAAAAATTACTGGACTTTCAATTCGGGAGAGGTGTAGGTAAATCCTTCTCTAAATTTGATTTCAAAAGTAGTAGAAAAGGAAGGATAAAATATCTAATTGATAGAGAAGAAGTAATTGCTACATTGAGAACTGACGGAACATTTAGTTTAACACCTCTTGGAGCTAAAATATTGCATGCTAACTTAGAATTTCCTAAATACAGAGTTGTAGCATCCGAAGAGGCAGAAGAATTTATAAAAGAAGGAAAGAGCGCATTCTCAAAGTTTGTTGTTGATGTAGATAAAGATATCCGACCTCAAGAAGAAGTTCTAATCGTAAACGAACGCGATTCGCTTTTGGGAGTTGGCAGATCCATACTATCCTCTCAAGAAATGATGAGATTTCAAAGAGGAGTAGCAGTAAAGGTAAGACACGGTATCGATTAGAAGAATAATACAAGAAAGAAAAAGAATCTAAGGTCCGCCGCAACCACCCCATCCCGGATAACTAACCTCTTTTTCTATCTTTTCCAACTTATCGAATAGTATTGATAATTCAATCAAATCGTGTACAAATTCTCCAGAAACATCCAGTAATCTTACTGCCTCTATTACTGTAAAGAACCGCCAAAGATCTGAATCTAGATTATATAGCGCCGCTTTACGGCTGAAATCTAGGACGTTCAGTATATGCCTCAAATACTTTTCTCTCTCATCTTTGATTCTTGAGTATAAAATATTTACACACTCTTTAGATATCTTTTCTATAATTTCGTTGGGAAATGTAGATTCGTCTGGTATCTCAATTCCGCCAAGCATCGCATACATCTTCAACTCTATCCCGAGCCATATCCTGCTTTTTATGTTTTCTTCTTTATCTTTCGTTATTCTTAACATACCTTCGTTTTTCAAAACCAAAAGGATAGAGACATCTAATGCTTTCTTATGGAGTCGAGTTAAGAAGTTTATTTCCTTATTTCTAAAAAAAGGGATAACTTCATTGAGTCCAAAAACTTTTCTTCGAGTTTCGATATCGTTTATTGCGTTAGAAATCATCTCTTCTACTTCTAAAGGATCTTTAACTTTAGATAAGTGGTGTTTAAGATCTGTCCCAATTTGTTCGGTGATCTCTCTGAGTTCTGCCAGTTGATAATTCGAGTACAGAAAATGAGGCATATTTCTGACTACATCGTAACAATTTGCAAAGTCCTCTACCAGTTGGTATTCTACTTCTCCCAAGGTAAACATATTCATTCACATTAAAATACGATGTAATAGATTTTATGCACGCAAGTACTTCTATCTTTCGTCAGACATAAAAAATAATGGTTCTAATTTGTCTGACAAAAAAATAAAGGTTTTTCAACAGTTGGTAAAGAGTTTGAATATGTCCTTTTCACATTTTATACTCATTCAATTTCTCTAAAAGACGAAGCGATTCGACTGAATGATATAATTAGGATAGTTACCAAGACGCATATGATTACATACCACCAAGTATCCACCAATCCGAAAATAAATCTCACATTATTCGTATATTTGTATAACTCAACTGCGAATACTCCGAGAATTCCGAGGATAACCCCTATCCAACAACCATATTTGTTTGCATATTTTTTTGAGAGAAAATAAGCACAGAAATACGGAGGAACTATAACAACAGCGGTTACTGACCTGATGAATATGTTCAACAGCCAAATACTCTCTATCTTAGGGACGATAGGTATGGCGAGCAAGAATGCCAGACCGAATATAAATGCGACTATCCTACTCGCGCTGAGCCTAAACCTCTCTTCTAATTTGAGTACCTTCTCAAAGAATACAATGTAGACGTTTCTTGTATAAGCAGCCGTCAAATTGATTATTTGGGTATCTATGGTGGATACAATGGCAGCAAAAAGACAGAGAAGTAAAAAGGGTTTTAAAAAGTGACTGTAAGGAAGCATGCCCACGAAGAACATGTATGCGTTGTCTCTATCGTCGCCTAAATCCTGCCAGTTAGGAAATAATCCTTTACAAGCGTATCCTATCAAGAATACACAGATCATATAGAATATCCATAAAGGAAGTGTATAAAACATAGATTTTTTCGCTACTTTTTCGCTTTTGGCGCTTATTGACCTATAACCAAGGATGCTGGAGGGTTTGATATAATTTAATAGAATGACAAGGTACCAAGGCATGAGTCTAGCAAACGTCCCTAATCCCGCTATACTCGGGTCTCCATCTAACTTTACACTATATAGTTCATGAGGTACTCCAGAGATCTGTCCTTTTAATATCATCATCAGGGCGAAGAATGCTGGAATCGATAAGGCTAGAAATACGAATATAGCCTGAAGAATGTCCGTTATAACTACTGATCTCAAGCCGCCAAATGTAGCATATAACATAATAGGTAGAACGGTCAATAGGCAGGATGCAAGAAAACCTAATCCGGTAAGAGATCCTACTGCCCATGCTCCTGCCTTAATAATGCCTGCAAAGGAAATCAACATTACGAAAAAATAAACGAAATGAATGAACAGGGTTATGCCTAAGCCATATCTGTTGTACCACATATCTGGCGGTGAGAACTCCGAGTTTTCTCTTACAGGTCTTATCAGAATGAAAGCGAATATTAAAAGTCCTGTTATGGCTGCTAACTCCGCTGCCCCCTCTGCATATCCAATGACCCAAATCATGCCTATGGTTCCCACGATTGCATGAGGACCTATACTTGTTGCGAATATATTTATTACCGTATCAAAGGTACCTAACTTTTTTTCGGCAACAAGCATTTGTTGTATATCTATCGACTTCCTCCTTAAACCTAAGAAAAGAGTAACTGCAATAAAAGTCAATAAGATTAGCAAATTATAATTCATAAGTAATCAATTGACACTAACAACTATAAAATAATTTTTGATATTTTTCAAAAACGTTATGACAAAAGATAAATATTTAGAAGTTTATAGTATTGGCCCAGTACTCTAATGATAGATGGCGATGGGGATTTTCCATGGGATTTTCCATTAATTACCGGAATGAAGAATTAAAAATCCACGATAAAACAGAAAGGAAACTGGTTAGACTTTATTGCAAAGACTGGAAATTTACAGAAAGAGATTTTATTTTCAGATATCCAATAGATACTACTTTTTCTGGAATATGCAAAGAGATAAGGTATTATACTTTCTTGACGCGTATAAGGAATTACAATACATATGAGGTTGTTAGACAAGTAGAAAATAACTCTTTTTTAACCCTTCCAAAAAACAAATACAT
>JABAOF010006363.1_pt1 | contig 14581 bp, 8 predicted proteins | sample 7062171 | NCBI WGS metagenome assembly JABAOF01 (sample SAMN14538628, study PRJNA623070) | marine sediment metagenome | biome: marine biome [ENVO:00000428]; feature: marine pelagic biome [ENVO:01000023]; material: deep marine sediment [ENVO:00002113] | place: India: Gulf of Khambhat ...
TACAAGAAAAACATAAACGCAGGTTTGATGCATCAAATCCCTACAAGAAAAAAATAATGGAGGAAGAAGGAATGGAAAATCTCGAATGTATCTTCTGTCAGAAAAAATATCCTCTAGACATCTTCAATCCCTTCTGTCCTGAGTGTAATGAGCCATTACTCTATCCTTCGCCAAGCAAAAAGAGAAAGTTCTCCCTGGAAAAGACCTCTCCGCTTGAAAGATTCCTAGATTTTCTCCCTCTATCAAAGATTGACCTGAACCTAAGTTTGGGAGAAGGAAATACGCCTCTTCTCAAGCTCAACAGGCTTAGGGAAAATTTTGACCTTCCTTCAGTCTTCATGAAAAACGAAACAGTTAATCCCCTCGCCTGCTTTAAAGATAGAGGAACGGTTATAGCCGTTCAAAAAGCTTTCTCCTTGGGAATCGAAAGAATCGGTACGGTTTCAACCGGAAACATGGCTTCTTCTACTGCCGCTTACGGAGCCAAAGCTGGGCTCGAAACCTTTGTCCTCCTCAAAGATGATATCTCTACTGATAAGCTGCTTATGACAAGCATGTTTAATCCTGTTTTGGTCAAAGTCGATGGAGATTACGGGGAACTTTTCTACAAGAGTTTCTCCCTCGGGAAAAAACACAACATCTACTTTATGAATTCCGTGGATCCTTTCCGGATTGAAGGCTATAAGGTCACGAGTTTCGAGATTTTCCTTCAACTGGAAAGTCGAATTCCCCGATATTTCTTTGCCCCTGTGAGTTCAGGCGGGCACATGATCGGACTTATGAAAGCTTTTCTGGATCTGAAAAAAGAAGGTTTTATCCAGCGCCTCCCTACCTTTGTAGGAGTCCAAGCATATGGATGTTCTCCCATCGCACAGGCTTACGCCTCAGGGAAATCGAAATTTAAAAGAATAGAAAAAGGTGAGACTATTGCCCATTCCATATCCAATCCTGATCCTCCAGGAGGAAACATCTTGCTCAAATTAGTCCAAGAAAACAACGGAATAATCATCGATGTTTCTGACAAAGAGATTTTAGATGCCCAAAGAATGCTGGCAGAATATGAGGGAATCTACTGCGAGCCAGCCTCGGCCACTACTTTGGCGGGGCTGCTGAAGCTTTCGAGAAAAGAGAAACTCCAAGAAAATGATAGAATAGTCTTGGTCGTCACGGGCAGCGGATTGAAAGCTATGGATGTTCTTGAGCCTTCCAAAATTAATGTCCAGGAGGCTTCTCTATCAGGTCTAGAAAAAACTTTTAGTAAAATCATTGAATAACGATACCTGAATTTACGTATTATTTATTGGACTTTATATCAGAATATAACTGTGTTATCATAATATAACCAAAATCACGGAAAGGAGGTTTAGATGAGAGATGATTTTCCTTCTCTGGACATAAAGCTACCAAAGATTAAACCGGGCATCATCAAACTAGTTATTATTGCACTCGTTGTTATCATCATTCTTGCCGGCTCTATCTACCAGATTAGTCCAGAAGAAATTGGGGTAATTCTCCGCTTTGGCAAATTTGTCAGAACCACAGATCCAGGTCTTCACCTTAAGCTCCCTTTAAGGATTGAAAGACTGATCAAAGTTCCTGTTCAAAGACAGCTTAAACAGGAATTTGGTTTCCGAACCACAAGACCAGGAATAAGGACAGAATACAGAGTGACAACTGAATCATTTAGAGAAGCAGTGATGCTCACTGGTGACCTGAACGTGGCAGTCGTTGAATGGATCGTCCAGTACAAAATTAAAGATCCCTATAAATTTCTATTCAAAATTAGGGACGCAGAAAGTACTTTTCGCTACATGAATGAAGCTGTGGTGAGAGAGGTTGTTGGCGATAATTCAGTAGATGAAGTGATCACCGTCGGAAGGGCAAGAATAGCAAACGAAGCAAAAGAGGAACTCCAACAGCTATGCGACCTGTATGAAATTGGAATTGAGGTCAACCAGCTCATCTTCCAGGATGTAAACCCGCCTGATCCTGTCAAGCCCTCATTTAACGAAGTCAATGAGTCTCTTCAAGAAAAAGAGAGAAAAATAAATGAAGCCTGGTCAGAATACAATCAGGAAATCCCCAAAGCAACAGGAGAAGCAGAACAGATGATAAGAGCTGCTGAAGGCTACGCCATGGAGCGGGTTAACAATTCACAGGGAGATGCCAATAGATTCATCGCCATTTACAGGGAATACGCACGAGCTCCCTTAGTGACTCGAAAGCGCTTGTACCTTGAGGCCATTAATGAAATTCTTCCTAAAATCGATAAAAAGATTATCTTTGATGAAAAGCAGCAGAACATCTTACCCTTGCTGAATTTAGGAAAGGAGGATAAGAAATGAGCAAAACAACAAGGAATGTCATAGTTATTGTCGTAGCTTTAGCAGTTCTCATCGTTCTCCTCAATACCCTCTATGTTGTGTCTGAAACAAACCAGGTCATCATCACCCAATTTGGGGAGCCCATCGGAGATGCCATCACCAAGCCAGGATTGCACATGAAAGTCCCTTTAATCCAAAAAACTAACTACTTTGAAAAGCGCTGGCTCGAATGGGACGGAGATGCCAACCAGATTCCGACAAAAGACAAAAAATACATTTGGGTTGACACCTATGCTCGCTGGAGAATCAGCAATCCTCTTGTTTTCTTCCAGAGAGTGCGCGATGAGAGAGGAGCCCAGTCTCGGATTGATGATATCATCGATGGAGAAACACGAAATGCCGTAGCTAATTTTGACCTGATCGAAATCGTTCGTTCCACAAACCGTGAGTTCGAACTTACAGAAGAAATGGCCATTCTCGATCTTGCTGCTGCTATTCCTCAAATACAGACAGGTAGAGAAAAAATTGCCCAGATCATTCTGGAGAATTCCTCTCAGAAAGCACCTGAAATCGGAGTGGAGCTCAGAGATGTAAGAATAAAGAGAGTCAATTATGTTGAAGAAGTTCAGCGAAAGGTGTTCGACCGTATGATATCCGAAAGGAAGAGAATTGCTGCTAAATATCGCTCAGAAGGAGATGGGAAAAGCGCTGAAATTCGAGGGGAAAAAGAGCGGGAGTTGTTGAAGATAAGATCAGAAGCCTACAGGAAAGCCCAGGAAATAAAGGGAGCAGCTGATGCTGAAGCCACAAAAATTTACGCTAATGCCTACAACAGAGACCCTGAATTCTACCAATTCATGAAGACCCTGGAGACCTATGTAGCAAGCCTGGACAAAGAGACCTGGTTATTGCTCTCCACAGACGCAGAATTCCTCAAATACCTTAAAAACTCTGGTAGAAGATAAAATACACAGGTGTAGCCAAAACCAGGTAATTCATCGTACAAAAAAAGGTGGGCTTGATAAATCAAGCCTCTACACAAGAAGAACCAAGACCACGCGTTTTATCGCAGACAAAAAGGTAGCCTTTCCCCTTTTTAAAAAAATGGTAAAAAAATGGGGCCTGGCCCCATTTTTTGGCCTCATTTTTACCATTCTTATTTTAGAATTTGTTTTAGTCTATCCATAGAAATGTTGCTTCCGGTGAGAACAAGGGCAACTTTCTTGCCTTTCAGCCTCTTTTTTATCTTCAAAGCCGCAGCAAGAGGTGAGGAACTTGCTTCCTCTGCCAAGTTTCTTATTAGCTCAATATAGATGAGAATCGCTTCAGCCATCTCTTCTTCTGAAACAAGAATAAAGTCAGTCAAAAAATCCTGGAGGATTCCCTGGGTAAGTTCATACCCTATTTCAGTGGCTAATCCCTCAGCAGCGGTTTCCATTTTATCCTTGACAATCTTCTTCGCCTTCCAGGAAAGATAAGCGGCAGGTGCTTTCTCTGCCTGAACAGCAATAACCTGAACCTTTGGATTCACTTCTTCTTTGACAATACAGCATCCAGAAGCACCGCTCCCCCCTCCTACAGGGACGATGATTATATCCAGAGAAGGGCACTCTTCGAGAATCTCCAAAACATAAGTACCTACTCCTGCAATCAAATAAGGTTCGTTGGCTGGATGGATAAAGCGCGCCCGTCTTTTTTCCGCCAGTTTTTCTGCATAATCCTTTGATTCATCAAAAATTCGGCCAAAGAAAATAATGTTCGCTCCAAGGCTCTTCACCGCATTTACCTTTGTCGGGTTCGATTTTTCTGGCATTACAATCGTCACCGGAACACCAAAAAGATTGGATGCATAAGCTATGGAAAGCGCGTGATTACCTGTTGAGGCAGTCACCACCCCCCCTTCTTTTTGTTCAGGCGTTAGATGATAGATGAGGTTGATTCCTCCCCTGACTTTAAATGCACAAGTAGGCATGTAATTTTCATGCTTGATATAGACTTCAGCATCCAGAAGCTGGTTCAATTGAGGGTATGAATAAAGAGGCGTGCGGAAAAGGTAGTTCTTTATGATACTTCTTGCTTCAAGCACATCCTTAAACGTAGGTCTTTTCATTTTCATCGCTGGAGGTTTATTTTTTTATTATGTTTCTTTACTTTTATCCTGCTTTTAGCCGTGTCTTATTTTATTATGCTTTTATCCTTATCTTGCAAGGTAAATAAGAGCTCTTAACAGCTTAAATCCCTTGATATAATCATCTATTACAAAGCTTACGTTTCTACCGCCTGTTCTCTCAACCTGAGGGATAAGCTCTGCCCCGTCAGCCATGGAGCTGCGGAGGAAATTCACGTCAAATCGATAAGGAGGTTTCATTTTAAAAGGCTTGATTTTATTCCTCTTTTCCAGAGCAATCTTTGTTTTTTTCTGAATCAGTTCCTGCGCTTTTTGGGGCGTGAGGCTTTTTGCCGCATACCTTCCTACTGCCTCTTTTACCGGTGCAACCTCCAGCTCCTCACCTAGACTTTTTTTTGTCTGCTCACAGATTGTAGAATCTCCTGCTATTAAGACCACTGGCACGTCATACCAGCCAGCTATCAGCGCATTGAGGTCAGCTTCACTCATCTCCCTACCGTTGACTTTTATGGAGTAGATAGAGCCGCCCGAGATCGTATGATCGAGCACCCCATCCTTAGTGCCGGCGCGAGCATGGTAACCGATAAGAATAACAGCATCAAAGCTCTTATCTATGCTCTGCATCATGGCCAAAGGCTTTGGAGAGCCTGTTATCAGATAGGCGGCTGGATTGAGTTCGGAGGCGATAATATTTCGCATAGAGCCATGGGAGTCATTAACCACGATTTCTGTTGCCCCAGCTTCCAGGGCTCCTCTTATGGCCGCATTCACCTCCTCTGTCATCCAGCCTCGGGCCCTGTTGTAATCTTTCCCTGATGACGAAGTGTGATCACCATGAACTATTCCCGCAATTCCTTCCATATCCACCGAGATAAAGACCTTAAGTTTTTTTTGGCTATATGAATAATCAGACTGGCAGAAAAAAATGGCCAAAGAAAAAATAAAAACTATCAAAAGACTTCTTTTTCGCATGCTAATCCCTCCTTTTTATAAAATATGAGATGAAAAGCAAATCTAAAAACAAAGGTTATCTTATGTCCTCTTCTATTTTTTCAGAAAATTGACCAGGTGTTGTTTGTTGGGAAAAAGGGCAGGTGTACCTCCGGTATGAAAGAAAACAATCTTATCTTCTTTTTTAAAATAGCCTTTCTTGATAAGGTCAATGAGAGCAGCCATGGCTTTGCCCGTGTAAACAGGGTCGAGAAAAATACCTTCTCTTATGGAGACTAAGCGAAGAGCTTCCGATACGTCTTTGTTTATAATTCCATAGCCCTGTCCTATATATTCATCAAAAATAATGACATTTTCCTCTTCCACAGCAAGCTCTAACTTTAAAGCCTCTACTGTGTCCTGGACTAGAGTCAAAACCTCTTTTCCGTAGGACTCTTTATCGTCCGAAACACTGATGCCTAAAACCTTAATATCCCCTTTTAAAGCTTTGGCACCCACAACCAGGCCGCTTTGAGTTCCCCCCGAGCCTGAAGCGTGAAGAACATAATTGATTTCAAAATCCAGCTCCCCAGCTTGCTCCATTAGCTCAACAAAAGCGTTAACATAGCTGATAGCTCCCAGAGGCTTTTCCATCGAGCCGCCAACCATTGAACCGCCGATGGGAGCTACATAAGGTGAATATCCCCATTCTTTTACTTCTTTCTCAACTGCTTCGAGTATATCAAGAATATCATTTATCCTCACCGATTTTCCTTTTTTGGCTTCCTTTATTATGACATCTGCGTCCAGGATATAATCGAGGAGAAGATTCCCATCATATTCTTCAGGGAGGTCATATGTTTTAAACAAAAGAAGGATGGGCTTAATGCCAAATTTTCTAGCTGCAGCCGAAGTTTGAAGGCACCAGTTCGACTGCAAGCTTGCCCAGGTGATGATGGCATCCGCCTTCTTGTCTAAAACATCCTGGATGATAAATTCCAGTTTGCGGGATTTATTACCGCCAAAAGCAAGCCCGGTCATATCATCTCGTTTTATGTAGATTTCAGGCCCCCCAAGTTCTTGAGAAAGATTTTCTAGTTTTTGCAGGGGTGTGGGCAAATGAATCAAATTTTTCCTCGGGAAATCTCCAATTCTCTTTTTTATCTCAGGTATGGAATAAGCTGCCATTTCTTGCCTCTGAATGATAAATTTTATATCAGAAATAGGAGTTTAAATCAAAGTATTGGTCAACGATTAAAAAAAGGTGGGCTTGATAAATCAGGCTCCTACATAGGATACATCAAACATCTTAACAAGATAAATCAAGCCCCTACGTAAGAAGAACCATATGTAAAAATGGGGCCTGGCCCCATTTTTATGAAATAAATCAAATTCCCCCAGAAACGAATTTTTCTAATTAATCAAGATATTTTTTAGAAGCTTTTCCAGGCTTTAGCGATCTCTTTTGCTTTTCCATACAGCCAGGTACGAATCCTATCTCCGTAGAAATAAAAAATGGGGATGACAATCAAGATAAAGATTGTCGAGCTAATAAGCCCGCCCACAGCTGAAAGCGCCAGGGATGACCAGATCTGTCTTTTCCCCTCTTCCGCCTGAAGAAAAACCATGGGAAACATTCCCAGGACAGTCGTAACTGTTGTGAGAAAAATTGGTCTTACTCTCTCTCGCGCGCCCGTCAAGACTGCTTCAAGCAATGGAAGACCTTGCCTCCGTCTAAGATTTATATGGTCGACAAGGAGAATGGAATTGTTGACAACTATCCCTCCCAGAAGAATAACGCCTATATAAGCTGAGGAATCAAACGGAAAGTCAGCTATAACAAATGCCACAAAAACTCCGATCAAGGCTAAAGGAACAGCTAAAAGGATGAAAAAAGGATGGATAAGCGATTCATAAAGAGAAGCAAGAATCATGTAGATAATTATAAGAGAAAAGATTATGGCAAATTTTATCTGCCCCTTTTCCTCTTCGGTCCATGCCCATGTCTCCTCTAAAGTGGCGGAGAAGCCGGGGGGCAATGCTAATTTTGCAAAAACAGATTCTTTATATTTCTTGGCAGCTTTAGTGGGCCCTCTGAACTCCCACATTATTGTCTGCTGGAATTGCTGGTTTTCCCTATCAATGGAACCAGCAACAGGTCTTTCCTCAAGTGTCGAAATATCCGCCAGCCTCAAGTATTCTCCCCCTTGAGTTCTGATCAGCGAATCTTGAAGAGACTTGAGGTCCATCTCTTCTGCCTCGCGAAATTTTATAGAGAGGTCCATCTCTTTTCCGCCAATCTTTATCTGCTGCCGAGAAATTCTTCCCCTGATAAGGGACCCAAGATGATAGTAGAGGTAGGGAAGATTGATATCATACTTTCTCAAAGCTTCTTTATTTATTTTTAATACATAGGAAAAGGTCTCGAGTCTCCAGCCCCATCTGCTGGAAACAGTGATTACTTCTTTAATTCGGGGATTTGCTTTCAGCGTTCTTTCCAGCGCTGAAGTTATCTCCCTTAATTTTTTCATATTATAGCCATAAAACTTTATCCTCGAATCATAAAAAGTGAATGTTCCATAGGAAGAAGAATAGTACTGAGGATCAAACCCACTTACATAGACACTTATTCCTGCAAAATTTGTTGCCAGCTGGATTAATTCCTCCTTCAAAACATAAGGACGGGAAGAGTATTCTATATGAGGAGGAAAGGTTATGAGGAGCCATCCATATTCTTGATAAACTCTTGCTTCCATTTTTTTCTCATAATCACCCTCCAAGACCTTATCCTCGAATTTTCTAACGATAGCGTCTGTCCTCTCAATTGGTGTCCCAGGAGGCGTCTGGATACTAACCCTAAGCACTTGCTCTGAAAACCATGGAAAAAAATATCCCATAGTGACTTCTTTCTTGAACCACTTGTAGCTGCCCACAAAGAGCAGGACTATAATGATAATGATTTCTACAGGATGGCGAAGGAAAAACTTTAATGATTTCTCGTAAGTGCTCCGGATCCGCTCTTTTCTTTCCTTTCTTCCCTTCTTCAGCAGTTTAGGACTCAGGGCAGGAATAAGAGAAAAGGATACAAGCAGAGAGGCTGCAAGTGCAGAAGAAATGACTATGGCTAAAGGTAGATAATAGATCTTGAGCCGGCCTTGGAAATAAGCGAACGAAAAGAAAACACTCATTGTGGTCAAGGTTGCTGCAAGGACAGGCAGAAGTACTTCCTTTGAGCCTTTTATCGCAGATTGAATTGGAGAAAATCCTTTTTCTCTATACCGCAGGACATTCTCAAAGACGACGATGGAGTTATCTACAAAAAGGCCAAAGCCCAAAGCCAAACCTCCCAATGTCAAGGTGTTAAGAGTTATCTTCAGAAAGTAAATAAGATTAAAAGTTATCAAGACTGAAAAAGCGATAGAGGAAAGGATTAGAAGCGAGGGCTTAAAATTTCTTAAGATTAAAAAGATGGAAATAAAAATCACAGAAAGGATAATTCCCACCAACAAATAAAGATGGTTCAGGTCTCGCTCGATTTTTTCGCTTTCATCATTCACCACTCTGAAAACTAGGTCTTGAGGAAGCTCTTTTTTTACTGCTTCAAGTTTAGCTTTGACCCTTCTGGCCACTTTTAAGGTACTTGTTGCAGGCTCTTTCAAGACGGTCAAATCGATTGTCGGCTGGCCGTTTATCCTGAATATGTAGTATATTTCTCCGTAGGAAGGAACAGCTTGAGCTACATCTTTTAGTTTTATCGGATTTTCGCCTGAGTAAGCGATTATTATCTCCCCTAATTCCATCGTGCCTCTGATAGAATTTGAAATTTTAAACGTATACTCCTGGCTTCCTCTTTTTATCTTGCCTACAGGAAAAGTTTGATTGGCTCTTACTAAAGCATAATAGATCTGGTAAGGAGATATATTGAGAGCTTTAAGCCTTTCCCTGTCAAGGATGACCTTGATCTCAGGATCAGCTCCCCCCCTTACTTCAACTCCAGCCACGCCTTTTATGGAACCAATCCCAAACTCTATCTTATCCTTTACATGCTCTCTCAGCTTATGAAGGGAGTAGTCGCCTGAAATGGAGTATTTTAGAAAATCTTCGGTTCGGAAATCTTCAGGAACATAGGGTATAACCTGGGGCGGCCTTGACCCGTAAGGAAGATCATCTTTTATCCTGGCAATTTCTTCTCGAAGGGCAAGGGTTGCAAATTCCATGTTGGTTTTTGGATCAAACTCCAGGGTAATCCGTGAACGGCCTATCCGGGAAGTAGAGTTAATCTTTGTTACTCCCTTGATCATGGAAGCAACTTCTTCCAGCGGGGAAGTAATTTGAGTTTGGATAATCTCAGGCGGAACGTCGCTCCAAATTGTCTCTATGGTTAATTGTGGATACTCTTCTTTTGGCGCTAACTCAAAAGGAATATTAAGGAAAGAATAGATTCCCAGGAAAAAGAAAACCACGAAAATCATCGCTGTGGCGATCGGACGCTCAACAAATATCTTCATTTTTTAGATATAGATTTCCTCTTTTCGGCAAGCTCATAGGCTATAGGAATAAGGATCAAGGTCAGGAAAGTGGCAAGGATAAGGCCCCCGATTACAGAGATGGCCAAAGGCTGCTGGAGCTCCGCACCTCTTCCCATTCCCAGAGACATAGGAAATAGGCCGAAGGCAGTCGTAACTGTCGTCATTAATATCGGCCTCAGCCTCACCCGGCTTGCTTCCATAATGGCTTCCCTGGAGCTTAATCCTTTCTTTCTAAGCTGGTTTGTGTAATCTATTTTCACAATAGCATCATTGACCACTATTCCGGCTAAAACAACCATCCCAATAACAGAGATAACGTTTAGAGTTTGGCCTGTTATAAACAAAGCCCAGATAGCACCTGTAAGGCCCATGGGCAGAGTAAATAAAATCAAGAAGGGATGAAGCAGAGATTCAAACTGAGCAGCCATGATCATATAAACCAAAAGAACCGCAAGGGAAAAAGCAAAAATGAGGCTTCTGAAGGACTGGTTCATCTCTTCCTGCTCCCCACTGAACACAACCCTATAACCAAAAGGCAAGGAAAGCTCATCAATTTTAGCCTGAATCTTGGGGACCACCTGGCTTATTTTTGCGCCTCGAAGATTAGCTGTTATTAATACTTCCCTCTGTTGATTTTCTCTCCGCACTTCCTTAGGTCCCCTTGCCATTTCATAGGAAACCAGCTCTCTTAAAGGGATAAGAGATCCTCTGTATTGAATCTGCTCATCCAGAAGGGATTCGATGTTTTCCCTTGTTGCTTCTTCCATCCGCACTAAAATATCATACTTTTTCTCCAGCTCTTTAAATTGAGTGGCCACTTTACCTCTGACAGCATCCACAAGAAATCCTCCGATTGCTTGGGGTGTAATGTTATATTTTTCCAGCGCATCCTTCCGTATTGTTATCAAAAACTCTGGCTTTCCTTCTCCGATATTTGTGTTCAGGTCAGCAATGCCCTTGATATCCCTCAATTTCTCGACAAGCTCCTCAGCTATAATTTTAAGCCTAACGAGATCTTCTCCTCTGACTTTAAGACCAACTTCGGCTGTGGAAAAAGCCAGGAATTGAGCAAGAGTAGACTGTTCTTTGACAATCGAATAATTGAGGTCTGGCAACTCTTCAAGTCTCGCTCTTAAAGCCTCGATCGTGCTTTCCACCTGTGATGATTTCTGAACTTCAACATGAATTTGAACCGAATTCAGAGAAATGTCGGGATTAAGGCCCTCCATGCCACTTACAATTCCTATTTGGGAAAAGCTTTCTTCGACGGATTCTCTCTTCCCCAACCATTGCTCGATCAAAGAGACAACCCTCACGGTTTGCTCCAGAGAATAATCAATTGGAGTTTTCAGGTTCAATTCAAAAGACGCTGCTTCTGGTTTAGGCATGAGTTCCCTCGGGATTTGAGTAGCGACTAAAAAAGTCAGGATCAAAAAAGCAACAGATCCAACAAGCACCTTTCCTTTATTATCCAAGCACCAGGAGAGAAATCCATGGTAGCTGGAGGCAAATTTTTTATATACAAAATTAAATCCTTTAAAAACGGCTCTAAAAACTAACTTAAAGGGAAAACTTGCGTAATGGAAAACCAGAAGCAATAGCTGAAGGAGAAAGCTTGTTATAAAATTAAGAACCAGGTAGATACCCTTGAAAACATAATAAAAAAGCCATTTAATGCCCTTGTAAGGGTAGAGCAAATACCTGACTATTGATTTCTTGGGGGGATTCTTTTCCTTTCTTACCGCAGTTTTTTCTTCCAGCTCCTTTCCCATCTTTTCGAGCTCAAACCTGCGTGAGGAAAGCACCGGAAGAAGGGTCAAAGAGACTATAAGCGAGGAAAGAAGGGCAAAAGTCACCGTAAAAGCTTGGTCTTTAAATAACTGACCAGCCACTCCATGTACATAGATAACGGGCAGAAAAACTGAGATTGTGGTTAAAGTTGAGGCTGTGACAGCCATTCCTACTTCTTTTGTGCCTATAAATGCCGCATTGCCAAGACTTTTACCTAGGCTTTTATGCCTGAAAATACTCTCGGAAACAACTATGGAATTATCGACAAGCATCCCGACTCCAAGCGCCAGCCCGCCCAGGGACATTATATTCAGGGTAATATCTCTGAAATAAAGAAGGTTAAAGGTAGCGATTATGGAAATGGGAATAACAACAGCAATAATGATCGGAGTCTTCAAGTCCTGGAGAAAGATTAACAAAACAAAAAAAGCCAGGATTCCACCAAAAATAATGGACCTTAGGACTGATGAGATTGCCTTTTCGATATATCTTGCCTGTTCAGAGACAACCAGGATTTCTGTTCCTGGATTTTCCTTTCTAATCTCATCAAGTATTTCATGGGTTGTCCTTGTCACTTCTACAGTATTAGCACCCGATTCTTTCCTGATCAGGGCTCCAATACTCTCCTTTTCATTGAGCTTGGTTATTCCTTGTCTCTCTTTGATTGAGTCTTGAATCCGAGCTACATCTTTAAGCCGGATGACTCCTCTTTCTTCTGTCGTTTTAAGGCTTATCTCTCCAATCTCGCTCAACACCTCAAACTCCCCCACAACTCGAAGAGCATACTTGAATCGTCCTTTTCTTATTGTTCCTCCCTGAAGGTTTTGATTATACTCATCTATTCTTCCAGCAATCTGCTCTATTGTTAGCCCGTACAGCGAAAGGAGCCTGGGATCAACCTCCACTTGAATCTCTCTCTCCACTCCTCCAACTATCTCAGCCGAGCCTATTCCCTCTATCTGCTCCAGGCGTGGTTTTATCAGCTCCTCTGAGAACTCTTTAAGCTCCAGGAGTGACCTGTCTCCAGAAATGGCTAAGACCATTATGGGCTTACTTTGAGGATCTAATGGTATGATTACCGGATCTTCAGCCTCTTCAGGGATAGGAGCACCATCAAGTTTCTCTCTGGTGTGCAGCGTGGCAAAATCCATATCCGTTCCCCAAGAAAATTCGAGTGTCATGAAGGACTGCCCTTCCTTAGATACAGATTCCACTCGCCGCAAACCGGGAATTCGGCTGACAGCAGCTTCCAGAGGCAATGTTACAAATGTTTCTATCTCTTCCGGCGCAACGCCAGGGTATTCAGTCACTACAGAGAGGCGGGGATAACTTATATCAGGCAGCAGGTCAACACTCAACTCCCTCAAGGAGACAAAGCCGAGAAGAACGATGCCCAGAAAAAACATGAAAGTAGTAACAGGTCTTTTGATGGTGAGTTGAGTTATTTTCATATCTTTTAAGCTATATTAAAATGATTTTATCAAATTCTTTTTAGCTTAACCAATCTAATAGACTAAAAAACTTAGGGCAATTAATCATCGCAAATTATTATTGATCCGAAAATTACAAATTGTTTTAAAAGCTTCCCTGCCTTTAAACTAAAATTTTATATTCTCTTATTATATGTTTATCTTAATTCTAGTGTAGAGCGAACGATCCGAGGAAAAGGCAGCTGCTGAACGAAATAAAAATTATCTTCATGGTCAATGGTATTTAGCGCTGTCTCCTCCGGCAATTTATATGAACCGAGGAACCGCCCTTTTTCATTAAAGAAATCTAAATAAAATTTTACTTCAACTTCTTGCTCAGCTTTTTCTTCGACCAGCATAAGCATATTCAGAAGCATTTTCTTCTTATAAAGAAAGCATGGGCCTATAACATTTAATGCTCTCATTATATATCCTGTTTGAAATTTTTTTAGCACTGGGGGCTTCAATATATAATCTCTTTTTATTTTTTCTAAAAGGTTTCCGTCTAGATCATATTCCCTTATTTCATATTTTTCAGGTAAGACCATGTATATCTTACCGTCTAAAAAGTGATATCCACCTCCGCCGATACTTCCACCTGCCCAATTGGGTAAATTTGGGCCAAATCGATATTCATCAGGGAATTTTTCAAGAAACTCTCCTTCAACTGAATAATAATCAGCAGCAAATCCCATCTGCCCCCTGGTAGTTCGGTTTATAAACAATCGCCCATCAGGCAAAAAATAAAAATTAGTACAGCGTCCCATAAGATTCATTGTCTGCTGGTATTTCCCTTGAGCATCAAATAAATGTATAAGGGTAGGAAGATCTAAAACCCATATTTCCCCAGCAGGACTCACTGCTACTTCTGAGGGATTTCGAAACTCTCCAGGGCCTTGTCCTTTTCTTCCTGCTTTCCATATAAAATTTCCATTCTTATCAAACTTTAAAAGCCTATGATTTCTGACATCTAAGACATATATATTCAATTCGAAATCGACTGCTACATCTAGTTCACTATGGAACATCAAAAATTCTTCTCCTTCTTCAACTCCCAACGCAAGATTTTCTTTAAACGTGATTTTTTCATTAATTTTAGCTCCCCATATTCCTGATCCTTCAGAATCAATGACTGTTACTCCTTGCTCTTTATAAATGCTCCCGTGCCACTTTTCTTTCGAGCAACATAGAGAAATAACTACTATAGAGACAAGTGCAAAACAGGCTAGTCTTTTCATTTGGAGATTTTGTATTTGATTACTTTGAATAATTCATCTTCGCCTTATGCTTCAAGTTCTCGTCTGACGCTAGAAAAATTAAGATTAGACATTTAGTGTTTTTCATTATCTCTCCCTTTATTTTTTACTTCATAACCAACAATAAAGAATCTGTAATTATCATACTCTATTA
>JABAOF010008907.1_pt6 | contig 14581 bp, 11 predicted proteins | sample 7062171 | NCBI WGS metagenome assembly JABAOF01 (sample SAMN14538628, study PRJNA623070) | marine sediment metagenome | biome: marine biome [ENVO:00000428]; feature: marine pelagic biome [ENVO:01000023]; material: deep marine sediment [ENVO:00002113] | place: India: Gulf of Khambhat ...
CCGATATGTCCATTTAGGCCGTGTCGGGCTGTATCCTCAATAAAAAGGAGCAAGAATGAGTCGAGGTGCAGCAACCACGGAGCGTCGAAGCGTAGTCCCGTTCTGGCGGGACGAGCGTGTGATCAAAGTGCTAGGACAGATACTCTTCCTGGCCCTGGTGATACTCCTGGCAGCATGGATGCTTTCAAACTATAGGAATCGGGGGCTCACGTTTAGCTTTCGTTTTCTTAGTGAGGAGGCGAGTTTTGATCTTGCAGAAGGACTTCCATTCCACCCCACTGACTCTTACGCGCGCGCATTCTTGGTCGGAGTGGTCAATACAATCCGGATCGCTGGATTAGGGATCATCTTTGCTTCCGTCTTAGGTCTCGTAGCCGGAATCGCTCGTTTGTCTGATAACTGGCTCGTCAGTAGGATCGCTAGCGTTTACATCGAAATCATCCGTAATACACCGCTCCTGGTTCAACTCTTCTTCCTGTACTTCGCGGTCATCCTGAAACTACCTGGTCTCCAGGAAGCACTTAAGCTATCCGGACCAATTTACCTTAGCAATCGAGGGTTTGCGTTTCCAGCACTTCGTCCTACTGTTACGTTTAACTCCTGGTGGCCTTTTCTCATCGCCGCGTTGCTTGGAACTTTGCTGCTCCTCGTTCTTCGGAGACGCACTGTGCCAAGTACTGGACGCCCTGCCTTCAACCTGCTTTGGACGGGGGTTCCCCTCGTCATTTTCCCAGCGATTGGTTGGCAAGTCATTCGCGGCCACCCACTCATATTCGACCCACCGGAATTGGTTGCCATGTCGGGTGGGGTATTGAGAATTGAGGGTGGCACAACTTTTTCTCCTGAGTTTATGGCCTTACTTCTCGGTTTGGTGATCTATACCGGCGCATTCATAGCCGAGGTAGTTCGGGCTGGCATCCTGGCTGTACCTAAAGGGCAAACCGAAGCGGCCAGGGCACAGGGGTTCACCCAAGGGCAAATCCTTCGCCTAATCGTCCTACCTCAGGCCCTGAGGGTGATCATCCCACCACTGATCAGTCAATACTTAAACCTCACCAAGAACTCCAGCCTGGCTCTCGGCATCGGTTTTTTAGATCTCTATGCTGTCTCCAGTACCATGCTCAACCAATCAGGGCGTGTGGTCGAGGTCTTTTTGATGATTATGGCTAGCTATTTATCGATGAGCCTCACCATCTCTATGATCATGAACATCGTCAATCGACGTATCCAAATTGTGGAGAGGTGAAGATGGCTGTGCAATCCAAAGTACTCAAACCGCCTCGTACGGAAGTTGGCCTGCTTGGTTGGCTGAAGAAGAATCTCTTCAGCACGTGGTACAACGCGCTGCTCACCATCTTCTCGGTGGCCTTTATCTACATCGTGTTGCGTGCGGTCATCACCTGGGTCGTGCGGGATGCGCGCTGGAATGTGATAACCACCAACTTCAGGGTCTTTATGATCGGTCGTTATCCTCCCGAGGAAGCCTGGCGTGTATTGGTTAGTCTGGGCATAGTTGTGCTTCTTGCATTCCTGACCTGGACGTCCCAAAAAACGAAACCTAACCCCATGCGACGATGGTTGGTTATCGGCTGGTTAGTATCTTTCCCCATAATCGGCATACTACTGAGGGGTTTCTCAGGTGAGAGAGCTTTTCTGTCATTGGTATCGGAGAATATATGGAGCGGGTTATTACTGACGCTTATCTTAGCCATTGTCGGAATCGTGGCCTCTTTCCCGCTGGGTGTGCTGTTAGCCTTAGGTCGACGCAGTCAACTCCCCATCATCAAGGTGCTCTCTACAGTGTACATCGAGACGATCCGCGGTGTCCCGCTCATCAGCGTGCTCTTTATGAGCCAGTTGATGCTGCCGCTCTTCCTCCCCCCGGAAATCCGGCTTGGCACCGTCATGCGTGCGTTAACGGGCATGACCCTCTTCAGCGCGGCCTACACCGCTGAGAATGTTCGCGGCGGGCTGGCCGCGATTCCACGAGGCCAATACGAAGCCGCAAGAGCGGTGGGTTTGAATGAAGCGTTGGTGATGGGACTCATCGTGTTACCCCAAGCGCTCAGAGCAGTGATTCCGGCCATCGTCGGCCAATTCATCAGCTTGTTCAAGGACACGACGCTGGTGGTCATCGTCGGGCTTCTGGATATTTTAGGAATCGCAAAGGCTGTGACTGGTCAACGTGAATTCATTGGACTTCATAAAGAGGTGTACGCGTTCGCAGCGGTTCTCTTCTTTATCTGTTGTTTTGCCATGTCTTCCGCCAGCCGCCGTTTAGAACAGGCACTTGGTGTGGGAGAAAGATAGGACAAGATATAATCTTAAAATTGCTACATGATGGATCAATAATCTAACCAAATTGCTGTTTTACTTAGGCGACACATACTCGCTCACCGTGGAAGAGGTCGAAATGCAGAACGAGACATTGAACACAGAAGAAGAAATTATCATCTTTCGAGATGTACATAAGTGGTTCGGCGATTTCCACGTACTGCAAGGAGTGGACGTGACCATCAGGAAAGGCGAAGTGGTCGTTGTCTGCGGACCTTCGGGTGGTGGTAAGTCGACATTTATCCGAACCATAAATCGCCTGGAGGAACACCAGCGAGGTGACATAATCGTAGACGGGATTGAACTAACCAGTGATATTCGGAATATTCACGCTATTCAGCGTGAAATCGGCATGGTTTTTCAGTCATTCAACCTGTTCCCGCACTTGAAGGTAATCGATAACATTACGCTGGCCCCCATTTGGGTAAGGAGGTGGCCTAAAGACGAAGCGGTCAAGGTAGCCATGGAACTTCTAGCTCGAGTGGGTATCCCAGAGCAGGCTGAAAAGTACCCCGGTCAGTTATCAGGTGGACAGCAGCAACGAGTTGCCATTGCACGCGCGTTAGCGATGCAACCAAAGATCATGCTTTTCGACGAACCGACTTCGGCGTTGGACCCAGAGATGATCAAAGAAGTGCTCGATGTGATGGTCGAATTGGCTCGATCTGGGATGACCATGGTCGTCGTTACCCACGAAATGGGATTTGCCAAGGAGGTAGCGGACCGAATTATCTTCTTCTCTGGTGGAAACATCGTAGAACAAAACTCGACGGAGGAATTCTTCCGAAATCCTCGCGAGGAACGCACCAAGCTCTTCCTCTCACAGATCCTGACCCATTGAGCTGTTTCTCATATAGACAAGCTTACGGCCATTCGAACCACAACCGTTCGACTGGCCATTTATCACTGTGCAAGCCATGAAAGTTTATCAAGCCTTGGATGTCCGAGTTTTCTCCTGCGTTACCTTACCTATAATCATCAGACAACCTAAAGGACATCCTGTGGAACATCGAGCCTTTGAGAATCCCACCGTCAATGGAATACACATCACAAGTTTGAAGCCCGATTTCCAGAAATCCATCGTCGATTGGTTCATCACTCATGATTATTACCCAGGATTTGACTTAAAGAGGTCCAAGCCCAACAGCTTTACAATTCCCTCATCGTGGAGATATGATTTGACCCACAAAATTGTCAGCCATCAGCCTTCAGGTAAATTCCCGGAAAACCAATGGTGATCCATGAGCTTTTTATCTAGAGATCCTGGCATCAGCACTGAATGTTGCTGATGTATAAACCCAAATGGGCGCTTCTCACTCTCCGACTCCTCGCCGATCTGCCACTCTTAGCGAATTCCTCACCGGAGCGCGCGACCAACTACCGCTCCTGATCGGTGTCGCCCCATTCGGTATGATCTTCGGTGCATTGGCATTAACCGCTGGCATCCCCCCACTCGAAGCACAGGGATTCTCGCTTTTCGTTTTTGCCGGAAGTGCGCAATTCATCGCCGCTGGATTGATCGCCGATGGCGTTCCACCGGTGATTGTCGTCCTCAGCATCATGGTCGTTAACCTGCGCCACTTGCTTTACAGTGCCACCTTCTCAAGCTACTTCCAACACCTCCCAGCAAGATGGAAAGCCGCTTTAGCTTGGCTGCTTACCGATGAAGCTTTCGTCGTGGCGTCCATCCGTTACAGGCGTAGTGACACCGTCCTGGCTCACTGGTACACCCTTGGCACGGGTCTTGCTTTATGGGCTGCATGGCAATTGAGCACTGCGATAGGCATCCTCCTCGGCGCCTACATCCCGGCGAATTGGTCCTTAGATTTCGCCCTTCCCCTTACATTTATGGCATTGATCACACCGACGCTCTGCGACCGACCCGCTCGGGCTGCTGCGCTGACCGCAGGTGCAATAGCTGTCGTTCTCGCTGGCTTACCCTACAAACTGGGTTTGCTGCTGGCAGCATCAATTGGGATCGGCGTTGGGCTCATCGTGGAGACTGAGGGGCCATTCAAGCCTGGTGTCAGGGAGTGAATCGGGTGAATACAGTTGCCATTTGGGGAATCATCATCGGTGGAATGGTGGTCACCTATGCGATCCGCCTCTCCTTCATCGCTCTCATACCCCAGGAACGAATACCGGACCTATTGCAGCGCGGGTTGCGCTATGTGCCTCCTGCTGTTCTGGCCGCACTGATCACACCGGAACTATTCCGACCAGCGGGTCCTTTTGACATCTCTCTGGGAAACCACCGCTTGTTTGCCGGAGCCCTAGCAGCTCTCGTAGCCTGGCGAAGTCGCAACACCTGGCTCACGATCGTAACCGGGATGGTCATGTTATGGCTGCTCGCGGGGATTTAACAAGCACTGTACTTCCCATCAAAAGAATTCCATAAGACACATACCAACAACACATGTCCATTGCATACACAACCCCCCAAAATGATTCCTTGGCTAATCCACCAAATAATGGTGATTTGGACTTCTACCGGAATACATTTTCGCAACAGCTCAAGTAGGTAAGGGCGTCCTCTTTACAGGATGGCAAATCATTCGCTAGCCTATTTGGTAATTCCAACAGTGTAGGGGAGATAATACGCTTGGGGATTTGCACACATTCACGGAGGGGTTAATTTTCAGGTGTAATGCTAGGTGATAAAAGTGTGGGGGTGGCCGTTGATGGAACACTTGTCCAGGTAGGCGGTGGTGTAGCCGTGAGCTTAGGTGTTTTTGTTGGCCTAGCTGTATGAGTGGGCCTAGGTGTTTTGGTGGGTCTAGAGGTAAAGGTCGGTTCAGGCGTGTTGCTGGGTGTGACACTCAGTGTTGCTGAGGCAGTGGGGTTTTGAACCCAGGAGCGAGTAGGAGTGGGGCTATAGTAAATCCAAGGCCCAAATGTCGGTACCGGAGTTTCACTTGGGGTAATCGTCATTTCCGGTTGCGTTGTTTCTTCCCAGAAAGCAGTCTTTGTCATAAGTGCTGATTGTGTTTCCACTGCATCAGTGGCAGCGCCTATGGTCTTTAAGATGCTTAGAGTTTCAGCCACAACTGTCTCCACTTGACCCGGAATCCATGGGGTACCTGTCTTGGGGACATTTATGGTATAGAGAGCGTTAATTGTTGCCCTCAAATCCTTGGTATGAACCAATTGCTCTGCTCCGGTAGTTTCAGGAAAAAACCCGAGTAGATCCGCCGCAGCCGCTGCAGGAAAAAGGATCAAAAGCAGCACGAAAACAATTGCGAATGAACGTCGAAATGGTCTTGTGCGTCCAATGACATCCTTAACCTCTGCTTGCATTCCATCGATGATCACGAGAGTACGATCGAAGAACGAACCCTCCTCTCGCTTCTCGGCTCGGTCGTGTTCTAATTCCACCGCCTCTTGGAATGCTCGATTAAAATCGGAAATCGATTCAAAGCGCAGAGAGGGATTCTTGGCAAGAGCCCTGAGAAGCACCGCCTCAATCGATCTCGGAACATCTGGATTGACCTTTCGAGGTCGTGGCAATGGCTCGTTAACATGACTTAGAGCGATTGCCATGGGCGTCTCAGCCTCATAGGGCAGACATCCTGTGGTCAGGTTGTAAACCACTACAGCCAGTGAATATTGATCAGATGCTGGGATTACGGGTTTCCCGCTGACAATCTCAGGCGCTATATATGCTGGTGTGCCAATAAGCGCCGAACCGGTTAGACTTAGGGTAGCGTCATGAACATAGGCAAAACCAAAGTCAGACAACCATGCATTGCCATCCTCATCGATGAGGATGTTGGAGGGTTTCACATCTCGGTGGATCACACCAACGTCATGAGCATACTGCAAGGCGGAGGTAACCTGATCGATAATTCGCGCAATCTGCTCTATGGTTAGGTAGCCATTGTCCAAATAATCACTGAGCGTGCCCACCTCAATATAGGGCATAACGATGTAAGCGAGGCCACCCTCCTCACCATAATCTAGGATGGGCACAATGTTAGGGTGATCGAGACCTTGGAGGACCTGGGCCTCACGTTCGAATCGGGTTCGAAAGTTCGGCTCCATGGCCAATTGAGGTGAAAGGACTTTGATGGCGACGGCCTGTTCTGTGGTCAAATCATGGGCTTTATAGACCGTCGACATCCCCCCATGTCCGATCTGTTCGAGGATATGGTAGTTGCCTAAGACCCGACCTATTAACTCAGACATCCCACAAACAACCTCTAACCCTGTCCGCTCTTATCGTCTCTCACATCCGAAAGGTGAAAAGCCTCATGCCCGTGAACACCGGCTTGAGGCATGTGTCTGGGATCGACACCCTTTCCTCCTCAAGGCTACTAACGTACCTCTTGCTACACCTTTTCTAATGAGAAGCCATCGATAAGGTGCGCGCAAGGCCATTAACCCCGTTATTGATACAAGTTAAAAGAAGCGAGGCAGGATACCGATCGCCCGCTTCTTGCCGCTTCGCCCCTTCCAACTCGAATGGGCGCTTTGCCAAAATACTAGCACGATCGAACATACAGGTTCAATGGGCGAGTATTCCTAGCCTGTTTCTCTCAACTCATCATCCACGGGTGTATTCACTAGTCGATTGTTGTACCCATGGAGCCGCAGGCTTGAGTCTACGCACAAAAAAAGCACCCTGAGGGTCCGGCCATATCTGATTTCAGAAACACCACTTCTCGTACAGATCATGTAAGCGTGCACGATTGTGTGCTCTTACTCTGTTGAATGTCATTCTGAGGACCCTTGCGACGAGGAATCCCTACATTGACACTTTATGTTAGATATATCATAGGGATTCCTCGCTCGGAATGATAATTGTGGGATTGCTTTTTTTGATACCCGCAGGCTTTAGCCTGTGTAAAAAACGCACCCTAAAGGGTGCAGCTACAATATATCAACCTTACTCATGCAGTCGCAGGTTCTAGTCTGCGCACAAAGCAACGTACCCTAAAGAACGCGGCTACATTGGACTCTATTCCTTACGGCCAAGTCACCATGCATGAGTTGTTGAAGGTGACCTCCAGGCTATAGCCGCTAGCTAATGCTGCCTGGTCAAAAACAAACTTCAGGGTTTTCGAATTGCCAGCTCCAATGCTCCGGCTAACCCCACTCTTCCATCCACCAGCTATCAATGTTGGTGGATTCTTGTCTTTTTTATCCCAAATGGCATCTCCCCCCAGTTCAATCTTGGTCAATTCAATGTTTGCTGGGGGCCAATTGAGAAAGATTTTAAATATCTCAACAATCCCCGTTCCTCCGTTGTGCAAGGACCAGCTCACCTCCTGACCACTCACAGAGAAATTACTGGCATTACTGTCTCCACATGGATCTAATGTTTGCGTTACGCTCCTACTCGGTGTGGGTGATGGAGCAGGTGTAGTCGTGTGTGTTGAAGTGAGAGATGGAACAGGGGAGAGAGTAGACGATGATAACGGTGTCCATGTCGAAGTAGGCGTCCAGGTTGTGGTTGGAGTATAGGTCGGAGTCCGTGTCCTTGTCGAAGTAGACATCGAGGTAGCGGTTGGAGTTGAGGTTGGGGTCTGTGTACCTACAGGAAAAGGAAAAGTTCTTGGAGTGTTGGTTGGTGTTGAGAGAGATGGATATGTAGGTGTCTTCACATCGGTCGACCAAGGATTTCCTGTCGCTTCACCGGTAGGCGGAAAGTCGATCTCATCGAAGGTTGGAGTTGAGGACGGGGTTGGGACTGTGAGACCAGAACCAGCCTCCCCTCCAGAAGCAATTGCCGACTCGGTCAATATCACTGCGACTGAGGCCTCGACAGCCCAGATGGGTAAGCTTGTACCTTCCTTTGGGGCAACGGCGGTGGAGAGAAAGTATATGGTTGCCTGCAGATCAATTGAATCTTCTGCTTGAGCCAGTCTCTCAGCACTTGGGTTCAAAATGGGAATGAGCCAAATTGAGAGAGGGATTGAAATCAGAAGAAGAAGCAAGATGGCGATAACAACCGACCTTCTCTGCCAAGCTTCATCCCATTTAACCCTTCCTTGAAATCGCATCCGATCAATAACTTGGGTCACGCGATATAAATGCGAAGCCCAACCACCTGAGCCCGTTGCGCGCTCGAGGGAAATCTGCAACGCTGTTTGAAAAGCGGCGTTAAAATCCGAGAGGGTGGGATATCGATGCGCGGGATTCTTGGCCAGCGCCTTGATCAGCACGGCTTCAATGGGCTCGGGGAGATTTGGGTTTAAATCTCTTGGGCGCGGCAGAGGTTCATTGATGTGTTTTAGCACCACACCCATCGGAGTGTCTGCTTCAAAAGGTAAATACCCCGTCGTCAAGTGGAAAAGCACGACACCTAATGAATATTGGTCTGATCGAGCATCAATAGGGCTCCCCTGACACTGCTCTGGGGACATGTATGCCGGTGTACCGATCACGGCTGAACCGGTCAGGCTCTCATGAGCACCCGTGAGGTGAGCCAAACCAAAGTCTGAAAGCAAGGCGGTTCCTTGTTCATCGATCAAGATATTCGAGGGCTTGATATCCCGATGCACAACGCCCTGTTCATGTGCATACGCTAGGGCGCTCGAGACCTGGGACATCAAACGTGCGCCTTCCTTAGGTGTTAAGGGTCCCGATTTGAGCTTATCGGCAAGCGTACCTGTTGACATGAAAGGCATGACGATGAAGGGCGCCCCCTCATGCTCTCCATAGTCCAGAATGGGTACGATATTGGGATGTTCCAATTGACGGAGGACTTCCACCTCGCGCTCGAAACGGGCTTTGAATTTGGGATCCTTCACCAGATAGGGGGCGAGGAGCTTGATCGCAACCTCACGATCCTCTTGCAGATCGAGCGCTTTCTGAACCGTGGTCATCCCACCTCGTCCGATCTGATCAAGGATGTAATATCGCCCGTGGATGAGCCCTAATAACGCAGGCGTTGACATTTAATATTCCGAACGCTTCCTGTCACGAAGGACCTATGTGACCTTGCTTCACTTTTAAGTCATGTATCCTGTTTCAGGTAAGAGGATCCTTCCTTCACGATGAAAGAGCATTCCCCCCCGCCCCAGGATGCAATGATATGCAAGCTCAAATTTTGTTGTCTATAGTATACAACGAAGCTTGGGGTAATCTGTTACAAATTGACTATGCTTATGGATGATTGAGGTTGTACAAAAGTCCTAACAAATCTCGGTATTGAAAAAGGAGGTTGATAGGGGTTCGAACATCTACCATTATTTAGCTTGATAAAATACTTTGTACATCTTTTGTCTATTGTTCACACAAGAAGAGGTCAATCGAAGAGGGGATAATGGTCAAGGGGACATCGTACAAAATAATCCAGTACCATAAATCTCGAAAGTGATCACCAGATCATAGTCACTGACGGTAGCCCCATAAACATTATCCTTGAAGAGAAATTCTAACTTCCCATCATCGTCCGCCTTAATATCTCGTTTATCTTCTGGACTGGTCCAGGGCGGCATCTGGGTCGGTGGATCATAGCCATCGCCATTGTTTTCCCATATTTTATCTTTATCTAACTTCACCTCTTCAAGCTCATTGTGTTCTGGAGGCCAATCAATCCACATCTCTGAGATAATGATCGGTTCCGGTCTCGAGTTGTAGATCATCAACCGCGGTTTATCTTTGTCCGAAGTGTCAATGACACCCAAGCTAATACCAACACAGGGGTCGGTCGTTGCGGTAAACGTCTTTGTTGGAGGAGGAGACACCGTTGGCGTTCTGCTTGGCGTTAATGTCAACGTGATCGTCGGCGTGCGTGTCAATGTTCGTGTAGGTGTCCGTGTTAATGTCCGCGTAGGTGTTCGCGTTAATGTGCGTGTAGGTGTCCGTGTCAAAGTGCGCGTCGGAGTGCGTGACGATGTCGGTGTAATCGTACGGGTGATCGTCGCCGTTAACGTGAGTGTAGGAGTGGGTGAAATGAATCCGATCGGTGTATTGGACGGTGTCGGTGTAATGCTCGGTGTTCTTGTGCGTGTCGAGGTTGGTCCTATCGTAGCTGTACGGGTGATTGTGCGAGAAAGTGTAGGAACGAAAGGAACCTCTGAGGTGCCTGAGGGTAGGGTTTCTGTGCCCTCGATTGTCAAACTAACTGTTGCTTCACCCACCGGAAGGAGAGGTTCTGTCACCATTGCAGTGAGTGTAGCCGCAACGACGGTTTCCACATGCCCGGTCGGCACCACAGTCCCTACCTCAGGGGCATTCTCTGTGGAGAGGACGTTAACCGTGGCGATCAGGTCAACGGTGGGACTGGCTTTTGCAATCTGGGTAGTCCGATCTTCCGCAAGCGCAGAACCAAAACCAAAGGTGGATACCCCCCAGAAAGCTAGCGGACATGTAATTAGGAGCAATAAAAAAAGCGCTAGGGCGTATCGCTTATCCAAACCTTTCTTCGTCTCGACATGCTTCTCCACATCCTTAAGTGGGAGAGTCTCGAAAATTGGGCTCTCAGGCACCTCGCCGACTGCACCTGGTCTTAACAAGCCAGAGACCGGATCCAATGCCTGGTGCAATGCCTCTTGAAATGCACAGTTAAATTCCATAATCGAGGGGAAGCGCTGGCTTGGATCCTTGGCTAAAGCCTTAATCAAAATGGCTTCCACAGAATCGGGAAGGTTAGGATTAACCGCTCGTGGCCGGGGCAAGGGTTCAGTTGCATGCTTTATGGCGATCGCGATCGGTGTTTCACCATCGTATGGCAAGCGCCCGGTGCTCATATGGTAAAGCATGACACCCAGGGAATATTGATCGGATAGGTGGGTGATTTTATCCCCGTTGATTTGCTCTGGCGAGATGTACGCTGGAGTCCCGACCAAAGCTGAACCGGTCAAACTCAGCGACGCGTCCGAGATATAAGCGAAACCAAAATCCGAAAGCCACGCGTTACCCTCTTCGTCGATGAGAATATTAGACGGTTTTATGTCTCGATGTACGACGCCGGCGTCATGTGCGTATTGCAAGGCAGATGCGATTTGATCAACGATACGCGCGCCTTCTGTAACTGTCAACTCACNNCTTTCAATTCACCGTTCATCATGCGATCGCGTAGTGTGCCTACTTGCATGAAAGGCATCACGATATAAACCAAGCCGTTCGCCTGCCCAAAATCAATAATCGGCACGATGTTAGGATGTTGAAGCCCACGTAACACTTGCGCTTCTCGTCTGAACCGAGCCGCGAAGTTCTCCTCGATAGCAAGTTGGGGCATGAGCACCTTGAGAGCGACTGTCTTCCCATCGGCCAAATCAATAGCCTTAAAGACGTTCGCCATTCCCCCTCGACCGACCTGCTCGAGGATGGTATAGCCCCCTATGGTCTTTCCGATCAAATCTGGCATATCTTTTGTAGACCTATGGACGCGCATCCATTGCCAGCGACCCACTGGCATAGAACACGGGCACTCGACGCCACCGAATTACAATCAGGCNNATCAGAATAGCACGGACGCTTAGCAGCTATTCCTTTCAATTGGCTTTCAATGTTCTGGGGACAGACATGAAAGAAAATAGCATCCTCCTGGGATGGAGGGAGATCGCCATAATCTTGCTTAGGATCTCCAGAGGATCTAACAATGGGTTACGCTCAAATTGTATGAGACCTGTCAACCTAGCCAGGTTGGTACCGAGATTTCATGTAGAGACCCTAAATGAATTTTCAAGATTGGGGGATGGACACCTCGATGAAGGAGTTAATTCTCTTGAGGCGGCTTCCAGGGGGTGAAGGCACGCAAGATCGACCCTCCGATAAACTCCCGCAGGATTGAATTATCGGGGATTAACTCTACATCCAAAGGCAGGAACCATTCTAAAAAAGCGAGTAATCGCTTGGCCTCGACGTGCTCCACCGTCCCAAAAGGAACCTGTCTAAGAAGGGGTTCCGCTAAAGGAGCTAATGCAGATACCTCGTAAACCAATGCGGAGTTGAACATCACATCAGCATTTTCTTGGAAGGGAAAAATAAAGTTGTTCTCACCACGCCGCACGGATTCCCAGCGACGGATCGTCTCCGCCGCCGAATAACCGCGCTGAGCAGCATCACGCACAATCCTCCTAATCAACCGAGTGTCCGTTGTTGAGACACGGTTGTAACGGTCTAGGTTTAGTTGGGTGAGGGCGGAGACATAGATACGGTAAGTATTTTCAGCCGGAATCTCCGGGACAAGTTCCGGACTCAACCCATGGATCCCCTCGAGTAGGATGATCTGATCGGGGGTGAGCTGTATTTCATCCCCTTCCTCTTGCCGACCTGAGATGAAGTTATACTGCGGTAAGCGTGTTGTCTTACCATCGATCAACAAACGCAAATCACGGTTCAGACGCACCAGATCGAGCGCATGAAGAGACTCGTAATCAAGCTCACCTTTTTCATCTATGGGTGACTTCTCCCGATCGACAAAGAAATTGTCCAACTCGATCGGAAAGGGAGAGAGACCGCGCGCCAATAGTTGGATCGAGAGACGTCTGGAGAAGGTCGTCTTCCCTGATGCTGAAGGTCCAGCGATCAAGACCAGACGCACACGGTCCCTGCGCCTGGCGATCCTCACCGCGATCTCTGCAATACGGCCCTCATGCAGCGCTTCAGAAACTAAGATAACCTCGCGCGCACGACCAGCGACGATGGCTTCGTTTAGCGCTCCTACATCGGGCACCCCGAGCGTTGTCAGCCAATCACCGTATTGAAGAAAAGTAGCCAGCAACTTGTCATACTTGGGGACAGGGAGCAATTCAGTTGGTTGATGACGCTGAGGGAAACGCAACGTAAAACCATCCTCGAGTCCGCTGTAACGCAAACCATTTCAGATAACCCGTGGTTGGGACCATATACCCGTGGTGATAATCACGGAAATGAGCCCAATTGATAGATAACGAGATGTGGCTTCTTGCGATTGGCAAGTAAACGCACTTTATCTTTATTTCCCTTCTCCTCAAAGTATGCGATGACATCCTTTATGGGAACGATGCTTTTAGCAAAAGGGAGATCAGCTTGAACGAGTTCTCTCATGCGTGTTTCTAGACGGCGTAACTCCGCCTCCGTGAACGGCGGCCTCCCTGTGACCTCACAATAATAGCCTCCGGAGGCAATGGAATGATCAATTTCGAGACTAGCATTTGGGTACAGCTCCTCACACGCTGTAGCCAGCAAAAAAGTAAGCGAACGACGATAAAAGCGCATCCCGTCAGCAGAATCCATGGTCACGGGTTGAACCTTGGAGTCCATCTCGATTGGGTAGGTCAACTCGCGTAGCTCTCCATTGACGATAGCGCCCACGATCGGTACTTGACCAAGATTTTCTCCGGCCAGAAAATCCACCAACTGGCTGCCTCGAGGACCTTCCAAAACACGCGCGTCTGGAAGAAGGATTTGAACCGTAGGTCTCGCCTCAACTTCAGTAAATCTTTTCTCAGGCTGGGTGGACATGTAATCTTTCGCCTCTGGAAAATTCATTCTACCCTAAAACGGGGATGCAAATAAATCCCTCTTCTCCCCTACTGAGATCTGGTCAACCAGATAGGAAGCTCTCACGCATCAACCATATTTTACTGGGGCTGTGTAGCCCCCTCTTACTTCTGGATCAACGAACTGCCCGTCCCATGAAAGAAATAGATCTTCTCAGAAAGAAAGGGGTCTTTAATATGGGGACCTCTTCTCTATCTATATCTTAAAAGAGAACCGGAAACATCATCGTTTACGGGCAATTCATGAATTGCCCGTAAACCAAGGAGCCGCATAGGATAAACATTCTAGAGCCATCCAGACACACTGCATGATGTGTAAGTGAATGGCTCCCATGAAAGAGCAAAGCTTCGGGATCTGGATCTCGTGCGGTCTTTCTTGGATCTATGCATTATAGATCGCTAAGCTACCCTACTACGCTGCATCGCGCTCCGCAGGCCAACAACAAAGGACCAATTGCCGGGCAGCTTTGACCTCGTCCATACGGCCAAAGGCCGTCTTATGCGGTGCAGTCTTGAGCAGCTCAGGGTCGGACCGTGCATGTTTAGCGATCTCAAGCATCGCCTCGACAAACGCATCGAGCGTTTCGAGGCTCTCAGTCTCTGTTGGCTCGATCATCAATGCCTCACGCACGATCAGCGGGAAATAGTTGGTCGGCGGGTGAAATCCATAGTCCATCAGGCGCTTGGCGATGTCGAGCGCGTGGATATCGGGTGCGTCATCCCAGCGACCTTCTGCCACAAACTCATGCATGCAGATCCGATCGTACGGGATCCGATATACATCCCTCATCCGCACACGCAGATAATTTGCG
>JABAOF010023615.1_pt1 | contig 14578 bp, 10 predicted proteins | sample 7062171 | NCBI WGS metagenome assembly JABAOF01 (sample SAMN14538628, study PRJNA623070) | marine sediment metagenome | biome: marine biome [ENVO:00000428]; feature: marine pelagic biome [ENVO:01000023]; material: deep marine sediment [ENVO:00002113] | place: India: Gulf of Khambhat ...
AAGTATGTGGCAAGAAGCCTCAAACTTATCGATGAAAGCGGTTTACCCTACAGAATCAATCCCATGGGCACCGTCGTAGAAGGTTCATGGGATGAGATCATGGAGCTTATCAAAAAATGCCATATGGCGATACTCGAAGATACTGAAAGGGTATCAACGTCCATAAAAATCGACGATAGAAAAGGTATAACAAATGCGCTGGATAGGAAGATAAAAAGTGTCGAGGAAAAATTGGGAAGAGAGCTGAGGAAGTGAAGTTTACCGAAAAAAAAAAACGGGCTTAATCAACGATGGTACCATAATTTGGGACGAATATCCAATAATAAAAAAATCAAAAACATTAAATACAGACAGATATATTTACAGCCTGACAGGCAAAAATGCCAGTTTAAATGGATAATATAGCGCGATTTCTTAAAAAATGGTGAACCCATGGCAGAGGCAGGTCAGGTCGAACAGAAACAGAAGAGACCGGTTTCCCCAATTATTATCTTAGTACTTTCATTAATATTCATGATATGGCTCGTTCTATTATTCATGAATAAGTCCTTTTACGATGATTTTGGAATGGATTTAGATAAGAATACCTGGGCTTTCTTTATTTCCATTATTTTGATAATCTTAATAGCTGTGCTTCTCGTAGCCGCCTACCCAGCAAGGGCACCAGTCTCTCAACCTACCTTTACCTCAGCTGGGATGACACCTATCCCGCAAACCGCTGTTCCTGCCTCTGGAGGAGTGATCGTTACCTCAGGTCAACCCCTTCAAGCAGTAAGCGAACCCATGGTCGTTGAGGCTGAGCCCCTCATTGTTGAAGCTGAAGTCGTGGAAGTCGAGCCTTTAGAGGAGGAAGAGGTTGAGCCACCTAAAGATTTGAAGACAAAAAAACCAAGACTTATCGAATATCCAAAGAAAGTCCCTGGTGGTGTTTACGGTGATACCATAGTAAGGGTTGACACAAGAACGAAACTGAATCTCAGAACTTTACTGGTTAGATCTTGCATGATTTGTGACCGCCAGGGGAAATGTTGGGAGGAGATCATGGATACCATTCCACGAGATGACTTCTTGATGAATATAGACTGCAAGAAAGGGCTTCGCAGGCTCAAAGGTCCTGGCAGGGGAGGAAAAAGACCAAAAAGAAAGAGGGTTAAGAAAGTTACAACCTAATCTGAGTCTTACTTTTCATGATACTCAATAAAAAATCTTTTAATAANNGCCTTGGAGGCTATGAATGGCGAGAATTCACGCAAGAAAAAAAGGAAAATCCTCATCCACTAAACCTTATAGACCAACGCCCCCTGAGTGGGTTGCAATGAAACCCAAAGAGATCGAAAGAACTGTGCTCAGGCTCTCGGACGAAGGATATTCCACCAGCCTAATTGGTATGAAACTTCGCGATCAATACGGCGTGCCCAGTGTCAAACATAGTACAGGGAAGAGCATCATGAAGATACTTGCGGAGAATAAAAGAACCCCGAAGCTGCCTGAAGATTTAAGAAACCTCATGAAGAAGGCTGTAAATCTAGGTGAGCATCTTGCGGAGAATCCAAAGGATCTGCATAACCGCAGAGCCCTTGAGCTAACAGAGGTTAAGATTCGAAGACTCATGCGCTACTATAAGGGTAAAGGTACCTTGCCCGAAGATTGGCATTATGACCTCAAGACAGCGAAGCTTCTTGTTGAGTGATTCACCCCTTCAGTTCTTATACATATTGCAATATTCCTAAAATTAAGACTATTCATATAAGTGGGGGAAAAGGTAGTTGGAGAAATTAAAAAGTGTGTCTGGAGCTCTGAAAAATAAGCTTGAAGTGGCAAAAGAAAAGGTGCTCAAAGAAAAAGGTACCATCAAGATAGTATCCCATTACGATGCAGATGGAATCTGTGCTGCTGGGATTCTTTGTCATGCCTTAATTCGCAAGAAAAAGAAATTTCATGTCACTCTGACTAGAAGTATGAAGGATGAATTCTTGGAGTTTTTAAAGAAGGAGGATTACTCCACCTTCATATTTTGTGATATGGGAAGTAGCAGGTTGGAAAGTCTGGCAGAGTTAGCTGGAAAGGTGATCATACTTGACCATCACTCCGCTTTAAAGGATTCCGATGAACCGCTTCTCATCAACTCCAATTTTTTTGGTATGGACGGCACCTACGATATATGTGCCTCGAGTCTTGCCTTCTTATTTGCTATTATGATCGGTGAGGATAATTGGGATTTGTCTGCATTGGCTCTTGCAGGTTTAATGGGCGATAAACAGCATATGGATGGTACAAGAGGGTTCAACGCTGAGATGTTGGATATCGCTAAAGAAAAGGGCATAATTCAGGAAAAAAAGATGCTGAAATTGGGTGGTAGTAAACTTAGAAAAGCACTTGTTGAAGGGCTGGATCCCTTTATCAGAAATATGTCTGGAAGGGAGGAAAATGTCATAGAATTTATAAGGAAAATGAACCTTGATCCAGATACTAATATCGAGGATTTGAATCAGGAGCAATGTCGGTTATTAGCCTCAGCAATCATGGTAAGACTTCTAGCTCAGGATGTAAGGCCTGAGATCGCAGAGGGTGTGGTGACAACAAAGTACTGGCTTCCTCAATGGAATCTGTATGCAAGTGATCTCTCAAACTATGTTAATTCATGCGGTCGTATGGAGCAAATGGGAACCGGGTTGGCACTATGCCTTGGGGACGAGAGATCCTTGGAAAAGGCTAAGGAGCTGAGAAAAGCCTATAAGGACGAGATTAGAAAAGGTCTGCTTATTCTTGAGGTTGAAGGTGCGCATGAGATGAAGAATATTCAATTTTTCTACAACGAGAATCCATCTCTCGCCGGAGCAAAAGCAGGTTTGGGAATGATGTATCTGTTCCATCAGGAGAAACCCACCTTCGCCCTTTCGGTTTTAGATAGGGAGACAAAGGTCTCGAGTAGAGGAACCAGGTATCTCGTATCAAAGGGACTTGATTTGGCTATTGCATGCAGGGAAGCAGCAAAGGAAGTGGGTGGAAGAGGAGGGGGGCATCCCATAGCATCGGGAGCTACCATACCAAAAGGAAAAGAAGAATCCTTCTTGAATCTTCTGGACGAAATCGTTGGAGATCAGTTGAAGAGTGAAGACACAGAAAAGCAATAATATGGCTATCCATATATATTTCCCCAAAATCAGCCAGGAAAGTGAAAATCTTTGATTGACCAGCCTGTAGATCAGAATATCTTCGATTACATATTTTCACATTATGAAGTAAAAATAACTATTGAGGAAGATGCAAAGAAATACAAACAGAAAATATACAATGAGCAGTACGGTTTTGAGGACGGTCCAGTAGCTGAGAGAAAAAAAGAATTGACCAATGTAGAAGAGAATACCGCTTATATCAAGTACATGGCGAGAGAGTTAGGAGCAGATATGGTTGGAGTTTCGAGGGTCAAAAAAGAATATTTTTTCAAGGGACGTGACCTTGAGCATGAGTATGCGATCTCTCTTGCACTTGAAATGGATTATGACAGAATTCAAGAGTCACCCGGTCCCCCATCCGCTACGGAGGTCATAAGAGTCTATTGTGTTTTAGGTGACATCACCATGAAACTCGCATCTAAAATCAGAGATATGGGCTACCCAGCTTATGCTCATCACCCGAGATCCAGTAGAAAGTTTCCTACACGCATTCTTCATATACCCACGGCGATAGAAGCCGGCTTTGGGGAGCTTGGAAGACATGGCCTTCTCATCACACCAAAATTCGGGCCTAGAGTTCGAATCGGCGCCGTAACAACGAATTTGCCATTGAGGGCTGATGCTCCAATTTCTTTTGGTGTAAAGGAGTTCTGCGAAAAATGCGATGTTTGTATAAAAGAATGCGAAGGTCATGCAATTCCACAAAATAGAACTCTAGTGCGTGGGGTACAAAAGTATGCTGTTGATCCATACAAATGCGCACCGTACTTCGGTGAGTACGATGGGTGCTCTGTATGCATGAAGGTTTGTGTTTTCAATAAACCACATGAGTAATCTAGAATGAAAATCGCTTTTTACGATCCTCCGCCTTCTTCCCACTCCACGATAACGATACCAATCGTGGCCTTTTCACCACCGATTTCCCTTTCTGCCACGTAATAACCGGATTCCTCGCTTTCGAATATGTTGTCGAAAGGGAACTCCACAACATATGAGTTCGTTTTGGATGCTATTTGATCCTTCCTACTTTCAAGAAGTTCTGCTGTTTTATCCCCGATCAAAACCTGAGTTTCTATGTAGTCCTCCTCTTTGATGTTCAACTCCTTCCTCATCTCGTTTATATGCTTTATGAGTTCCTCAACGATACCCTCTGCTTTCATCTCCTCGGTCAATTCTTTGTCCAAATAAATTGTGCCTCCATCAAATTCCTTAACAACAATATTTTCAGGAATGCTCAGTTTGAAAGCCAACATTTTTGATGTTATTTTAACTGGATAACCCTCCACACCAAGCGTGTACTCCCCCGCATTTTCAATAGCATTCTTGATTTTCCAGGGTGATTGATATTTTAATAACGTTTCTACCTTACTGGCTTGCTGTTTGTACGCGTGTGTTATCACCTCTCTATTTGGAATTAATTCCAACTTTAAACCCTCCCATTCCTTATCTGTTCCGAGGATCTCAACATTCTTTGCATTCACCTTGGCAAGGAATGGAGTTTTAAGCTTGTGTATCGCTTCTCTCAATGTTGCGTCGGGAGATTTTATTGCAACAACCTTTACTGGGATCGTGGACTTTATTCCCTCTTCCTCCCGCACATCCAAAACTATCTTGATTACGTTATCCGCCATCGAAAGGTAATTCTCCAGGCTATCGCCAATATCCCTTATAAGATGCTCGTCCATATCTCCCAAGAAAGCATGCTTCAGTGCGTCTATATCCGCCCTTTTAATCCTATACTCCTCACTGGATCTTTTCACTTCCGTCCCGATTTTTTCAAGATAATTCCAAGCATTCTCAAATCCATCTTTTTCAATTATCTCACTGATCTCTTCTGCAAAGGCTTCAGGGGCGAATATCTGCACACCCTCTTGTTTCGCAGATTCAATGAGCTTGATCGTTGAGGCGATAGCGCCCGACTCAAATCCCTCTACCTCTGCTCCCTTCTCATCAGTGACGAGCATCAGCTTTGCTATTACATCGTTTATACCTTCCAGTTTTGAGTAGGTGCCGTCCCACTTTTCTAAAACAGCACCATATTTTTCCTCCACCTCTTTTATCACTTCCAGCATATATAAGGGCAGTAATTGGGGTTCACCTCCGATAAGAACCGTGGCCAAAAAGGTATGACGGCCATGTTCGATCAAGATTTTATTTGGACCAAAATCCATTCTTCTAAGCCCGATATCCCTCTTCTTCTTAAATGAATCTTGGACAAAATCTTGAATGGCTGTTAGCATTCCACTGAATACTTCCTTATCCACATCCACTCCCAATTTTTTATTTATCTGAGTGATCAGAATCCCGCTGTTGTGTATCAGGAAGACATCTTCTATGAGATAGGTTCCAGTTGCATCAACAAATATATTTTTTACTAAATCCAGCTGGTAAATCGTATCGTCGAAAGCCCTCTGGTATTTGAATATGATTTCTAAATCCATATCTCCGCCCCTCATGGGCCTCAAGCCGATTTCAGATTGCTTCACCTCTCCTGGGACCAATTTTTCTACTCTCTCAATCCCTTTGACCTCCGTCTCGCCCCGAAATATTATGTCGATATTTTTGGCCAAGAGATCTCCGTCATTTGCAATCTCCATGATACATTTGTTCCAAGTATCAGCTTCGATACCTCTTTCAGGAAACTTCAAAGATAGTTTAGGAAATTTATCTTGAATCAACTGCTCAACATTACTTGAAATAACTTTTCTTGCCTCTTCCATCAGATCCCTTGCCTTGCTGAAGTTGCTGGCCTCCACTTCATTTACCGCTTGGTCCAATAGTTCGTTCACTCCTCCAATCTCAAACTCCATTTCCTTGATTTCTGATAAAGTCTCCTTAATGGATTCTATTTCAATTTTAATATCATGACCTTTTCGCAATTCCTCCGCAAGGTTTTCAGCTTGATCTACCTTCTTCTCAGCACTCAAAAAATCCTTTAACTTAAACTCATTGTCTGCATGTGAGAGTAATTCCTCGAGTTTTTCCACATTTATCCCCAATTCTTTAAACTGGGACAATATCACCATCGCGTTCTTAATCCTCCTCCAAATGATGTCGGTTTTCTGCTTTAATTTAGCATCTTCCAGCTTTTTCTCGAATTCATTCTTGTACCCATCGATTTTATCGAATTCCCCAGAATCGCAGGCTTTCTCGGCTATATCAAGCAAGGAGAGAAATTCCTCCTCATTCACTCCCCAGTCCCTTGCAAACGTCATCAGTTCTTTCATGGTGGAAACGGTTTCTCTAGCTGTCTCAGCATTAATCTCGATATTTACATCTTTTCCAAATTTTTCCAGGTAGCCCCAGGCGTGCTCGAACCCATCATTTTCCATGGTGTTAAGGAACTCCTCCACAAATGCTTCCTCTCCGCCAGTTTTTACGCCTGCCTTTTCCGCAGCTTCAATGAGCTTGATAGTAGAAGCCACCACGCCAGATTCAAATCCCTCAACATCAGCACCTTTTTCGTCGGTAACTTGTAAAAGTTTACTTATGATTTCATCCACACCTTCAAGTTCCGCAAGCATTCCCCGCCATCCGTCTAAAACCGAGCCGTACTTCTGCTCCACCTCTCTCAAAATCTCCACCATGTACAACGGAAGGTATCTCGGTTCGCCCCCAACAAGTATGGCCGTTAGAAAACAGTTATGCCCGTGTTCTATCAGGATTTTCCTCTCCCCAAAGTCCATTCTGTTCAATCCACCGCTTTCCATTTCTCTAAACGAGTCTTTAATAAATTGTTGGACCGCCGTGAACATAGAACTGAATATGTCCCTATCGACATCCATCTTCATTCTCCTGGTGGCTTGGGAAATAAGTACCCCGCTGTTATGTATAAGCAACACCTCTTCTATGGCGTAAGTCCCGCTCACATCAGCAATGATTTTTTTTGCCAGATTGAGTTGATAAATCGTATCATCGAATGCCCTTTGATATGCTAATAGAACATCCATATCGAGGTCTCCGCTTTTTTTCGGTTTAACACCGATTTCCATTCTCTTGTTTTCACCAACTTCTAGTTTTTCTATCCTCTCAATTCCTTTGACTTCAACATCTCCTCGGAATTTTATATCCACATTTTTGGCGATGAGATTCCCGATATTTGCTACCTCGACGGAACATTTGTTCCAAACATCGGCCTCCATACTCCCTTCTGGTAGTTTAACTGTCAATTTTGGAAATTTATTTTGAATGAATTGCTGCACATTGCCTGAGGTAACTTGTCTTGCCCTATCTATCAGTTCTTTTGCCGTAGTAAGGTTGTTGGCTCTCACCTCATTTTCGGCTTGACTTATCAGGTCATTTGCCTCTTCCACGTCCACACCTGAAGCTTTTGCCTCGGATAGCACCTCCAACACTGAGCCGAGTTCCTGTTCTGCCTTATGTCTTTGAGATAGAACATCCGCCATCTTTTGCGCTTCATCCGCTAGCTCCTCCGCTTTTTCAAAATTCTGGTCGTTGAATTCCTTCTCAGCCAGCATAATGATTTCCTCGGCCTTATCCATATTTATTCCCTGTTCTTTGAATTGCGATATCTTGTTCATTGCGTTCTTGATCTTCATACCAACTTTTTCAGTTTTATGCTTTATTTTTGCCTCTTCCAGCCTCTCCTCAAATTCCTCTTTGTACTCCTCAATGACATCATATTCCTTAGATTCAAAGGCCCTTTCCGCTTTGTCCAGCAATAATTGAAATTCTGGATCGTATATTCTTAACTCCTTAGCTGAGGTCATCAAGTCCCTCATCGCTGTAATTCTTGCCTTGGCCATCTCAGCGCTAATCTTTTTCTCCGCCTCGCTGAATACCAAGTCAATTTTATCCAAGTCCACCAATTTTGCTTTCGAGAAAAGATCGCCCGCTAAGCTGCCCACAGGTATGTTCATTTCCCTCGCAAGTAGGTTCGTTTCCGAGAGAATGTGCTCCAACTCCGCGTAATTCATCACTTCTATAGCCTTCTTGGCTTTTTCAAGAAGCAACAGTAGTTCGGTTGTATCTAGGCCTCTTGCCTTGGCCCGATGTACCACATGCTCGATGGTGGCCAGTAAGACATTTGCACCTTTACGCTCCATGGCCCTCTTGACCTTTCTTTTAATTTTCCTTACAAGACTTCTGACTTCGGCATATTCCCTCTTTTGCAAGGCCTCCTCAGCCTCTCTAATAACTTCCTCTATTTCCTCAGTTCTCAATCCATACCTTTTAATATCCTCAACCTCAGGTTTAACCTCTGCAATAAGCTCTCCAACCTTCACATGTTTTTGAAGTTTAACGGCCGCATTCTTCGCATTTTTTACGAATTGACTAACTACACCGTAATCCTTATTTTCTAAGGCAACCACTGCTTCGTCCAGATATGCCTCAGCCTCTGTTACATCGGCTCCTGCCATTCTTGCGTTTACCACTTCAGATCTGCAGTTTTCTATCATCATGTATGCCCTGTGATAACGCTTCGCCTCTTTGGCCTCTCTCTTTGCTGTCCTAACGTATTCACTTAAATCGCCGTACATCCTATTATTAAGGGCACCCCTGGCCTTTTCAATGTAGCTCTCTGCCGTTGAGGCTTCTGCCCCTGCCCTCCTGGCGTCCTCCACCACAGGCAGAGCATGTTTGATCAGTAGCTCAGCTCTGTGATAGCGCTTTGCATCTGCAGCAGCGGTTTGAGCCTTCTTAACTGAGATTCTGACCTGTTTGATGTCTAAATTCCTCAGATGTGTCTTGGCCTCTTCCAAGTAGCGTTTTGCCTCAGATAGATCGGCGCCAGTCTTCTCCGCCTCGTTGATATCGATCTCAGCACTTTTCGTGAGAACCTCGGCATCCTCAATCTCTTTAGGATTAACCTTGGCTTCGCGATCTATGCCATGGTTTTCCACGATTTCTCCTCCACAGATATTGTGCCCAACATCTGTTGATCTCCAACATCTGTTGATCTTTTTACATATAAGTATTCCTATTAATAGTTATAGACTATTAAATTTTATCGACATTTTTATCAAGAATTTAACTGGCTAAGTTTAATGATGAGGAGGCCATATTATCCAATTCAGATCAGAGTTGCAGCGCTGGTTAGACGGGCTTAGGCTTTATTCTGTCAAGAGCCGTCATCGCCTCACCAACGTTGAAAATCGAGCCAGTAATGCAAATGACATCATTCATAGAGGCTTTTTTTATAGCGTATTTAACGGCATCTTCAACCTTGGGCTTTATCATTACGTTCTTGCAGTATTTCTTGGCCTCACCTTCTATAATATCAGGTTCCGAAGCCCTTTCAAATTTTGGTTTGGTGATGATGATATTATCCACGGCAATTGCGATTTCCTTGATGATTCCTGGTATGTCTTTGTCCCTCATAATTCCGATAATTAAGGTTACATTCTTACCTTTAAAAAGTCCTTGTAGAGCGGATCTTAAGGCCCTCATTCCTGCAGGGTTATGAGCACAGTCCAAAATTATCGTGGGTTTTTCTCGAAAAATTTCCAATCTACCTGGCCATTTTGTGGTTTCGAAACCCTTCCTCAAGTTCGTTTCATTAATAATGATACCTTTATTGTTAAGCACATATAAGGTCATAGCTGTGATTAAAGCATTTTTTATCTGATGATCACCGAGCAGAGGTATCTTCAAATTGTTATATCGCTTTCCGTTCACCTCTATATCAAAGGTCTGATATTCAAGATTCGCCTCTTTTAAATTATAAGCTCCATGTTCCTTTGACGAATAAACATCACATTCTTTTTCTTCGCATGTCTTTTTTATTAAGGCAAAGATTTTGTCGTCTTCAACTCCAGTTACTACAGGGATCCCCGATTTTACTATTCCCACCTTTTCTCTTGCCACTTCATCCAGCTCTTTGCCCAAAACATGTGTATGGTCTAAGGCTATCGTCGTTATAACGGAGATCAAAGGCGTCAACACATTGGTTGCATCCAGCCTACCGCCCAAACCAACTTCCATTACAGCGTAATCAACCTCTTCCTCTGAAAAATGGGAAAATGCCATGGCCGTAACTATCTCAAAAAAAGTTGGATGCTCGAACTCTCCACTCTTTGACATCGACTCAGCAATGGGTTTGATCCTTTCCACCAATGAACCCACTTTATCCTTAGAAATCTTTTCCCCATTTACCTGTATCCGCTCTTCAAATGATACAAGGTGGGGAGATGTGAATAAACCGATTTTATAACCTGCTGAATATAGGATCGAAGAGAGAAACGCGCATACAGAACCTTTACCGTTCGTGCCTGCAACATGTATCGCTTTTAAATCTTTATGCGGTGAGCCCAAAACTTTTAAAAGATATTCTATCCTCTCCAGCCCCAAACTCATCCCGTATATCTTTAAATCGTAAAGATATTCTATGGCCTCCTCATAATCCATTTTCTCTCGTTCCGCAAGGCCTTTCTGGTTTATAAAAATGACGAAAGAGCAAGTGCTCTGCTGTAATGGATTCTGAATTTAAAGGCATGTCCAAAAAAGGGAAATTTGGTGCCTAAAAATCCTATTGTTTTTTGAGAAATATTTCTATTGATGATACATTAGCTGTGGTTCCTTCTTCCCCTCTTTGCAACGTTTCGGTGTCTATCTTAATATCCTTTATGACTGTATCTTGCACAAACCTATGCCTCACTATCTCAGCGACATCAACTGCCCTGCTGATGGCTCTTCCTCTGGCCTTGATGATGACCTCGTTGACACCGCTGTTGAACTGCGTCACCACTGCCAATACATAGTTCATTGTTGCTTTCTTACCAATGAATACTGTGTTGTCTTCTGCCATATTCTCACCCCTAGGTTCCCATGTGGGGATTTACAAAAGCAAATAGGCGTATAAATACCTTTCGTCGAAAATAAATTTCAGTCCGTATCACTCGAAAGTATAAAAATTCCTCATTTACTCGCGTAATTATCGATTTTGATAATAATATGGCAATAAAATTATGAAAGATCTCTTTCATAACCATATTCGGGTTCTACCTCTATCACCCCACCTCTAAAATTCAGGTTCTTCGTCTTTTCCGCGCTCAACATGGCGTAGATGGAAGGCAATATCAGCATGGCTCCCACCATACTGAATATCAATAGAAGGATGATCATAGTAATGAATTCCTGTATCGAGCGGATGTTGATCAAGAAAATCGAAAGCAAGCCAGCAACGATTGTAGCGGTAGCTTCAAGAAATGTAAAGCCTGATGTTTGCACAGCCTTTTTAATGCCTGGGAAATCTTCACCTGTTTCTCTAACTCGCTCAGTCATATGTATGCCGTAATCGATGCCAATACCCACTATGATGGAGCCTATCATGGCAGTTACCAAATTTAGATCGATGCCCGTGGTCCATAGCGTGAGAGGTATCAAAAGAACTATCAGGGATACAGGTATCATTGTTAACGCAGCGTATCTCGGTGAACGGAAGATAATGATGAGTACGACGAACACTATAATTAAAGCAACACCCAGACTGACCAGGCTGTTTAACATCAAAAGATTGTTCACTGCCACGAGCAACGCTGCGAATCCAGTCAACATGGAAGTTGATAAATCTGTTTGGTGACGTCCAACAACACCGTTGACCTTGTCCACTGCAATTTCAGTTCTCTGGGCATCCATGGAGGGCATGTCGATATAAACCAAGGCTCTAGAATAAAAATGAGGATCTCTGATACTTACCAGGAAACCCCTCATCTCAGGACTTATACTGTTATAGAAAATGTTTATGATGGAGTCCTGCAAGCTTTTTCCATATAAGATATGCCACGCAAAAGGATCCCACTCGCCTGCCTGGAGTATGACATCCCAGAAGCTGGTGTTAATGAAACCTTCCAATCTATCCACAACTTCGTCAGGCACCTCGTCGGGGAGCAAATCTATATATTGAGACCAGGTCTCAGGAATCTTGATCATCTTCATTACATCTACTACACTTATGGGAGGATTTATGAGGGGTTCATCCTTATTTTCTGGATCTTCGATGGTTTTAAGCTCTTCTTCCAATTTCTCTATAGCCTTCAAAACCTCGATGTCCTTCATCGAGCCGCCACCCTCCGTGGGCTTGGCTTTATCATGAGGTGCAGCATTACCATAAACCAAAACCATGCCCAACTGTCCCCCGCCAAATTCCTCGGTATACTCGTTCAATTTAATTATAGTGGGCTCGTCCTGCGGTGCCATCTCTGTAAGGTTCATGTTGGCTTGTATGGAACCGCTCAATGCCAGTGAAATTGAAACTATCGTAATAGTTATAGCAGCTATCACTATCTTCTTTCTATGCCTGATGGGCACCATTCCAATTTTCTCAATGGAGCGGATCTTTGCTTTCTTCTCATAATTCAAGAACATAACCAGGCTTGGCACTGTGAGCATGGTCACAGCATAGCAGATCATTATACCCACAGTCAAACCAAAACCCAATACCCTCATTGGAACCATGTTCACGAACATCAGCGAGGAAAAACCAACTGCTGTTGTGACTGCCGATAGGAAGATCGCTTTCCCTGTGGTTCTTATGGCTACCCTCATTCTCTCCTTTCTATCCCTTATATTCGTTTTCTCGTCGGAATATCGATTCGCTATGTACAAACCGTAGGCTACGCCTAAGGCGAGGAGTATAGGTGCAACAAGAATCACCTGGGGTGAGAGCACCCATCCAGTGAGGCCCATAATACCGAGGGTGATCACCAAGGAACAGAGAATCGGTACCCCTGATATCAGAATGATTTTTGGAGTCCTGTGGAAGAAGAAAAGCATCCCACATATAAGGGCCAGAGCTGCAGGTAACACGATTGAAAACTCCTGATACGTCCTGGCTGTTAAGGCCTCTGTCATAGGCACTGGACCTGTGGGAGTCATTGCGCAGTGAATCTCACCTGTCATGATCCTTCCCCACCATTTATCCTTACTGTTATACTCCCCCTTCTCTGCCCTACTATCTATGTAAAACCTGTCTATCATGTCATACAGCCTATCCATCACCTTTTCCTGGTCAGCTTCTTGGTGCACACCCATGATGATGCCGGCACTATCCCATATCCCATCACCGTTCGTGTCTTTCACCAACAATTTTTTCTGTTCATCTTGTATTTGCCCAACTATGCGGTCAATTTCATCTTGATCTTCTGGGATTACGTACTCTCCTTCTACTTCAATAGGACCTCCAGGAATCCCAAGCTCATCTGAGATCGCTTCGTCTATGTGCTTCGGCGCTGCGTTAATTTCCTTTATTAGGGTAGAGATGCTCAGCACGGAGAAAATATCGTCAATTTCTCCAAAATCATCTTTCTCAGGGTCCATCAACTCTTCGATTTCGCTAATTTCATCTAAAACAATTTTATCGGTAATATTGGTACCATATGCTTTATCAAATTTATTCGGGGTTTCAACAAAAATCACGGCTATCTCCGTGGAAAAATCCTCGTTGACCTCGTTCAAGATCTTTGCTGATTCATCATCTTGGGGAAGATAGATGGTCATGTTCCCGCTGATGTTGTTGAGCATTGATGGTATTCCAGCTAAGCCTATGATCAAAGTTATAAATAGAATCAGTAAAAGAACAACCCTGGGATAATCGAGAACCGTATCCATTATGGTATTAGGGGAACTTACACGCCGCATTCTCTTCGTGATATCCCAGCTTTTTTTCTCTATGATTTGAGCTTGTTTTTCAGCTTTTTCAGAAATTTCTGTGGCAACAACCGTGGCCTGTTTACCCATACCCTTTATACCCTTCTCAGCTTTATCCGCTGTTTCAACAGCCTTCCCCATCTTGGAATCTAAAGCACGATCTAGACCTCGAAGTTTTTCCCTAATTGATCCAAATATTGGAACTGCCATTATGCCTTTCTTTACAACTGGAGCTACCAACTCCACTCCACATTCATCGCAGAGCTTCCAACTCTCATCGAAGGTTTTTCCACATTTTGGGCATCTCTTTTGTTGCATCCACACCGCCTTAACTATACTGGTTAATAGTAATGAATCCAAGAGGTAAATATATTGTGGTAAAGGTTTTTGACGGTATTTGGTCCTGATATTTCATAACTATTCATCTCTCTTTAATCTTCTCGCGGTACCTATTATTCACCCTCATCTTTTTTTACACGCATCATGCCACTTCCGTTACAAACACTACATGTAACAGGAATTAGCACTGGTCTATCCAAGAGCCTGAACTTTTTTGCACATGCGCTACATCTACATGTTCCAGTACCATAACAATGCGGACAACGATCCGATTCTTTTCTTATAATCAGCGAATCCTCTTCACAGTAAATCAGCACCTCATCTTTATCGTTCAAACTCAAGGCCTTACATATTTCATTAGGTAACGTAACCTGTAATGAACCACCGCGCTTTTGAACCCTTCTCTTCCACTGGACTCTACTCATCATTACACCCAAGTAACATACATGTTACAT